>Ga0310694_10006566_pt1 | contig 10997 bp, 9 predicted proteins | sample 174DNAGHGhighgp2_FD_203884 | JGI IMG/M metagenome (GOLD analysis project Ga0310694, IMG submission 203884) | Sheep rumen microbial communities from Palmerston North, Manawatu-Wanganui, New Zealand - 1742 DNA GHGhigh gp2 (v2) (version 2) | ecosystem: Host-associated > Mammals > Digestive system >... | reverse complement strand
CGTTGGCGATCAGCGGCCTCACGCGCCGAAATGCCGCCGCGCATTCCGGGCGTCCCTCTCAACGCACCGCCGCGCCTCTCGCCCCGCTCGCTTTGGTTCGTCGCGCTGACGCGCTCCGCGTGCCAAAGGCACATGGGAGAGTCACGTAACGGGAGGGACGCAACGGGAGGGACGCAATCCTTTGCGTCCGAAATCGGTCGCAGGCCGGTCGCAATAAAATGCGACCCTCCCGAGATTGGCGCAAGAGCCATCAATGCGCTTTGCTCATGGGTGGCAAGCGGGGACGGGAGACCTACCGTGGGCGGCTCGGCGGGACGCCTCGCCCTACCGTGGGCCAAATGTGTGCTTCGCTCGTGTGTGGCTCATCGGCAGGCGCAAGCGGGAACGCTTGCGCCGTATCAATCGAGCGTGTGCCGACAACAAGGGCGATGACGAGAACTCGCCGAAGCAGACCAACCATGCGTACGCGACATGCGCATCCAGCCCATGCGAGGCTGCTGCGTCAAGACGACGTTGTGACAACAAGTCCTTTAAGAAACTCTTCTACCGGGATGCAGAGCACTCCATCGTGGATAATCCGCTCATCACCACGATAGAGCATGATCCGTCTTGCTTCAGGATAGTCGGAGCCAAAAGCCTTGAGCCCGGAAAAATCCTTTGGCGAAAGCCGCGAGGCGTTTTTTACTTCAATGGCATCAAAGCGGTTTTCGCCATAGATGACAAAGTCAACCTCCTGCCCGGTATGCGTTCTCCAAAAGCCGAGCGTGTCGCCGGAAGCCGAATAATCAATCCATGCGCGAAGCTGCTGAAACACCAGCCCCTCAAGTGCGGCGCCATCTATTTCAGATGGAGAGTCGAGCGGTCCCTTTGGGCGAATGGCGCGGAACACTCCAGCATCAAAGAAATAGAACTTGTCATGTCCGACAAGACGACGTTTTGCCCGCTTGGTGAAAGGCGGCAGACGTTCGGCCACAAGCAAGTCAATCAGGATGGAAAGATAATCGTCAACCATCGATCTCGACACACCACAGTCACGGGATATGTCCGTCGCGGAGTACAAAGAGCCGTGGGAGAACGATATTGCTTCAAGAAAGCGGGCAAAGGCTGGAAGGTTGCGGACAAGCCCCTCAAACTGAACTTCCTCCCTGATGTAGAGAGCCATGTAGGTGGCGAGCATATGCTTCCAGGACTTGCTGGAGACAACAAGAGGACCCATCCCGCGCACGAGGGCATCTTCCAACCGAAAATCATCCCCCATTTCCGAAGCAAGGAGCGGGTGGCAATACTGGACGATGGCGCGGCCGGCAAGCAAATCCACACCGCTTCTCTTCAACTTGCGGGCACTGGAGCCAGTGAGGATATATTGGCGTTTGTCTCCATCTCGTTCAATGAGGCGATGAACAACTGGAAGCAGGGGGCAGACACGCTGAATTTCGTCTATGACTATGGTGTTGACGGAAGGATTGCCGTCTATCAATTCAGCAAGTCTTTCGGGATTGACTTCAAGTCGCATCTTCACATCTTCCCTAAGGAGGTCTATGAACAATGCATCGGAAAATTTATCGTGAAGCCAAGTGGACTTGCCTGTTCCACGCGGTCCAAACAGGAAGAAACTGCCATTGACACTATTAACCTAAACGGCCATCGCCAGTTGGTAGTTGATAGTTGGTAGCTGAAAAGCTCTTCAACTCGGAACTCTTCAACTGGCGATGGCCACTTTTTCATTTGGCGACTCGGTCGGCACCGCCGCGATGGAAGGTGTGGTACGCCTTGCCGCCAAGTCGTTCCTTGATGGATGCCACGCTGCCGGACATGAATCCCGCTACGCCGACGTTCAGCTTCTGGAGTTCGAAATTGCCGCCCTGCAGCGCAACCGCGCGGAAAAGCCCCGTCTGCTCCGCCGTAAGCTTCGCACCAGGCTTAGGTATCGGCTCTCCGCGGGCGATCAGCGCGGAGAGGAACTTGCACTCCACATCCATTTCGCCTGTGCGGTCCTTGCCGCTCTTGCAGTTGAAGCACGGAACCTTGCCGATGAGATAGCTCAGCACCGCAAGGCGTGCGGCGACCTTGTAGGCGTCGTGGGAGTCCTTGCGCTCGCCTTTGAGCACAAGTACGCTACGGCACTGGTTGAAGAGCGTGAGTGCGGCGGCCCTCGCATTCCCGTCCTTCGTCTTGTCGTTGGCGAACGCCATTACCTCGTTTGTGAGCGTCTCGAAGGCGCGCTTGTTCATGCTGTCGGAAAGATCCCACCCCCCCGCCCTGTTCGGCGCAAAGCCGCTCATCTTCACCGCGCCTTCGTTGACGCCGACGTTGAACGTAACGATATGCGGCTTCACGCGGATTTCGCGCCCGTTGAACTGGAATGTGACCCCCGTCCTCTCCACGGCTCCCCATGCTTCCGTCTGGCCCCTGAGCATGGCACGTTCGTCCTTGGAAGTCTCCTTCATCATCAAGCTGTGGCGCGTCTTGTCGGGGGTGAGCAGCGCGACGGACGTAATGTCGAGGTCAACCGTCACGACACCGTCCTGTCCCGGCGGAGGCAGCTCCGGCGGATTCTCCCGCACAGAGTACTTCGCCATGAAAGCCGCCATCACAGCCTTCTCGGAGCTTTGTCACGAGAACCGGGCTTTCTGCCCGAAATCCGGCTGTCTGCGCCCCTTCGAGTGTTTCTTCTTGGGTCTGCCGAACGGCGGCTTGCCTTGCGATGGCCTGTCGCTTCCAATGAGCCGTTTCTTGCTGATCTTGATCCAGGGAGCCAGCGGCAGCGCATCCTTGTCTCTGCTGCCGACATCCACATGGAACGGATGGTCGCGGTCAAAGGGTATCGTTTTGCGTATGAAGCGCTCGACCTGCCTGATCAGGATTCTCTCCTCCGGCGCCACGAAGGCAATTGCGAGACCGCCCTTGCCCGCACGTGCGGTGCGCCCGATGCGGTGCACGTACGACTCCGGCTCAAGCGGCAGCTCCATCTGCACCACGAGATCCACTTCCGGCACGTCAATGCCCCGGCTCGCGATGTCAGTGGCCACAAGCACCCGCAGATCGCCCTTCTTGAACCCCGAAAGAGCACGGATGCGCTGCGCCTGCGTCTTGTCTGAATGTATCGAGGCGGCGGCGATGTGCTTCTTCAGGAGACGCTTCAGCACACGGTCTGCGCTATGCCGGGTGCGGGCGAACACGATTACGCGATCCAGCTCCGGATAGCTATCGAGGAGCCATACGAGCAGGCTGTCCTTCGCCGACCGCTCCACGCTCATCAGCTTCTGGTTGATTGCGTCAACAGTTGGCCTCTCCGGCGAAATCATCACCTGGACAGGATCCTTCACCAGCTCGCCCGCAAGCTTCAGCACCTCAGGCGCAAGCGTGGCGGAAAAGAACATCGACTGCCTATTCACCGGCAGCTTCGATATGATGCGGCGTACGTCAGGGATGAATCCCATGTCGAGCATTCTGTCGGCTTCGTCAAGCACGAAGTACGCAACCCTGTCAAGATACAGCACGCCCTGAGTCATCAGATCGATGAGCCTGCCCGGGGTTGCGATAACCACATCCGCGCCGCGCCGTATGTCCTTCACCTGGCTGAACTGGTTCACTCCGCCAAACAGGCATGCGCCGCGCATATTCGCGTGCTTGGCGTACTTTGTGAAGTTCTCGAAGGTCTGCGCGGCAAGCTCACGCGTTGGGCTGAGGATCAGTGCGCGCGGATGCCCAGCCTTGCCCTTCGCCTTTGCCGCCGCATCTGGCGCGCCAAGGCGCAGCAGCCCATCGAGAATCGGCAGCAGAAACGCCGCCGTCTTGCCGGTGCCGGTCTGCGCACATCCGATGAGGTCCCGTCCGTCAAGAAGCGAAGGTATGCCCTTCTCCTGAATCGGGGTTGGGGTTGTGTAGCCCACCTCCGATACCGCTTTCCGCAAGCGTTCATCCAAACGGTCAAAAACAGATTGCTGAGCCCCGTCCATCACTTTCCTTCCGTTGCCGCCGCAATCACCTTTTCATGTGCCTTCCTGAGAACGGCCGGCCTGTACTTGAGAACCTTGCGGTCGTATGTAAGCAGACCGTTGATCTCGATCTCTACATCCGTCGTCTGCGTGTAGATCGAACCGGCCAGTCCCTGCGCGGCGAACTCGCCGAGCTTCTCCATGAGGCCGAGGTACGTCTTTTCAAGACCTTCCAGCGTGGCGGTATCCTTTGTGCCGCCGTAGCCCCAATCGCCGCTCTTCTCGCCGCCGAGGGAAGCGGCCTGCGAGAAGGCGCGCCAGAGATGGCCTTCGACTGGATGGCCAAGGCCCCCGAACTCACCGAGGAAAGATACGCGGCGTTCGTTCACCGGCGGCATCGCGGGGCCGCGATAGTAGTGGTAGTCCACCACGTCCGCCGCCTCGCACACTCCGTCAGGCAGATGCTCCGTCTTGAAACGGCTGGGCTTTGCCTTCCGTCCAGCCGGGTTGCAGTGCTCGCCGCCCTCGAAATCGTTCCATCCGGATGGTGCGTTCACGAGACGCGTGGGATCGTGCCGCTTCACGAAGTCGAGCGTGGTGTGCGTAAGCATCTGGTCGTGCTGGCCCCAGCCCTCGTTGTATGGAATCCACATCACGATGGACGGCACCTTCTGGAGCAGGTCGATCATTCCCTTCAGCTCTTCGCGGAAAAGGCCGTAACCCTTCACCGACGACGTCTTGAACGGATCGAACGCGTCAAAGCTCGTGCTCGGCATATCCTGAAGCACGAGCAGCCCCATCCTGTCGCAGAGCGCGTAGTAGCGCAGCGGTTCCACCTTGATGTGCTTGCGCATGGTGTTGAAGCCGCAGTCCTTCAGCGTCTTGATGTCGAACGCCATGGCCTCTTCGCTCGGCGGCGTGAGAAGTCCATCCGGCCACCACCCCTGATCAAGCGTGCCCATCACGTAGTACGGCCTGTTGTTGAGGAAGAACCGCAGAACGCCCTTGGCGTCCTTGCGCTTCTCGAACTTGCGCATCCCGAAGTAGCCGGCGATGCGGTCGCGCCCAAAGTCCGCCTCAAACTCGTAGAGGTACGGCGATTCCGGGCTCCAAAGCCTTATCGCCCCCGGCAGCTTCACGCGGCATTCGCCGTTCATGTCAAACGTCCCGCGCGCAATCGTCCTGCCAGCTTCGGTGATGCGCACGCGCCCTTCCACGCCAAGGTTCGCGAGCTTCAGCACAGCGTCGGAGAACCGGAACTTGAACGCCACCTCGCGCTTGTCGATGTCGGTGGTGACCTTGTAATCGACGAAGTGCACATCCGGCACGGTCTCCATCCACACCGTCTGCCAAATGCCGCTCATGCGCGTATAGAAGCACGCATACGTTCGGAACGCCTGCTTGCCCCGGCTCTGTATGAAGTCCTCGGTTGGATCCCAGACGAGAACCGTGAGGGTGTTCGCGCCCTTCTTCGCGAACGGGGTGAGATCCACGGTGAACGGCAGCTGCCCGCCGTCATGCGGAGTGGCGGCAACCTCATCATGCCCAAGATATACGATCGCGCGGAAATCGACCGCGCCGAAGTGCAGCAATATGCGCTCGCCGGGCTTGGGATCGAGCGTGATCTCGCGCGTGTACCACAGATATTCGTGCGGCTCGAGCAGGCGCCCAACACCAGACAGGACGGACTCTATTGCGAACGGAACGCGAATCTTGCCGTCCCACTTCTCGGGGCGCCCTGTCGTGTTCGTGATCGACGTCACCGCATAGTCCCAGTCTCCGTTCAGGCATGTCCACGCACTGCGGACCATCTGTGGGCGCGGATAGCTGCGCCACGCGTTCTCGCTTGTCGTCTTCTCGCCCCACTCCGTAAGCATCGGTGAGGCCGCACACGCCGCCAATGGCAGCACAAAGGCAATCTTCAGTAAATTTTTCATGCCGCAATTATACCAAATCGACATGAAAAGTGAACGACAAATTATCTGCTCAGCGTTTTGTGCCCGGCACATAGACAAGCGGGCGGGAGCGCGGACGCGGGCGATACACCTTCAGGTGCGAATATTCGGCGTGGCTCTCGAATATCCCGAACCCGAAATATCCGGGCTCGGCGGGATCTGGCACATCCGCATCGGCAAAGTACGTAACGAGCCTGCCGTCCACCGCAATGAAGTGCTCGAAACCGAGCGAGCCTGATACGATATGGTATGTGCGCCCGGCCTCTGTGGGGAAAGACGGCGCAATCGCCGACGGCTTGTAGTCGGGCAGCTTCTCGATGCCCGCCATGTCGGCATACCATCCGCCAAGGCATCCAAGATACCCGCCGCTCCACGGCTCAACCCCAAAGCGCGTGTTCCAGAACCATACGAGGTCGTGGTAGGATGGAGGTATGATCCGCGCATCAAACTCCAGCACAACATCGCCCTTGACCGGCGTCTTGTAGAACACCTGCCCGTGGTGCGGCTCGTCTGGTCCGCCGCCAACGACCTTATCTGGGCCGACCTCCCACTTGGGCGTGTGTTTCACTATCGTCCAGTCTGCCGGATCGAACTTGTCGAAGGAATGCAGCAGCTCGCATTCGGAAAGCCGAAGCGAATTGCCGATAACAACTATCTCGTCATTCATAACACCTTGTCCTCTTTTTGCATTCTCGTGCGGCCCAAACCGCAAAGCGCCAAAAGCTATATCGTCTCGCGGTCGCAGAGTGCCGATACGAACAGCGCCTTGATCGTGTGCATCCTGTTCTCCGATTCATCGAACACCTTCGAGTATTTCGATTCGAACACCTCATCCGTAACCTCAAGCGCACCGCACTCCCTGGTGACGTCCGTGTTGAAGTCGTGGAACGCCGGCAGACAGTGCAGGAACATGAGCTTGCCTTCGATGTTGCCCGTGGCGCGCATCAGCTCCATGTTGATCTGGTACGGGCGCAGCAGCTTGATGCGCTCCGCCGTCTTCGCCTCTTCTCCCATCGAAACCCACACGTCGGTATAGAGCACGTTCGCGCCCTTCACGCCCTGCACCGGATCCTCGAACACGCGGATATCCACGCCGTTCCTCTTCGCGACCGCCTCCGCCTCGGCAAGCACCGCCTCGTCCGGGCGCAGCGATGCCGGGGCGCAGCACACGTAGCGCACTCCCGCCTTGGCGCAGCCCATCATCAGAGAGTTCGCCACATTGTTGCGCCCGTCGCCCACATATGCAACGGTTACGTCGCTCAGCGAGCCGAACGTCTCCTTCACGGTGAGCAAATCGGCGAGAATCTGCGTGGGGTGGTAGTCATCGGTGAGGCCGTTCCAGACGGGAACGCCGGACCATTCGCGCAGCTCCTCCACGGTCTTCTGCGCGAAGCCGCGAAAGAGAATGCCGTCGTATATGCGCCCCAATACGCGCGCGGTATCCTTCACGCTCTCCTTCTTCCCGAAATGGATGTCAGGGCGCGTGAGATACTCGGCGTCTCCGCCTTCATCGCGGGCGGCAATCTGCGAGGAGTTGCGCGTGCGGGTGGACGATTTCTCGAAAATGAGCGCAATCTGCTTCCGGCGCAGCAGGTTGCCGCGCACTCCCGCACGGCGCCTGGCCTTCAGCTGCGCAGCCAAATCGATCAGGTTCAGCATCTCTTCGTCCGTGAACGAGGTCATGCGCATCAGCGAGCGCCCCTTCAGCGAATCCATCCATGTCAACATAGTCCTGCTCCTTTCACGGCAACGCGGCGCCGACAAGCTTCGACACGAGCTTGCCGTCTGCCTGCCCCTTGACGCGCGCCATCACTTCCTTCATCACGCGCCCCATATCCTTCTTGGATGTTGCGCCGAGATCGGCGATGGCCGCCTTCACGACTGCGGCGACTTCATCCTCGGAAAGCTGCGCGGGGAGATATCGGCGCAGGAACTCCAGCTCCGCCTTCTCGCCCTCGGCGAGTTCGGCACGGCCTGCCGCGACAAACTGTGCGATGGACTCTTCGCGCTGCTTCACGCCCTTCGCAACAACCGAAAGCACCGCGTCATCCGTCATCTCCTTGCCGGCATTTACGGTGATGTCCTTTGCCTTGGCGATCACTCCGCGAATCGCGTTCACAGCCTTCATGTCATGAGCCTTCATCGAAGTCTTCATGTCATCCATAAGTTTGTCATACAATGCACTTGCCATTTCTGTTCTCTCCTTAAAAACCGTGAATTATACCATACTATTGCTCCAGCAATAAAATATGGTGAGCCGCAAAGAACGCATAGTTCGCAAAGCCTTTGAGTTCTTTGCGTCCTTTGTGGCTGAAAATCACTATATTTGCTTGCCGCATCTATATCCAATCCAAGTTGTTAGTTGTTAGTTGAAAGGCTCTTCAACCCGGAACTTTTCAACCCGGAACTCTTTAACTTTTCAACCCGGATTTATGGTATCATATTGGGCGTGTATTCATTAGTCACTTTATTTGCTGCATCGATACTTTCGCCCTTCTTCGTTGAGGTGACGCCGGAAGTCCGCACAACCTATGTCTCGCTCGGCAAGATTGTGGAGGATCGTCCGCTGCAGGTCACGGACACCCGCATCGGATTCGATACGGGCGACTTCGGGCGTTTCGGCATTCGCAACTGGGAGGTCAGCTCTCTATCGGGGCGCCGGTCGGACGCTCACCGCCACGCCTGCTACCACAGCGAGTTCGGCCCCACCTGGCAATACGACATCAACTTCGCGGAAGACTGGCGCCTGAAAAGCGACCTCACGCGGTCTTGGACGCTCTACCGCGGTTTCAGGAAGCAGTACGAAAGCTCCAACCGCTCCTATGACTGGTGGCAGCTCGACCAGTCGTTGGAGAACCCCTATCTGGTGCCGTTCTACCGGATTCGCAGATGCACCCACGGCAGAGACTTCCTGTATTTCAAGGCTGGCCTGCGACGCAAGATTCCGCTCTTCCTCGAATGCCTCTCCGTCACGCCGTCTGTGTTTGCCGAAGGCGGAAACGCTCGCGGATTCAAGCGGACGTTCGGCAAAAACATTGACGGCTCAGGCTGGGGAGGCGGCGGCGTATCGTCCATCTCGTTCAGGCTGGAGCTTGGCTGGCGCATTGCCGACTACCTATCCGCCTACGCCTATGTGGAGCAGTATGACGTGGTGGGCGGCAATGCCCGCCGCACAAACGCCGCCAGCACCTTTCGTTGCGCGCACAACGATTGGACGCATGGCGGCTTCGGGCTAAGGCTGCGGTTCTGACGCAAGCGCCGCAATCAGTCAATCTCAATCAGCGCAAACGAATCTGGCATCAGCGAGAAGCGGGCCGAACCGTCTGGCTGAAGGATGAGCGGCACTTCCGTGTGCGTGCGCACGGCGTCGGTGATATGGCAACGCGCCTTGGCGAGCGAACGCCCAGGAATGCGCACAACGACCGTGCCGGTATCCGTCACGTCGTTGCTCGCCGCATAGCGCACAACGAAAACGGAGAGGGAACTCCCCTCGCCCTTCGCCGCCGTCGCGCGGAACTGGCCATCCGTCACCTCCTTCGTCGCCGCCGGGAACACCACACCCGTCGCGGCATCCGAAGTTACGCCGCGCCCTTCCTTCACGACCGCCGCCACCTGCGTGCCGCGATCCACCATCTTCGACCACGCATAGAACGGATAGTAGCCCTTCATCGGCCACAGGGTGACGAAGTCGAAGAGATTGTTCATGCTCGTGCCGATGCGAGCGTCGTAGAACATCAGCATGTCGAGCGGCACAGCCTGGCATTCCACCATCGCCGCCGCGATGAACGCCGCACCCTTCTGGTTGAAGCGCCCCGACTCGACCTCCATCGAATAGACGAAATCGTCCACCCATCCCTTCACGTAGTTCCACTCGTTGAGGATGGATTCCGCCTTTGCGAATCCCGCCTCGTCCATCATCCTGCGGATGCGCACCGCCTTCTCCGAAAGCCTGCGCGGATCGACGGCATAGACGTGCCACGAGAAGAAGTCGAGCGGCACACTGCGGTCGCGGCAGTAGGCGAGGAACCGGGCGCCCCAATCCTCGCGTCCGCAAATCGCGGGTCCGCCGATCTTGAGGTGCGGGAACCTGCCCTTCAGATGCTTCGCGGCCACCTCGTACAACTCGAAGAAGTTCGTCACCGTTCCGCCCCAGCAGCGCGGATTCTTCGGCAGCCCCACATCGACCGGATCGAGATCAGGCTCGTTCCAGATTTCCCAATAGACGATGTTGAACTGGTTCGACCACGCGACGTTGACGGTGGTGTACGCGTCATCAGTCCCCCACGCCCATCCTTCGTTGTAGTGGCGGATCACATGCTCGCACACGCGCGCCCACTTCGCATAGTCCTTCGGCGGCAGAACGCCATACTTCTTCGGACCATGCTCGATCTTCTGCCCGAGCCGGAAGAACACCTCCGTTCCCGCGCGGCGGATCGTATCGAGATAGTGGTCGGTGCAGACGAAGTCGTAGCTCTTCGGGTCATTCTCGTCCGCGTCGAAGTTCGGGAAGATGGCGTCGATGTCAACGGTATGTGGGCCGCCATAGCTTGCGCTGAAGTTGGCGTCGTGGGTGCGGGCGTAGGGAATCCGCGCCGCCCTGTATTCGTTGAAGTTGCCCTTCTTCTGGTCGTCACCCGGCTTGGAGACGTTCGGCCCGTTGTTGACCGCGTGCATCGGCTTGACGGGGCCGAGAACAGTCCCCACATCTACGGTGATATCTGCAGTTGCCATCGGTTCTGCGGCATTCAGCGCGCCGAACGAGACCGCCGCCGCAAATGGCAGCGCAATTATTCTATTCATCTTCGTGCCCTCTTTCATGATAAATGATATGCAGTATTATACCACACTCCCGGCTATCGCCAGTTAAAAAGTTGAAAGGTAGAAAGGCTTTTCAACCCGGAACTTTTCAACCCGGAACTCTTCAGAGTGCGCAGCGCGGGCGGCGAGCTAATCCGCTCAATGTGGATCATAATTCCCATTGATGTTGCTATTGTTTCGGCAACAAATGGGGTTGATATGTTGGGAGAGCCGCGCTCCGTCGCGGCCATATAGAAAGGACGGGACAGAGCCCGTCCCTCCCAGATGCCGCCAATACCTTTAATTG
>Ga0310694_10006565_pt1 | contig 10998 bp, 7 predicted proteins | sample 174DNAGHGhighgp2_FD_203884 | JGI IMG/M metagenome (GOLD analysis project Ga0310694, IMG submission 203884) | Sheep rumen microbial communities from Palmerston North, Manawatu-Wanganui, New Zealand - 1742 DNA GHGhigh gp2 (v2) (version 2) | ecosystem: Host-associated > Mammals > Digestive system >... | reverse complement strand
AGCTTGAGTTCGATCATTTTGTTAAAGGCCAGACATGCTTCGGTCTCGATAAGCTGATCCTCAACAACAATTTCGCGGATGCCACCAATATGAAGGAAGCCGTTATCTACGATATGTATCAGTTCCTCGGTGCGGATGCATCTTTATATAACTATGCAAGTGTCAGCTTAAACGGAGAGTACCGGGGAGTTTATCTCGCTCTTGAAGGGGTTGAGGAGAGCTTCATGTTAAGAAACTACGGTACTCAGGACGGCGAGCTGTATAAACCTGAAAGCATGGGTGTCGGTGGCGGCGGAGCGGACGGAGCGTCGGGAGACAAGCCCGATATGGGAGACTTTGATCCTTCGGACATGCCGGGCGGAGCCCCGGAAGACCGGCCGGATATGGGCGATTTTGATCCTTCGGATCTGCCTTCTGACAGGGGCGGCTTCGGCGGAGGGTTCTCGATGGGCGGCGGAGGAGCAGATCTTAACTATACCGACGATGACCCGGACAGTTATTCCACTATCTGGGAAGGAGAGATCACCGGCACGGGAAGCATCGATCACGGCAGAGTCGTCACGGCCTTGAAGCACATAAGCGAAGGTGATGATATCGAGGAGTATCTTGACGTCGATAATATCCTGAAGTATATGGCGGTCCATACATTTGCCGTAAACATGGACAGTCTCACCGGCATAATGGCGCACAACTACTATCTGTATGAATACAACGGTCAGCTTAATCTCATTCCCTGGGACTACAATCTGTCGTTCGGCGGGATGTCGACGGATTCTGCGACCGATATGATCAACAGTGCGGTTGATACACCTTATCAGGGCACGGATTTCTTTGATCAGCTTCTCGAGAACGAGGAGTATTCCGCGATATATCATTCGTATCTGCGCAAACTTGTGGATGAGTATGTATACGGCGGAAGATTCGATGAGGTCTACAGCCGCATCAGAAGTCAGATAGATCAGTTGGTGGAGACGGATCCTACGGCTTTCTATACCTATGATGAATATACGGCTGCAGCAGATATGCTCTACGATGTGATAAGGCTCCGCGCCGACAGTATAGCGGGTCAGCTTGACGGGACGATCCCTTCGACCGATGAGGGGCAAAGAGAGGATTCCTCGAACCTTATCGACGGATCATCGATAGACCTCGAGATGATGGGTGCTTTTGATATGGGGATGGGCGGTGAAACGCCCGAATAAAAGGGCCGCCCCGGAAGGCGACCCTGATATTATTCAAGTGATGCGATGATCAGTACTTGGGCTCAAGCAGACCGTAATCTCCCTCTTTTCTCTTATAGACTACGCAGACGGAATCTGTTTCCGAATCAAGGTAAACAAGGAAGTTGTGCCCTAACATCTCCATCTGGAGGATAGCGTCTTCCGCTGTCATCGGGCGAAGCTCGAAAGTCTTGCGTCTGGCGATCTTCGTAGCTTCGGGTTCGTCCTCAAGGTAATCGAAGTCAGAACCGTTGTCATCTTCAAGATAGTTCGCGATCTGAGGATATTCTTTCTTCTTCTTAAGGAACTTGGTCTTATTGCGTCTGATCTGGGATTCGAGCTTATCGATCGCTCTGTCCACGGCTGTAAGGATCTCTTCGTCTCTTGCCTCGGCTCTGTAGATCCTGTTGTCGAGCTTCATCGTGATCTCGACGACCATCTTGTTGCCCTCGGGTCTTATGCGTACATTGCAGGTGCCCTCATCGCCGAAGTATTTATCGAATTTCCTTAACTTATCGGTGATCTTGGTCTCGAGTCTTTCTCCGATCCTGATGCCGTTGCCCTGTGCAGTGATCTTCATAAAATCACATCCTTCCTTTAAAGGTCTAAGGAAATACATCCTTACATTGATTATAAATAGTTTGAAAAGATAAATTTATTAATTTACTGTTAAAGTATCAAAATACACCAATATTTAAGACAAAATATTGTATAATGGCGTTGTCAGAATAATAAGATTCGGAGGAGTTTTATATGGCTTTATTTGACCCTAAGGCAAAGGTTATATCCGGTTATCAGAAATCTATTGATGAGCGCACGTCATCGATCCGCAAGTATTATGATGAGATCGGCAAACTGTACTATGATCAGTACAAGGATATGAATGTTGACAATACCAAGGACATCAATACCCGCTGCGAAGCTATCACAAGACTTTCCAACGAGGTTGAGGATTATAAGCTCAAGATCCTTTTCGAGAAGGGTTTGAAGAAGTGTCCTGTATGCGGTACGGAGAACAGTCTCGAGTACGGTTTCTGCTTCAAGTGCGGAGCCAAGTTTGACGAGGATTCCGCCGAGGCTCCCAAGAGCGGCTTCGAGAAGGCTGAAGCACAGATCGAAGAGGTTGCCGAAGCTGCTTCTGAAGCCGAGACAGTAGAAGAGGCTGCCGAGGAGGCTGCTGAGGAAGCTGCCGAGCCTGCCGCAGAAGAGACGAAGGAAGAGAAGAAGAGCACAAAGAAGAAGAAGGAAGATTAACAGTCTTCCTGTTATACGGAGTTTCAGGCCGCGTACGATGTGCGCGGCTTTTTTGATACCGCTTCGGATCAATAGTGCTATAATGAGTTGGTTTAAGCTAACTTAAAGGAAGTGTGTTTATGAAATATCTTAAGAAGATCACGATCGTATTAAGCGCTGTGCTGATGATGAGCATGTTTGCTTCATGTGCGGAAAGCGCGGCACCGGAACAGGATACGGCGCTGGACAACGTTACCGTTCGTGTTGGCTCTCTCTCCGGACCGACGACCATAGGCATCGTAAATCTCATGGACGAGGTATCGGCTGAAGGTTATGAAGGTACAGATTATGATTTTACGATGTCGACTCAGCCTGATGAGATCGCGGCATCTCTTAATGCGGGCAATATCGATATCGCCCTGATACCCGCCAATCTCGCGTCTGTGCTCTATAACCGTACGGGCGGCGGGATAAGCGTTATAGATATCAATACTTACGGTGTCCTTTACTGCATAACAGCGGATGAATCGATAACATCAGTCAGTGATCTTTCCGGCAGGACAGTGATCACTACCGGACAGGGCGCGACTCCCGAATATGCGATGAATTATCTTCTTGATCAATACGGCGTTACCGACTGCACGCTCGATTTCAAGACAGAAGGAGCCGAAGTCATTGCTTCTTTACAGGAGGATCCTTCACAGACAGCGATCCTTCCGCAGCCCGCTGCGACAGCTGCATGTGTGCAGATAGAAGGGTTTTCACCGGCATTTTCACTCGATGAGGCGTGGACGGAAGTGACATCGGATTCGAGACTTGTTACGGGTGTCACGGTAGCAAGGAATGAATTCATTGAGGAGCATCCTCAGGCTGTAGCGGCTTTCCTCGCCGATCATGCGGCCAGTGTGCTCGCTGCTTCGGAGGATGTTGAGAAGACCGCGCAGCTGGTCGTAGATCTGGGCATCATCGGCGCTGTTCCCGTCGCGCAGAGAGCGATCCCTCTTTGCAATATCGCATGTGTAACGGGAGAGCAGATGAGGTCGGACCTCGAGGGATATCTCACAACTTTGTATGAATCCGATCCGCAGTCTGTAGGCGGGGCGCTCCCTGCTGACGATTTCTATTATCCGGGCTGATATCTTGCAGCGCAGAACGGGAGTTAAAGCGCTGATAATACTGTTCTGGCTTGTCCTGTGGCAGGCCGTGTCGATCGCTGTCGATAACTCCATACTGCTTGCAGGACCTGTTGAAGCCGTTATGGCGCTCATACATCTTGCAGCGACGGCGGGTTTCTGGCTGTCGGTCCTGACATCCGTTCTCATGATATGCTCGGGCTTCTTTATCGGGCTCTTCACGGGCGTCCTGCTCGCGGGATGTTCGTACCGGTACAGGATCATAAGGGAATTCATTAAGCCGCCCGTGACCGTCATCAAGTCCATCCCCGTCGCGAGCTTTGTCATACTGGTGATCATCTGGGCGGGAAGCGGATCCCTGAGTCTTGTGATAAGCTCGCTGGTTGTTTTCCCGACGGTCTTCCTAAATACTCTGGCAGGCCTCGATTCGACTTCCGTCAAGCTGATCGAGACGGGGAGGATGTTCAGGTTCAGGACCCGGGATAAGATCCGTCATATATACCTTCCGTCCTGCGCGCCGCACATCGAGAGCGCCGTCTGCCTCGGGGCAGGCATGGCGTTTAAGAGCGGCATCGCGGCCGAGGTTATCGGGCGTCCCTTAAGATCGATCGGAACCGGCATATATCTGTCGAAGATCTCTCTTGCGACCGCCGATCTGTTCGCGTGGACTTTCTGCGCCGTCGTCCTTGCATTCCTGTTCGAAAAGCTCATCACCAAACTGATGAAGAGGATCCTCAAGCCGTGAAGATAATACTGGAACACATCGGAAAGTCATTTGACGGCAGAGAGGTCTTAAAGGATCTCGATTATGTATTTGATGCGGACCGTCCCGTTGTGGTAAAAGGAGCCTCCGGAACAGGCAAGACTACATTGCTGAGGATCATAGGAGGACTTCTTTCTCCGGACAAAGGATCGGTCAAGTATGAAGGCGTCGAACGGGGTAAGTGCAGATTTGCGCCCGTGTTTCAGGAACAGCGCCTCATAGATCATCTTAATGCCGTCGAGAACATAAGGCTTGTCTGCCGCGGTATGCCGGACAAGATGATAGCAGATGAACTGACGAAGCTGATCCCGGAGTCCGAGATCTTAAAGAAAGCGGGGGAACTGTCGGGAGGCACGGCGCGCCGCGTCGAGGTCGTAAGAGCGATCCTCGCCCCGTCGGATGTCCTGCTGCTCGATGAACCCCTTACGGGACTTGACGGTGACAACGCGGAACGGACGGTCGGATATATAATGGACAATCTTAACGGGAGGCTCCTTATCGCTTCGTCGCATACAGGCCTTTTCGACGGGTTCTGCAGTCAGCTCCTGATTTGACGGGAACCGGAACTGCGAGTATAATGAGCGGGTTGTTAAACAATCCGCGCAAGGGAGAGGAGGTGAAGTGAGATGTCAGAGATCAGAGTAAAGGAAGGCGAGTCCCTCGACAGTGCACTTCGTCGTTTTAAGCGCTCATGCGCAAGATCCGGTGTACTTGCCGAAGTACGCAAGAGAGAGCATTATGAGAAGCCCTCTGTACGCCGTAAGAAGAAGTCTGAGGCTGCAAGAAAGAGAAAGCATTGATGACTTCCTGTATCAAGGATACTTAGGCCCCGGTTATTACACCGGGGTCTTTTTGTGCTACAATAACTTCAAAATAGATTAAGGCAGATACTTATCATGTTGCTTACTTCACCGAAGTGGCATTATGTGCTCGATGAGACTTACACGAGCACTGATGCTTTATTTGATGCACTTCTTGACAAACACGGCATAGATACGCCGGAGAAGAAGGAAGACTTCCTGAACGACAGGGGAGCCGAGTTCTACGATCCTTTTCTTTATAATGACATGAGGAAAGCGGTCGATATCATCGTCCGGGCCATGGAGGACCGCAGCAGGATCCTTGTGTACGGCGATTACGACTGCGACGGTGTTACCGCGACATCCATACTTGTCAGATACTTCAGAAGCCATGACATCGATGTCAGATATATCGTTCCGAACAGAGAGGAACACGGCTACGGACTTACCGACAACATTATCGATGAGGTGATAGACCAGGCTCCCGATCTTGTGATAACGGTCGACTGCGGCATAACCAACATCGATACTGTCGCGCGTTTAAGATCGCAGGGCATAAAGGTCATCATCTCGGATCATCACAATGTCCAGGAACAGATCCCCGATGCGGATGCGGTCCTCTGCGCCAAGCGCAGGGACAATACATATCCCTATACCGAGCTGTGCGGCGCAGGGGTTGCGATGAAGATCGTCCAGGCCATGGGCATTGACAAGAGATTCCCCGTAAACAACGATGTCTGGAGACAGGCGATAGAGCTTGCGGGCATTGCTACGATCGCCGACCTGGTCCCTGTCCTTGACGAGAACAGAACGATAATAAAGAAAGCCTTTATAAGCATGAAGGACCCCGTAAATCCCGGGATCAGGGTAATGAACGAGATCCTTGCGCAGAAGGCGGGATCCAGAAGATTCGATGAGACTTTCATCTCTTTTAATTTTGTGCCCAGGGTAAATGCCGCGGGAAGGCTCTACGATTCTTCCGAGGCGCTCAGGCTCTTCCTTGAGGATGACGGGAACAAGGTCCGCGAGGCTGCTGTGGCGCTCGGAGATCAGAATGATGAGAGGAAACAGATCGAAGCCCGTGTATACGAAGAAGCGGTTGCGCAGATCGAGGATGAGAGAAGGCCCGATGAATGGAGCCTTGCAAATACAAAAGGTCCCGTGGTCGCTTATGCGAGCAATTGGCATCAGGGAGTCCTGGGCATCGTTGCCGGCAGGATCGCGGCCAATTACAGGAGAACGGCGCTTGTCTTTACAACGGATTCGATCAATCCGGAGAATCTTAAGGGCTCCGGCAGGGCATACGGGGAGTATGACCTTTTCGCTGCGCTGGGAAGAGTCAGCGGTACTCTCGAGAACTTCGGCGGCCACAGGAAGGCGGCAGGTGTCACGGTTAAGAAGTCACGCCTCATGGAATTCCTGAAGGCGCTTGAAGAAGATGCCGTACAGCATTCGGACGAGGCGCAGAAGGACGATGAACTCGAGATAACGGCAAGGCTCAGCAGGAATATCGTAAACTTCGATACCTTCAACATGACAAACAGGTTTAAGCCTTACGGCATAGGCAACAGGAAACCCGTGTTCGTTACGGAAGGTCTCGTAGTCGTGTCCGTGAATGACATGACCGACGGAGCTCACATCAGGCTTGAACTCGCCGACCGGAACGGAGGGAAAGATGAACCCCTTTCCGCCGTGGGATTCGGGATGGGCATCTATTCCGGGATATTAAGGCCGGGAGATATTATCGACATCGCCTATACCATGAATGAATATACATATAAGGGCAATACGACGCTGAGCCTTTATCTTGAAGACATTAAGATCTCATCCGATGAGGGATTCCTGTATAAGAAGGCCGATATAGCGGAGCAGCTGTACAGGAGCGGCATGGAACTCGATCAGATCGCCAAGCTTGCCGGAACTTCCGTAAGCGAAGGCTTTATACCGGGCAAGGTCGATTATCTTGCATGCTTTCAGACGCTTAAGGATGCGAGCCGCGGCGAGACGTCATATGCCGATTATCCGCTGTTAGCGAAGCTTATCGAGAGGAAGACCGGAGTGAAGATGACCCCTTTCAAGGTCGCAAGATGCATGGATGTGTTCTCGGAATCACATTTGGTCAAACTTGGTGTATTATCTACCTTGAGGATCTGCTTCCGGTTCCTTAAGACCGAAGGCAAGACCGATCTCAAGCAATCGGATCTTTATTTAAGGCTTCTTGAGCATGGCTGACGAAGAACGCAACAAGGCCGCGCCTGACGAGCGCGCATATCTTCTCGATACAACGCTGATCCCCGAGATCCCCGATTTTATCGAGGAGAAATTTGAAGGCGTGATGGATATGTTCACGTCTTATGCTTCGCGTGCACACCTTGCTGACGGCGTCCTCGAGAGCGAGCAGGGCCTTATCCGCAAAGCCTACATATTTGCATTCAAGGCTCACCGCAACCAGAAACGCAAAAACGGCGAGATGTACATAGTCCATCCCATCGCGACGGCTGAGATTCTCGCCGAACTCGAGGTCGATGCCGAATCGCTGGCAGCCGCTCTGCTCCACGATACGATAGAAGATACCGCGGCCGATTCGGATATGCTGAACGAGTTGTTCGGATCGACGATCACGCTCCTTGTTGAGGGCGTTACAAAGCTCAATGCCCTGTCATCGAGATCCAAAGTGGAACGTCAGGCGGAGAATACCCGCAAGATGCTCATAGCCATGACTCAGGATCCCCGCGTTATCCTCATCAAGCTCGCCGACCGTCTGCACAATATGCGCACCATGCAGTACCAGACTCCGGAAAAGCAGGTCGAGAAGGCTCGTGAGACACTCGATATCTATGCCCCCTTCGCCGAGAAATTCGGTGTATTCAAGATAAAGTGGGAACTCGAGGACCTGTGCCTGAGATACCTCGATAATGACGGTTATTATGAGCTCGTGGGACTCATTTCCTCCAAGCGCTCCGAACGTGAAGCTTTCATGGCGCATGTCGTGGCGGAGATATCGGGCAAGCTCGAAGAAGAGGGAATGGAGCATTACGATGTCGACGGACGTCCCAAGCATTTCTACAGCATCTATAAGAAGATGCACGACAACAGGCATAATGACATTAACCACATCTACGATATGTTTGCCTGCAGGATAATCGTCGATTCCGTATCCGACTGCTATAAGGCGCTCGGCATAGTGCATTCGATGTTTGTCCCTTTGCCGGGAAGGTTCAAGGATTATATCGCCAACCCCAAGGAGAACGGGTACCAGTCCCTGCATACGACGGTCAAGCGACCCGGAGGAAAGACCTTCGGAGAGACGACATTTGAAGTCCAGATCAGGACATACAGCATGCACATCGAAGCGGAGTACGGCATCGCCGCCCACTGGCATTATAAGGAAGCGGGCAACTCCAAGGCGTTTAAGGAAGATGCCTACGATGAGAGGATAAAATGGATAAGACAGTTCCTCGAGGCGCAGAAGGATTCCGACGATCCCATGGACTTCATGGAACTGCTTAAGAATAATATCGTTCCGAACGAGGTGTTTGTATTTACTCCTAAGGGCAAGATAGTCAGGCTTCCCGCGGGATCGTGTCCCATCGACTTTGCTTATGCGATCCACAGCGGCATCGGAAATCATATGCACGGCGCGAAGGTCAACGGAAGGATAGTGCCGCTGTCTTATGTGCTCAAGTCGGGAGAAGAGGTGGAGATCCTGTCGTCCGACAAGATAAAGGGTCCTTCGAGAGACTGGGTCAATATCGCGAAGACCGCTTCTGCCAGATCCAAGATCAATTCATGGTTCAAGAAGCAGGACCGCGACGAGAATATAGCGGCCGGAAAGAGCAGGCTCGACAGGGAGATCGAGAAGAATGGATTTACGAGTTCACAGCTTATGCTCGTCGACACATTGAAGTCCGTTCTCGATAAATACAGCTGCAATACAGTGGACGATCTTTATGCCGCCATAGGATACGGTTCCGTTCAGGTCGGCAAGGTCTTCGGAAAACTCCGCGACGAGTACATAAAGAGCCTGAACGAGGAAGACCGTCTTGCGATGGGCTACCGCACTACTTCAAACGGTCAGGTCGTCTATTATATGCCGGAGAGCATGCCGGATGAACTGGGCAAGGGTGACTCGCTCAAAGCGCCTCATAAACCCGACAGGGGTGATGACAACGGAGTCCTTATCGACGGTCTCACGCATCCGCTCGTGCGCATTGCTAACTGCTGTCATCCGGTCCCGGGCGATGAGATAATCGGGTATGTGACCCAGAGCGACGGAGTTACCGTCCATAAAGTAGTCTGTCCCAATATCGTGCACATAAAGAATAATAAGGACCGTTCCGAACGTGATATGAGAAAATATGAGCGCCTTATCGGTGCATCCTGGAGCACCGGAAAGAAAGCTCAGACATTAGGGTTTACTTCCAATATCGTTATACTCGCGCAGGAAACGAGACTTACCATGTTCTTTGCCGATGTTTCTGCGATCTTCTCCGATGAGCATGTCGACATCGAGGATATGAAGCAACCCAAGAAGATAAGCAACGGGATGTACACCGAGTTCGTAATAACGGCCCTCTTCAGAAACAGGGAACAGCTCGACCGCGTCATGAAGAAGCTCAAAGGCCTGCCGTACGTTACGAATGTATTCAGGAAATAATCTTACCCGGTAATTCCGAACGATACCTTCATTACGGTAAGAAGCCTTCCGAGAAGGAACAGGACTTCACACGCGACGATGAAGGGAGCGACGGATCTTTCCGAGGGCTTGAACCTGTCTGTAAGACATCCCGCTATGGCAAGGATCACGTAGATCATCCCGAAATATGTAAAGCATGATGTCCTGTAGCCTGATATGTAGATCGTGGGGGAGAAAGCCATGGCGACTGTGGTCGCAAGTCCCGCAGCCAGCATGTAACTTACAAACAGCCCTCTTTCCGTTATCAGCGGCGAATCCTCTTTGTCCCTGAAGATAATGAATATCGAATAGATAAGACATGCGAGGATGAACACGGCAAACAGCGTCAGTCCCAGGGTACGGAGCGACTTTAATCTGACCCAGATTATGTTGTCCGTGATCTTTACGGACAGAAGCGTGTTGATCGTAACATTGAGGGCTGCGGGGGCAAGAGCGATCAGTCTTTTCCGGATATTCTTTGTCTTTAAGAATACGCCGGCCGCCGCTATTATGCATAAGACTGTAAATATGATGTCATATCTGGATATCGTTACCACGAGACACCTGTTTATCCCCAGGAAGATCTTGTCGAGTATATTAAGATCTTCATAGTTCGGGAAGTTGAACATCTCTCTTTCCGCCCTGCTTTTGTTTCCCGGGCACATCAGCAACACCACCGCCAGATTGACGATAGATACGACCGCCGAGGCAATAAGGAAAGGAAGACAGGAGTATCTCTTTATCACGGACAGGACAATGCAGTAGAGGATGACCGCGAGAAGGTATAATGCCATGAGCTCATGGTTGCTTGCGAACAGAAGGCAGACAAAGAATATCGGATATTCATACCATTTAAGATGTTCCTTCTCCATGATCTTTCTTAATATCGAAGCGGTTACGAATGCGGAGAATACCATCCATGTATATGTAATGGTCGTGACCATCCATCCTGCGCTCTCCATATCGAGTATCGGATAAAGAGGGATCGCCGTAAGCACATACAGTCTGGACAGGCCTTTTACTGCAAGAGACCTGTTAATGAACAGAGGAAGCGTACAGATCATGACCGTATCCGCTGCCATCCAGAACCACGGCCGGTCTACAAGGAAGAACATAACCAGTTCCTGAAGGTATCTTGAAGACCAGGAATTCCACCTCATCTTCACCCATGACA
>Ga0310694_10006563_pt1 | contig 10998 bp, 9 predicted proteins | sample 174DNAGHGhighgp2_FD_203884 | JGI IMG/M metagenome (GOLD analysis project Ga0310694, IMG submission 203884) | Sheep rumen microbial communities from Palmerston North, Manawatu-Wanganui, New Zealand - 1742 DNA GHGhigh gp2 (v2) (version 2) | ecosystem: Host-associated > Mammals > Digestive system >... | reverse complement strand
CAGGGATGCCTTTCTTCTTCATCGCAAGGTAATAGTTCACACCATTGGGTGAAGGTACGGCGCGGTCGTCATCGGCAAGGAGGATGATGGCGCGTGGTGTCTGCGCGTCAATCTGTTTCTCGTTGCTGTAGAGGTCAACGAGGTCCTGACCGGCATAGCGCCCTATTAGGTTGTCGTGCGAACCGCGGTGGGTAACAAGTGTGTCCATCGAGATGACGGGATAGAACAGAATCTGGAAGTTGGGACGCACATCTTTGGGTGCACGGGTTGCAACTGTTGAGGCCAGGTGACCGCCGGCCGAGAAGCCCATGATGCCCACGTCGTTGGGATTGATGCCAAGTTCGGTGGCATGCGCCTTAAGGTAACGGATGCCGTCATAGACATCGTTCTGTGGAATCTGGTCATGGCCATAAGGCATGCGATAGGCCAGCACCACGAGGTTGATGCCCAAATCGTTGAAATAGGGAGCCCAGCTCGAGCCTTCGTTGACAAGCGACAGATGGCTGTAGCCGCCACCAGGCAGGCAGACCACGGTGCGCGCTGCCGCCTTGGTCTTGTCAGCGCGATAGATGTGCATATAGGGTTGTGCCGTCCATCTTTCGGTGGTGCGGGGATTGTCGTTTTCGTGACCGTTCAGTTCGGGATAGTTGCCATCGGGATATATCCACACCTCTTTGTAGTCTTGTGCCTGTATATGTGAGAGCATTGTGCAGGCAACAAGCAATGTCGATAAGATTTTTTTCATTGGGGATAGGTGTTAAAGAATATCAATAATAGGAATATGGTTCATAGTTGTCGGCGACGTATAGCTTCAGCCAGTCGCAGGATTCGTAGATCGGGCTGTCACGTTTGGTCTGGTAGCGTAGCCACTTGTAGGCTTCGCGCTGAGGCCCATCGGGAGAGAGGATGTAGTAGCGCTTCTTGTCGTTGTCGTACCGAATATACGTTTCCTGTCCAGAGGTCGGATTGGCCGCCAACCCGAAATAGCATTTGACTTTCATGTTGAAGTCGTTGGTACAATCGAGGGCTAGCTGCAGGTAGTGTTCAGCCTGATCGTTCAGCTGGTTGTAATGCTCGTCGGCGCCCGACCATGAGTATTCCGAAATGGCCCAAAGGTCGCCGGCATAGGAGGCCTGGAATAGCATATCCGCTAGATTAAAGGCCACTTCTGCTTTCTCCTCACCCTTGGCTTTGTTGAGCCATTCCTTCATCGAAATCACTTGTAGGCAGAATTGGTATTTGATATTATCTACCTCGGTCATATTGGAATCCCAGTTCTCAGAGCGGTCCTTGCGTTGGAATGGCGTATCGGGACGATGGCGATGCATCAGGTAGGGCGTAATGCCTAGATTGCGAAGGTGATCCTCAGGCACTTTTTCGAGGAAATCCCGGGCCTCTTCGAAGTTTCCTTCACGAATCAGTTTGGTGCCGATGAGTTCATTGAAAAAGTTCTGGCCAAGGGCACAATATTTGACTAAGCATTGGCCCAGGGGACCGTCGCCGCCGTGCTTGATGTAGTGCTGCAGTTCCTTCACCTGCTGGGTTGGCATATCGTGGTCCAGTTCCCAATAATTGCCGTTGATCAGATTGCGGGTGAGGAAGGAAAGCGAAGGATCCTGGCGCTGATTGACGTAGGCCTGCAGTCGCTTGTCGATTTCGTTGCCCCAAAGACCTTGCACCACGCTGCGCTCGGGATCGCTGAGATAATATGCGAACTCCTTGTAATTACGTATTTCCTCGGCCACATATTCGTCGTATTGGGCAGGTTTGTTGTCCAACGACAGCGATGCGGCGAACTTGTAGTGACGCAACAGACTCTTCATACTATTTTCCCCCGGTAAATCCTCGGCTTTCACAAATGACTGATAAGCCGCGTTTTCTTGACCTGTGATGAGTTGTATGAAGCCGACGAACGTCTGCCACATACGCAGGTCCTTGGCCTTGCCTTCCGCCACTACTTTTTCGGCAAGGTCAACCACAGCTTCACGATGACGGGTCACTTTGGTCCAGATCTTGTAGTCTTCGTCATCCATCTCCCAATAGTCGTGTTGCGAAGCGTGGTAGAAGTAGTTGGCATAATCCTCGAGGATATAGCCCAGTATCAAGGCATTGGGATCCTTGCGATAGACTTCCTCGATGCTCGTCGAGTCGAGCATGCGATTCACACAGAGGCTGATGCTTCCACCATCGCGCAGACGGAAGTAGATGGGCAAAGCCTTGTCGTAATCGCCTTTTCGGAAATAGATACCTGCAACATAGCCCTCCATACGGTCGCGTATTTCGCTGGGCTCCCAACGGGAAGCCTCATCGGTCCACAGACGCATCATTGCATCGTCGGCATTGAGTCGGGCTAGGATACGCATCTTGAGGAATGTCAGGCGTTTGCTCAGGTCCTTGCCAACCTTGAGTGCGTTCGCCTTGTCGAGGACTTGCTGGTATTCCTCGGGCGTCACCTTCCTGTACTCCCAGAACTGGGTAGATTCAACCAGTTCGTTTAGTTCGGTGTTGATTTGCAGCAGAGCGATGGCATCGGTCTTCCCCTGTTCGCGCAAGGTGGTGATCAGTAGATTGGTAGTCGGCTCTTCGGAATCCTCGAAATCGTCCATACGGAGATAGCGTACGGCGCTGAGGAGAGCATCATCGGCGGGCAGACCTGCATATCTTGCCCAGAATTGGGCGGATTCGTTGGTGTGCTGATCGGCAAGGTTGGGCAATTCCTGCGTGCAATGGAACAGGTCGTAATACGAAGGATCGTCGCCGTCCCATCCGCAAGCTAGACTGGCCGAGGAGGTCAGCAGGCCGAGGCTAATGGCCAGAAAATAACTTTTGAAGAGTTTCATTGCTGTATTGTTTTAACTGGTTTTCATCGAGGTGATAGAGAATAACCTGGTCACATATTTCGGGACGAAGGTCAGTAAGCGTGCGACGCACGTCCATCAGGACATCGGCAGGTACAAACTCATGTCGCACAATGTCACCTGGGAAAATGCGTCCTTCGCCCCGCATAGCCACCCCGGAGGGTGGGATGGGTTGGTAATCGACCGACAGGAAGTGGCTTTCGTCGATGGGCTTGAATCGGGCTGTATCGCCGATATCTACACCGCGCAGGATACAGTTGAACTTCTTATCGTGGAAGAGCAGATTCCAACTATAGACTGGCAACGCCGCACATAGAGGCAGACTGTAGCGCGGCAAGTAACGTAGATAGGGCTCGATGCCTCGTTTGGTGAGGATGCTGCACTCCTCGTCGAAGTCAGTCAGTTTGCCTACATTATAAACCATCAATGCTCCGTAATCGACGGGCGGTGCCTCCATGCCGAGCTGATGCAGTCGGATGGTGGCTGATAGTTTAGAACCTCCTTCTGCCTCGAAAGCCTTGCGTAGTTCGCTTAGGAAGTTGAAATAGCGTTCCTGATTGCGCCGTGTCCAGTCGAAGTCAATTTGCAGTTCGGTAGGCTTTGCCAGGCCATTCTGCTCCATCATCTGCCGAACACGCATTGCAATGAGTCGCGGCAGTGTCGACAGGCCGGTGGTATCGTTCATCACATTGACTGCCAGGAAGACAGTGGGAATCACCTCTATCTGGGCAGGCAAAGTATCCGTAAATGTCAAGGTGGTGGAAGGGATAAGTTCTCCGTTTCTTCTCACTACATCAAAAAGGTGCAGATATATCTTTCCTACCTTCTGACGATTGATGAAAGAGCGTTCAGCATCGTTGAGTTTCAGTTCCTGTCGCCAGTAATACATCGCATTCTGAGGGTTGGGTATCTCGCTTTTCTGCCTCGTGCAACCGCATACCGTCCAAAGCAGGATGCTCAGGCAGAACATCTTGCAGAAGTAGGTGAGGAGAGGAGTCAGTCGTGATTGCATAGTGATTACGATGTTTTTCCGTACGATATCGCGGCAAAGTTCGTAAGAATTCTTGACATTTGCAAGTATTTGGCAAAAAAAAGTTGGTGGTTTGAAGAAAACATCCTATCTTTGCCCTGAAATCTTGAAAAGATGAAAAAGTTTTTTTCGACTTTTGCGCTTGTCCGTCGTATATTGGATGAGAGCAAGATGCAAGATTCAGTATGGACATCATTACTAATGACATAATCGAGCGATGCCGATGCGGCGACCAAGCCGCCTTCCGGAAAGTGGTGCAGACCTATCAGCAGATGGTCTTCACCTTGGCTTTTCGCTCGTTATGCGACGAAGAGGAGGCTAAGGATGTGGTGCAGGAGACGATGATCAAGGTGTGGGTCAACTTCGCATCCTACAACCCCAGGCAAAATCTGAGAAACTGGATCTACACTATTGCTATCCGGCTATGTTTTGACCGATTGAAGAGTAAGGCCTCTATCGAACCGTTGCCCGAAGACGAAGATTACTTCTCCCAATACGTTTCGGATAGCGACACGGAAAAGGAGTTGGAGAACCACGAACTTCTCTCGGTCATCAAGACGCTGGTAAGCCGACTCAGTCCCAAGCAACGCATCGTCTTCACGCTGGTTCATCTGGAGAACCTCGACACGGAAGAGGTGGAACAGATCACGGGACTGGATGCTGCCAAGATCAAGAGCAACCTTTATGTGGCACGGAAAACGATACGCGAACAATTAAAACAGTTAGGATATGGAAAAGATAGATGAAATCACCCGACGGCTGGCTTCGCAACAGCCCATGTTATTCGATGCGGATGCTTTGACCGATAATATCATGAGTAATCTGCCTTCGCAACAGCGGCCTTTCGGCCAACAATACTTGCGAGCAGTGCAATGGATCTCATCTGTGGCAGCTATCTGCCTGTTGGTCCTGTTCTATAGCCAACGCCGCAGCATTGTCGAGCGTCCTAACGACATCGACTACGGCCAAAGCTTACAGCGGTTTCAGCCGGAATATCTGCAAATCCTTGACAACCTACCTCCTCGTGAAGCGTTTTGCCAATTCAATGAAATGAAGCGGTCCAGGGCCTCCATTTCCCACATTAAGAGACATTTTACCTCACTGCAATAATTATCGGCATGCCCTGCTCATGCCCAACTAAAAAAATATCACTTTATGAAAAAGTATCTTTTTCTTTTCGCTATGCTGCTGGTCGCGCTTTCAGCTTGTGAGAGCGGACATATCGACATGAATACCATCATCAATGCTGATGGCACCTGTCGGCGCGAGATTTGTTTCAAGGCCGACTCCGCTGCCTTGGTTAACGGTTCCATCGATGCTCATTCTAATGTCTTGGATATTCTGAACGACAATGATTGGACATACGAAGTGCAAGATACATTGTGGATCAAGGCATACCGTGACTTTTCGTCGCCCGATGAGATGGCCGAGGCTATGCCTCTAAAGGTGGCAGGACAACAGGTGAAGTCGAAAGCTAAACTCGAGAAGCAATTCCGTTGGTTCTATACCGACTACATTTATACTGAAACATTCGAAAGCATCGCTCCAACCTTCGTCATCCCCTTGACCAATTATATGGAGAAAGACATGGCTGACTTTTGGCTGACGGGCACACCTGATGTTATGAAGGGATATAGCGGCCTAGAGATGAAGGACTATTTGGACTCGATGGAGGATGCATACTTGCACTTTGTCAATGCCAACATTCTCAATGACCTCATGGATGTGCTTGCCGAGCATTATGACGACATCGCCAAAGTTCCTGTCAGCAAGGAGGAGTTTCTTGCGAGCAAGTCGGAATTGATAGAACGAGCAGATAAGATGTCAACCGATGTCTTGAATTTTGAACCAGAGAAACTTCTTGCCGAGACTTTCAAAACAGAAGCATATAATCAAGCGCTGAAAGATGACCCTGTGATTACCGAAGCTTGGGAGCAACGCCAGGACATCTATGTGTCGCTGCTGATGCTCGATGTGGACTATCAGTTGACTATGCCGGGGGGCATCATCGAAGTCCTGAAGTGCGGCGACGGTGTCTTTCGCGATGGAGAACTGCATTACCGACTGAATGGTATGAGGCTCCTCGCCCCTTGCTATTCTATCAAAGCCACTTCGAGCGGCAAGAACAATTGGGCGCTCTACCTTTCGCTGGCCGTTGTTCTTCTGGCCATCGGTTTGGGGATCTATTTCCTGTTCAGAAGCAGGATTCGTGAGAATTCGTTATTCAACTTCCGCAAGAACTCCACCAAGTTGAGCAAAAGCGAAACTTGAGATATTGTTTCCTTTTATAGAACAAGGCGCTTTCCTGTTGGAAAACGCCTTATCTGTTCCTGCAACTTGTTGTCAGTCTTTCAAGCAGCCTATAGGTATGACATACACTCCGTCTTTTCTTTTGTATGCAAACTTGCCGACACCGACAATAACAGCCATAAAAGAAGGAAGAGGCATTTTATCCGTATCGATATTGTTGGATAATTCTATCATGCTGGCAGCGCCTTTGTTTATATTGTCTTCACCACCCAGTTTCACTTCAAGAAGAGCATAACTGCCATTTCGTCTATGAAGGACTGTGTCACATTCAAGACCACTACTGTCTCTATAGTGATAGAGTTGGCCATCCAAGGCCTCGGCATAGACGCGTAGGTCTCGTACGACCAAATCCTCAAAGAAAAGGCCGAAAGAATCCAGATCGTTGACCAAATCCTTTGGCCCAAGTCCTAAAACAGCCGTACCGATACTTGGATCTGTGAAGTGACGTGTGTCGCTTGTTCTAATTGCAGCCTTGCTGCGTATATTAGGATTCCACGCAGAAAGATCTTCAATGACAAACAATTTCTTCAAAGCCTTGATATAATCTGCTACAGTATCTTCATCCAATTTACTCGAATCGTTAGTAAGCATATCCTTACGAATAGTGGAGTATGACACTTGTTGAGAGATGTTCCTTGCATACGAACGAAGGAGAAGACTTGTGCGTTCTGGGTTTCTCTTTACTTTGTCGACACGCTGAATGTCACGTTGAATAACGGAATCGACATAGTCGAATGCTTGGTCTAAAGCGACTTCCTTTGGAATTATTGTTGCCCATGGCCATCCTCCTCGGCAGGTGAGAAAGGCGATGTCATCTATCTCTAATTTGTTTTCTTGTATTTCGGGCGTTTTCCCCTCAAATAAGTCCTTTAGGCTGATAGTACCATTAGATTCCCCCGATTCATATAGACTCATTGGTCGCATCATGATGTGTGCGAATCGACCCGTACCGCTATGAATGGTCTCCTTTGCATCTGGCAGAACGGACGATCCTGTAAGGATAAACTGCGACGGAATCCCCCGGTTGTCCACCTCGCTGCGTATGGAATCCCATATGGGGGGCAATGCCTGCCATTCGTCAATCAATCGAGGGGTTGTACCCTCTAATAATGATTTAGGACTTATTTCTATCATCTGCAAGCTTTGTTTTAATACAGATGCATCTCCAAGGTCGAGCACACTTTTTGCTAGTTGCTTTGCCGTTGTAGTCTTACCACACCACTTGGGGCCTTCTATCAGGACGGCTCCTTTTCCGAGAACTTTGCGTTCAAGGATTTTGTCTGCAATTCGTCGTTTGTATTCTGTCATATCATTCGTTTGTGGTTGCAAAGGTATGATTTTTTTTTCATTCGGCCAAATTTTTTATTGTTTTTCAGTGCTTTTTATCGACTTTTCGGTTGTTTGTGACGATTTTGTTCGGTTATTTGTGACGATTTTGTTCGGTTATTTGTGATGATTTGTTACGAAGAGTGGCATCCCATTTGGGGTGTCAAAGATAAGGTCGTTATCTTTCCCTGCTGAAATACAGGGCTTGTCCAAATGGAATGACCTTATGGCTAAATTCTCGAATTTTCCGATGAATCGGCATCATAATGTCACTTTTGCATTAAAAAAAGTAGTATTTGCGGGCTTCTGCGTTTTTAAATGTGCAGTTTTTTCCGATTATCTGCATTTCTTTTCGTGTGAAATTGATATATTTGCACAAAAAGAACCGAAAAGCCATGAGCAGAAAACCATTATTTGTCGTCGCTTGGATGATTTTTGCGTCCCTTGTCAGTTTCGGACAACGGAAACTCGAACGTACAGTTCGTTATGATGCAGCCTCCGGGTTCACCATCATCACCGACACCATCGGGATTGACCTGACGAGCCTTTCAACCCCAGTTTCGAACATGGAGTTGGAATACGTGGTGGATTATCGTGGGAACAATCTGTATTTCTTCGGAGCCCATAACTACACGGCATTTAATAATTGTGATTATAGGGACAAGTATCTCATTGTTTCCGTCTCACCTGGTAATGAAAGACAAAGTTTCATCGAAATACCACCTAAGACCAGATTTGGGTGGCATAGTTACTTGTTGTCCTCCAAGGATAACCAATTGTATCTTTGGTATTCGCGAGAATCAGAGAATAGAGCCCCAGATCTCTGTTGGGATGACAATAGTCATCAGTGGATCAAGGTGGACAATTTTTCGACCACCTGCTATGAAGACGAAGACTTTGCAGTGTCGTTCGAACCACAAGGGGAATGGGGACTTTTCACCTGCTTCCATGACAAGCAGACAGGGTTGAAGCATCTCTTCGATGCCGATATGGACAAGATTGTACGATACCACGACACCTATTACATTATTAGCAAGGCGCTCATCTACGAAGTCAAGGATCCCCACGAGGGATGGGTGATGGACAATACCCGTTATGATAAATGGGCATACCATACACCCACGGCCAAAACATTTATCTCCTCAAAATACAAGAGATATTTGGATTACGAGTATTATATGGGTGATGACCAGAGCCCGGATACCCTGTATTTCACAGGATTTATTCATGATGACAACTTTTACGTATTGGCGGGGAATACGGATGAACTGTACCTTGCCCAAATCCATCCCACAGGTCAACCCAAGTTTCAAAAGATCCTAACGCTGGAGAAAATGGGGCATGACTTGCCCGTTGGTCCATATATGTCTAACAACTGGAATCCGTATCGGTCACTATGCATGTTCCATGGAAACTGGAATACAGATGTGATCCTTGACATGAAGTCCGACACCATACATTTCACCTACCTTCGAACCAACCCCGACACATTGCAGTATCTTAGACCAGAAGTTTGGCCAAAGGTATTGAACTATCTGTCCGACAACATCGGGAAGGTGACGATGGACGATGTGGCACAATTTGAGAAGCAAGTTGGTGGAAAGTCCGGGAAGGGAGTCAGGGCAAGCTTCATGAACCACTACTTCCCACAATCTGGAGACAGTCTTTACGAACTAATCACCTATTACCATGCAATAGATGAAAACGATTCATTCGAAGTCGAATATTGCCGTCATAAGGAAACGAATGTTGCAGCTGCAGTTTCCATCGAGTTCGAAAAAACACGATACTACCAGGGGGAAAACAGACTATTTGATGACTCAAGAACGATCACTAAAGAAACACTGCCAGAATTCATGGAGCAGTATCTTGCTTCCCCTCCCGACTCTATTGATATAAAAAACGAAAATTTTCCAGAAAGGTATTGGCATAGGAATGGGCACACCTATTTTCTCCATGATGACCGTATCACCATCTACTGATTCCTACAATTAGATAATATAGACAAAACGTATGGTACCGATTGGTTTTCCCGCATGATAAAGGATCAGGAAAGCGGGTATGAACGTATCGGTTACTACCATATACTCGATGCTCACGACACCTTCTGGGTCGGCTATTGTTATAACCAACAGACACAAGTGCTGACTTCCCTGTTTGTCGAAGTCTGCAGCACCAGGTATATGGATGGTAACAAAGGCGAAAAGAGACTCGATTTCAACGCTTTGGACTCCATCATTATACGGACACTCTCCGTTCCAGAAGATTCGGTCGGCAAATGGATCAAGAACGGCAATACCTACCAACTGGATGACTCCTATGAGATCCGATTGTTAATCAGGTAACCCATACCCCATTGAATCATATATCCAAAAATACGCAAATGTGAAGAAAAAAGCGCTTCCATTTGGGAAGCGCCTTATCGGATTCTGATCACTCAAAATTATACCACACCCTGAGCCATCATGGCACGGGCCACCTTCATGAAGCCAGCGACATTGGCACCCTTGACGTAGTTGACGTAGCCGTCGGGCTGTTTGCCGTACTTGATGCACTGCTCGTGGATGCCGTGCATGATTTCGTGGAGTCGCTTATCGACATCGGCGGCACTCCAGCTGAGGTGAGCGGCATTCTGGCTCATTTCGAGGCCGGAAGTGGCTACACCGCCTGCATTGACAGCCTTGCCGGGAGCGTAGAGCATCTTCTTCTCGATGAAGAGGTCGATGGCTTCGGGGGTACATCCCATGTTGGAGATTTCGGCCACGCACTGTACACCATTAGCGATGAGCTGGGCGGCATCGTCACCATTGAGTTCGTTTTGGGTAGCGCAGGTGAGCGCAATGTCGCACTTGCGTTCCCATGGACGCTTGTCGGGATAGAAGGTAGCCTCGGGGAACTCGTCGGCATAAGGCGCAACGATGTCGTTGCCCGATGCACGGAGTTCGAGCATGTAGTCGATCTTCTCGCCGCTGATGCCTTCGGGATCATAGACATATCCATCAGGACCCGAAATGGTGATGACCTTGGCGCCAAGTTGTGTGGCCTTGGTGGCTGCACCCCATGCTACGTTGCCGAAGCCTGAGATGGCGACGGTCTTGCCCTTGATGTCGATGCCTGCATCCTGCAGCATCTCATGAACGAAATAGAGTCCGCCGAAGCCGGTAGCCTCTGGACGAACCAATGAACCACCATATTCGAGACCCTTGCCGGTGAGCACACCGCTGAAGTCGCGTGTTATGCGCTTGTATTGTCCGAAGAGGTAGCCGATTTCGCGTGCGCCAACACCGATATCACCTGCGGGAACGTCAATCTCGGGACCTACATAACGATAGAGTTCGGTCATAAATGACTGGCAGAAACGCATGATTTCGGCCTCGCTCTTGCCACGAGGCGAGAAGTCGGAGCCACCCTTGCCGCCACCCATGGGGAGTGTGGTGAGCGAGTTCTTGAACGTCTGTTCGAAACCGAGGAACT
>Ga0310694_10006562_pt1 | contig 10999 bp, 10 predicted proteins | sample 174DNAGHGhighgp2_FD_203884 | JGI IMG/M metagenome (GOLD analysis project Ga0310694, IMG submission 203884) | Sheep rumen microbial communities from Palmerston North, Manawatu-Wanganui, New Zealand - 1742 DNA GHGhigh gp2 (v2) (version 2) | ecosystem: Host-associated > Mammals > Digestive system... | reverse complement strand
GACGACATAGGCATCTATGAAATGAGTTCCGTTTCTGGCGGTGAAGAGAAGATTGTCAGCACCACGGATACGCAAGTTACGCTTACTGGCCTTGAACAAAAACGGACCTACGAGTTTCAGATTGTAGGCAAGAAGGCAGGCGAAGAGGATGCCGCCACCGACATCGCTTCGTTCACTACGGGCTCTTCTCTCGTCCTCAGTGTTTATGGTGACAATACCACCACTATTGATGAAAATGTAGGTAAATTGTGCGATGTCATCATCGATGGACGTACACTCAAGAAGGACGGAAAGTGGTGGAGCCTCTGCCTGCCCTTCGACGTAGAGCTGGAAGGCAGCCCGCTCGAAGGTGCTGACATAAGGACTGCGGAGAGCGTCACAAAGGAGGATGACTTCCTCATTGTGAATTGTCTTACTCCTGTCACCAAAGTCCTTGCCGGCATACCTTATATCATTAAGTGGGACAGTGGCGAAGACATTGTGAATCCCGAGTTCAAGAGTGTTACTATAAAAGGGCAAACTCATCCCACATACCTGTACGGCAATGGCGTAGTGTTCAATGGCATATATTCCCCGGATTCTGACAGTAGTCCCTATTTCTATATTCTGAACGGCGACCTGACCCTTGGTCATCAGTCAATGGAGCCTGACGCAATGATGTACGCCTTCGAATGCTTCTTCTGGGTTCAAGACGAGTTGAACAGTACGATAGATGGCATCGGCCTTAACGTCGGCAACTTTGACGAGACAATCGTCGGCATTAAGGACACTAAAGACCATAACGGCGGATCTGACGAACTCATCTACAACCTTGCCGGCCAACGCATGAGCAAGAGTCAGAAGGGTGTTAACATTACGAAGGGCCGCAAAGTGCTGGTGAAGTGATATGGAATACATGTCGAAGGAGGGCTACGACAAGCTCGTGGCCGAACTGCATCAGCTAGAGACAGTGGAGCTGCCCCGCGTGAAGGATGCCATTGCCGAGGCTCGCGACAAGGGCGACCTCAGCGAGAACTTCGAGTGCCATGCCGCCAAGCGCGAACAGGGGAAGCTGCTGGGGCGAATACGCTTCATGCAAAGGGTGCTGGAGTTCGCCAGGGTGATCGACACGTCGCGGCTGGCCGACGACTCCGTGATGCTCCTCACGACGGTGGAGATGACCAACCTTGTCACCGACACCAGGATGGCCTATACCATCGTCAGCCCGCACGAGGCCGACCTGCGGGCAGGCAAGCTCTCCATCAACTCGCCCGTCGCCCGTGCCTTGCTGGGCAAAAAGGTTGGGGACATCGTGGAGGTCAGGGTTCCTGCCGGCATCCAGAGGCTCCGCATCGAGAGCATCACGCTGGCGAACACATAGTGCCTTCAGCATTTCCTTAAGGGAAGTTAAAAACACACCGTGCCGCGATGGTCATCGCGGCACGGTGTGTTTGTCATCGCGGCACGGTGCGTTGGCCATCGCGGCACGGTGCGTTTCCCTTCGCCCTTCCTGGGCAGGTAGCCGCAGGTGCTGCCAGCAGGCCCGCCGCCGATAATCACAACATCTGTCTCTCTCTCTTCATGCTTTACTTGATTGCTATCTTCTTGCCCTTGAACACATAGATGCCCTTGCTCGTGGGACGTCCGTTCAGGCGACGGCCAGAGAGGTCGTACCAGACAGCCTCACCTCTGTTGACACTCATCTCTATGCTCTGAACTCCTGTTGCCGGACTTTCGTCAAGCCACTTGAAGTATTCGCTGTAGGAGCCTGTGACGAGTGTCAGGAAGAACTGCGTACCTACCGCCGTATGGTCGGTGGATGTGGGGCTGTCGTCGATGCGGTAGAGTATGCCTTCGTCCTCAGGATGGGAGTCGCGGAAGGCAAGGTAGTTGCCGTATGGCACGACCATGTCACCCTTGGAATGAACGAACTGTATGCGGTGCTGCGGCTCCCAACCTTCGCAGACGCTGTTGTCGGCCATTGCCCGGTGGATGTCTCGGTACGCAGACGTCTCGCCTGCGGCCAATCTCGGGCGAGACGCGGGCGTACCATTCCCGGCGATGTATGCGTGGAAGCCAGGCGTGAAGACTTTGTCGAGCCTTGCCCAGACATTGTTTGCAGAGGGCGAGTAGAAGAGCTCCGACATCTGCTGGGGCGTATATTGACGACCGTTGGCGGTGAGGCCGTTTTGCAGCTGCTTGTACCAGAGCTTGCTGATGTCGCCCGTGGTGTACTGCTTGCTGGCCAGCCAATCCATGATGCCGGTGTCGAGGAACTGCTGCGAGAGGTAGTCCTCGAGTGTGTGCGTCTGCATATTGGGGTGCGTGTCGAGCATTCCCTTTATTATCATGGGGATGACCATAGGCAGGGTGATCATGTCCTTCCGATGGCCGGTCGATGTGCCGTAGCTCGTTCCGTCGTCGTCCATGTAATAGTGCAGGGTAGCGAGAAGGTCGTAAGGCCCGTCGCCGCAGATGCTTCCACGGAAGCGCAGCTCGTCCGAGAGGTCGTTCTGCTCAATGTAGCGATGCACGGCAAGGGCAACGGCTCCACCCTGCGAGAAGCCCCAGCTGAAGCTGCGCCAGTCGCTCCTGAAGGCTCTTGCGAGGTTGTCGGCGACAAGCTTCTGATAGAGCTCCATGCCGTACCTTACGCCGTCCATCACCTGCCGGGCAGTCAGTTCCTGCGACAGATAGGGATGGCTCCTGTCCTTGCTTGCGCCGAAACCCTCGAAGTCGGGCGCAATGACCACGCAATGCGAGGTCTGCACGAGCATACCGAACAGCAGATGGTTTTGTAAGTCCTGTCTCAGCGAGGGACAATCATTGTCGGCTGTTATCGTGTAGTGGCTGTAGATGTGGAGCGCCTCGATGCTGTCGGTTTCGTTTCTCGGCATCCAGGCGACGAGCATCGACGAGAGCACCACGTCCTCGCCCGCCGCATCCTTCGACGGATAGTTGAACGTGTAGAACCGTGCCTCACTGCTCTTATAGACCTCCTTGAGGCTCTCGGAAAGCTCTGCCGCCTGCACCATAGCATTGCATAGGCAAAACAGGAAAGCAAGCATCAGAGCGAACAGACGTTTCAAATGATGGTTCATAGTGCGTAATTTATCAGAGCTATCCTCAATCGTACCATAAAGAGATGCCGTGGGCATCGAACAAAGGCAGCCGGTTATTTCAATGGAGGGTAGCAAGATGCTTGTATGGAAAGCCGTCCGTATTAACCGGCCACCCCAGATGGCAGACTACCTTTGTCTTGCTGCTCTGGGCTACCTTTGGTGGTTTCTTTGCGGATAGTCATTTAATTTATCGTTGTTTTCAAATGTTCTCCCCTTAAAGAGGGTTCGTGGCCCTAAAGCAGAACAGGCTAACAGCCTCGCAGCTATTAGCCTGTTCCTGTACCCCGAGCCGGGGTCGAACCGGCACAGGTTTCCCTATCGGTGTTTGAGACCGACGCGTCTACCGATTCCGCCATCGGGGCTTAAAACGGTTGCAAAGATACAACAAAAAGTGAAAAGTGGAAAGTGAAAAGAGAAAATTATTTGTCTTCTTGCTGTTTTTTGTCCTTTTCCCTATTCCCTAATCCCTATTGTCCATTCTTTTTCGTAGGTATATGTACACAAATGGTCTTGTCTGTAACCGCAAACTGTACGAATTATCCATTGTGACGAAGTGCATGGCCAATTCGTGTGATTCGCGATGTCATTTGTCACGACGCAATCCCTTCAAGATGTCTGTGATTGTCCTGACTTGCCCTGAATCAGTATGACCGTTCTTGCGAAGGGAACCATGTATCTCGCTTGCACCGGTTTCGGAGAGGATGCGGAGGGCATTCTGCGGATTGACGCCTGCACCTGGCATGATGATAAGCCTTCCTGCTGATTGCTCTACAAGTTCCTTTATCAAGGGAATGCCTTGCTCGGCAGTTACAGCTTGGCCGGAGGTGAGCAGGCGATGGCAACCCAAGGAAATGATTTGTTCCAACGACTCAAGAGGCTCCCGGCAGACGTCGAAGGCGCGATGGAAGGTGATGCTCATGTCCTCTGCCTCACCGGCAAGGCGACGAATCGTCTCCTCGTCGATGCCGCCGTCGGGCTTCAATGCGCCGATCACCACACCATTTGCACCGAGCTGCTTGGCAAGGCGAATGTCTCTTGACATCCCCTCGACCTCATCCTTATCATATACAAAGTCGCCTTTGCGCGGACGGACAAGCACTTGAACGGGAATGCCCATGCCTATAGCCTCCTCCATCATCGCTTCCGATGGTGTCAGGCCGTCAAGCTCAAGCGCCCGGCACAGCTCCACACGCTGCGCACCGCCCTCTTTGGCAGCACGGACACTCTCGATGTCACCGCAGCAAACCTCTAACTTTAATTCATCATTCATAATTCTCAATTCATAAGTGTTCTACCTCTGAACGTCCTTCGCTTCGCCCGTGTGCAGGCGGAGAAAGGAGACCTCTATATACGAAGAAAGAGAGTGGCTTCACAGCTGCTCTCTTTCGCATTGGTATTAGCTCTTGTTTAAGGTAAAAAGATTGTTTTCAGGATAACGGATGCAAAGTTATGGAATTTTTATGCATGTTGCAAGCCATTTTCCTATGTTATTCAACACATTTCGATATTTTCTGCAATAAAGTACAAGGTTTAGCTCTCGTGTAGATGATATTGTACAATTGCATCGATGGGATGGCGCAGGATGCGGCCTATTTGTCTGCCTTCTGCAGCTGCTGCAACGTGAAGTTCCTCTTCGAACTGATAGGCGATGCCTCCCACACAGTGAATGGGCATTTTCCGATGTTCGTAGATGGCGATGTTACGCACGATGAAGAGGCGGAAAGCATCGACCAGCATGTCGTGAATGGCAGGATGCGTGCGGTGCTCGGCAATGAAAGGCGCCAGCGAGGCAAGGAAGGCGTTGGCGGCTGGCAAGCGATAGACGTGCTCGATGATGCCGGGCAGTGAAAGTTTGTATTTGTCGCAGAACGCTTCCTTGAGTGTCTCGGGCAGAATCCCTTTGAAGAGACCGTTCAACAATGTCTTTCCCAGGTAGGAGCCGCTGCCTTCGTCGCCAAGGATGTAGCCAAGCGGCGGCGTGTGCGTCACGATGTCCTTGCCGTCGTAGAGGCAGCTGTTGGAGCCCGTGCCGAGTATGCAGGCGATGCCCGGCTCACGTCCGCAGAGGGCGCGTGCCGCACCGAGCAAGTCGCTCTCCACTTCGACGGTACAGCTCGGCAGCAGTTCCTTTATGACATCTGCCACGGTCTTGCTGAATGGTTCAATGCATCCTGCTCCGTAGAAGCAGACGGCCAGACGCGATGTCCCGCTCTCCTTTATGGGGAGACCTTGTGTCAGCAGCTGGTGATATAATACATTATATATAATATCGCGCGTGTCGCGCGCGGGGTTGATGCCGTCGGTATGCAGTTCGAGGCGTTCCCCGTCGGGTGCCGCGAAGAGCCAATCCGTCTTTGTCGAACCGCTGTCGGCTATGAGATATTGAGTGTCGGCCATTGAATACTGAAAGCCCCCTTCCTGTCTCCCCCAAGGGGGAATAGACGGGAAGGGGGGATTGTTGTGCTTTTTTCTTCTTTACCTTTTCTTATTGTTCGGGAGCTGCGTCTGCAGGAGCAGCATCTGCAGGAGCTGCGTCAGCGGGAGCGTCAGTTGCTGCGGGCTGTCCCATGCCAGGAACATTGATGGGGTTAGTGGCTGCATTCTCTTGTGACTGCACCTTCATAACCGAATCCTTACCGGCAGCGCTGGGCAGGAAGGCAACGCTGATGACGCTGAGGAAAATCATTGTTCCTGCAATGCACCAGGTGGCTTTCTCAATGAAGTTTGTTGTCTTGGGCGCGCCAAGAATCTGGTTGTTGTTTGAGTAGTCGGCAGCAAGACCGCCGCCCTTGGATTCCTGAATCAGTACGATGAGGCACATAAGAACGGAGGCCAGCACAATCAGGATAACGATAGATGTGTACATGTTTATTTATGTTTATTATTTATTATTAGTTTCTCGAGGAATCGAATTTGGTCTGCAAAGTAACGACTTTTTTTTGGATATTTCAAGGAAAGTTGCCGGATAATTTTCACTGCGTTCTCATATTTGCCTTGTTTTATGTAAATTCCGGCCATTATTTCAGTCAAAATTTCGTTATTTCCGTCATTTTCCTGTATTTTGCTCTCGTTGTCGTTGTCCTCTTCCTGTTCATTTTCGATGTTGTCGTCAAGGACGGTTCTTCCCGTCTCATTCTCCAGGAAGTCCTCGGCAATGTTATTGCCGTTGAGGACTATCCTTCCATGTTCATTCTCCAGGAAGTCCTCGACCACGCCGCCGCCGTTCATGGGCAATGCCTCCGGCCTTGTTCCTCCTTCCTGACTTTCGCGTTGCAGCAGGTAGCCGATGTAGTCTTGTGCTGCATCAATGGGATGGCTGGCAGGCATCGTGGGCGTCTGTGCTTCGAGGAAGTTGTCGATGAGGCTTACGGTACGGGATTCGGAGGCATCGTCGGCTTCGTCATATCGCCTGTGCTCCTCGGCATGGGTGTAGTGAGGCTCTTCTGTCAGGCGGAAGATAGCCTCACGGTTCGGCACGAGGATGGCAGTGCGCCGCAGTGTCTCGTCGTATGCCGGGGAATGCTTCCTGTAGAGTGCCTGTAAGAGGAGGATGCGGGCGACGTGGAAGTAGGGATGCTCCTTCGTGAGCGCCTGCAGCTGGCTGATAGCGTCGTCGTCGATGGAGTCGGGACGTCGGATAAAGTCTATGATGTGTTGTTGCATGGGTTTCTGTTGAGGTCGTTTACCAGTTTGCCACAGTGGCATTGAAGATTTGGTCCACAAGATCCTTGACCATCTGCGTGACAAGTTCCTCCTGAACCGCATTGAGCTGTTGCGAGGCGTCGTATTCGGAGGTTGCCGTGAACTGCCGCTCGAAGTCGTCTGTATGCTTGCTGTTGTTGACGAAGCGCACGTTGACGGTCATCTTGAGCTGTACCTGACTGCTGTAGCCGTCGCTGGAGATACCTTTGTTGAATTGGTCGAAGGCAATGATTTCGCCCGCAAGTTGCAGGTCGCCGTTCTTATTCACTTGCCGTAGCTTTGTCTGGCTCATATAAACCTCTGTGAGCCTGTTCTGGAAGATGCTCTGCATCGGTGCCCAGACGTAGGCGCTGCGGATGGGGAAGTTGTCTATCTGAATGGTCTTCGTCATTGTATAGTCGATGCTTGCACCGTTGAAGCGGTAGCTGATGGTGCAGGCCGAGACGAGCAAAGCCAGCAGGAGCAATAGGGTGTAGCGCATTCTATTCATCGATTCCGTATGCTTTAATCTTCCTGTAGAGCGTGCGCTCGCTGATGCCCAGCTCTTCGGCGGCAAGCTTGCGCTTGTAGTGGTTGCGCTGAAGGGCAAGCAGGATGTTCCGCTTCTCCATGTCGCTGATGTTGAGTGGATCTTCATCGACAATCTCCTCGGCAGTGGGAATGTCCAGGTCCACATGCGTGTGCTGAACCTTCTTCTGCGACGAGATAGGCACAGGGAGCGTCGTACCGGCGGAAGCCTCGTGCCAACTGTGTCCTTGCAGTTTCTCCTTCAGCTCTTGTACCTCGGAGCGAAGTTCAAAGACAGCGTGGGCAAGTATCTTGATTTCCTGCTCGTAGTCGTGCTGGCCGCCGGCGTTGCTGCCGCCTCCGATGGTGGCAATGCCCGTGTCCTCATCGGAGTTCGGCGTGATGCCGTGCTTGGCGAGGACTTCTGGGGTGATGCTTCTGCTCTCGGAAAGGATGCTGAGTTGTTCTGTGATGTTGCGCAGCTGGCGTATGTTTCCGGGCCATTTGTAGGAGTTTACCACATCCTCTGCCTCGGGTGTGAGGCGGATGGGTTCGGGGATGTTGTAGCGAGCGGCGGTGTCGAGGGCGAACTTCTTAAAGAGCAGCACTGCGTCGCCCTGTCGCTTGCGCAAGGGCGGTATCTTGATGTTGATGGTGCAGAGGCGGTAGTAGAGGTCTTCGCGGAAGCGTCCCTGCTTGATGGCATTGGGGATGTCAACGTTGGTGGCAGCAACGATGCGGACGTTTGTCTTGCTTGGCGTGCTGCTGCCCACTCTCATATATTCGCCTGTCTCAAGGACACGCAGCAACCTTGCCTGTGTGCTCAAGGGCAGTTCGCCCACCTCGTCAAGGAAGAGCGTCCCGCCGTCGGCAGCGCCGAAGTAGCCCTCATGCTCACCTATGGCACTGGTGAATGCACCCTTCTCATGTCCGAAGAGTTCGCTGTCTATGGTGCCTTCGGGTATGGAGCCGCAGTTGATGGCGATGTATGTCTTGCCTTTGCGCTTGCTGTGGTCGTGTATGATGCGCGGAATGATTTCTTTGCCCACGCCGCTCTCGCCTTGAATGAGCACGGAGAGGTCGGTGGGAGCGACCAGGACGGCTGTGGCAAGCGCTTCGCGAAGTGCTTCGTTGCGCCCTACGATGCCGTAGCGGTTCATCAGTGTCTGCATGTCTGAACTATTGCTCATCGTTCTCTGTATTCAGCTTTTCAACTTTCGGCTTCTCACCCCTCTCTTTGTCCTCGCGCTTGTCGCGGTAGAGCTTTTGCAAGGGATTCTGCCGTGCCTCGTCGTATGTGGCGCGGTTGTGGATGATGTCGATGGCGAGGTAAACGGGATGGGTGAGTGCAGACACATCGGCCAGTCCTTCTTCTTCGTCTATGCGGACAGATTGCCAGGCGGTAGTGACAACCGCTTCCCTGCCTGCAAAGAAGCGGGCGGTTGCTTCTGGCGAAAGTACCGTAATGACGCGCTGCACCATTGTGTCCGGGCCTACACAGACGATGCCGTCGAAGTGGCTTGCCATGTCCGTGGCCTTCATCTGTTCTACGGTGTATGGGCCGTAGGTGTTGATGCCATGCTCTGCTGTGACGCTGTTTGCGAGGTCGGGGTTCTGCATCTCTGTCTTCTGGACAATGGCGATGCGTGGCGAGAGGATGTTGAGGTCGCGATTCAGTATGTCGCGCAACTTGACGATGTCCTCTGCTGTGGGTTCTCCGGCAAGGGGCAGGATGCACTTGTCCTCGGTTAAGACTACCTCTGTCGCATCGGCGGGACATTCCGGGCGTTCTGTCGTGGGATAGAGTATTGTGGCGTCGGCAGCATCCGCATTCTTCGGGGCTTGGCCGGGGCTGTAGATGACAGGCGTACACAGCTCGAGGACCATAGGGTCTTCAAAGATTTGGCGAACAAGTTCGTTGCTTGTGGCGTCCGTGCCTGTCGGGACGATGGCTATCTTGGGTTTTTTCATATTTAATTCTTTGTCTTTTGTCCTTCTTCGGAGGGGTTGGCCGAGGCTTCTTCCTCCAGTCCTGTGTCGATGAGCGAGTACTGTTCCTCGGGGAGCTGCAAGGTGTAGAGCGAGCCTTCGAGGCGGCGGATGAGGCCGCGCTTCATCTTCTCGGGTGCATAGACGAATCCTTCGACCACGATGACGCGGTTCGTCTCTGCGTCAACGCGTGAGTGGCTGACGAAGGGGCCGCCCATGGCATCGTGCTCCATGTACCAGAGGCCGCGCATCTCCATGGCGTAGCGTTTGTGTACGACAATGGGCTTCACCATCGTGCAGAGCGTGTCGGTCTTCATGTACATGCCGGGCTTCTCGCCGGGCAGGTTCACCTTCATCACCGAGTCGCGCTTGGCCGTCATGTATTCCTTGTTGAACGTCTCGGGACCCTCGTAGGGGTAGCTGTACATGCAGATGTTCTCCAAGCCGGAAGCCGTGTTGTTGCTTGTCCAGAAGAACTGGTTGCCCTTCTTGTAGGCGGTGAGTTCCTTCGGGGCATAGAAGCGGCAGGTGAATATCTGCCAAGCCAGGTCGTAAGTCACCTTCGAGTATTTCTTCTCCAGTTCCTTGATGAGGCGGTTCATTTCGGTGCGTGTCAGGAAATCGACGACCTCTTGCCTGTGGTCGACGCAGAACTGCCGGAGGTCTTCCTCGCCGGGGCTGTTGATGGTGAGCACAATCTGATCCATGGCGTACTTGTTGCGCATGAAGCGCATTCCTGTACGGGAGAACTGCGTCTTGTCGATGTTCACCTGTATGATGTTGCGGAAGATGCTGAAGTTAGCGCTGAGGTCTTTCGGCTCAATCTGTGTGATGTGGAACGAGCGCTCGCTCTGTGGCAGGCAAGGCACGTCGGTGTCGAGAATGTCGAACAGGGCACGGCCGGCAGGATCGTTCCACAGCTTGTTGTCAATCACGACGAGCACTTCGTAGGGCCGTCCGCTGGCCTGGGGGATGAAACTCTCCTTCTTGCAGCTTGCCAAGAGGAGAAGCAGACAACAAAACGCTGTCATTGAAGAGATGTAGTGTTTCATGTCTTTCATTGTTTTATTTTTTCATTGTTTCATTCTTTCTTTAGCGTGGAGCAGTCCGCAGGCGGCGAAGATGTCCTGTCCTCTGCTGGCGCGTATTGTGGTCGTCACGCCGTGCTTCGTCAGGTAGTCGCGCAGCCATACCATCTTCTCTTCCGACGCTCCCTTGTACGGCGTGTCGGGTATCTCGTGGAAGCGAATCAGGTTGACACGGCACTCTGTCTGTGAGAGCAGACGCACCAGCTGACGGGCGTGTCGCGGCGTGTCGTTGAGGCCGTCGAACACGATGTACTCGAAGCTCAACCTTCGCTGGTGGCTCCAGTCCTGCGCCTTGAGCAGCGTCAGCAGCTCCTCTATGCCGTATGCCTTCTCTGCGGGCATCATCTGGAGGCGCTCGTCGGGGAAGGGGTTGTGCAGGCTTATGGCAAGGTGGCAGTCACTCTCGCGGAGGAAACGCTCCACGCCCTTCTTCATGCCGACCGTCGAGACGGTGATGCGCTTGGGGCTCCATGCCCAGCCGTAGGGAGCGGTGAGCAGCTCGGTGGCCCGCAGCACGGCGTCGATGTTGTCCATCGGCTCCCCTTGTCCCATGAAGACAATGTTCGTGAGGTGCTCGCAGCCAGGCACGGAATAGACCTGGTTCAGTATGTC
>Ga0310694_10006561_pt1 | contig 10999 bp, 10 predicted proteins | sample 174DNAGHGhighgp2_FD_203884 | JGI IMG/M metagenome (GOLD analysis project Ga0310694, IMG submission 203884) | Sheep rumen microbial communities from Palmerston North, Manawatu-Wanganui, New Zealand - 1742 DNA GHGhigh gp2 (v2) (version 2) | ecosystem: Host-associated > Mammals > Digestive system... | reverse complement strand
AACCTGCAGGATCGTAAAGGTCGGCGAGTTCACGATCTCCCGGACTCCGAGCCCTTCCGCGAAGCCCTTGGCAAACACGGTCTTGCCCGCCCCGAGATCGCCGTCCAGCGTGATCACGGTCCCCCGTTTTGCAGCGGCTCCGTACTCCCTGCCCAGCGCGTAAGTCTCTTCGGCATTCTGCGTCGCAGTGATCTGTCCGTCCATCGCCTCTCCTAGAACCGTATCTTCATCTTCTTCGGATCCAGATATTTCGCAAGGATCGCGATGAGCGCCGAAGCATCCTCTCCGAGATCTTTTCTCGGAAAGATCGACGCGTTATTCTTTCCGGTATACAGGAGTATGCTCTTTCCGGTCGAGACCGCTTTCGTGCACTGCTCCCAGGTAAGGGACTGCGCGCTTTCTCCCTGCGAGACATGCACGCCTTCCGAATCAAACTCGTAATGCAGCGGTTCTTTGTAGACCGGATTCAGTTTCATCTGCACGGCCGCGTTCTTTGCAAGTACCACCGGCAGATACAGGATCAGCACGATCCCCATGATGAGATACAGGAATCCGCCGCTCTTTGCGTAAACCAAAAGCCCCAGAACCCCGAAACAGGTCCCGAGGATCCCCGACGCACTCGTATACGCGTGCCGGATCATATAATCATACAGTACTCCCGCCGTCATCCTCACGGTGACGGAGAGTTCCGCTTCCCGTGCCGGCTCCACGACCGCTTCTGCTGCCGTTTCCTCCGCCGTCTCGCTGATTTCCGTGGCTTCCGTCTCTGCCAACTTCCTTCTCCTCACCTCATCGCGGATCTTATGATCCCGTCAAAAAAACCGCCGGACCGGTCCGGATTATCATCCGGGCACAGTTCCGACGGATATTCTACCATAAAATGCGAAAAAAGACAATCACTCCGAACGCAGAGCGTCGATGGGATTCAGTTCACTTGCACGCTTTGCCGGCATCCAGCCGAAGATGATCCCGACGGCCGTGGAAAACCCGAGACCGATCGTGATCGCCGAGACAGAGATCGAAAAGTGTGCATTGGCCAGCTGCGCCGCAACAAATGCGATCAGCAGACCGAAGACTACGCCGATGATCCCTCCGAAGACGGAAAGCACGATCGACTCGATCAGAAACTGCATCTGTATCCGCACCGGTTCCGCGCCGAGCGCCTTTCGCAGTCCGATCTCCTTCGTTCTCTCCGTAACGGATACCAGCATCATGTTCATGATCCCGATGCCGCCGACCAGGAGCGCGATGGATGCGATCCCGGCCATCATTCCGCCGAGCATCCCTTTGACTTTATCCATCATGCCCATCAGGGATTCCATGTTCATGACTCCGTAGAGGTCCTTGTTCCCGTTGTACATGTTCTTCAGTTTGCTCCGCAGCATCGACTCCACCATGGCGGAATCTCCGCCTTCCCCGACAAAGACCTCGGCAGTATTGATATATCCTTTGCCCGTCATGGACAGCGCATTCTTATACGGGATGATGATCTTTCCGTCACTGTTGGACGAATCCGTCATGGCGCTGGAGAAACTGTCATCCTTATTTCGCACGCCGACGATCGTATACGCCGAACCGTTGATATAGACCGTCGAACCGAGCACCGGTTTCCCGAGCATGCATTTTTCCACGTACGTGATGTCCACGATGCACACATAGGCCTCTCCCGACATGTCATACTCCGTAAACGCACGGCCAGCCTTTATGATATCGTCATAACGCGTGAAATAGATCGCGGATTTTCCCTCGATCGTCGTCTTGTCGTACACCTCATCTCCCACAACGCTGGTCCCCATAAAAGAGACGGTAGGAGAGATCCCCACTACATCATCGATCTTTTCCAGTTCCGCGAGTTCCTGCTCCGTGAGTCCCTCCTTGGTCGGAGAGGGATAGGTGACCACCGTGACGATCCCCACACCCAGTCCCGTCAGTTCTCCCATGACCGAATCGGACACGATCTGTACGATGGAGATCAGTCCGATGACCGCACCGACACCGATCACGATACCGAGCATCGTCAGGAACGAGCGCATCTTGTTACTTCTGATATTCTGCAGGGACATTTTGATACTCTGCCCCAGAACCGCCGGATTAAGCATCCTCCAGACCTCCCTCGCTGATTTCTCCGTCCAGGATACGCACGATACGGCTCGCATGGCTTGCGATCTTCGCATCATGTGTGATCATGATGATCGTACGTCCCTCGTTATTCAGTTCATGGAAAAGCTCCATCACGGAAGCGCCGGTCTTCTGATCCAGCGCGCCGGTCGGCTCATCCGCCAGCAGGATCGTCGGGTTCGTCGCCATCGCTCTGGCGATCGCCACACGCTGCTGCTGTCCGCCGGAGAGCTGGTTCGGAAAATGATGCATCTTTTCTTCCAGTCCTACCCTGGTCAGCATCTCCCGGACACGTTCCCGCCGTTTCCGCTCCGGCATGTTTGCATAGATGAGCGGCAGTTCCACGTTCGCCCACGCATCCTGCCTCTGTAGGAGGTAAAACGACTGGAAGATGAAGCCCACCTCCACGCTGCGGATCCGGGCCAGCGATGCCTGGTCCTCATCCGCGATCAGGCGGCCGTTCAGATAATAGCTGCCCGCCGTAGGAACATCCAGACAGCCGATGATGTTCATCAGCGTTGACTTTCCGGAACCGGAAGGTCCGAGCACCGCGAGAAACTCCCCGCGTCTGACCTCCAGATCGATCCCCTTCAGGACAACGGAGACTTCCTCTCCCATATCATATTCTTTTGTGATCCCCTCCATATGGAGGATCACGTCTTGTGTTTCTTCCAAGTTCCAATCCTCTCTGCCGCCCCGCCGTACGGGACGGTCATATCATCCGGCACGCGAACCGGCCGATCACTCGAACTCCGTCATCATCTCATCATAGCTTTCGCCCAGCGACTTCGGAATGTAGAATACCGTCTCGCCCTCGGAAAGTCCCGAAGTGATCTCGATAAAGGTTCCGTCCGCCACACCACAGGTGACCGTCCGCTCCTCCCGGGTTTTTCCGTCCGCACCGAGGACCAGCACATATGCGGTACCATCCTCCCGGACCTGTACGGCTCTCTGCTGGATCGTCAGGACGTGGTGCACGTCATGGATCGGGATCTTGATCTCCACACTCATGCCGCTCCGCACATCCTCGTCCGCCGCAAATTCCACTTCGGAATCAAAGAACGAGACACCGTTCTGTGAGGTTGCCGTACGGCTGATCTGCGAGATCTGTCCCGTGTATTCCTTTCCGATCGCCTTTAAGGTGATATTGACTTCCTGTCCGATACCGGCGCAGCTTAAGTCATATTCGTTGATCTTGATCTTGATCTTCATATCATCGAAACTCGTGATCGTGACAAGAGTCTTTGCGATCTCCGTCATGTCTCCCTCTTTGACCGGGATCGAGGTCACGACTCCGTCGATGGGTGCAGTCACAACACAATCCTCCAGCTGCTCCTGATAGCGTTCCAGCTGAAGATCGTTGACCGAGGTATCCGAAGCCGTCAGTGCCCGCTGATAGGTGAGCAGAAGGGACTGCAGCTGTTCCTCCGCGCCGCGGACTGCGATGTTTTTGGCATCGACCGCGTTCAGGAACGCCGTTTCCGCAGAGGTAAGTGCATCCGAATACTTATTCAGATAGGTCTCATCCTCACGCTTCGCGCTGTCCAGTGCTCCGACCATGTTGTTATACGTGACCCAGGCATTCTCCAGCGTCCGCTCCGCATTCTCGTAAGCATAATCCAGTTTTTCTCCGTCCGCATCATGTCCGGCCGTTCTGCGGTTATGATCGGCGGTATCCAGCGCGATCTGGGCCTGCCGCACCGACAGATAAGCACTGTCCACATTTGCCTGCGCAACACGGATCGCATCCGCCTGCGTATTATAATGGCTGTTCACCGCATCCACGTAATCCCGCTGCGCATGCTCGTAGCTCGTGATCGCCGCATCGATGGACTGCTGTGCCTGTACGATGCTCTGGATCATACCGTTGTCGATATCGCTCTTGTAATTCAGATAGTTGATCCACGCCTGCTGTACACTGGCGTTATTGGAATTTGCCGTCGCCGCCATCTGCGTCTCCAGCGTTTCGATATTATTTTCGATATTCTCGGGATCCAGGCGAACGATCGGATCGCCTGCCTTGACGACATCCCCCTCCTCGACGAGGATCTCGCTGATCTTGATATTGTTCAGTTCCGCGATGGCATTTTTCTCCGTCACCGGCTCCACCACTCCGGTAAAGCTGTGATAGGTAAGGATGTCACGGTATTCCACCTTGGCCTCCACATACATCGCTTCTGCCGCTTTTCCGGAACTGTACGAAGCGTATGCGATCACGACTCCGATGATCGCAATGATGACCAACGGCTTAATAAACCATAGTTTCTTCTTTTTTTTCTTCTTATCTGCCACGGTATCTCCCTCCTCCGTATCGGCAAAACACGCAACTTCCGTATTTTATCATCGTTTCCGGGTATTGTCAAAACGAACAACGGGCTTTTGTACATCCTGCACAAAAGCCCGTCCTCTGTTACATTCGTTCTCTCTTATTTCCCCAAAAGCTCGTCCAGGGTCTGTACATAACCCTCCGGCCATGCGCCGACGATCGGCTCCCCGACGATCTTTCCGCTCCGGTCGATAAAGAAACTGGTCGGTACCGCCTCCGTGGGAAAGATGTCGTCCAGCGTCCGGGGCGGCGTCAGGTTCAGGTAGGTCACTCCCGCGTCTCTTAAGATATCCTTGCCGTCCGAAAGGCCGTAAGGATCGTCGCCGTCTAAGAGGATCCCGACCACGGCGCAGCCTTTCTCCTCAAAGTCTTTACTGATCTCCTCCAGCTCCGGGATCTCATTGACACAGGGACCGCACCAGGAGGCCCAGATATTGATCATCGTGTACTCGTTCGAAGTGAAGACTTCCTTGATATCCACGGGGTTTCCGTCCAGATCCGTGGTCGTAAAATCGATGCCCCGGTAGTTTTCCAGTGCTGCGGCCGCCGCGTCGGCACTCCCGTGAGCGTCACCGTTTTCATCTTCCTTCCCGTTTCCGTGATCGTCATCTTTTCCGCTGTTTCCGTGACCGCCGTTTCCGTGGCCATCTTCTCTGCCGCCGTTCCCGTGACCGTGATCGTCGCGGTCATCCTCATCCTCGTCTTCGTCGTCCCGTTCGTCCTCGTCATCCTCATCCTCGTCGTCTTCGTCCCGCTCTTCTCTCGGACGGGTCCCCCGGCCCGAAGATTTTCCCTCTCCGCAGCCGCCGATCAGCAAAGACGCGCAGAGCGTCAGCCCGCACAGCAGTGCCATGATCCTGTTTCTTTTCATAATCCCTTTTCCTCCTCTTTCCTTTTTTCCAATCCGAACCGGAACGCCAGTGCCCCGGTCGGACAGTTACTCACACACTCCCCGCAGCGGATACACTCCCCGCTGCACGCATTCTTCGCCGGATCCACACCCATCCCGCAGATCCCGGCGCACTTACCGCAGGAGACGCATTTCGCCCGGTCAAGTTTCAGTTGCAGAAGACTGATCCTCGAAAACAGGGCATAAAATGCTCCCAGCGGACACAGATACCGGCAGAACGGCCGGTGAATGAACACCGCCGAAAGTACGATCACCAGCAGTACCCCGACCTTCCATACATACAGAAAATGCGCCATGGGACGCAGCGTCTCATTCAGCAGAAGCAGCGGTATCCCGCCCTCCAGTGTCCCCACCGGGCAGATCCATTTACAGAAATACGGAAAACTCACTCCCATCTCATCCCGAAGAATGATCGGAAACAGGATGACAAAGAGCAGGAGCACCGCATATTTCAGATACCGCAGCACGCGGTCTGCTTTTTCCGGGATCTTCAGTTTCGGTGTCGGGATCCGGTAGAGCAGTTCCTGTATTAGACCGAAGATGCAAAGCCAGCCGCATACAAAGCGTCCCACCAGGATCCCGACCGTCATCAGGAATCCGATGACATAGAACGCAAAGCGCGGTCTTCTCGCATCGAGAAAACTCTGCAACGATCCCAGCGGACAGGCCCCCAGTGCCCCGGGACAGGAATAACAGTTCAGGCCCGGGACACAGAAACGCTTGAGCGGTCCCTGATAGATCTTTCCGCTTACAAAACCGCTCACATGTGCATTTGTCAGCAGCGCCCACGCACCCTGTACGAGTTTTCTTTTCTTACCCAATGCCGATACACTCCAGACAGATCTGCACCGCTTTTCGCATCACCGGCGTCGTCTCGCCGCTTACGATCCCGTATACCATAAGTCCGATCCCGCAAAAGAGCAGCAGGATCTGAACGATCTTTTTTTTCATACTCCGCTCCCTAATACTCCACGCCCCTGCGCGCACTTACCCCTTCCGTATACGGATGCCGCACCTGCAGGTACTCCGTCACATAGTCCGAAGCCTCGATCATCCACTGCGCGGGGCCCCGCCCGGTCATCAGGATCTCGAGGTCCGTGGGTTTGCGAAGGAGCAGTTCCCGAAGAAGATCCTCCCGCAGGACTCCGTAAGCAACCGCCGCACAGGCCTCATCCAGCACCAGCATCCGTTTCCGTTCCGCCTTATGTTCACGGTATCCGTCCGCGATCTCCTTAAGGATACGCGACTGGCGTTCCAGAAGTCTCGTTTTTTCCGCCTCCGTCATCCGGGAGACGAAACCTTCGCCCTCCTCGCCGTAGATGAGACGCGCCCCGAGTTTTTCCAGTTCGGCGCACTCTCCGCTGCCTTTACTCTTACACAGCTGGAAATACGTTACTTCCATACCTTCATGCACTGCACGGAGTGCCGTTCCGGCCGCGGTCGAGCTCTTTCCCCGACCTTCCCCGTGATACAGATGGATGCGCCCGGCATTACGGTTCCCTGAGATCCGCCGGAGGATACGGACGTAAAGACCGTCCTTGAGCCGCCCTTCGGCAGCTGTTCCGCCGGCTGCGTCCGCAGCCCGCCCTTCGCTTCCGGCATCCGCGACCTCCATCTCATAGCCCTCTCCGTTTCCGGGGAGCCATTCGTAATAGCCTCCTTCCGGCGTCCCGAAATGCTCCATCAGTGCCATGATCGGTCCGCCGTGCGTAACGATCGTCACACGGTCCTCTCCCCGCGCTTTGCATTCGAGGATCAGATCGCGGAATGCAGTGCACACCCGTTTCGAAAAGTCCGCGCGCCGTTCGCCGCCGGGGCAGTCCGCCCATCCTCCGCTCCGGTGAAACGCGATATAGTCCGGATCGTCTTTTAACTCTTCGTAGGTATGTCCCTCAAACTTTCCGAAATCCATCTCGACCAGTCCCGGGACCACGACCTGCTCCGCTTCCGGGAAAAGGATCGCGGCGGTCTGTGCCGTCCGCTGCAGCGGGGTAACGTATACCCTTCCGAACTTCACTGCGCTCCGGAACAGTTCCGCCTTTCCCGCTTCCGACAGAGGGATATCCAGCCGTCCCTGATATCTTCTTTCGATATTGTAAGCCGTCTGCCCGTGGCGGATCAGCCATACCTTCACCTTTCCCATCCCGCTCTCCTATGCCAGTATCTCGTTCAGGCGGCGGATCCGGTTTTTCCTGGACGAAGTCAGGATGACACGGTCCCCCGTCCGGATCGAGGTATTTCCGGAGGGGATGATCAGTTCCCCTTCACGGATGATCGCCGTGATCAGCACTTCTTTTTTCAGGCGGAACGCCGGATCCCTAAACGGGATCTCTAAGCAGCGGAAATCTTCCGTTGCAGGGATCTCCATGATCTCCGCCTGCGAATCCGCCAGCGGAAAGAACCTGCCGATCTCCATGTCGGCCCCCATCACCTCACAGCCCCGCAGGAAACGCAGCGCTTTCAGCGTCGATGATTCTGCCGGCGATACCGTGATATCGATATTGACTTTATGCAAAAGCTTTACATGCTCCGGTTTATCCACTCTCGTGATGATGGACGGGATCGCACAGGACCACGCATACATTGCGGTCACAAGGTTGATCTCATCATTGTCCGTCAGCGAGATCAGCATATCGGCACCGGACACGTTTTCCTCTTCCAGTGCCTCAAGGGTCTCATCGCCTCCGGCATATACGATCTCGATCCCGGGATACTGCTGCATCAGTTCCCTGCAGCGGGATGCATTCTGTTCCAGGATAGTGATGTCGCAGCGGTCCTTCTCCAGCAGCGTCAGCAGATAGTTACAGATATTGCTTCCGCCGACGATCACGATCTTCTTGGCACGGCTCCGCCGTATCCCGAGCTGTTCCAGGGAAGCAGCCAGATCCTTCGGTGAAACGACGATGTGGATCTCATCCTTCTCCTGCAGCACAAAATGACCGTCCGGGATGCGTACTTTTCCGTCGCGCAGCACCGTGATGATCAGGATATCCAGCTTCATCGACTGTTTGATATCGATGAGGCTTCGTCCGTTCAGCGGACTGTCTTTCAGAAGGTTCATCCCGATCAGGCAGATCTCATCTCCCCAGAAGCCCTCCAGCTTGGTATATCCGGGCATGCCGAGATTCCTCCGGATCTCTTCCGCCACATCCGGGCGCGGCTTCATAAAGAAATCGATGTTATACTCTTTCTTCAGTTCCGCCTCCTCACGGACAAAGTCCGGCATCAGGATCCTTGCGGCCGCATAGCGTGTTCCCAGTGCTTTGGCCTGCATGCAGGAAAGCAGGTTGATCTCGTCGATATGCGTCAGCGCCACGATGGCATCCGCCGTATCCGCCCCTGCTGCCAGCAGTGTCTCCCGGGAGGCGCCGCTTCCGACCACGCCGTTGACATTGAATTTATCCGTGATCCCATCCACGAGATCCCGGTCCTTATCGATCACGACCACATCGTAATCCTCGTTTGCCAGGGACGAGATCAGCAGATTTCCCGTCTGTCCCAGTCCGACTATGATGATCTTCATGACATTCTTCCCTCCGTGGTCCTTTTGCCGCTGATCCGCATGGCTTTATGTTTTTCCAGCGCAAAGTACACGCGCCGTATCGACAGTCCCTGTACCAGTACCGTAAAGAAAATGGTGACATAGGTAACATTGACAAAGATCCGGTAGATCTCTTCCGGCAGATATTCGGCGGTCTCCATCGCCAGTGCCATCGACAGTCCGCCCTTCAGGGCCGACCAGGTCATCAGCACGACGAACTCCTGCAGGCTGTAATTCCCGGGGATCCGCTTTCCCGTCAGAAGCGTACTGATCAGCACTCCTGCGCCTCTTGAAAGGATCAGTATGAGCAGTGCCGCGGGGATCACGATCAGCGATGTCCGGCCGAACTTCATTCCGAGTACCAGAAGACCGATCATCACGAACAGCACCGCGTTCAGGATGCTCTCGATGATCTCCCAGAAATCCCCGTAAAAGTTCTCCGGATCGACGACAGCCACCGTACGGCGCATCTTTTCCATGGAATAGGAGAAATACATTCCGCAGACCACGGACGCGATCACACCGGAAAAGCCGAAGTGTTCACAGATCATATAGACCGACGCCACATCCAGAAGCGAGATCATGATGTAGCGCACGGGATCATGCGTCATCCCGATCAGACGGAACAGAAGGAACGAGACCAGAAGTGCCACCGCTACCGCTCCGCCGATCTCCTTCCCCATCAAAACGATAAAGTTGCTGTCCCCGCTGTGGACAATCACGGAACGGACGAAGATAAAGAGTGTTACGCCGGTACCGTCATTAAACAGGGATTCGTTCTCGATCACGGAGCAGACGTTTTTCGACAGCCCGATCTTGTTTAAGATCCCGGTCGCCGCGATCGGATCGGTCGGCGAGACCACGCAGCCGAGGAGCACGCAGGTCCAGAGATCCATGGGAAGGCCGGCCGCCTTTGCCACGAGGTAAAACATTCCTCCGTAGAAAAACGACGAGAGCAGCGTCGTCAGAAGCGCCAGCAGTGAGATCGGCCGCAGGTTTTTCCGGAACTTTCCCATATTGACCTTGCTTGCGCCCGCAAAGAGCATGAAGCAAAGCATCCCGTCCATGAGATACTCGCGGAATTCAAAATCGCCGAGCCGGTCGATCATCGCGATAAACGGAGCTGACGGAAACGCCAGACGCACGATCAGCAGCAGAAGTGATAAAAGAAGGGAAAAGAAGATCAATGCGATATCGCTCTGGATATGAAAGAACTTCTCATTTAACGTACCGATGCATACGATATATGCCAATATAATGATCAGAAACAGCATCATGTTCATGCGGGCATTATAGCACCATTCCCTCAAAATGAAAAGGTGACCCCCGTCCCACGGCTGTCACCTGTTTCGAATCGCTTATGCGTTATGGACTCTTTTCCTCAGAAAGGGAAATCGCCAGAACTCCTCCTTCGGTGCCTCGATCCTGCTCCGGAAATAGGATTTATACCGCATCCAGGCCGTCACGGCACTAAGCACCCAGACCACACCCGAAGACAGCCAGATCCCGGCCTCCCCGTAGCCAAGGTAAATCGCCAGGAGCGCGGGAACCGTAAACCTCCCGATCACTTCCACGATGCCGTTGATCAGTGAGAACAGGGCATCGCCGATCCCGGTAAGGACACCGCGGATCACGTAGATCATTCCCAGCGCCAGATAGAATACGCTCGTGATCCGAAGTCCCAGAGCACCGAGACGGACGACCTCCGGCTCATCTGTAACAAAGAGACCCGTGATCACTTTTCCGAAGAGCTGCATGACCAGGACCAGAACCACCGTGAGGATCGCCATGATCCGCACACCGGTGCGGTATCCGAGATAAACCCGGTCATTTCTCCCCGCTCCGTAATTCTGTCCGCTGAAAGTCGCGATCGAAGCGGCAAGCGTCATATAGGGCTGATGGATGAGCTGCTCGATCCGGTTCGTCGCGGTAAAGGCGGAAACGGCCGTCTTTCCGAAAGAGTTCACGACCTTCTGCAGCGCCATGGACGAGACCGCGATCAGCGCAAACTGTACGGACATCGGTACGCCGAGCCGGACGATCTCCCGGATCATACGGATATCGACCGCGATCTCCGATCTGCGGATCCGGAAATACGGGTTCG
>Ga0310694_10006560_pt1 | contig 10999 bp, 8 predicted proteins | sample 174DNAGHGhighgp2_FD_203884 | JGI IMG/M metagenome (GOLD analysis project Ga0310694, IMG submission 203884) | Sheep rumen microbial communities from Palmerston North, Manawatu-Wanganui, New Zealand - 1742 DNA GHGhigh gp2 (v2) (version 2) | ecosystem: Host-associated > Mammals > Digestive system >... | reverse complement strand
CTGTAGCGGCGGTCGGCATAGTTCTCGATGGGGCCGCGGCCGTAGAAGTGGCTGACGTCCATCGAGAGGGGCATTTCCATCACCATGCCATAGCGCAGCATCTCGGGCACGTTCTGGACTGTATCATTGAAGGCGATGCCCTGGGTCACGCACAATGCGCCGCCAGCGTGTATTTCGTAGGTCAACGTGAGCGTCGCATGCACCTCGGGCATATCATAACGGGCGACAACGGTCACCTGCGACTTGCTGGAGGCTTTCTTGTCCACACCTAATGAGGTCAGGTTCATCACGGGATTGCGCCACACTTTCAACTTACGCTGTAACCATGCGCCCATGTCGTTGTCGGTCACAGCGCGCCAAAAGTTGGGGCGCAGCGTGCCGCCCATGCCTAAAAGAGAGCTGCCGTTAACGACATATTTGCTTAAGAGCCCCGTCTCACGGTTGAAGACGATATTCACGCCATCGGCTTCGATAGCAATATCGCCATAGGACTGCTTTTTTATTTTAAACTTCGCCTTGTCACGGGGCAACTCATCGGCGTGGAGTGTCGCCTCGCTGACGGGCAACTGGGCGTAAGCGATGCGTTGGCCCTTTTCCATCAGTGGTTCGGCCTCCTTGAGCAGGAAATCGACGTTGAGCATCACCTCGCTCGACGGGTCAAGCACAGCCAGAGTGTTCGCGATGGGCAGATGTAACATCTGGCGGCCTTGGGGTGCCACGTTTAGGTTCAGTTCCTCGCCGTTGAGGACGGACTGGCCATCGACCAGCAGTTGCCAACGCATCTTCACGTTGCTCAGGTCGCGGAAGAAAAACTCGTTCCTCACGGCGATATCGCCTTGACGCACGTTCACGTCCTCGGCCCAGACGTTCTGGTAGTAATAGGCCGTCTCATAGGCGTGCGGATTCCACACGCGGTCGGGGCTCACGAGGCCGTTGCAGTTGAAGTTGTTGTCACTGGGGTCGTGGGTGTTGTAGTCACCGCCATAGGAGAAATAAACCTTGCCGTCGGCAGTCTTCACGCGCAGACCTTGGTCCACGAAGTCCCACACAAAGCCGCCCTGGAACTTGGGCAAGCGACGAACGATGTCCCAATACTCCATCAGTCCGCCACCCGAGTTGCCCATCGTGTGGTTGTACTCGCACAGGATGAGCGGTTTGGTGGATTCGGGCTTGCTGGCATAGCGCTCGCACCACTCGGGCGAGGCATACATCGGGCACATCAGATCGGTGTTCTCGCCGCCCTCAGCCCGTTCCCAATGGATGGGACGCGAGGGGTCGGTGGCACGTATCCAGTCACGTGCAGCGATAAAGTTAGGGCCGTCGCAGGTCTCATTGCCCAGCGACCACACGATGACGCTGGGATGGTTGAACTGCACACTCACGTTGTGCTGATTGCGCTCCAGTATGGGCTTGGCAAACATGGGTTTGTAAGAGGCGGCCACACTGGGGTCGTAATGGAATCCATGCCCCTCCTGGTTGGCCTCGGCGATGACGTACAAGCCATATTCGTCGCACAGGTCATACCACTGCGGGTCATCGGGATAGTGACAGGTGCGCACGGCATTGATGTTCATGCGTTTCATCTCCTTGATGTCGGCAATCATGCGCTCACGCGACACGACATAGCCGCCATCGGGGTCCATCTCGTGACGGTTGGCGCCCTTGATGAGCACAGCCTTGCCGTTGACCAGCAATTGGCCATTCCTGATTTCCACACGGCGAAAACCGATTCTTTGGACAACGGTCTCTCCCTTGGCTTTCTTGTCGGCGGGAACCAGCGTTGCAACCAGGATGTAGAGATAGGGCGTCTCGGCAGTCCATTGCTGGGCACCGGATACGGTCCAGCGGTTATCGCCAGCCGGTGTCATGGGCACTTCCTTACCCTGGGAATCGAGCAGGCGGTAAGTCATTGCGCCCTTGCCCGTGATGGATGGAGCAATCATCAAAGTGCCGTCTTTCAGGTCATCGGTGAGGCCTGTGGTCACACGCAGGTCGTCGATGTGGTTGCGGGCATCACGGCAATAGAGGTAACTCGACCGTGCCACACCCGACAGGCGCCAGAAGTCCTGGTCCTCGCTATAGGTGCCGTCGCACCAGCGCATCACTTGGAACGCCAACAAGTTATCGCCTTCTTTCAGGTATGGTGTGATGTCAAACTCGGCAGCCGTCTTGCTGTCCTCGGCATAGCCAGCGAACTTGCCGTTGACCCACAGGCTGATGTTGCTGGTCACGCTCCCGAAGTGGGCAATGACCTGTTTGCCTTTCCAGTCGGCGGGCAGGGTGATGTGGCGGCGGTAGGTGCCTATATGGTTATCCTGTACGGGCACACGGGGCGGGTTATTCTTCCAATTGTCGCGCCACGGGAAGCCGATGTTGACATACACCGGGTCGCCGTAGCCGTTCAATTCCCACATCCCAGGCACGGGCATCATCGCCCAGCCGCTATCGTCCAGGTCGGTGCGATAGAAGTCGGTGGGTCGCTGGTCCAGGTTGGCCACCCAATGGAATTTCCAGTCACCGTCCAGCGACAGGTAACGTCCTGACTGGGCAGGTTGCTGCTTCAACGCTTCGTCCTGAGTGTCGAAGGCAAAAAAGGACGTGTGCACCGGCAGGCGGTTGATTTCGTTCACTTGCAGGTTCATCCACTCGTCACCAGCGGGTTGGGCAGCTGCACCTATCGCCAGCGACAAGCAAATCATCGTGAGAATTGACGGCTTCATAATAGTCAGTTAGAAGTTAGGAGTTAGAGGTTAGGAGTTAGGAGTTGCGCAGGTATTCTTCGGCACGTTGTAAATCCTCGGGGGTGTCGATGCCGATAGTCGCGGTTGTGGTAATGCCCGCCTTGATGGTATAGCCGTTCTCGAGCCATCGCAGTTGCTCCAGCGACTCGGCAAGTTCCAGCGGCGACTGTGGTAGGCGGGTGATTTCGGCCAACACAGGGGCGCGGTAGGCGTACATGCCCACATGGGTGTAATACTGTGTCAACTTGGGCCAATCGTCGCAATCCTTGCCCCTGACAAACGGGATGACTGAGCGCGAGAAGTAGCGGGCACGCATCTGACTGTCGAGCACCACCTTGGGCGTGTTAGAGTTCTCCAGTTCGCTGTAAGGACGCACCGGGTCAAAGGGGCGGACCAGCGTTGCGATATCGGTTCCCTCATCGTCAAAGCACGCCATGATGGCCTGCAACTGGTCGGGTTGGATAAACGGCTCGTCACCCTGGATATTGATGATGACGTCCTCGCCACCACCGTTCTTCACGTAAGCTTCCTGGCAGCGGTCGGTGCCGCTGCGGTGCTCGGTGCTCGTCATCACCGCCTTGCCGCCAAAAGCCTCCACAGCCGCCATGATGCGGTCGTCATCGGTAGCAACCACCACGCGGTCAAGCGCCTTGCTCACCTGGCGGTAAACCCGCTCTATCATCGTCATGCCGCCAAGCATGGCCAGCGGCTTCCCCGGGAACCTCGACGAGGCAAACCTCGCCGGAATAATCCCAATAAATGTCAATTTCTTCTCCATATATTTGCAGTTGATTTTTTATTGTCCAAGTTCTTTCTCGTTCAGTTTTGCTTCTATCTCTTTAATAGTGGGTATTGTACCCTCTACCTTCTCGGGATAGAACTTTTCTAAATCATATTCTGATATGCCTATGGGCTGGCTACTGGATTCCAACGCATACTGGGCTTGTATGCGGTCTTTTTCCTTGCAAATGAGCAAACCGATGGTGGGATTGTCTCGGCCATCCTTGCGTAACGTATGATTGCACGCCACTACATAACCGCCCAATTGCCCCACATCGGCAAACTCGAATTTTCCGATTTTCACCTCAACGACCACATAGCACGACAGATTGAGATTGTAGAAAAGCAGGTCAATAAAATTCTCGGTATCACCTACTTGCAGGCGATATTCCTTGCCCACATAAGCAAAGCCTGTGCCCAATTCCACCAAAAATTGCGTGATGTTATTCAGGAGGCTATTTTTTAATAGCCTTTCATTGTAGCGTCCCGTTATTCCAGTGAATGCAAAATCATAAGGATCCTTGGTCAATTCCTGAGCCAAATCACTCGTTTCTTCGGGTAAGGTTCTTGTGAAATTAGTCAGCGCCTTGCCTTGCCGCTCATACAAGTCGGAATCAAGGAAGTTCAAGAGCATATTGCGGCTCCAACCGTTATTAACCGATTCACAAACATAAAACCACAATTTTTCCAGGTCATTGGGGAATCTGTCCATGAGCAACATGTGATGGCCCCAAGGTAAAGTGAACAATTTTGCAGCAAGTTGCTGCATAAACTGTCCGTCAGATTCTGCAGCAACTTGCTGCATTTTTTTAATCACTTGGTCATAAACCAGATAAAACTTCTTGGTATATCGTAAATTGCGTTCCGATAAACCGCTTGTATTTTGAATTTCAGTTTTTAGGTCACGGCTCAATGTCGCGTAGAACTTACTGCCATACTTGTTTTCCACATCACGCTCAACGATATCTTTGCCTAATTCCCAATAGAAACGGAGCACTTCCTCATTAACCTTTACAGCAGCCTTGATTTGGCTCCTGCGATAACGAGTGCTCAGTTCCTTAATCCACTGAAGATAGTCCTTATCAATAATAGAAACCGGTTTGCCCATATAATCTGACTAAGAACTCAATAACATTGTTTCCCTTTTTCGTTGAAAGGATCAGTAGCCCCAGTTTTCGCCGAGGAGGATGACGGTGTGGCGGTGGGCAGGGAAGCTGTTGCGGGTGAAGTGGACGTAGTTGCAGATGCACTGCGGGCTGTTACAGTTGTGGCACACGCCGTCGAGACGGCAGGGCGTGTCGCAGCCCAGACGCGCGGTGTTGATGGGTGCGGCGACGTTGCGGGCGCGGGCAAGCGCTGCCTCGATGGTGGGAGCGACTTTGTTCAGCCCGATGACATGAATCACGTTGTGCGGTCCCCAGGTGATGGCGGCCACGCGGTTGCCACGGCCGTCGATGTTGACGATGACGCCGTCCTGGGTGATGGCATTGGCGCTGGTCAGGAAGTAGTCCACGTCCATCGCGTCGAGGTAGCATTGGCGCTTCTCCTCGTTGGTAACGGCCTTGTCACGGTCGATGACTTTGTAGTCACCGCTGCCGATGAGGGACTCGGTCAACCCCATCTCGCGGATGGTCTGTGACCCACCCCATGTGACACTGCTGCCCTTGGGCATGAGTGACTTGACAAGTTCTATCGCCTCGGCGGCAGTAGCACAGTAGTGAGCATTAAAGTTGCGACGTTCCAGATGCTTGATGATGCGTCCCGCCAGCAATTCGTTATGAATTTCAATAGGTGTCATAATGATGATATTTTTGGTTTTGATTATTGTCGGTTAAGGAGGTGATCAACTTTGGTTGCTATATCCTGACTAGCAGGCAGCATTGCCTTGTAGTTCTCGGGTAACTCGCTGGAAATGCTGTAAGTGGCCACACCAATAGGAGAAGCACTGTTACGAAGGGCATATTCGACAATCGTGCGATTCTTTGATTTGCAGATAATGATGCCGATTGACGGATTCTCATGAGGCAATTTCACCGTATCGTCCAGGACATTCAGGTAGAACTCCATCTTGCCTTTGTACTCGGGTTTGAATTCACCCACTTTCAACTCTATTGCAACCATGGCCTGCATTCGTCTGCTATAGAGCAATAGGTCGATAAAATACTCTTGTCCACCCACTTCGAGGCGATATTGGTTACCCACAAATGAGAAATCATGTCCAAATTCCATCAAGAACGCTCTGATATTTCTCACTATTGCTACTTCCAAATCATGCTCGGAATGTTCACCGGCAATATCGAGAAAAGACAGCGAGTAATCATCGCGCAATGCTAATACCGCTTGTTGCTTGATGGTATCCGGTAATGTTTGGTCATAATTGCTTTGACCAAGCAGATAGTTCTCGAATGCTTTGGCTTCAATCTGATGTAGAAGTACATTTTTGGTCCATCCATATCGCTTGGTGGCAAGGATGTAGAAACGCCGCTCCTGAGTATCTTTACACCTTTCCATAATGCATATGTGCTTTGTCCAGCTGATTTCTGCAACCAATGGCTGCAGAATTATATTCGATTGATACTCAGAATAAAAGCGCGCCATATTCCAAATATTCCTTACTCCGAACCCTTGAATCCCGGGGAATTCCTTTTGGATATCTCTGGACAGGTTTTCTACTACTGATTTGCCCCATCCAAGTTCCTTCTGGCGTTCGGTGATTTGTCTGCCAATATCCCAATAGAGCGAAATCATTTCTCTGTTGACAGCCCGCATGGCTTCATACTGCGCACTGCGGATCCGCTTCATGATATCGTCACGAAAGCTCAGATATTGGCCATTACTATTTGATATTTGGTTTTCCGATTCCATTCTTAGCTGATCTTTATTGTCTCAGAACAGGTTGATGAGTTTTAGGGAACCCCAGATGATGGCGGCGTAGCGCAGCAGTTTGCCGATGGTCATTGTGATGAGGACAATCCACACGTTAGAACGCACATAGCCTAATGCTACGCTGATGGCTGTGCCCAGCATGGGTACGAAGCCAAAGAAACCCATCCATGCGCCTCGGTTGTGCATGAAGTGCAGGGCGCGGTTAAGTTTCGCCTCGCTCACATGGGCATATTTCTCTATCCACTCGATTTTTCCCAAGTGCCCTATCCAGTAGCATGTCATGCCACCGCTCACGTTTCCCGCCAGAGCCACAAACATGCTGGTGACAGGATCCATGTGCAATGGCCCCACACAGGCAATGACCAGAGCCTCGCTGCTAAAGGGGACGATACTTCCAGCCAGGAATGACCCCATGAACAGTCCGAGGAATCCCCACTGAGTAAAGAAATGGATGAGCGCGTCGAGCATTTTTCTTTTTCAGTTTTCAGTTCTCAGTTTTCAGTTGGCTGTTGGCGGATGTCGCTAAAAACTGAAAACTGAGAACTCATTTAATATCACTTAAATAGCAGTTGAGTGAAGATAATCAGATAGTCGCGCCAGTTGGCCCATTCGTGGCCGGCACCGCTCTCATGGTAGGTGTAGCGCAGGCGGTTCTTGTCAAGAAGTTTCCTGAACTCGGCATTGTCCTTGTACAGGAAATCGTCCTTGCCGATGCCCATCCAATACAGACGGGGACGCTGCTTGAATTGGTTGATGACTTTTGCCTCAAGATCGTCATAGATTTTGCTCTTACCCTGGTCCATGCGGGTGATAGCGGGAGAGAACAGGCCGACGTAAGCGAAGTCATCAGGCTGGTTGGCGCTGATGTAGAGCGAGTGGTAGCCGCCCATCGACAAGCCGGCAATGGCGCGATAGCGCTTGGCGTTGCGCGTGCGGTAAGTTTTATCCACCCAATTCATGATGTCACGGAAACTCTGCTCAAACGTGCCCTCCATCCACTGCTTGTGGGCAAATGTGGGCTGCTCGTTGTTGTTAGGACCCATGCCTGGAGCCGCGGGCGTGTCGGTATGTCCGTTGGGCATCACCACAATCATCGGCTCGGCCTTGCGAGTGGCAATGAGGTTATCGAGCACTTGAGCGGCGCGACCCTGCTCCAGCCAGACCGTCTCGTCACCGCCCGTGCCGTGCAACAGATAAAAGACTGGATAGCGCTGGTTGCTCTCGTCATATCCTGCAGGCAGATATACCATCATGCGGCGTTTGGCGTTCAAGGAGGGCGAGTCATACCAGACGGCCTCGACCTTGCCGTGCGGCACATCGTGAACCGCTACAGGATAGTCGCCATTGGGGTCGAGCACAAAGGTATTCATCACATTCTTGACATCACGCAGCACCTGGGCATTGTTGTTGTCCAGCACCTTCATGCCATCGACCATGAAATAGTACATGTACAGGTCAGGCTCGAGGTCACGCAGGGTAATGCTCCACGTCTCGTTGCCCGTGTGCTTCATCAACGTGTCCACACGTGAGTCGATAATCAGGCGAACGGTATCGGCAGCAGGGGCTTTCACCTTAAAAGTCACCGATCCATCCCTGGAAATGTCAGGGCTTGCGGGCTGGGCAGTCATCATCGCCACTGATGCCAGCATCAAGGCTGCCCATAATAAAAGTCGTTTCATTGTTACTGAGTTTTTAAAGTATTCTGTCAATCGTACAAGCCTCGGCCGCTGATGCCAGCATCATGACTTGAGGCCTGTACAAATATTTTCGGCAAATATACACAAAAAATCCCAGTAACGCAAAATGCCGCCTTGTATTTCTCTACAAGGTTATTGGCCCGAGAGGATGAGGTCGAGAAGGGCATTGATGTCAGCGATGTTGACCTCACCGTCGTTATTGACGTCGGCAATGAGGTTTTGCCCGCCGGCAAGAATCATGTCGATAGCCGTGTTGATGTCGGCGATATTGATCTCGTTGTCGAGGTTCACGTCACCGGCAAGTTCCTTCAGTTCCAACTGCTGGTATTCGCTCCATGCCGAGACGCTGCCATCGATATAAACCGCCTGAACACGCATGGCGTAATTGCCCGGCTGGAGCCCGTTGAGAGTAAATGACTTGCCTGTGATATTGTCATATCGCATGGCTTCATCGGGATTGATGACAGAATTATCCTTACCAGACCTGATGCTGACGGCCATCAGTCTAACGGCCTCTTTCTTGACAATCTTGTAGAAGCCCACAGGGTATGAGCCATCGGTGGGACAAGGCATCACAATGACATGCTCGTTCACGTCGGGGGATAAGTTAACAACGGTGTCATTGTCGCCACAGGTCACCTTAAGCGAGGCAGAATTCATGCCGGGTGGGCACGAGGCTTTGGCGCGGACAGTGATCCAGCCATCGTTCCCGCTCATGTCTATTGCAGGCGTGATAATATGCCCGTTGAAGTTCTGGTCGCCAAGGTTCAGATACCCATCGCCGAGGGTGACGCGCCGTCCAGTCCAGCCCGGCACCGCGGTGATCTCGTCGAGACGGGATGCCCAGTCCGACATGTCTGACGGGTCAGCCACCAGTTGCTCAAAGGACTGTTCCAGCAGGGTCTTGCACGAAGGCCAGTGGTTCAGTTCCAGTCGGTAGCACTTCACATTGTAGTCGGGGGTGTTGTCCTGCCATTGGGCCGTGAAGGATGAAGCCGACAGGCTGCTGGGAGGCAGCATTACAGGGTCATACAGCACCATCGAGGCATTGCCATAGAGATTGATGCTGACAGTTTTGGCTCCATTGCTGTTCAACGTCAACGTAGCGGTATGGGAACCGGCTGTGGTGGGATGGTAAATAATCTGGAAATAGGTGCCTTCCTTGACCTCACCCACGGGTAGGGTTGTCTTGCTGATGGAAAAATTGCCGCTAGGGTCGTTGAGCGTCATGGTGACGTCGTTAATGAGGGCGCTACCCTTGACCTCAAAATAGTCGATGGCCTGCTCTTGGGTGTAACAGCTGAGATACAACTTGTCGGTCCACACCTTGATGGTGGGTGTAACTACTGGAGGGCGCAGGCCTGAAACGTAACACTGGTAAAGGTCATACACCTCACCGGCACCCTCAAAGGCATTGAGCGCATAGTAACCGTTATGCCTGCCGCTCCAGCCAAAGTTGATGTGATAGGTATCATTGCTGGCGTCATAGCCATCGAGGTTAAAGGCGTGGCCGCTGTCCGACTTTGAAACGCCCATGTAGATAAGAGGCCGGCCCTGTGAGAGTTCATACTGCAACATGGCCGCCCAGTTCACGTCGGAATAGTAAACGACACCCGACTCGTCATTTTTCTTGCCAAGGATGTCGGCATCGGAGTCATAGCCAAATGCCAGTGCAGCCCTAAGTGTACTGGATTGGGAGGCACCGCTCGCGCTTGAGGTATAATCCATTTCCTCGGCTTGACCCACATAGCGCATCAGTTTGGCCACGGCCTTGGCTTGGGCCGAGGTGTAGCTTCCACTATAGCTGTTGAGCATATCGTTCCATTCAAATGTGGTGGGCGACAGGGGGTCGACATGGATTTTACGGGTTTTAGTGGTATAGCCGGGCAACTGGGTACTGATGCCTGACGGATATTTCCAGTAATGGAACACCATGGCTGTCGAGGTGGCGGCACATCCCGTCACGCTGCGTTTCCCGTTATCCATCGGACACATCTCATTATATGGTTCCCCCTGGTCCCATAAACTCTTGAGCAAGGGGCTGATGCTACTCGAGGCATGGCGAGGCATTTTCCTGACGACCATATCGGGATGGGCGTGCAGGTAGTCGATTTGTCCCTTGTAGAGTTCCAGCAGGAATATCATGCCCTCGGGCAGGTCATCCATATCTATGGCACCCTCACCATAAGCCAAGATGCTGGTAGCACGGTCATCGCCTGCCACAATCACATAGCGGTTGTTGTCGCTCGTGTTGAAGATGTAATAGTCGTTAAGCTTTGCATCGACTGCCGACGGCTCGTTGTGCACCAGGCGCAAGGAGGATGAAGCCATCAATCGGTTGCCGGGATTCAGGAAACGGGCTGCGGTTGCGAGTGCTGCATCGGTGTCAACCTGGGCTCCCAGGGCGGCCATTGCGGTACAAGCGATGACCTGAAGGAATAACAGAATTCTTATTTTCATATGCCTTATCGTTTATCCTACATTGATATTAGTTGCAAATATAACTGCATGCATTCCATCCCACAAATAAAAAGATGTGTTTTTTCATCTATTTGTCCTTTTCTAAACTAAAATGTCAAATATTTTTACACTTTTAGATAAATCTCATTCATCTAAGGAAAAGAAAATGCGCTACCGAGAGCAAAAAAACACCGCTAATATTTGTTTGATAAAAAAAATATATACCTTTGCCTTCTATCAAGACGTGATGCTCTTCATCATGGATTCATAACCCTGATTCAGTAAATTATGAAAGTCATTATTGTAGGCGCAGGAGCCATCGGTGCTCATCTTGCTGACCTGTTTTCCAAAATCAAGCAGGATATCGTCATCATCGATGATGATGAGGAGAAGCTGGAACGTATCCAAGCCGATTGCGACCTGATGACCATCCAC
>Ga0310694_10006559_pt1 | contig 11000 bp, 9 predicted proteins | sample 174DNAGHGhighgp2_FD_203884 | JGI IMG/M metagenome (GOLD analysis project Ga0310694, IMG submission 203884) | Sheep rumen microbial communities from Palmerston North, Manawatu-Wanganui, New Zealand - 1742 DNA GHGhigh gp2 (v2) (version 2) | ecosystem: Host-associated > Mammals > Digestive system >... | reverse complement strand
GGAGATGCGGGGCCGCCGGGCCCTGATCTTTTTCCGTTTCCTTTGCTCCACGATGGTCCTTTCCTCGTTCAGTTATCGTTCCAGCTCATGACCCGGCCCACGTTCTGGTTGGCCTCGTTGATGGTGGTGTAGTCGTTCAGGGTGCTCTGTTCCTTGCGGAGCAGGGAGATCTTCTCCTTGTAAGAGGATATCTCGCTGTCCAGGCTGTGGATCTCCGTGTAGATCTTGGCGATCTGGGCGCTGCCGCTGATGGCCAGGATGGCCGTGCCCGCGATGAGAAACACCGCCAGGATCATGAGGATGCGGGAGTAGACGGGGACCTTGGGCTTGGGCATCTCCACCGCCTGTTCCTCTTCCAGATCCTTTTCCCGGGGCTGAGGGTACACAGGCAGGTTCTCCGCCGCTTCCTCGATCAGCCGGACCTCGGGCCCGTTTCGGTGGGAGGGAGCGTAGATGCGGGTCACCGGCGCGCCGGCGCCGGTCTTTTTCTCGGTGTCGAAGGATACTTCCATCTTCGCTTACGCCCTCCTTTCTCTATACGTGTTCTTCTCGTTCCCTATGCCTGGGCCCAGCTTCTGAAGGGCCCGGAGCTTGCAGCAGGCGGACCGGCTGTTCTCCCGCTGCTCGTCCTCCGAGGCGGTCAGGGGGTGTTTGGTCAAAATCTTGCCGTAGGGCGTCCGGCCGCAGACGCACTGGGGGCTCCTGGGCGGGCAGACGCAGGGGTTTTCTGCCGTTCTAAAGGCGGTCTTCACGATCCGATCCTCCAGGGAGTGGAAGGTGAGGATCACGATCCGGCCGCCGGGGGACAAGAGGTCGATGCAGCTGTCCACCGCCTCCCGAAGGCCCTGAAGCTCGCCGTTGACCTCGATGCGGATAGCCTGGAAGCAGCGGCGGGCCGGGTGCTGCTGTTCCTTGAAGCGGAACTTGGACGGGATGGCCCCGGCGATGAGATCCGCGAGCTCCGTGGTGGTCTCGATGGGCTTTAGGACCCGCTTCTCCACGATGTGCCGGGCGATGAGGGGCGAGAAGCGCTCCTCGCCGTAATCCCGGAAGATGCGGGTGAGCTCCTTCTCCGGGTAACCGTTCACCACGTCCGCCGCGGTGAGAGAGGCACTTTGGTCCATGCGCATGTCCAGGGGGGCCTCCGCCTTGTAGGAAAAGCCCCGGCTGGGCTCGTCCAGCTGGTAGGAGGACACGCCCAGATCCAGCAATATGCCGTCCGCCTTGGTGACGCCCCGCCCGAGCAGCAGGGATTTCATGTGGAAGAAGTTGCCGTGGATGGCTGTGAACCGGTCCGAAAAGGGAGCGAGCCGGGCTGTCGCTGCTCTGAGGGCCGTTTCGTCCCGGTCGATGCCGATGAGGCGGCCGTCCTCCGGCAGGAGCTTCAAGATGGCCTCGCTGTGGCCGCCGCCGCCCAATGTGCCGTCCACGAACAGGCCGCCGCGCTGGGGCTGGAGCAGTTCCGTCACTTCGTCGACCATGATGGGGACATGGTGAAAAACCGCTGTTTTTGTCGTATTTTCCATGACGGACCTCCTTTCTCCCGGCGCCGGGGCGCGTTTTCTTCCGTAGGGACATACGTCCACATATATATACAGAGTGTATTATACCGCAAGTCAACCCGTTTGTCAGTAAGAAAATGTGATAAGAAAGTGAGTTATTTTTTAATTCAAGTTTTTCTTTTGCCGCTTTTTCTTTTCATGTGAAAAGAAAAAACGGCGGAAAAAGAAAAGCACAAAAAGAATAATGGGAAGTACAGCGCATGCCATACTTCCCATTTGCGTTTCTTTTAGGTTAATCAGGAACTTTCTCGGAGTAGCCGAAGATGATGCCGTCGGGCAGGTTTCTAAGGGCGCTCCAATCCTTCTTGGTGCCGCCATGGTTCAGCCGCTCGCCCATGAAGATCATGCAGGCGGACACGCCGCCGTCCACGTTGTAGGCCTGCTGGCAGCCCAGACCCTCCATGATGTCCGCGAACTCCACCAGCGACCAACCCAGATTCGCCTTGGGGCTGTCGCTCCGATAGCCGCCCACCACCACGATGAAGTGGCCCGGCTCCTGCATGCCGATGCCCACCCGGGGATTCGTCTTATAGAGCCAATTCCGCTCCAGGGTCTTCTTATCCGCCTTCACCCCGTCCCGGATCAGGATGGGACCGAAGGAGATCACATTCTCCACGCCGCCCTCGGCGATGTTCTGCGCGGTGGTGATCTTGTCCTTGGGCACCAGCTCCATGGCCATCCGGTCGGGATGCCACACCAGGATGTCCGCCTTCTTGGCGTTGTTGTAGGTCCAGCCGTCCCGGATCAGGACGCCTTTCTTCTCCCGGTCCATATTCATGATGTTATCGCCGGTGACCATAAGCACGGCTTTGTACCGCGCCGCGATGCTCATGGCGTCCGCCGAGGTCATGCCGCTGCGGCTCTCGTGGCCGAAGCCGGTACGAAGCTCGTCCGCTCGCATGTGGATGTCCGCCACGTAGTAGGGAAACTCCATATTGTTGATCTTGTCGGTATACCGGGTGATCTCGATGGACAGGGTGCTGTTTTTATAAGACCAGTGACCGCCATCCTCGTCCCGCTGCACCAGCTCCTCTCCGTCGGTGTACCACGCGGAGGCTGGGTCCGGCGTCGAGGTGGGTTCCGCCGTAGGTTCCGGCGTGGGTTCGGGCGTGGGCTCCGGTGTCGGTTCCGCTGTAGGTTCTGGGGTCGGTTCCGCCGTGGGCGCAGGGGTAAAGGTGGGTTCCGCCGTCCGATGGGCAGCCGCTTCCTCGGCGATGATGCCGTCGAAGTGTTCCGCCGCCGCGGCCTGCCGCTGGTTCACACAGGCGGCTCGGTACATGCCCACATAGATCACCAGGCCGGCCACAACCGGCACCAAAATGCCCACGATCACGGGCATCTTTTTGATCAGCACCCGCTTAAGGACGATCATCCCGCCGAACAGAAAAACCGCCAGCAGGAGCGAAAGCAGGATAGGCGTCAGCACCTTTCCCGTGTCCGCCAGCCGGGGCATGGGCGTGGGCACAGGCGTCCCCATGGCCGCCGCCCCGATGACGGGGGCCTTTGTGGACGCCGCGGTCGGCGCTTCCGTGGGCGCTGCCGTGGGTTCCGGGGTAGGCGCCTCGGTGGGCTCTGGCGTGGGCTCCTCCGTAGGCTCCGGCGTGTTCGTGGGCGCGGGGGTAGGCGTGGTGAGGGCGGTATAGGTGATGTTTTCCAGCATGTCCGCGCCGCTGTCCTTGCCTACGCTGGTGTGGTAGAGTACGAAGGCGTCCTCCGTGCGGGGAACGTAGTGGAAGGTGCGCATGGAGGCGTACCCCTCTTTATACAGATCCGCCGCCCGAGCATAGTCCGCGGAAAAATCGAAAGTCACGGCGTTCTTGCTGTCAGCCTCCGCGGCCACATACACCTTCTTCAGCCAGGCGCTCCTCTTGACTTTGTCGAAGACGCCGGTGACGACGGAATACGTGGCTTCGCTTTCCGCCATCAGGGGGAAGGGCCTCGCCTTGCCGTGGGTCACGATGACGGAGGGGGTATAGGTCTGCAGCAGGGACAGCAGCTCTTTAGATACGCTACCGAAGTTCTCCCAAGTGCTCTTAAGAATGGTCCCGTCTAAGGACCGCTTGCCCGCCGTATTCAGAAAGATGGGCTCGTTCTTCATGCCTATGGACCACAGGGTCCTGAGACATTCCTCCTGCCGGCCCCGGTTGTAGCCGTTTAAATACACCATCTGCACGGGCACGCCCCTGTTGATCAGGGCGGGCAGCATCCCGCCGAAGCAGGGGAGCTCGTCACCGGGATAGCCCACGATCACCATGACCGCAGCCTTCTTCATCGGCGCTTCGAACTGGGGCAGATCTTCGGGCAACTGCCCCGGGGTGTAGGCGGACAACTCGCATACTGCACCTTCCTGCTTGAAGGTCAGCGTGAAGCCGTAGACGCCCTCCTGGGGCGCGGGGATATACTCGTCCAGCTGGGCAGGGGCGTAATCCTGGCTCAAGATCGCCTTCTTCTCCTGATCCAGCCATGTGATCTTGACGGAACCGGGCTTCTTTTGCCAGCCGATGAAGGCCCAACCCATCTCGGCGCCGCCGTAGACGCTCACGGTATCGCCCGCGGCGTAGGAGATATAGCTGTTGTAGACCCGATCCGTCAGGCGACTTGCGTAGTCGGCGTGCTTCTCGTCCGAAACGGTCAGCACCTCGCCCATGTCCACCGCCTGATCCTCCGGCTCGGCTACAGAAAATACGGTATTGGCCGACAGGATCAATACCGTAAGAATCAATATAAAGCTGATGCGAAGAGATTTCTTCATGATTTAGAAAATCCGCATGGGTACGATCAGATAGAAGCTGCTTTCATCGTCCACCGGCCGAATCACGCAGGGATTGATGGGGCTGTTGCACTCAAGATAGACCCGCTCACTCTCCACATTCTTCAACACGTTCAGCACGTATTTGGGATTGAAGGCGATGCTGAGCCCGTCGCCCATGACCTGGGCGGTGATCTCGTCCTCGATCTTGCCCACCACGCTCTCGGCTTTCACGGTCATGTTCTCCGGTCCGATCTTGAAGAGGACGCTATTGTTCCCCTCCCGAGAGACCAGCTGGGCCCGATCCACGCTCTCCATGAGCACGTCCCGATCCACCAGGACCCGGGTCTTGCAGCTCTTGGGCAGGATGCGCTTATAGTCGATGTAATCGCTGTCGATGAGCCGTGAGATGAGGACGGTGGATCCCATATCCGCCTTCATGTGGGTACGGGAGAAGGTCAGCTCCGCCTTGCCCTCCTCTTCCTCCAGCATGCGGCCGATCTCACTGACGGTCTTGCCGGGGACCACCACCCGCTTCTCGGGGGCTTCCTCCTCGATGGGCATGGCATTCTTGGCGAACTGATAGGAGTCCGTGGCCACCATGGAAAGGGCCTTCCCTTCGGTCTCCATGAGCACGCCCACCAAAGCCGGACGGGCGTCGTCCAACGCCACGGCGAAGACCGTGTGCTCGATGGTCCGCTTGCCCTTTTCCCTATCGAAGGTGATGGTGAAGGTATCGTCCCCGTCGAAGGTCATCTGAGGAAACTCGTCGTACTCCATGCACTGGAGCTGGTTCACGCTCCGGCTGCAGCGGATGGTCAGGGTCTGGCCGTCCATGGAGAAAAAGGCGTTCCCATCGGGTAGTTTGCGCACGATGTCGGAGAAGATGCGCCCCTTGATGACGCATTCACCCTCCTCCTCCACGGTGGCAGGCAGACGGCACTCCTTCTGGAGCGTCAGATCGGAACAGCGCAGCAGCACCCCTTGCTCGTCCGCCAGCAGCTGGACGCCGTCCAGCACCGGCATGGAGGAACGGATGGGCAACGCTTTGGCGACAGACAGGACGCCTTCCTTCAAAACATTGGAATCTACACAAAATCTCATATATTTGACCTCACTTTTAGGCAAGAATAGCACGGTTCAGGCGTTTTCTCAACCCCTTCGCCTTCGATTTTACAAGATGTTGAAAATTTCATTCTGACAAAGATTTCATATTTATCAGAATGAGCCGCCAGCGGGCGGGGTGCTCCGCCTTCGCTTCGCCTCCAGATTCCGTCTATGAACCATACGGGTCACCGGGCGGCGGGCCCTGCAACGGGAGAGAAAATTTAATTATTTATAGTTGTAGTTTAAGTAGGCCCTGTGTCCGGTGGGGATAAGGGACGAAAAGCAAGCTTTTTCGGGTCAAAAGCCTGTGGAGGAGGCTGTGGGTCGCCTGTGGAAAAAGGAGGGGGTCATGCCCGCTGTCCCCGCTGTCCCTGATTTCCACCGATTCTATCCACAGGGCATCCACTTATCCACAGCCGTAAAAAACGACCGCTTCATCCCTCGGTGATCTTTTTGCGGATGTCCTCCAGGCTCTTTTTAAACTCCGCATCCTCGCCCATGAGCTTCTCAATCCGATCGCAGGCGGAGATGGCGGTGGTGTGGTCCGACCGGTCGAACAGCAGGGCGATGCGCTTATAGGGGAGGGAGAGCATGTCGTGGCACAGATACATGGCGATCTGCCGAGGCACCACCACCTCCTTGTCCCGCCGCTGGGACATGAGGCTCTGGAGGGTGATATGGTAGAAGTCCGCCACGATCTCCTTGATCCGGGTGGGATTCACGTCTACCTTCTTGTCCTCAGGCAGCAGGTCCTTGAGGGCCTCCCTGGCGAGGGACATGGTGATGGGCTCCTCTTTTAAATTGGAATAGAAGAAGACTTTCGTCAGGCTTCCTTCCAGCTGGCGGATATTGTTGGGCACGTGCTCAGCGATGAACTGAATGATGGAATCGTCCACCGTCCTGCCCTCCTGCTGGGCCTTGTTCCGCAGTATGGCGATACGGGTCTCGATGTCCGGCTCCTGCACGTCGGTGATGAGGCCGCCCTCCAGCCGGGAGCGGATGCGCTCCTCCAGATTGGCGATCTCCTTGGGCGGACGGTCGGAGCTGATGACGATCTGCTTGCCCGCGTTGTGCAGGGTATTGAAGGTGTTGAAGAACTCCTCCTGGACGGACTGGCGGTTGGCGATGAACTGGACGTCGTCGATCATGAGCAGGTCCACGTTCCGAAACCGATGCCTGAACTCCGCGTTTTTGCCCATGCGGATGGCTTCGATGAGCTCGTTGGTGAAGGTTTCGCTGGTTACGTACAGGACCCGGGCGGTGGGATAGTTCTCCTTCACCGCGTGGCCGATGGCGTGCATGAGATGGGTCTTGCCAAGCCCCACGCCTCCGTAGAGGAACAGGGGGTTGTAGGCGTGGCCGGGGGCCTTGGCCACGGCCTGGGCGGCGGCGTGGGCGATCCGGTTGGAGTTGCCCACCACGAAGGTGTCGAAGGTATAGCGGGGGTTCAGGGCGTAGATGCTGGGGGTAGTGGTATTTTCACTGCCGTCGAAGTCCCGGCGCTGGTCGGGCAAAATGAGCATCACGTCGATGATCTGGGTGTTGGCCTGCTTGACGCCCATGCGCACCGTGTCCTTATAGTATTCGTTGATGGTGGACTTGGTGGCGGCGTCCGGACACTGGATGACCAGGATGCCGTTTTGAATGGTCACCGGCTCCAAAACGTCGATCCAGCGGTTGAAGCTGAGGGCGGACATATCCCGCCGCATATTTTCACGGGCCAGGGCCCAAATACCTTTGATCTGTTCCATTCCATATTCTCCCTGAGTATAGTGAAAGCTTAACTATAATAGCAGAGAAAAATCCAAAAAGCAAAGGGTTTTTTGGAGGAAAAGGGGAGAAAAAAACGCCGGACAACATATAGAAAGAGGTATAGTTCGAGACACAATATATAGGTGTTGACCCGTCATTTTGACCGCCTGATTTCCGTAAAAATACCTTTACAATTTCATCACTTGCGATGGGGGTGCATTTGCGGTATAGTACCATAAAGGAGAATGTGCAACTATGCCCTATTGGTATCGTCCCATCGTCAATTCCGATTTGATCGGGGAGAAGCTCACCATCCAGCTGCCGGGGTTTCCCGGCGGCAGGGCGGAAAAGTGTTCCGTCCATTACCTTACCCTGGGAGAAGGGGAACCGCTGCTGCTGGTCCACTCCCTGGGTCAGAGCCTCTATACCTGGCGGGACCTTATTCCATTGCTGGCGGAAAAATACAACGTGATCGCTCTCGATCTCGTGGGGTTCGGGTTCTCCGGCAGGCCTGTGTCCATGAACTACTCCATGGACGAGATGGCAGACACGCTGATCGATTTTTTGAAGGCGCTGCACCTCGATCACGTCCACGCCGTGGGCGCGTCCCTGGGGGGCATGTATCTTTTGCGGGCCATGACCCGGTTTCCGGAGATGTTCGACAAGGTGACGGTCCTGTGTCCCGGCGGGATCACGAAACAGATGCCCCGGAAGATCCGGCGCATGGCGGCGCCCTTCATCGGCCCCTTCGTCCGGGAGGGGTACACGAAGAAGGACGTGAAGAACGCGCTGCAGCTTTGCTATTACGACAGCACCGTGCTGACACGGGGGGTGCTGGACCAGTATTTCGAGACGCTGGACAGCTATTCCTCCCGGCAGGCCCTCATGTACTGCCTTCGGAACTTCGACGAGGAGCTGGTGTGGGAGGGGCTCAAGACCTCCGACCATCCGGTGTTCGTCCTCTGGGGTGAGGAAGATCGAGTGCAGCCCTTCGAGAACATTGAGAAGGCCCAGGCTATCCTGCGGCGGGGCGAATTTTTCTCCGTGCGAAACGCGGGCCACTTCTTCCAGGAGGAGAAGGCGGAAGTGCTCTCGGATATGATCGACAAATACATCCTCTATGGGGAGGACATGGCATGATAGACGCCTTTTCTCTGGGGGATCAGGTGGTTATGAAGAAGCCCCACGCCTGCGGGGAAAACCTGTGGGAGATCGTGCGGGTGGGCGCGGACGTGAAAATAAAGTGTTTGAACTGCGGCCGGGTGGTCATGCTGGACAGGCTGGCGTTTTTGAAGCGGGCCAAGAAGCTGATGCCCGCCGGGAAGGATACGGAATGCTGACGAAGAAGGAAAAGAAAGAACTGGTCAAGCTGGTGGCCCAACGGAACGAGCATCTCAAGGGCAGCCGGTTTTGGAATATATTGGAATATCTCATCACGCTCCTGCTCATGATCGTGCTGGCCTTCTCCATCCGGGCGGTGCTCTTCGAGCCCATGCGGGTGAAGGGGTCCTCCATGGAGAACACCCTCCTGCAGGGGGATTACATGGCGGTGGAGAAGCTAAGCTACATCGTCAAGCCCATGAAGCGGGGGGACGTGGTCATCTGCTACTATCCCAACAACGACGAATACACCTGCGTCAAGCGGGTCATCGGTCTGGAGGGGGACACCATCACCATTGAGGGCGGCATCGTCAGCGTCAACGGGGTGACCCTCAAGGAGGACTACGTGACCACGGGCCTGACCTCCCGCCACGACGGCGTCTACCATGTGGAGGAGGACTGCATCTTCGTAATAGGTGACAATCGGCTGGTCTCCAAGGACAGCACCGACGGAGAAGTGGGCAGCATCCCCCAGGAGCGGGTCATCGGCCGGGTACGGCGGGTGCTACTGCCCCTCTCTCGAGCCAAGCGCCTCGTTGGCGTGGACTACGGCGTATGAACGGGGAGGGCGCGCCCCTGCGGCGGGAAACCTTCAAAAAGCTCCATCGGCGGCACAATCTGTGGCGCTGGGCCTTCAGCACGTGTCTGGCGGCGGTGTTCGTGTTCTTCGTGTGCTTCGTCTGCTTCCGCTGGGTGAAGATGGGGAACGATTCCATGGCGCCTACCCTCCATCGGGGGGATCTGGTGCTGGTGGACAAGATCTATAAGTATTGCTACGAGATCGAGCGCACGGACATGGTGGCCTTTCGCCGGTCCGGCACCGGGGAGCTGCTCATCAAGCGGGTGGTGGCCACGGCCGGCGAGACCGTCAGCGGGAAGAACGGAGCCCTTTGGATCGACGAAAAGTATCGGCTGAACGAGGAGGAGTACGGCGCTCTTCGCACGGCCGACTTCGACGCCGTGACGGTGCCGGAGGGGTGCGTGTTCGTGCTGTCCGACGACAGGCAGTACGGGGAGGACAGCCGGGAAGGGGACATCGGCTGCGTGCCCGTCAGCGACATCGTAGGCGTCATGCACATCCGGCTTTTGCCCTCGTTCCAGATCTACAGATAAGGCCCGGCGGGGTCTTTTTTTTTGCCTGGCGCAACCAGGACTCCCTTTGGACGGTGTTGTGGGCAGAAAGGAAGGAGAAGGAACCATGAGAAGGAACGTTTGCTGGTTGCTCATAGGGCTGTTGCTGCTGACGGGATGCGCCCAGCCCCAGGCGGATGCGGAGCCGAAGGAGGCCAAACCCACCGTGACCGTGACCTATTATAGCGAGCCCACCGCCGTGGCGCCGCCTTTGGACGTGCCGGACGTAGCCGGTTACGACGACTTTCTGGGCGTGCTGTCCGCCGCTGTTTTAGACGGGAAGGGGAACAAGAACCTATCCCCCGTCAGCGTGTATATCGCCCTCAGCATGGCCGCCGAGGGGGCCAGGGGGCAGACCCAGGCAGAGCTGCTGGCGCTCCTGGGGGCGCAGGACGCTGCGAATATGCGAAAAACCGCCGAGGAGCTGCTGAACAGCCTGGACGTTCGGGGAGAGACCGGGGAGATCGCCCTGGCCGATTCTATCTGGCTGGGGGCGCAGGACGATACGGTACATTTTTTTGAGGCGTATCTGGACGTGCTGCGCAACAGCTACGGCGCCGAGGCCCAGTCCGTCCGCTTCGGGGACTCGGCTGCTGGGAGGACGATCGCGGATTGGATACGGGAGAAGACCCGGGAGAAGGTGAAGGTGTCGGAGGACGCCATGCAGTTCGACGGGGATACTCTGGCGGTGCTCATCAACACCATTTATCTGAAGGACGGCTGGCGGGAGCCCTTCAACGAGGAAAGGACGGAGCAGGGGACCTTTCATAGATCGAACGGAAAGCCGAAGAAAGTGGACTACATGCGTCGGACGGACCGGAACGGGACCATCGTCCGGGGCGATGGGTTCCTGCGGTACGCCCTGCCCCTCAACGATGTGGGGCGCATGGTGTTCGTGCTGCCGGACGAGGGCGTATCGCTGGAGAGCCTGCTGGGCAGCCCCGAGAAGGTTACGGCGCTGCTGCGGGACGGGGAGGAGAAAAACGCGGATGTGGACCTGATGGTGCCCAAGTACAGGTTTCAGGATCGGACTGACCTGGAGGAGATCCTGCAGTCCCTGGGCGTCAGGACCTGCTTCACCGGCATGGCGGACTTCTCCGGGATGACGAACACGCCCGCCCACGTAAGCCGGGTGCTCCAGGAGAGCTATATCGGCGTGGACGAGAAAGGGGTGGAGGCGGCGGCCTATACGCTGGTGGCCCTTGCTAAGAGCGCGGCCATCCCCGTGGAGCGGGAGAAGATCGACTTTCATCTGACCCGGCCCTTCCTCTACGCCATCGAGAGCCGGGACGGCACGGTACTTTTTCTGGGCACCGTGG
>Ga0310694_10006558_pt1 | contig 11002 bp, 3 predicted proteins | sample 174DNAGHGhighgp2_FD_203884 | JGI IMG/M metagenome (GOLD analysis project Ga0310694, IMG submission 203884) | Sheep rumen microbial communities from Palmerston North, Manawatu-Wanganui, New Zealand - 1742 DNA GHGhigh gp2 (v2) (version 2) | ecosystem: Host-associated > Mammals > Digestive system >... | reverse complement strand
ATCAATAGGATCTGGCTCACCTTCTACGGCACGATAAACTTGGAAACGGCCAAGTGCCACGAACGGATTGCCATTGCTGTCGTAACGGTCACTCTTGTTTGCATTGACGGTCTTCTTCACCACAAAACGAATGTCAGTATAAGGCGCTCCGAGTGCAATGTGGGGCGACTGATAGCGGTCCGGCGAATAACTGGTAAAGTCGACGTTCATGTTTGTCAAGTGTTCCACTTCCGTCCAAGTTTCGTCGGGCAGATTGGCGGCTTCGATGACGACCTCAGTAGGTGTGTCGTTGGCACTGCCCCAAGTGGTACCCAACATAGTGAAGATAATGTCCGTTTCCGCCTGATTGAGATGAACTTGCAGATAAGGGTCAGTATTGGCTGGCAATGGCGCAGGGTTGCTCCAAGCCGTATGCCATATGTATTCGTTCGTTCCCACGCCATCACTTTCAGGACGTAACAAGTTGCTTGGAGGGAAGCCATTCTGCCAACTGTTTGCCGTTATTTGCGAAGCATTGGTCAGCAAGGCGATATCCTTCTTCCAAGACGGGCCGACAGGATCAGGTTCGCCTTCGTAAGCCTCATAAATCTGGAAACGTCCCAACGAAAGCAACAAACCTCCCGCAGGCTGACGACGGTTGGCATAGGTCTTCTTCACGAGGAATTTCACATCTGTATATTCTGCGCCAAGGTCGATGTGAGGCGAAGTATAACGCTCTGGCGTATAGGACGTGAAGTCATCCTGCATATTCGCGAGCGTCGTAACAGTTGTCCATTCGCCAGGCAGATTGGCTGCTTGAATCACCACCTCTGTAGGTGTGTCGTAAGTAGCCTGCCAAGCTGAACCAATCATCGAGAAAATGAGGTGCTGCTCGGCTTTGGGAAGATGGAACTGCAAGAAGGGATCAACATCTGCAGTAATCATGTCCGAACCTGACCAAGCCGTATGATAGATGTACTGATTCGTACCTACTCCATCGCTTTCAGGACGGATCAAGTTGGCAACTGTAAAGCGGGAATCTTGCGGCGCAGTTCCAATAATCTGCGAGGCACTTGTAATGAGGGCTTCACCCCTCTTCCATATCAGCTCTGCATGCATGGGCAGACAATGCAAGGTACCTAGCAGCAGGAAAAAAGTATAGAATTTCTTCATGGTTAATGGTATTTGACAGTTGTTAGCGTAACGTTTTTCGATTGCAAAGATAATAAAAATTAAATTTAAGAATTATTTTTGAGGCGTTTTTGTTTGCAATATAATAAATAATGTATATATTTGCCATGCGTAAAACGTAAACAAATAAAAATTTTTTAAATAATCACTATTATTAACCTAAAAAAAACATCATGAGAAAAATCTTATCTCTCTTGTTGCTCATGACAGCAACAATGATGGCTTGGACCGGTGCTTATGCAGCTGATCCGGACGATGCCGAGTATCAAGCAGCGCTTGCTGCCATCGAGGATGATGCCGTTTACCTCATCAAGACTGATGTGAGTGGCACCACCTACTATGTGACCACTGCCGGCACCTTGACAAGCGTCAAGGATGAAGCAGGAGCATTCATCATCACTAAGACCGCTGGTGGTGCTTTCGGAACAGGCTTCCGTATTGACGGCAATGGCACAAGATTCACCAATGCTCCTCTGGCCGACAACAAAGCAGTTCTAGATGTTGCAAACTATTCCACAACTACTGGCGACCGTGCTGACTGGGAAAGGCAAATTCTGTTCCTGAAGGATGGCAAGTATGCAATCCGTTCCTGCAACACCGAGTACGCTGAAAGCGGCTGGGGAGACACAGGCCGCACCTTCTGGACTTACACCGTTGGCGAGGCTGTGACCCCCAGTTATTCCTACACTCCCGCATACGTTTGGGAGTTCGATAAGGATGTAACCCTGAATCAGCAGTACTATAAATCAAAGACCGTCAAGTCATGGCCCTTCTACGTTCAGAGTGCTGCAGGTCTTGTAAAGGACGCAGGCAAATACTCCAGCAATGCAGTGCAGACAACTGAAGGCTCTATTGCCGCTCTGTTGGACGACGATTACACTTCTTTCTTCCACTCCTGCTGGAGCAACGGTCCTGATGCAGACCACTATCTGCAAGCAGAGTTGACCGAAGCCACACAGAAGTTCGAATTCTACTTCAAGAAACGTTCGCAGAACAACAATAACCGTCCTACGGTAATTGCTATTTCTGCCAGCAACGACGGAACAACTTTCACAGATATCACAACCCTAAATGAAGGCTTCCCCACAGAAGAATCCGTAATTGACTATTTGTCTGGCGTGATTGACCTTGGCGCTGCTTACAAGTATGTACGCTTCACTGTGACCAACACAAACAATGGTGCAGAGCAAAATGGTCACAAGTTCTTCACATTCTCGGAGTTCTACATGTTCCCAGGAATGGACGAAGCCGCTCAAGTTGCCACTGTTTACAACACATATTCTGCCAAGCCTTGGAAGGAACTGACTGCAACAGATATCACACAGATTAATGCTGTCGACAGGCTGTTGAAGGCTACTTTCTCTACGATAGACGTAACTTATGAGCTTTATGACTCTGATGGTACTACATTGCTCGGCTCGAAGACAGTTGTTCAGAAGCCCGAAAGCGACGTGGAGATTCCCGCTTCCTTAGCGACACAGCCACAGTTCTTCGACTATACTCCATCAGGAACCATTGGCGATACGAGCTGCACAATTAAGGTTACCCGCACCCTGAAGCCCGGCTTCGTTGGTGCATTGGCAGACCTGTCGAACAGCAAGGCTTACACCATTGCCTGCGACCGTGGTAAGCTCCTCACCAAGGACGGCTACCTGGCTTCTACGGCACACAGCAGCCTCACAACTGCCGAGCCTTCCAACTTCGCCATCATCAGCTACGAAGGCAACTACTATCTCTACAGCGTAAAAGACAACAAGTTCGTGCAGAACAATGGCGCATTGGCCGACAAGCCCTCCAATGGTGTCTTTGATGCTCTCAAGATGGATCCCAAGAGCGTTCCTTACTTCATGTACTACTTCACAGTTTCTGAAGGAACAAACTATGGCTTGAACACCAATGGTAACGATCCTTACGGTTATGTCATCAACGATTGGATGAACGCAGATCCAGGCAACCAGTACTACATGATTGCTGCCGCTGACTTCGATGCAACTAGTGCTCTGGCTGCACTGGACGCTCAGTTCCATCCTGCATACTCTGTAATATATGTAGTGAAGGACGCCTTTGGCAACACCATCTTCACATCTGATCCCGAACCAGTTGAGCAAGGTGCCAAAATTACCACTCTGCCCGAAAAGTATCATCGTGCATACTACACCTACAACGATGTAGACGTCACTGTTTCCGAACCTGGTGGAACCCAAGCTGTGTTCACCGCTACATGGGGAGGTCCCTTCGTGATTTCCGAGAACTTCGCAAAGGCACACTGGTACGACATGACTATGCGTGGCAACTACTATGTAACCAGTGCTGAAAAGGATCCCGCTGACGGCGCATACGTAACCCAGAAGAACGCTCCGAAGGGAAGTCTCGTTGAGGATTCCTACCAGTGGGCATTCATTGGCGATGGCTACAACGGCTTCAAGATTGTCAACAAGGCTGAAGGCGAAGGCAAGAGCTTCGGTTGGACCGATGAGAACCAAAAGGATGCTGGTATTCCTACCGTCATGGCTGACAGCGAAGGAAATCACACATGGAAAATCGTTGCCAGCACCAACACATCAGTTCCCGCTGGTTCATTCGTCCTGAATGTTGCTGGCACAAACCTCTACCCCAACCAGTATGGTGGTGAAGGCAGGCCAATGAAGTTCTGGAACAGCGCCAACAACATTGGCGACCCAGGTGCTGCCTTCACAGTATACGATGTTCCCACCTTTGCAGAAGTCGTAACTGCAGAAATTGCTCCTGCTCTTGAGGCTACAGGTTACTTCACATTCACCGATGCTGTAAAGGCAACCGTCGGTTACGATCCCGCATACAAAACCGAGTGCCCCTTCGAAACTTACAAGAGCATGAAGGAAAAGTTGGATGCTATTGACATGAGCGACCTCTCCAACTTCGTTCTTCCTGAAACTGGTTACTACACATTGAAGAACAAACAATATGGCACATTCATGGGCATCGATCCCAGTGACGCCAACCTCTATGGCAACTACAAGACTGCAGCTGCAGCCAAGCAGATTGTGAAGCTGACTAAGGATGGTAACATGTACAGCATTGGCCTGATGGGCAAGTACGCTCCTGCCGACGTAGCACAAAGCGCACAAGTTACCGCCAGCGCAGAAGCAGGCATCTACACACTCGTCATTCCTGTTGTAGGTTATGCAGCATTCCAGGCTGATCCCGAGAACAACATGTCCGTACTGCACTGTGCAGGTGGCGGCAGCATCGTAGGTTGGGAAGCTTCTGCCGCAGCATCTCAGTGGGCTGTTGAAGACGCTCAAAGCATTACGCTCTCTGTCGGTGAAGAAGGCTATGCAACTGCATACCTGCCCTTCCCCGTTGAAGTTGGCAAGACCATCTCTATTCCTGCAGCCAAGGGTGCTTGGACATTCGAAGACGGCACAACCGGCTCTATGACAGCCACTGAAGGTGTAACCGTAGCTGACGGCGTTGCAACTGTTCCTGCTGGCGACAACCTGAAGGTAACACACGGATTTACAGATCCAGGCAACTACTCCTTCATGATGGACGTTAAGATCCTCAACGAGAATCCTAATAATGGATACACATCACTCTTCATGTCTGGCGACAACCGCGAGGACGGCGGCTTGTTCTTCTACTACAATAAGAAGAACGGCAGCAGAACGATTGGCATCAATCTCGGAGGCATGAAATACGGCGGCAGCTATGAGTTGAATACCTGGTACCGCGTAGTATTCTCCTGCGAGAACTATATTCCTACTGTTTATGTTGACGGTGTTAAGGTCGTAGCTGCCACACAGGCAGTTAATCCCACCAGACTTCACTGGACACTGAGCGACGTGATTTACTTCTTCGCCGACAACGATGGAGAAGAGAACGATGTTCAGGCATCTGAGATCCGCCTCTGGGATGTTGCTCTGACGGCTGACGAAGTTGCAATGCTCGGTGCAGCAGGTGCTGAGGTTCCCGAACCCACAAGCGTAGTTGCATACACTGGCAAGGCTGCCAAGACTTATCTGGCACTGACACCGGTTGAAGGCACCATTCCTGCTCTCACAGGTGTTGTCCTGAAGGGTGATCCCGGCGTTTACGAGTTTGCTATCGCTGCCGAGGCTGCTCCCATCGAGGATAACGACCTGAAGGGTACTCTCGAGCCCATCGAAGCTGCTGGCAAGTACATCCTTGCTAAGCCCGAAGGCGAAGAGATTGGCTTCTATCAGGCTACAACTGGTAACATTGCTGTTGGCAAGGCATACCTGGATGTCGCTTCCGACATTAAGGGCTTCCTCTTCAGCGAGGATGGTGCTACTGGCATCGCCAATGTTGAGAAGGCTGCCGAGAACGGTCCTATCTACAACCTCGCAGGCCAGCGCCTGAGCAAGGTTCAGAAGGGCATCAATATCGTTAACGGCAAGAAGGTGCTTTACTAAAAAGACATTGTCCCCTCGCATCCCTCCCCTCCTTTGGGGAGGGAGAAGGGACTCTTCCGAATAATTAATTACTAACACCTAATTATAAAAGCAATGAAATATATAGCACCCGCAATGAAGATAGAAGAGGCTCAGGTTGTCAGCATGCTGGCAGAGAGCCTGATCATCAACTCCGAAAAACCTGTGGACGGCGCTGATGCACTCACTAAGGAACAATACGCTTGGGACATTTGGAGCGACTAACACACTCCATCTCCCCTACTCTGTCAGCTGACAGAACATAGGACATCCCCGACATGCGAACAGTGTGTCGGGGATTTCTTTTGGGGAAGAGAAAAAACACAGGCAGTGTCGTTGGCAAACATCACGTGTGACGATTGCAATTTACTAGTGTGACGATTGCAATTATCACGTGCCACGTTGGCAAACTAAGCACGTCTAGTTTAGCGACTAGGCGTTGCTAATTTGCAAACTAGTGCCAGTTGCGGAAATAATATCGCGTTTTCTTTGTGAATATGGGAAATAATTAGTAATTTCGCCCTACAATTTTGACTAAATAACAACTATAACCTTATATATTATTATAAAAATGAAAAGACACTTTTTACTGGTCCTTTTGACCTTTGTGGGCATCTGTGTTGAAGCCCAAAACGTAAGCGTTAGCAAGGCCCGTTTCCAGAAGGGAGACGACCTGAGTTGGGCAAAGCCCGAAACCAATGATGCCGCTTGGGGCGAAATAGACATGACAAAGAACTGGGACGACCAGGGCTATGCCATCAACAACGCCTATGGTTGGTATCGCGTACACCTCAACATTCCAAGCAGCCTGCTCAAGGGCGCTAAGCAAGAGAAATTCGTCATCTTCGACCTGCCCAAGGCCGACGATACCGACGAATGCTACCTGAACGGCAAACTCATTGGCAAGACTGGCGGCATGCCTGGTGATGCAGGAGGCTACAAGTCTGCCTGGAGTGTTCCTCGCAGTTATCCTGTTGACATCAAGACAGGCGGCATCCGATGGGATCAAGACAACGTCATCGCCATACGTGTATATAACGCAGGCGAGCCTGGAGGCCTCTTCGAGCGTCCTCTCTCAATCCGCGTTCCAAGTGCTTTGGACGGATTGAAGATGAACTTCACAGATGTCAATGACGGCAACGCACATTGCAACATCGAATTGAACAACGTGTATCCCGTCGTTCAGAATGGCAAACTCGACGTCAGCATTATCGACCGCGAAAGCGGAGCCGTGCTCTCGAAGCTCTCCAAGAAGATGAGCATCAAGCAGAACAAGCCCGTACGCCTCACCGTTCCCTACGACAAGAAGAAAGTGTGCGTGCTTACGACACAATACACCGACTCGAAGACTGGGAAGACAATCACAAAGCGTCTGCCCTTGAAGTACATCCTTACGCCTGCTGCTCCAGCCACTCCGCGATTCAACGCCGCTCCTTTGTTCGGCGTACGTCCAGGCTCACCAGTCATCTACCGCTTCCCCGTATCGGGAGAACGCCCAATGAAATTCACCTGCGCTGACCTGCCTGCAGGCCTCAACCTCAAGGAAGCCGACGGTGTGCTCAGCGGAAAGATTGACAGACCTGGCGACTATACCTTCACCGTTGTTGCCGAGAACGCCAAAGGCAAGGCATCGCAGAAGTTCACCCTGAAAGTAGGCGCCCGCATGATAGCTCTCACTCCTCCGATGGGTTGGAACTCATGGAACTGCTGGGCACTGAGCGTGTCGCAGGAGAAAGTCATGTCTTCTGCACAAGCACTCCTCGACAAAGGACTTGCCGACTACGGCTATTGCTACATGAACATCGACGACGGATGGGAAGCCGAGAAGCGCAATCCCGATGGCACCATTGCTGTAAACAATAAGTTCCCATCGATGAAAGCCCTTGGCGACTGGCTCCACGAGCGCGGTCTGAAGTTTGGCATCTACTCATCTCCTGGCGACTATACCTGCGGTGGATACCTCGGAAGTATCGACCACGAGCTGCAGGATGCCGAGAGCTACAACAGCTGGGGCATCGACTACCTGAAGTATGACTGGTGCGGCTATGGTCGTGAACACGCGAAAGAGAAGGACAAAGGCGTTGCCTCCTATGTACGTCCCTACCTGCTCATGCAGAAGTTCCTGCGCGAACAGCCTCGCGACATCTTCTACAGCCTCTGCCAATATGGTATGGCTAACGTATGGGAATGGGGTCGCTTTGTAGATGCCAACAGTTGGCGCACCACAGGCGACATCACAGATACTTGGCGCTCAATGTACGACATAGGTTTCCGCCGTCAGGCCGGTTTGGCAGAATATGCCGCTCCCGGACATTGGAACGACCCCGACATGCTCATCGTGGGCAAAGTGGGATGGAGCAGCAACCTCCGCGACAGCCGCCTCACACCCGACGAGCAATACACCCACATCACGCTTTGGACACTTCTTGCCTCCAATATGCTCATTGGTTGCGACATTGCTCAGATGGACGACTTCACCATCGGTCTTCTCTGCAATCACGAGGTCAACCTCATCAACCAAGACATCCTTGGCAAGCAGGCCGACCGCGTTGCCAAAGATGGTGACATCGAAGTATGGGCACGTCCGCTTGCAGACGGCAGCCAAGCCTTCGGCATCTTCAACGTTGGCGAAGAAGACAAACAAGTTGACATCAAGAAATACATCTCACCGAACTTCAAGTTCCGCGATCTTTGGAGGCAGAAAGACCTCTCTGCCGACGAGTTGATCTGCACCATTCCCACGCACGGATGCAAATATCTGAAAGTAACCAAATAATCGTCTTAAAAGATAATCAGGCAATGAAGAAAGGTTTATTGTTGGCATGTCTGGCACTGGTTTCTATCCTGCCTACACATGCAACTGATTGGCAAGCAAAGACTGATACAATTTGGCCTGCGCGCCACTATCGCGAACTTAATGGTGAAGCGACAGGCAGCCAGCGTTCGAACACATACATCAACTGGAGCTATCCCGCAGGCACAGTCCTGGTCTATGGCATCCACTTCCCGGCGGGACATGTTCGTGCCGACGCCGTATTCAAGACATCGGGCAAAAGGCTTTCCTTCGGTGTCCGCATCGTACATCCCGCCACCGGAACCGTCGTTCTTGAAAAAACATCAACAAGCACAACTACCACGTCGGCAGAGCAACGAATGGAGATAATGCCCGACACAGAAATGCCCTATGACGGCTGGTACCGTTTTGAACTAACCTGTCCAAACGGTTCAAGTTCAGACCGTCTCAACTCGCTCCTCTTCCAACGTACTTCTACGCTCAGCATCACAGACTCCGAGATATTCATGGCTCCAAGTGTTCACCTATGGTGGAGCACTGAGGTCCCTGGAGCGCCTTCGGGCCAAAGCTACAACTGGACGTACCTGGAAGTGATGTACCCAAGCGCTTACAAACAGCCGGCAACCTATCAAATGGCAATCGGCACTGACGGTATGTACTCCGGCATACAGATGCCTAACCGCAGTGACGGCAGTTACGGACATACTGTCCTCTTCTCTGTATGGGACAATGGCGACGTGGACAAGGACAAGACATTGCCCGACATCATGCGTTCCGCTGCCGTTGACTTAGGTCCGGAAGCCTATGCCACACGTTTCGGAGGCGAGGGCACAGGGTCAAGCATACGTTACAACCGCGACGACTTCTGGGAGTTCGACCACTGGGTACAGTTCCTTTACAATGTCCGCCCGGACATCATCAGTGTCAAAGACTCGCTCGGAAACGTCAAGGAATACGAGAGCACCTTGCAGTCGGTTTGGTTCAAGCAAGCCGAAGAGGCTGACTGGCACTACATGGGTACGCTTCGTATGGCGGGAGCCAACCGACTAACAAGCGGCATCTACAGCTTCCTGGAGAACTTCGGCGAAAAGGGTGGCAACCTGATGAGACGCTGCTATTTCCGCAACGGAGCCATGCGTTCTGCTGCAAATGGCAAGTGGTATGCGCTGAACCATGCAGGCTACGGCCATACGCAAGGCAAGAACCAACGCAATTCCCGTTACGATTACGGGCACGGGCTCACGGGTCTTTATGACAAGACCTTCTATCTGGAAACGGGAGGTTATATGGGAACACGAGACAGCGCAAGCACCTGTGAGCCTCCTGTCATGGGCGAAATGCCCTGGGTGGATACCATCAACATCGCACGCCTGGAACATCGCGTCGACGAAGGCATCCTTCATTATCAGGCATGGACCATGCAATCGCGTATTGAGTTGACACGCACCGTCTCCGACCCTGCCACATGGAAAGTCATCAGTTGGAGTGACGAAGAGACTGTGGGCGAAGGCGATTACGGACGTGCTACCATGCTACTCGACGGCAACAGGAGCGCCTACTACCACAACAAGTGGAAGAATGGTTCGGTGGGTTATCCTCATACCTTTGTCTTCGAAGCACCCGATACCGTTACCATCAGGTCAATTGAACTTTACCAAAGCCGCGAGAGCAAGTATCGCGCAAAACAGATGATGCTCTCCGTTTCCGACAATGGCACGCGTTGGACGACTGTCGAAACGCGCCTCAACATTGAGGATTCCACCTCACCCACCATTTATTTGTCGGAGCCTGTTACTGCCAAATACTTCCGCATACGCTTCTTGGCAGGCTATGGTACAGACCTTGTCATCAACGAGCTCTACTTCAAGAATGAGTACAGGCTTGATGACATGCTCAACCTTGCCCAGCAGATCATTGACGAATCCGACAATTGGGGTGGCTATGCTCCTGCCGATCTTGAGCCCATGCTTGCTGTTTATGCTAACGGAACCTGCACTGACATTGATGCCCTGAGACAAGCCATTGAGAATCTTGGCGAGACAGCCCAGCCGCTTAACTACGGCATCGTTGCCAAGGCAGAGTCTTTCACACCGAAAGCAGTTTACCAGATTCATAACATTTCGGGACGTGGAGACATCATCGCGACCACAGACAATATGCCTTCCATCGTGGGTTCAAGTGTCGCCACTGCTGCCGAAGCATATAAGCAACCGTGCCATGTCTCCGATCCTTACTGCAACTGGATGGTCCTCCATTCAGACAAGTACAACGAGTACTATCTCTACAACCTCGGAGCTAAGAAATATCTTCGTGTCGAAGGAACTTCCTTGGTGCTTTCCGACATGCCCATGCCTATCAGCATCAAGAAGACTGGCGACGGATTCTCAATCGGCATCAGTGGCAAGTTTGTTGGCGTCAACGCCAATTCCGAAACACCTGTCATCCTCTTGACCTCTGCTGGCGTCAACGCCATCTACCAGTTGCGCACCAATCATTACTTGAGGCCCGATGAGGTTACATTGCAGGAACTGACGGACGAAGCAGAGAAAGCGCTCCACGAGAACTCGCCAGAGAACCTTTTCATGCAAGCTTTACAGACTTATTC
>Ga0310694_10006557_pt1 | contig 11002 bp, 11 predicted proteins | sample 174DNAGHGhighgp2_FD_203884 | JGI IMG/M metagenome (GOLD analysis project Ga0310694, IMG submission 203884) | Sheep rumen microbial communities from Palmerston North, Manawatu-Wanganui, New Zealand - 1742 DNA GHGhigh gp2 (v2) (version 2) | ecosystem: Host-associated > Mammals > Digestive system... | reverse complement strand
TGGAAGATTTCCTCCACAGCGAAGGGTTTTTCAAATAGGTTTTTTCACAGAGATTGATAACATGTTGCCGCGAATGTTGCCAATGGCATCATCCGCAACCCCAAAGCCACCGGGAATTTTCCTATAATGTCGGCTTTGGGAAATGTTATCATTTGGTTATCAGAGCCGTCTTTCCGAGGCCGAAAGTCCTTGAAAATAAGGACATTTTGAGCTCCGGTTCTTATTCCCACTCAATCGTGGCAACGGGCTTTTCGCTGATATCCCACAGGACGCGGTTGACGCCGGGGACGGTGGCGATGATGCGGTCGCGGATGGTGCAAAGAACGGAGAAGGGGATTTCGGGCACGGTAGCGGCGACGGCGTCCACGGTGTTGACGGCGCGGATCACCACGGCCCAGCCCATGTAGCGGGCGCCTTTACCATCCACGTACCGGATGCCGGTAGACTGGAAATCGGGGATGGCGCAGAAGTACTGCCACGGGGTTTCGGGCAGCTTGCCGATTTCCTCCCGCACGATGGCGTCAGCTTCCCGAAGGGCTTCCAGGCGATCCCGGGTGATGGCGCCCACGCAGCGGACGCCCAGGCCGGGGCCGGGGAACGGCTGACGGTACACCATGCTGTCGGGCAGGCCCAGGGCGGCGCCCACCATGCGCACCTCGTCCTTGTAGAGGAACTTGACGGGCTCCACCAGTTCGAACTGCAGATCCTCGGGCAGGCCGCCCACGTTGTGATGCGCTTTCACGCCGACGCTTTCGGTGATGTCGGGATAAATGGTGCCCTGGGCCAGGAATTTGATGCCCTCCTGCTTGCGGGCTTCTTCCTCGAACACGCGGATAAATTCCGCGCCGATGATCTTGCGCTTTTGTTCGGGGTCGGAAACGCCGGCCAGCTTGTCCAGGAAACGGTCCACCGCGTCCACATACACCAGATTGGCGTCCATTTCATCGCGGAACACCTTTACCACCTGCTCGGGCTCGCCCTTGCGAAGCAGACCGTGATTCACATGCACACACACCAGGTTTTTCCCGATGGCGCGGATCAGCAGCGCCGCCACCACGGAGGAATCCACGCCGCCGGACAGGGCCAGAAGCACCTTCTTGTCCCCCACCTGCTGCCGGATGGCCTGCAGCTGTTCGTCGATGAACGCCTGCGCCAGCGCCTTGGTCGTGATCCGTTCCATGGATTCGGGGCGTTTGTTGTTTTCCATCGTTCTTTCCTCCGTTTCGCTTGATTGATTCTGAATAATTGCAGCGTTTCTATTGAAATACCGGGCGCGGGTGAGCAGATGCTCCCGCACCAGCAGCGTTTCCCCGTTTGCCTGAAAGGTGTGGGTGATGTAGTCCTCAAAGCCCAGGCGCCTTTGCAGCGCTTCCGATCCGCGGTTGAAATCGAAATGGCCGCAGTTGACGAAATCCAGGCCGGTTTCCTCAAAAAGCCAGCGCAGCATCCGCCGCATCAGCTCGGACATGTACCCTTTCCTCTGGCAATCGCCAGCCAAGGCAAAGGACAGGCTGACGCCCCTTTGGCGGCGCAGCGCTTCGTCCGCCTCCAGGAAAGGGTAAAACCCCAGGTCAAAATGCCCGATCACGCGGCCGTCATCCTTCCGGACGATGGCGAAGGTACGGCAAAGATACTGATACTGGCCGATCAATTCGGAAAGCGCCTTTTGCGCTTCCTCCATGCCGTTCACCGGCGTTTCGCCGCTCATGCGGCACATTTCCCGGTCCGACATGAGAAGAAAGAAATCATCCAGATCGCTTTCTTCAAACGGACGCAGCAGCAGCCGGTGGGTTTCGATCTTGGCGGTTACAAGCCTTTGGCAGCAGCCTGCCAGCCAGGCCTTCCTTTCATCGGTCAGGTGCATGCGTTCGCCTTTCTTGCGCAAAGAGTGTCGGGCGAAGTGAGAAAGCCTCTCTTCGTGCGTATTATGACATGTTTTTTTGCTTCGATCAATGGGAAAATCAAAATTTTTTCCTGTTTTTCGCCGTTTTTCCGAACGATTTTTCAGGATTATCAAAAATCGTCTGGATTTGATTTTTTTCTTCTTTTTCCATCCATCTTGTGGTATAATCCAATCATCGGCCTGAAGGCCGGAAAACGAAGGGAGAAAAAGTATGCGCATTACCGATTCCATTGTCTATGTGGGCGTTAACGACAACGATATTGATCTGTTCGAGGGCCAGTACCCCATGCACGACGGCATCAGCTACAATTCCTATGTGATCCTGGATGAAAAAGTGGCGCTGATGGATTCCGTGGACGCGAAAAAATCCAAGGAATGGCTTGATAATGTGGAAAAAGCGCTGGACGGACGGAAGCCCGATTATCTGATCGTGCAGCACCTGGAGCCCGATCACGGCGGAAGCCTGATGGACGCGTGCGAAAAGTATCCCGATATGCATTTGGTCATGAGCGCGAAAGCCCTGGGCATGCTGCCGCAGTTTGGCTTTGGCGCGCTTGCCGCCAGGGCCTCCGCCGTAAAGGAAAACGACACGCTGTCCCTGGGCAGCCATACCCTGCGCTTCCTCATGGCCCCCATGGTGCACTGGCCCGAGGTGATGATGACCTATGAAGAGAGCGAGAAGGTTTTCTTCTCCGCCGACGCATTCGGCAAATTCGGCGCGCTGGAAGAGGATGACGACGAGCCCTGGGTGAACGAAGCCCGGGAATATTACATCAATATCGTGGGCAAGTACGGCGGCCCGGTGCAGACGCTGCTGAAAAAGGCCGCTGCGCTGGAGATCAGCGCCATCTGCCCCCTGCATGGGCCGGTACTCAGCGAGAACCTGGGCTATTACCTGGACAAGTATAATACCTGGAGCACCTATGCCCCCGAGGAAAAGGGCACGCTGATCGCCTATGGCAGCCTGCACGGCAACACAGGCAAAGCTGCCAGGGCGCTGGCCGAGATGCTGAAAGCAAAAGGCGAAAAGGCGGAGGTGTGCGATCTGTCCCGGGATCACATGTCGGAAGCGGTGGCCGATGCGTTCCGCTTCGACAAGCTGGTGCTGGCCTCCCCCACCTACGACGGCGGCATCTTCCCCTTTGTGGAAACCTTCATCAGCCATTTGAAGGCCAAGGCGTATCAGAAGCGCAGCGTCGGCTTCATCGAAAACGGCTCCTGGGCGCCCATGGCCGCCAAGCAGATGAAGGCCATGCTGGAAGGCTGCAAGGAACTGACCTTCTTTGATACCACTGTCACCATCAAATCCACCCTGAACGAGCAGAGCGAAGCGCAGCTGAAAGCCCTGGCGCAGGAGCTGCTGGGAGAATAAGGCATTATGAATCGCTGACGGAAAGGGGCGCGTCTGCATGGCCAATATTTTTGATTACCTCACCTGGCGGGGCGACGTGCCCTTTTTCGTTGATCCCTTTAACGAGGTGGACGCGCTGGTGCTGTCCGAACTGGCGTACACCGATTTCGGGGGCATTGTGCCGCCGGATGGAACGCCCGTTTCTGTGCAGGCGGCCTGCGACGCCTTCTTTTCCCATCACACCGAGGAAGAATTGCTTTCCTTACGCTCCTATACCGCCAAAGCGCCGCTGCTTTTGCAGGGCATGGTTTCAGGCCAGCGGTTCCGGGAAGCAAAGCTGTGCTGGTACATCAACGAAATCAGCCGGGATCAGGACCTGCAGCTTTCCGCCGTCACTGTGCTTTTGCCGGACCGCACCGCCTTCGTGGCGTTCCGGGGCACCGACGGCACCGTGGTGGGCTGGAAGGAAGATTTCAATTTCAGCTTCCGGAATCAAACGGAGGGTCAAAGCCGCGCCGTGCAGTACCTGAACCGGGCAGCCAAGGCGCTGAACTGTCCCCTCCGGGTGGGCGGGCATTCCAAGGGCGGCAACTTAGCCGTGTACGCCGCATCCTTTTGCGAAGCGGAATTCCAGGATAAGATCCTGAACGTGTATTCCAACGACGGCCCGGGCTTCCGGCAGGAAACCGCGGACAAGACCGGGTATCTTCGCATCCTGCCCAAGGTCACCCGCATTGTGCCGGACACCTCGGTGATCGGCATCCTGCTGACTCACAAAAGCAAGCCCACGGTGGTCAGAAGCGCCGCCTCCGGCATTGCCCAGCATGACGGCTTTTCCTGGCAGGTGCAGCGCAATCGCTTTGAAACAGCCGCCGTCAGCGAAAAGGGGAAAACCGTGGAGAAAATTCTAAGCGGCTTGCTGGAGCAAATGGATGACGAAGCCCGCCGCACCCTCACCGATACCGTGTTCACCCTGGTGGAATCCACCGGCAAGGAAACCTTCAGCGATATTTCCGGCCAAAAGCTGAAAAGCGCCGAGGCCATGCTGTCCTCCCTCAGGGAAATCCCCAAGGAAAACCAGCAGGAAATGTTCTCCCTCATCACCATGCTTGGACAAAAGGGCGGCGCCGCCGCGGCAAATTACGTGATGAACCGATTTAAGAAAAAGGGAGAAAACGACTGATGGGAAGCTGGTTTTCCATCTTCTCTAAGCCGCCGCACGAAACAGCCCGGCGGCTTTTCTGTGCATTCCGTCGGGTTTTCCCCGCCGTTTCCGCCGACGCGCGGATTTTTCGTTGCGTTTTTTTCCATTATCCTTTATAATAGATGGGTTAAGAAAGCAAGGAGGACGCGCCTGTGGCTGACGAACGCTTACAGCATATCCGTAATTTTTGCATCATTGCCCACATCGATCACGGCAAATCCACCCTGGCGGACCGCATTTTGGAAAAAACCGGGGTGTTTGAGCAGCGGCAAATGGTGGATCAGATCCTGGACTCCATGGAATTGGAGCGGGAGCGGGGCATCACCATCAAATCCAAGGCCGTGCGGATGCACTACAAGGCCAAGGACGGCGAAACCTACACCCTGAACCTGATCGACACCCCCGGCCACGTGGACTTTTCCTACGAGGTGAGCCGCGCCCTGGCCGCTTGCGAAGGCGCGCTGCTGGTGGTGGACGCCACCCAGGGCGTGGAAGCCCAAACCCTGGCCAACGTGTATATGGCGCTGGAGCACAACCTGGAAACGGTGCCGGTAATCAACAAGATCGACCTGCCCTCCGCCCAGCCCGAGGAAACCAAGCAGGAGATCGAGGAGGACATCGGCCTGGACGCCGAAAACGCGCCGCTGATCTCCGCCAAGATGGGCATTGGTATTGAAGACGTACTGGAAGCGGTGGTCACCCAGATGCCGCCGCCAAAGGGCGATGAAAAGGCGCAGCTGAAGGCGCTGGTGTTCGACGCCGTGTACGATAATTACCGCGGTGCCATCTGCTTTGTGCGCGTTATGGAAGGAAAGGCCTATCCCGGCATGCGCATGCGCATGATGCAGACCGGCGCGGAGTTCGACGTGGTGGAGGTGGGCACCTTTTCCCCCTCCTACACCCCCTGCGACGCGCTGCTGCCCGGCGACGTGGGCTACATTTCCGCCTCCATCAAGGACGTACGCGATACCCGGGTGGGCGACACCATTACCGACGCCGCCGATCCGGCCGCGTCTCCCCTGCCTGGCTACAAGGACGTGCAGCCCGTGGTGTTCTGCGGCATTTATCCCGCCGACGGCGCGGATTACGATAACCTGAAAGACGCCCTGGACAAGCTGCGCATGAACGACGCCAGCCTTTCTTTCGAGCCCGAAACCAGCATCGCCCTGGGCTACGGCTTCCGCTGCGGGTTCCTGGGCCTTTTGCACATGGAAATCATTCAGGAAAGGCTGGAGCGCGAATTCGACCTGGATCTGGTCACCACCGCGCCCAGCGTCATCTATGAAGTGGTAAAAACCGACGGCACACAGCTGCGCATCGACAACCCCACCAACCTGCCCCCTGTCAACGAGATCGCCGAAATGCGGGAGCCCTACTGCCGGGCCACCATCTACACGCCCCAGGAATTCGTGGGCACGCTGATGGACCTGTGCCAGGACAAGCGGGGCACCTTTATCGACATGCAGTACGAGGGCAAGCGGGTAAAGCTGCTCTACGACGTGCCGCTGAACGAAATGATCTTTGACTTTTTCGATCAGCTCAAAAGCCGCTCCAAGGGCTACGCCTCCTATGATTACGAAATCACCGGCTATCAGGCCAGCGATCTGGTAAAGATGGACATCCTGCTCAACGGCGATATCTGCGACGCCTTCACCATGATCGTGCACAAGGACAAAGCCTACGGCCGGGGCCGCAGCATCGCCGAAAAGCTCAAGGACGTGATCCCGCGCCAGCAGTTTGAAATCCCCATCCAGGCGGCCATCGGCGGCAAGATCATCGCCCGGGAAACCGTCAAGGCCGTGCGCAAGGACGTGCTGGCCAAGTGCTACGGCGGCGACATCACCAGAAAAAAGAAGCTGCTGGAAAAGCAGAAGGAAGGCAAAAAGCGCATGCGCCAGTTCGGCACCGTGGAATTGCCCGGCGAAGCCTTCATGGCCGTGCTGAAAATGGGAGACAACTGACGGGAAGCTTTTTTCCGGCTGCTTCGTTCTGTGTTTGACCATCCTATGATCGGAGGCATCCATGAACATTATCGACATCGCCATTATCGCCATCATGGCGGCCAGCATCATTTACGGGCTGTACCGCGGTTTTCTGCGCACCGTCCTGTCCGTAGCCTGCTGCCTGATTTCCCTGTTCGTGGCCATTTCCTTGGGCCCCCGGGTGGCTACGGCGGCGCAGAACAACCAGGGCATCTACAATTCCCTGAAAAACGTCACCGACGCCGTGACCCGCATCGGCGACGTGAGCCTGGCCGACACCCCGGTGGAACAGCTGTCCGACAGCTCCATCCGCCAGGTGATCGACAGCGTGGGCCTGCCCTCCTCCATTTCCAACATCCTGGAAAACAACATCCGGGGCCGGGTATTTTCCCAGTCTGTTTCCGACGCGGAGCGCTCCGTGAACGCCTACGTGGAAAAGACGTTGATCGGCATCGTGCTCAATGTCCTCGGTTTTCTCCTGTGCTTCGTGGTCAGTTACATTATCCTGTCCATCATCATCAGCCTGATCCATCACGTGTTCCAGCTGCCCATCCTCAAGCAGATGGACTGGCTGGCCGGCGGCATTTTCGGCTTTGCCAGAGGCTGGGTGATCCTCTACGTGGTGTTCCTCATTATCCCCATCCTGAGCACCGTGATCCCCCTGGATTCCTTCAATGAAACCCTGGCCCAGAGCTCCCTGGCCCACATCTTCCAAAGCGACGGCATGTTCGCCTGGGCCGTGACCGGCAGGCTGTAATCGCGCCGCGTATTCTCTTCCCGCAAGGCCAGGCCTTTGCGGGAATTTTTGTATGATCCGGTGCATAATCCGCCTTTTTTATTGACATTCCGGGCGAAAACGTGTATAGTAATTGCAGAAATTCATCAATAAAATGGGGTATGTGTATGACCATTGGAGACATCGTAAAAATCCTTCACGCCCGGGTGCTTTGCGGCGCGGACCGCATGGAACGCCCCGCCACCACCGCCTGCTGCTCCGACCTGATGAGCGACGTGCTGGCCTTTGTGAACGAAAAAACCGTGCTGATCACGGGGCTTACCAATCCCCACGTGGTGCGCACGGCGGATATGCTGGATTTGAAATGCCTGGTGTTCGCCCGGGGCAAGGTGCCAAACGATGAAATCCTGGAAGCGGCGGACGAGCAGGGATTGGTTGTGATGACCACCGCCGTCACCGCCTTTACCGCCTGCGGGCTTTTATATGAGGCTGGCCTGCGGGGCGTGCCCATCGAATGGCCCAAGGAGGAAGAAGCATGAGCTTTCTGCACGCTGAATATCCCGTGGCTGCGGGGGATTACACCCGCGCCGGTGAAGCGTCCGCGGATATCAAGCGCAGGCTCAAGCAATTGGGCGTGGGCAGCAACGTGCTGCGCAGGGTAGCCGTGGCGTCCTACGAGGTGGAATTGAATCTGGTGATCCATTCCATGGGCGGCAAATTGAGCCTGGACGTGGATCAAAACGGCGTGTGGCTCATCAGCGAGGACGTGGGCCCCGGCATTGCCGATATTTCCCTGGCCATGCGGGAGGGCTGGTCCACCGCCAATGAGGAGGCGCGTTCCCTGGGCTTTGGCGCCGGTATGGGCCTGCCCAACATGAAGCGCAACGCCGACGATTTTGAAATAAAAAGCGAATTGGGAAAGGGCACGCGGATCAGCATGCGTTTTGCCCTGGCCTGATAGAAAGCAGGCTGTGACATGGAACAAAAAAGGCTGTACCATTCCGTTCGCCTGGATAAAACCCAGTGCAAGGGCTGTACCAACTGCCTGCGCCACTGCCCCACGGAGGCCATCCGGGTGCGCGGCGGCCGTGCGCACATCATCGACGAAAGATGCATCGACTGCGGCGAATGCATCCGCATCTGCGATTACCACGCCAAGGTGGCCGTTACCGACGACATCAGCGCCATCCGGGGCTTTCCCCACGCGGTGGCCATTCCCGCGCCGTCGCTCTACGGCCAGTTCAAGGGCCTCAAATCCATCAGCCCCGTATTGGACGCCCTGAAGGCCATCGGCTTTGAGGAAGTGTTCGAGGTGGCCCGGGGCGCCGACATCGTCAGCCGCGCCATTCATGAAAAGCTCAGGGAGCCGGGGCTGCCCAAGCCCCTGATTTCCTCCGCCTGTCCCGCGGTGGTGCGCCTGATCCAGGTGCGCTTTCCCGATCTGATCCCCAACATCGTGGACGTGAAGCAGCCCATGGAAGTGGCCGCTATGATCGCCCGGCAGGAATTTTGCAGGAAGCATGACTGCGCGCCGGAGGACGTGGGCATCTTTTTCATCACCCCCTGCCCCGCCAAAATGACCGCCATCCGCTCCCCCATCGGCCAGAAAAAATCCGCCGTGGACGGGGCCATCTCCATGATGGAGATTTACGGCCTGCTGCTCAATGAAATGGGCAAAACCAATTTGAAGCCCACGTCTCCTTCCTCCACCGCCTACGGCATCCGCTGGGCTGCCAGCAGCGGCGAGGCCAGCGCCGTGTGCCCGGAAAACTCTCTTGCGGTGGACGGCATCCACAACGTGATCCACGTGCTGGAAGAAATCGAAAACAACCGGCTCAACGATCTGGTGTTCTTCGAGGGCAATGCCTGCATGGGCGGCTGCGTGGGCGGCCCGCTGACGTTTGAAAACAATTACGTAGCCAAAAACGCCATCCGCAAACTGGCCCACACCGTGACTGAGCAGCACCCGACGGAGCATGTGCCGGTATCGCTGATGACCAAATATCCCCTCTACTGCGATACCCCCATCGAGCCCAACAGCGTGATGAAGCTGGACGACAACCTGATGGTGGCCATGCAGAAAATGGAGCGGATGAACGAGATCCTGGAAAGGCTGCCGGGGTACGACTGCGGCTCCTGCGGCTCTCCCACCTGCCGCACCCTGGCCGAGGACATCGTGCGGGGCTTCGCCAGCGAATTGGACTGCATCCACGTGCTCAAGGACCGGCTCAAGGTGATGGCGGAGCACATGGTGGAAATCGCCCAGACCAAACGAGAATAAGAGGAGGAAATCCCTATGACCATTGCTGAACTGGCCGCCCTGATCCAGGCGGAGAATATGACCCCGGCCCTGCCCACCGACCGCGAAATTTCCTGCGGCTACACCTGCGATCTATTGTCCTGGGTGATGGCCCATGGCGAAGAAGGCATGGCCTGGGTAACGGTGCAGACCCATATGAACGTGGTGGCTGTGGCCGTATTGGCCGATATGGCCTGCGTGGTGATGCCGGAAAACATCGACATGCCCAGGGAAAGCATCGACAAGGCGGCGGACGAAGGCCTGGTGATCCTCAAGAGCCCCTTGACCGCCTATGCCATCTGCGGCCGCATGGCGGCCCAGGGCGTGCCCGAGAAGGCGGAATAAAATGGATCTGTTTGCCGATTTGCACATCCATTCCTGCCTGTCCCCCTGCGGCGATAACGACATGACGCCCGGCAACATCCTGGGCATGGCCACGCTCAAGGGGCTGGACATGGTGGCCATCACCGATCATAACACGGCGCTGAACCTGCCTACGGCCCAGAAAATCGCCGACGCCTACGGCATCCTGCTGATCCCCGGCATGGAAATCACCACCAGCGAGGAAGTGCACATGCTGGGGTATTTCCCTACGGTGGAGGCGGCGGTGGAATTCGGCGAAATGCTCAAGGGGCATATGCCCAAGCAAAAGAACAAGCCGTCCTTTTTCGGCCAGCAGCTGGTCATGGACGAGGACGACCAGGTGATCGGCGAATGCGACACCCTGCTCATCGGCGCCAGCGATTTCCCTTTGAAGGAAGCGGCCGCACAGGTGCGCGCCTTTGGCGGTGTGCCGGTGCCGGCGCACATCAACCGGGGCAGCAACGGCTTGCTGGTCAATCTTGGGTTTTTACCGGAGGAACCGTTTTTCCCTACGGTGGAGGTGTGGCGCGATCTGCCCTGCCCCATGGAGGCCATGGAAAACAAGCATGTGCTCCATTCTTCCGACGCGCATTACCTGGAAAACATCCTGGAAAAGGAATCCATGCTGCACCTGCCGGAAAAGAGCGTGGCCGCTTTCCTGCAATGGATCGACAGCAAAAAATAAGCCATGCTGCATACTCCCCCGCTTTGCCCCATAGGATGAAGCGGGGGTGATTTTATGTCCTGGCGGCACAGAGAGGAAGTGCGCGTCGCTTGCTATCCCGCAGCGGGAAGCCTGGTGCTGAAGATCATCGGCGGCGTGCTGATCGCCGCCGGGCTGCTGGTGATCCTGTTTTGCGTGCCCATCTGGGCGTGGCTGGCCATCGCGGGGGCCGCGCTGATCCTGCTGGGCCTGGTGCTGATCAGAAGGTAAGGAGGGAACCGATATGTCCATGCGCGTGATCTGCGTCCGCGCGCCCCGGGGCATCCGGGGCATCCTGCGATTGCTGCATCGCAGGGGAAGCCCGGAGAGAAAATGAAAACTGCGCCAGGCGATCTGCCTGGCGCTCAGAGCATCGACAAAGTCGATGCTCTGCCATCGAAAGCCTGCAAGCAGTCTTTCGATGGATGCATCAATTTGCTGTAAAATGGCATTTCCGGGCA
>Ga0310694_10006555_pt1 | contig 11006 bp, 6 predicted proteins | sample 174DNAGHGhighgp2_FD_203884 | JGI IMG/M metagenome (GOLD analysis project Ga0310694, IMG submission 203884) | Sheep rumen microbial communities from Palmerston North, Manawatu-Wanganui, New Zealand - 1742 DNA GHGhigh gp2 (v2) (version 2) | ecosystem: Host-associated > Mammals > Digestive system >... | reverse complement strand
GTCGCCCTGCCATGCTGCTCCGGAGAACTTGGCCCACTCGATGTGGTCTTGGGTGAGCTGTCCTGTCTTCAGGTCGATGACGTAGAACTCCTGCCAGTCGCTGCCCGAGCGCGAAATGGAGTAGGCTGCATACTTGCCGTTGTTGGAGAAATAGACTCCCTTTAGTGCCACCGTGCCGTCCGGGCTTAGGGTGTTGGGGTCGAGGAATATGCGGGGCTCGCCGCCCAGCTGGTCCATGACGTAGAGCACGCTTTGGTTCTGTAGTCCGTTGTTCTTGAAGAAATACCACTTGCCGTGGCGCTTGCGTGGTGCCGACAGCTTCTCGTAGTTAGAGAGTTCGGTAAGTCGTTTCAGCAGCTTGTCGCGAAAGGGAATCTTCTTCAGAAAGTCGCTGGTGATACGGTTCTCGGCCTCTACCCAGGCCGCTGTCTGACGGCTGGTGTCGTTCTCGAGCCAGCGGTAAGGGTCCGTAACTTCTGTTCCGAAATAGTTGTCAACCGTAGGCCCCTTCTCAGCCTTCGGATAGGACAGCCGCTGTGCCGTGGCTGCCGTGGTGGCTAATGTCATAGCAAATAGAATAAGTCGTTTCATATATGGGATTTAGTATTTTTGCTGCAAAGATACGAAAAATTCCCAATTATTTCGTATCTTTGCCACCAGAAAAAGCTATCATTGTTATGAGCAACGTAAAACGCATAGTACTGACGGGTGGACCGTGCGCAGGCAAGACTACGGCATTGGTGCGTATCGTAGACCATTTTTCTAATCTTGGGTTCAAGGTCTTTACCGTGCCTGAGGTGCCCACCATGTATACGCAGGGCGGATGGAGCTATCTGACACCCAACCATGATCTATACTATCAGGGCGAGCTGGCCATCCTTGAGACACAACTGGCATTAGAAGATTCCTTTATGCGGTTGGCCGAGACCTGTCAGAAGCCGGCCTTCGTCGTTTGTGACCGTGGCACGATGGACATATCGGCCTATATCTCGCCCGAGATGTGGCATGAGCTTTGCCAGCATTGCGGTACTGAGCCCAACCAGCTGCGCAATCGCTATGATGCCGTGCTGCACCTTGTGTCGGCCGCCGACGGTGCCGAGCAGTACTATACGCTGGCTACCAATGCCAGCCGATACGAGCAGGCCGACGAGAAAGGACTGCAGCTGGCCCGCGACCTGGACAAGAAGGTGAACCGCGCCTGGACGGGACATCCGCATCTTCGTGTCATCAACAACCACGACGACTTTGAAGCCAAGATGAATCGCGTGCTCTCCGATATCAGTAACGTGCTCGGCATACCGCAGCCCATAGAAGACGAGCGTACATACATAGTCGAGCTGACAGGAGAACTGCCCGAGTGCATTGAGAGTGAGATAGCCCAGACTTACCTTGTCTCCGATCCTGATTGCATCATACGACTGCGACGCCGCAGCTGGCAGGGAGGAGAGGTGGTTAACATCCATAAGACGCGTAAGCAGATTTCGCCTACTGAGGTGCTTGAGACTGAGCGACAGGTCTCTAACGCGCTCTATGAGTCGTTATTGCAGCAGGCTGACCCATATCGTACTACTATCCGCAAGACCCGTCGCTCGTTCATATGGAAAGGACAGTATTTTGAACTCGACCAATTCCATGCCCCGCTCTCCGACCTCATTATCCTCGCCGTTAAGGGCGTCACTCCGCAGGAAAGCGTCCACTTCCCTCCTTTCCTGCGCATAGTCAAGGATATCGGCGGCAACCAGCAATACTACAACTACAACCTCGCCCTGCAGCGCTGATTTTGTTATGAAAATCAGGCCGTTCGCTGAATATATTAGTGTGATGGCCAAACTTTACCTACCTTTGCATCGTCAATACGATACACAGTAACATTCTAAAACGGATAAAGTATGAAAAAGATTCTGATGATGATGGTAGCCCTGCTGACCCTGACGGTTGTCATGGCTCAGGGTGAGAACAGAGAGCGCAGGGCTCCGAAGAAAATGACTCCTGCCGAGATGACCAAGCGGATGGTGAAAGACCTGAATCTGAACGATAAGCAGAAGACTCAGGTGCAGGCTCTGAACGAACAGTATAAAGACTATCTTAACGGCCCGGGAATGGGTGGCCAGCGCCCTCCCAAACCTGATTCAGAGCCAGGTGCAGCACCGCAGCAGGAACATCAGCGTCCTCAGATGACCGAGGCGCAGAAAGCCCAGATGAAGCAGTACAAGGCCAAACGTGAAGAATACGACAAGAAGCTGAAGGCCATCTTGACCGATGCCCAGTACAAGACCTACCAAAAGATGCAGAAGCGTCGTGGTCCTGGTGGTCCTGGAGGTCCTCGTGACGGGAAACGCCCCGAACGCAGTCAGAGCGAATAAATGTAAGATAGAGTAAAAGAAGAGGATGGACGTCCCGTCAGGACTCCATCCTCTTCTGCTTTTTGTTGGTAGGGACGATCGGGCTCGAACCGATGACCTCTGCAATGTGACTGCAGCGCTCTAAACCAACTGGGCTACGCCCCTGTTTTTAGAAATCGACTGCAAAGGTACACATTATTTTCCAAACAACCTAATGTTTTGACGTTTTTTTTCTTCCTATCGGATGAATAATAGTTCGCGATATTTGGGCAGGGGCCATAGTGAGTCGTCGACGATGAGCTCCAACTTGTCTATCTGGTAACGGATGGTGTCGAGCTTCGGCTCCACCTTGTCGTGATAGGTGATAGCTTTCTCGTGCTCGTCGTCTATCTTATTAGCCAGCTTGCGGGCGTTGACAAGCTCCTCGACGCCCTTCTCGATGGCAGAGGTTCGTTCTGCAATTTCCTCGATGAGCTTGAGGTTGCGGGCAGACAGTTTCTCGGCTTTGTCTACGGGAAATACCTCGGCCATGTTCTCCACATTCTTCAGCAACTGTGTCTGATAGCGGGTGGCCACGGGGATGATGTGGTTCATAGAGAGGTCGCCCAGGACACGGGCTTCAATCTGTATCTTCTTCGTGTATGTCTCCCACTTCACCTCGTTGCGGGCCTCCAACTCTTTCTTCGTCATCACACCCAGACTCTCGAACATCTGTATGCTCGCGTCGTCGAGGTAGCGTTCAAAGATTTTCGGACACGACTTTTCCACATCAAGACCACGCTTCTGGGCTTCGAGCACCCACTCGTCGCTGTAGCCGTTGCCGTCGAAGCGGATGGGCTTACAGGTCTTGATGTCCTCGCGCAATACTTCGATGATGGCGTGGAAGGTGGCGCTGTGCTCTGTTCCTGCCAGTTTCTTCTCAAACTCGGGAATACGCTTGTCTACTCGCTTCTTGAAGTCTACAAGAGCTTCGGCTACGGCACTGTTCAGGGCTATCATGGCGCTGGCGCAGTTGGCTTCGGAACCGACGGCGCGGAACTCGAAGCGGTTGCCGGTAAAGGCAAAGGGTGAGGTGCGGTTACGGTCGGTATTGTCGATGAAGAGTTCTGGAATCTCGGGGATGTCCATCTTCATGCCCTGCTTGCCGGCCATTGCCAGAATGTCGTCGACGTCGGCTCTCTCGATGTGGTCGAGCAGTTCGCTGACCTGTTTGCCAAGGAACGATGATATGATGGCGGGGGGTGCCTCGTTGGCTCCCAGGCGGTGGGCATTGGTGGCCGACATGATGGAGGCTTTCAGCAGTCCGTTGTGTCGGTATACACCCATCAGCGTTTCGACGATGAAGGTGGCGAAGCGAAGGTTCTGCTCTGCTGTCTTGCCAGGGGCATGGAGCAGCACTCCATTGTCGGTAGATAGACTCCAGTTGTTGTGCTTACCGCTGCCGTTGATGCCGGCAAAGGGCTTCTCGTGTAGCAGTACGCGGAAACCGTGTTTGCGGGCCACGCGCTTCATTACTGACATAAGCAGCATGTTATGGTCTACGGCCAGGTTGGTTTCCTCGAAGATGGGTGCCAGCTCGAACTGGTTCGGAGCTACTTCGTTGTGTCGTGTCTTGGTGGGGATGCCCAGTTCAAGGGCGACTATCTCCAACTCGCGCATAAAGGCAGCGACGCGTTCGGGAATGGCTCCAAAGTAGTGGTCGTCCATCTGCTGGTTTTTTGCAGAGTCGTGCCCCATCAGCGTACGCCCTGTCAGCAGCAGGTCAGGACGGGCAGCGTAGAGTCCTTCGTCCACGAGGAAGTATTCTTGTTCCCAGCCAAGGTTAGATGTCACCTTCTTGACGGCAGGGTCGAAGTAATGGCATACGTCAGTGGCGGCCACGTTCACGGCATGCAGGGCACGCAGCAGCGGAGCTTTGTAGTCAAGGGCCTCACCGCTATAGGAAATGAATACGGTGGGTATGATTAGTGTGTCGTCGATGATGAACACCGGGCTTGTGGGGTCCCAGGCTGAATAGCCACGGGCTTCGAAGGTGGAGCGGATGCCGCCAGAGGGGAAGCTGGACGCATCGGGTTCCTGCTGTACAAGCAGTTTGCCGGTGAACTCCTCCACCATACCGCCCTTGCCGTCGTGCTCGATAAACGAGTCGTGTTTCTCGGCGGTACCCTCCGTCAGTGGCTGGAACCAGTGGGTATAGTGGGTTACGCCGTTCTCGGTGGCCCATTGCTTCATGCCGGCCGCCACGGCGTCGGCGATGTCGCGGTCGAGCCGGGCGCCGTTGTCCATTACGTCAATCATTTTCTCATAGACAGCCTTGGGCAGATACTTATACATCTTCTCACGGTTGAAGACCTTCTTCCCAAAGTACTGTGCGGGTCTCTCACCGGGTGCTTTTACGTCGAGTGGCTTCTTCTTGAAAGCTTCACCGACAACCTGAAATCTTAATGTTTCCATAATCGTTTTGTGTTTGGTGTTAATGATTCGTTATTACGTTGTCTTTGTCCATTTCTTAATTCTCTCTAACGCCTCGTCGGTCTGTTCGTGCGAACCGAATGCGGTGAAGCGTACGTATCCTTCGCCACTGGGACCGAAGCCGACTCCTGGCGTGCAGACTACGTTAGCCCCATAGAGCAAGGCTTCGAAGAACCTCCAAGAGGGAGTCGGTGCCATAGCGCCAACTTCCTTTTGGAAGCTGTCAGGTGTGCGCATCCAGATGTAGGGAGCGTTCTGTCCGCCATAGCATTCGTAGCCGAGTGAGCGTAGCGTGGTAAGCATCTTAGCGGCATTGTGCATATAGTAATCGATGGTTTGCTTTACCTGTTGCTTGCCCTCTGGTGAATAGATAGCCTCGGCGGCTCGCTGGCTGATGTAGCTCGTACCGTTAAACTTCGTACTTTGGCGGCGCAGCCACAGTTGGTTGAGCGAGATGCGCTCGCCTTCGAAGGTAGACACTGTTACTTCCTTGGGGACGATGGTGTAGCCGCAACGCACGCCAGTGAACCCTGCCGTCTTTGAAAATGAGCGGAACTCGACGGCACACTTGCGGGCGCCCCGGATTTCGTAGATGCTGTGGGGAATATCCGGATCCTGGATATAGGCCTGGTAGGCAGCGTCGAAGAGTATGAGCGCGTCGTTCTTCAGTGCGTAGTTTACCCATTTGCGCAGTTCCTGTTTGGTGATGACGGTACCTGTAGGATTGTTGGGGTAGCATAGGTAGATCACATCCACCGGACGGCCCTTGGGCACCTCTGGCACAAAACCGTTCTCTGCCGTGGTGGGCATGTATCGTACGTTGGTCCAGCGCCCTTCGCGGTAGGTGCCGCATCGGCCAATCATTACGTTAGAGTCGATGTAGACAGGATAGATGGGGTCGGTGACGCCGATGAAGTTGTCCCAGTGGAGCAGCTCCTGAAAGTTGCCGGTGTCGGACTTTGCTCCGTCGTTAATGAATACCTCGTCGAGGCTAAGACGTACACCACGGGGTGTGAAGTCGTTCTTCAGGATGGCTTCGCGCAGGAAGTCGTAGCCTTGTTCGGGGCCGTAGCCTCGGAAACCGTCTGCAGTAGCCATCTCGTCGACGGCCTTGTGCATAGCCTGGATGACGGCTGGACAGAGTGGTTGGGTAACGTCGCCGATGCCGAGCGATATGACGTCGGCCTTGGGGTGCATTACCTTGAAGGCGTTAACCTTCTTGGCAATGTCGGCGAAGAGGTAGTTCGCCTGCAGGTTGAGAAAGTGGATGTTTACTAGGGCCATATTTTTTAGTATTTCGATGCTTCGATGTTTTGTTATTTCGACGTTTCGGCTTCGCCGTCGAAGACGAATTGTGCGGGTCCTGTCATGTAGACGTGGTTGCCGTTTCCGGCCCACTCGATGTCGAGTGAGCCGCCGTCCATGACGATAGTGTTCTGTCGCGAGCCGCGACCTGTGGTTACAGCCGCGACGGCAGTGGCACAGGCGCCGGTGCCGCAAGCCATGGTGATGCCGCTGCCCCGCTCCCATACGCGGGTACGTATGTGTCCGTCGGGCTCGACTCTGGCGAACTCAATGTTACAGCGCTGGGGGAAGGCCGGATGATGCTCGAGTATGTGTCCTGTTTCTTCTACCTGGTCGATGTTGTCGGTGAAGATGACGTAATGTGGGTTGCCCATGGAGACAAAAGAGCCCTTTCCGGAGTCGCGGCCGGATACGAACTGTTCTGGTACGTCGAACATCGGTTCGCCCATGTCAACGGTAACGCGCTCCACCTTGTTGTCTGCCAAGTGTAGCTGGAGTGTTTTGATGCCAGAGAGGGTGAGCAGCCGTATTGTCGTCTTATTCGTCAGGTTGCGGTCATACAGGTATTTGGCAATGCATCGGGAGGCGTTGCCACACATCATGGCCTCACTGCCGTCGGCGTTGAAGATGCGCATGGAGAAGTCGGCCTCGGGTACGGGACTGCGGTCTATGAGTACCAGCCCGTCGGATCCGATGCCCTTGTGGCGGTCGCTCCATCTGGTGGCGCAGACCTGGGGGTCGGCTATCGGATGCTGCATGGCGTTGACGTAGATGTAGTCGTTGCCGCAGCCGTGCATCTTGGTAAAGGGTATCTTCTTCATCTCGTCAGATATTCGTTTACTTTCTTGGCCGTCTCTATGCCGCTGGCCATGGCGCGCACTACGAGCGAGGCACCATTGGCAGCATCGCCGCAGACGAAGACGTTCGCGGGATATTCCGGGTGCTCTGGCTTCAGGAACCCCATAGCCAGCAAGCATAGCTCTGCCTTGATGATTTCTGGCTTGCCCTTCTCTGCCATGATAGGTCGGCCTCCTTCAGGATTCGGCCTCCATTCTATCTCCTGCACCTTTACGCCAGTCAGCCTGCCGTCCTTGCCCAGGAACTCCAGCGTATTGACGTTCCAACGGCGTGTACAGCCCTCCTCGTGGCTCGAGGTGGTCTTGAGTGTGCGGGGCCAGTTGGGCCAGGGGTTCTGCGGGTCGTCATGTCCTTCTACGGGGCGGGGCATAATCTCTATCTGTGTGACGCTGCGGCATCCCTGGCGGTGTGCCGTGCCGATGCAGTCGCTGCCCGTGTCGCCGCCGCCGATGACGAGCACGTCCTTTCCCTTGGCGGTGATGCGCTGGTCCTTCGTAAACTCCATCCCTGCCAGCACACGGTTCTGCTGCGCGAGCAGTTCGAGGGCGAAGTGTACGCCGTTGAGTTCCCGGCCGGGAACCTTCATGTCGCGGGCGGCAGGTGTGCCGGTGGCGATGACGATGGCGCTGAAAGCCTCCTCAAGCTCCTCCACAGGAGGGGGTGTCTGGTTACATATCTTATTGATATTCTCGGCAGTGTTTATCACATCAACACCCCCTCCTCGGGAGGGGCTTGGGGAGGCTTTGACGTTGTATCGGAACTCGACGCCCTCCTGTTCCATCAGCCGGATGCGGCGGTCGATGATTGCCTTGTTGAGCTTGAAGTTGGGGATGCCGTAGCGCAGCAGTCCGCCGGCAGCCTCGTTCTTCTCGTACACCGTCACCGTATATCCCATCTGATTGAGGGCATCGGCGGTAGCCAGTCCGGCCGGGCCGGCACCAACAACGGCCACCCGTTTACCATTTTTCACAATGTCCGTGCGCGGCTGGATATATCCCTCGCGGAACGCCGCCTCGATGATGGCGCACTCGTCCTCGCGGTTGGTGGTAGGCTCGTGGTTGAAGCGGTTCAGCACGCAGGCCTTCTCGCACAGCGCCGGACAGATGCGGCCCGTGAACTCGGGGAAGGGATTGGTGCTCGCCAGCCGACGGTAGGCTAGCTCCCAGTCGCCCCGATACAGCGCGTCGTTCCACTCCGGTGCCTTGTTGCCCAGCGGACAGGCCCAGTGGCAGAAGGGTACGCCACAGTCCATGCAGCGCGATGCCTGCAGCTTGCGTTCCCGGGTCGAGAGCGTCTGCTCCACCTCGCCAAAGTCGTGTATGCGGTCGTGAACCGGACGGTAGCCCGCCTCCTGACGGCCGATCTCTAAGAATGCTTTCGGATTTCCCATAATTCGTATCTTAATAGTCTCGTTGTACGTTCTCTATTTTCTCTCTCAGTTTTCGCATTTTCTCCTCTTCGAGCACACGCTTGTACTCGATGGGTACCACCTGTATGAAGTCGTCAACATAGTGTTGCCAGTCGTCGAGCATGCGGCCGGCCAGTGCCGAGCCAGTGTGCAGGTAGTGCTGACGTATCAGCTCGAGCAGCTCCTTGCGCGACACAGAGTCCTCCACCAGCGAGAGCTCCACCATATCCATATTGCAGAAGTAGTCGAACGTATGGTCGGCGTCATACACATAAGCCAGTCCGCCACTCATGCCGGCAGCAAAGTTACGTCCCGTCTTTCCGAGCACTACCACCCGGCCGCCAGTCATATATTCGCAGCAGTGGTCGCCAGCCCCCTCAATGACGGCAACGGCTCCAGAGTTGCGCACAGCAAAGCGTTCGCCCACCTTGCCGTTGATGTACAGCTCGCCCGAGGTAGCGCCATAGAGCCCCGTGTTGCCGGCTATGATATTCTCTTCCGCCTTGAAATCCTCACTACAGCGGGCTGGGGGCAGAATGCTGATGCGACCGCCCGAGAGTCCCTTGCCGAAGTAGTCGTTAGTCTCGCCCTCCAGGCGCAGGTCCAGGCCCTTCACGGAGAAAGCACCGAAACTCTGGCCGGCCGAGCCCTTGAACTTTATCTTGATGGTGCCGTCGGGCAGTCCCTCCTCGCCATATTTCTTGGCAATGACCCCCGAGAGCATCGTACCCACGGCACGGTCGGTATTCTTGATGGCGTAATCGAGCGATACTTCCTCGCCACCGTCGATGGCTTTCTGGGCGGCACGGATGATTTCCTCGTCCTTCACACCCGAAACCCGGGTATAGGCACTACGGTCCCAATAGAGTGGCTTGTCCGTGTCAGGCTTGTGCAGCAGGCGAGAGAAGTCAATGGTGCGCCATTTCCCGACGGGAAAACCGTCGGGCACACTGACATCTATCAGCTCCGTATGGCCGATAATCTCCTTCAGCGAGCGGACACCCATCTCGGCAAGATACTCCCGTACCCGCTGCGCCAGGAAAGTAAAATAGTTCACCACATACTCCGCCCTTCCCTCGAAGTGCTTGCGCAACTCAGGGTCCTGCGTGGCCACACCCATCGGACAGGTATTCGTATTGCACTTCCTCATCATCACACAGCCCAGCACTATCAGCGGCAACGTGCCAAACGAGAACTCGTCAGCACCGAGCATGGCCATGATGACGACGTCCTTCGCCGTCTTCAGCTGGCCGTCGGTCTGCAGGCGCACCTGATTCCGCAGCCCGTTCATCACCAGCGTCTGCTGCGTCTCGGAGAGACCAATCTCGGGCGAGATGCCCGCAAAGCGCATCGAAGAGGCAGGACTGGCACCCGTACCGCCCTCGGCACCCGAAACCACAATCAGGTCAGCCTTAGCCTTCGCCACACCAGCGGCAATCGTTCCCACACCGCTCTCAGCTACCAGCTTCACGCTGACAGCAGCCGTCGGGTTGATGTTCTTCAGGTCGAAGATAAGCTGAGCCAAATCCTCAATACTATAGATGTCGTGATGAGGTGGCGGCGAGATGAGCGAGATGCCTGGGATGGCATTACGCGTCTTAGCAATGATGTCGTTCACCTTGAAGCCAGGCAGCTGTCCGCCCTCACCGGGCTTCGCACCCTGCGCCACCTTGATCTGAATCTCCTCGGCATTCACCAAGTATTCTGCCGTCACGCCGAAGCGTCCCGAAGCTATCTGCTTCGTCTTGCTCGACAGACTCACACCGTCCACCTCCGTGTGATAGCGGGCATTGTCCTCGCCGCCCTCACCGGTATTGCTCCGGCTGCCGAGCCTGTTCATGGCCAAAGCCAGCGCCTCATGGGCCTCGATGCTCAGCGCGCCAAACGACATGGCTCCCGTCACGAAATGGCGGACAATGCTCTCCACCGGCTCCACCTCGTCGATGGGCGTAGGCTTGGCTGCCTTCTTGAAACCTAAGAAGTCGCGGATGAAAATCGGTGATTCCTTCTCATCAACAAGTTTTTCCCACTCCTTGAACTTCTCGTAACTGCCCTGTCGCGTAGCCAACTGCAGACGGGCAATCGTCTCCGGGTTCCAAGCATGCTTGATGCCGTCCTTGCGCCATGAGAATTGTCCCTGGTTCTTCAGTACGGCGGTAGAAAAGTCTTCATTAAACCGGATCTGGTCCCTCGCTATTTCCTTCAGCCCAATGCCGCCAATGGTGCTCACCTCCGTACCGAAATACCTGCGCAGCAGGTCCTCGCCCAGTCCGATACTCTCGAAAATCCTTGCACCGCGATACGACCGGATGGTTGAAATACCCATCTTCGACATAATCTTCTTCAGACCCTTATCCACCGCCTTGATGTAGTTCGCCTCAGCCGTGGCATATTCCTCCTGTATCTTGCCGCGCTTCACAAGGTCGTCAAGAATGCCGAATACCATATACGGACACAGCGCACTCGCACCATAGCCCAGCAGCAAGGCCGCATGCATCGTCTCACGAATCTCGCCGCTCTCCACAATCAGCGCCGTCTGCACACGCTTGCCAACGCCAATAAGATATTGGTGCACGGCACTCACCGCCAAGAGGGAAGGGATGGCGGCATGCTGTTCATCG
>Ga0310694_10006552_pt1 | contig 11009 bp, 8 predicted proteins | sample 174DNAGHGhighgp2_FD_203884 | JGI IMG/M metagenome (GOLD analysis project Ga0310694, IMG submission 203884) | Sheep rumen microbial communities from Palmerston North, Manawatu-Wanganui, New Zealand - 1742 DNA GHGhigh gp2 (v2) (version 2) | ecosystem: Host-associated > Mammals > Digestive system >... | reverse complement strand
ACTTTCGACTAAATATCCGACCTTCGGCTCGGATATTTCCGCTTTGAACGGCAGCGTGTCATCGGATTTATAGTACACATTCTTCACCTGCGGTATTTCATGCAGCAGCGCCTCAGCAATCTCTTTTCGGCAACCATGCATGCCTACCGAATGCGCCTGCACTACTGCTGTATCGGCATATACATCGACGATCAAACCCGGTAACCAATCGCCCTCTCCGTGCACCAACCGATAGGTATTATTATCCGGTCGAATCAAACCTATCGCTTCGCGAACCTGATAGGCGGCATGAATCCGTTCTGCCCAAAAATCTTTCGGCAGTTCCTCTGCACCAAATGCCAGTATCCGCACCGCAATAGAACCCACTTGCCAATGTCCGACACCCAGTACTTCATTTGCGGCCGAACGAACACAAACAAGTTCCCCTTCTTCCGGTGCATCGCCCTTATGCTTGGCATCCAGTACCACACGCGCTATCGCACCCGAGAATACCCACGGATGGTATCGCTTCAGCGACTCCTCTTTCTTCGGTTTTAAATAAATCGTCGTCATACACCATACACCTTACACCACGCCATGCGTCAACTCATGATAAGCGTGCAGCGAGAGATTATCGCTCACATATTTGAGTGCATGCAGGTTCTTGAATCCTAATGCCGCAATAAAAGCCAGTTCCATATCGAACACGCAGTCCGTATAATCCGAGGCCAGCACAAAATCGCAATTCGTATAGCAAATCGCCTGTGTTGCCCCTTTCAACTTTAAACTGTCCACCTTCAACTCAGGCTCCGCATAGGTCACATTCGGATGATTCAGCCGCACTTCCGTCACCTCTACCCAGGTACCCAGATCGAAGTTCGCACTACCGGCATAACCGATATTGTACACCTCCGCCTCGCGATCCAGATCCTGCAGATGCTGAATAATATTGATCGCACCTACACCCGTATAGATGAGTTCGGCATCACGCAGATCCAAACCTAATTTCTCCTTTACTTCGGCCAGCAACTTCTGCTCGCCCTCTTCGGCCATGATAATGTATTTCTTTGCCATAGAAATTCAGAATTTGGGTGCAAAATTACAAAAAAATAATGAATTATGCAAAAAAAACCGTAAAATATTTGCACATGTCGCAAAAAAGCAGTACCTTTGCACCCGCTTTTGAAAAAAAAGATGCGGCGCGGAGTAGAGCAGTGGTAGCTCGTCAGGCTCATAACCTGAAGGTCGGTGGTTCGATCCCGCCCTCCGCAACTACTATGAGAAAGACGATATTCTTTTTAATCCTCTTTAGCACGCTCTCCGTTTATGCGGTGGAGCGTGTTTCATTAGAGCAACTCCAATCGGATTGGACAGTGTACCATGACAAGATGGTACAAGTGACTACTCCCCTCGTCGTTTGCGGCAGTTATTACGACTCCCTCGTGCTGGCTCCCGAGCGTATCTATTGTCCCGAGGAGCGTGCTATTGGTCTTGCGGACGGGGACAGTACGATGTATTGGCAGATCGTGGCATCCAATCGCGCCAACTCGATCGTTATACATTGTCGTAACCAATATTATAAGGTTCGTACGGGCGACCGCGTGCGCGGGTTCAAGGCGCGCGTGACGGGTGAGCGCCATTTTGTTTCCGGTCAGGGTATTAAGACCACGCATACACCGGTCGATAAACTGCCCAAACCCAAGAAAGGGGAACTGCGTATCGTGGGTGCGAATATCGAGAATTACTTCGCGGACTTGGGTGGTTATGCCCATAAGAAAACCACTCCTGCCCAACAGGAACTCCAGACGCGCAAACTGGTATCCGCCCTCTGCGCGATGCATGCCGATCTCTTCGCCTTCTGCGAGATGCAGGTGGGGGACAAAGCGCCTAAGATGCTGCTTCGCGAACTGAATAAGCACGGCCATTATGCCTATGTCACCATGCCGATGCCGAATATGGATCGAATAGGGGGTTGCTTCGTGTATAATACCGATCGTATCCAACCCTACGAGACTCCCATCTCGGCTTATAAGGATACCACCAGCCATTACCACGCGCGTATGTTCGCGCAGGGTTTTGAGGACCGCGCGTCGGGTGAACGCTTCATCGTAGGCGTTAACCATCTCAAGTCCAAACGACCCGGTCGCGTTCAGTATAGCACCAATGAGAAACGGATGGAGAATACTGACTCTCTATTGGCGATGTTACCGCAAGCTATCACCCTCTACGGCGATTCGGATATCCTGCTGCTTGGCGATTATAACTGCTATACCCAGGAGCAACCCATCCAGACGCTCGTTCGTGCCGGTTATGAGGACCAACTCACGCGTTTCTGCCCGGATAACTATTCTTATGTCTATAAGGGCGAGATGGGTTATCTCGACCGTTGTTTTGCCAACCCCTCGATGGCTCAGTATATCGTGCGCGTACGCCCTTGGCATGTCAATGCCGATTGGTACTACCAACACGCCGCGTACAGACAGAAAGACCAAACCCTTCATCGCTACTCCGACCACGATCCCATCATCGTGGATCTAAATTTGAAATCACAAATCACAAATCACAAATAAAAACAGGCAGCGCGTGCTGCCTGTTTTTGTGACCCCGCTGGGGCTCAAACCCAGAACCTTCAGAACCGGAATCTGACACTCTATTCAATTGAGCTACGGGGCCGAAAATCTTCAATCATCAATCTTCAATCATCAATCCCTTCTTCCTCCCAGGAAGATGAGTACATAATATATCAGCGTCGCGAGCGAACTGAGCGCGGCTACGACATATGTATAGGCGGCGCTGCGGAGCGCATCGGAAGCCATCGATGTGGTCTCGCGCGTAGTGATGCCTGACTCTTCCAACCAACTCACTGCTCTGCGGCTGGCATCGATCTCTACCGGCAGCGTCACGAATGCAAAGAGCGTTGTCGTTGCGTAGAGCACTATACCTACCAGCATCAGCGTCGGGAAGGTCTCGATCGTCAGCATACCAATCAGCAGGATCCATGTCATCCATCTGCTCGAGAACGAAACTACCGGCACCAGCGCCGAGCGCATTTTCAGTGGTGCGTACGCCATCGCATGTTGTACCGCGTGACCGCACTCGTGTGCCGCAACAGCCGCTGCCGCTATATTCGCACCGTTATACACCGCCTCCGACAGGTTCACCGTCTTCGTGGCAGGGTTGTAATGGTCGGTCAACTGCCCTTTGATGCAGGTCACCTGTACATCGTCAATACCGTTCTCGCGCAGCATCTTTAGCGCTACGTCATGACCCGTCATCGGCAACCGCTCTTGGCTGTATTTCTCAAACTTGCGCTCCAGCGAGGAGGATACGATCCAACTCGCCAACGCAATGACGATAAATAAAATCCAATATATTGATATACTACTCATAGTTTATCAATCATCAATTATCAATCATCAATCATCAATTATTAATCGGTCTTCTGCAGTGCTTGCATTCGCCATATATAAGGAGCGAGTACCGCTGCACTTCAAAATTCGTATATTTGCGCACCCGGATAAGGTGATCGATAGCCTTGTCGTGAATCTCCGTTATTCGTCCGCATTTACTGCATCGTATCTGCATATGGACTTGTTGTCCGGGAATCACATTATATAGCGTTGCGTTCTTGCCGTGTTGCCGGTCGATAGCATGTAGGATCTGTGCTTTGATGAATAGATCCAGCGTGTTATACACCGTGCCTCTGGATATCCGTTCGGCGGCACACGCTTGTGCCAGTTGGTCGGCGGTGAAGGGTTGTGGCAGCGCGCATACTTGCTCCAGCACCATCTCCCTTACTTGCGACCTGCGCATGGTACGCCCGGCGATGTATTCGTTCAGTTTGACCAATGCCGATTCATATGTCTTTTGTCCTTTCATAGCGGCTTGATATACGCCCTATGACGCTTATGTTGCTTATGGTCGAACTGCATGAAGAACGACAGCACTTTGGTGTTGGTCTCCAGCATACTGGTCGTCTCCAGTGTCTTGATGCCGTACTGGTTGATGATGGGTATCTGGTCCTGCAGGAAGAGCGCATTGATGCCCTTGTCCTGATAGTCCGGCCGCACGGCGATGAGCAGAAAACTGAATCGCTCCATCTTCTTCGCCTTCAGCGCTTTGATCAGATGATACCATCCGAAGGGGAATAGTTTGCCTCCGCTCTTGCGTAGCGCCGCCGCTATATCCGGCATACCTAATCCGACTCCCACCAACTCCTCGTTCTCATTCACTACCAGCGTCACGAAATCGAAGTTCAGGAACTGGAAGTACATATCTTTGTAGTAGTTCTTCTGCTTGTCGGTCATGGGCTGGAAATTGTAGAGCTTCTGATAAGCTGCATCAATCACATCCATGTACTCGATACCGAATTGTTTCACCAACTCGCGGGAGTTCTTCACTTTGACGATCTTAACATGGTAGCGTTGCTTCACCATCTCTGCCAAGCGCTCGATACGCTCCGGTGTCTGTTTGGGCGGGAAAACCTGCAGCTCGATCCAATCGGCCTCTTTGACCAACCCATACGCATCGATATGCTTCACATAGTACGGGTAGTTATACAGACTCGCCATCACCGCCGGATAATCATATCCCTCCAGCAACAAACCCTCATGGTCAAAATCCGTGAAACCGACCGGTCCGTTCAGCGCGTCCATCCCGCGTGCCTTGCCCCAAGTTGCAACGGTATCCAGCAGCGCTTTGCTCACTTCGAGGTCGTCGATGAAATCGAACCATCCGAAGCGTACGTGCTTGAATCCCCATTTCTCGTTCGCGCGTTTGTTGATGATACCGGCTATACGACCCACGGGTTCTCCTTCGCGGTATGCCATCCATAGTTGGAACTCGCATACCTCCAGCGCCGGGTTCTTCTCCGGATCAAAGCAGTTCAACTCGTCAAAGAGCAACGGCGGGCAGTAGTAAGGACAATCTGCATACAAATCATTAGCGAACTGAATAAACTTCTTCAGTTCGCGTTTCGTCTCTATTTGCCGTATTTCTACTGCCATTTTGTGGAGCATAGGGGAGTCGAAAATTGCACCTGCAATAATCGTGCCCTTTGGGCTAAGAACCGGGGTTTGAATCCCCTTTTCTTGGTCCCAAAAGACGTGCCTACGCCTTTTGTGGAGCATAGGGGAGTCGAACCCCTGACCTCAACATTGCGAACGTTGCGCTCTACCAACTGAGCTAATACCCCGTACTTGTGGAGCTAACGGGAGTCGAACCCGTGTCCAAACAAGGAATACTTATGCTTTCTACACGCTTATCTTGGCTTTGTTTTTCGTTCGGCAGCAAGACCCAAGCTACCAACCGCCGACTTATCTGCTAATTTTTCGAAATCGCATCGCAGCCTGCGATCTCTATTCTGTGAATTTCCGCACCGCTATATCCATTGAGCCCACAGACTCGGCTTGGAGCGATGTCTCGTTCAGACGCCTTGCATCCGAAAAAGGCTAATCTACTATACTTCGATTAGGCAGCGAGAGCATACTCATAGTTGCCAGTTAATTGCTTGAAGCGAGTTTAACGAGCGTTGCATCATTGCTCGGCGTGCTTACACAACCATTCTACCTGCTGTCAAAACCAGATAGCCCCAAAATGGACCGCAAAATTACTGCTTTTTTTTGAATTGTGCAAATTTTTGAGACCTTTTTTTGCGTATGTCAATTTTTTTATGTAATTTTGCAGCAAAATTAGTAAGTCCATGAAACATCTTTGTCTTTTTTTGTCCATGGTTGCAGTGCTCCTTTCTTCTTGCTCACAACCGAATATCTATCTCCAAACAGCGGAGTCTGTCGCTATCTCCGAGATGAAGCATAATCCTGAGATGTGGACCTGCGATGGTGCCTCCCAACCCAAATGGGAATATACGCCTACGCTCATGGCGCGCGCGTTCCTTGAACTCTACGCGTACACCCGCGATACCGCCTACCTCAACCATGTGCAGCGTTTCGCAGATCTCTTCATCGGCGAAGATGGATCTATCCTGACCTATAAGCAATCGCTCTATAACATGGATCGTATCCAGGGCGGTAATTTCCTCATTATGCTCCATGCCATCAACCCCCAACCGCAATACGCGATCGCGATCGAGACCCTTCGCAACCAGCTTCGCGAGCAACCTCGTACTTCCGAAGGCGGTTTTTGGCATAAGCAGGTCTATCCCCATCAGATGTGGCTGGACGGCCTCTTCACCGGTTCCTCTTTCTATGCCCGTTATGCGGCGTATAAACCCGAACCCGAAGCCTGGTCGGATATAGCGAACCAGTTCCTCATCGTCGATGCCCATACTCGCAAAGCGAACGGTCTCAACCATCATGGCTGGGATGAAAGCAAACAGATGGGGTGGAGTGATCCTGTCACCGGTTGCAGTCCCGAGACCTGGGGTCGCGCGGAAGGGTGGTTCGTCATGGCGCTCTGCGATGTGCTGGAACTCATGCCGGCTTCCCAACCCGAGCGGCCGGCACTCGAAGCGATCCTTCGCCGCGTCATAGATGCTCTGCTGGCGGTGCAGGATCCTCAGACCCATCTCTGGTACCAAGTGCCTGATCGCGGAGGCGAAGAAGACAATTACCTTGAGTCCACCTGTTCGGCAATGTACTGCTTCGGCTTGGCGAAAGGCGTCCGTCTCGGCATCCTGCCCGAGAAGTATAAAAAAGAAGCCGCCCAAGTCATGGACGGCCTGAAAACCCATAAACTGCGCCTCAATGAAGATGGCACCCTCTCGCTCATCGATTGCTGTGCGGTGGCAGGTCTGGGCGGTAACCCCTATCGGGATGGCACCTATTCTTACTATGTCCACGAGCGTATCCGTGACGATGATCCCAAAGGTGTCGCCCCCCTCATCCTCGCCGCCCTCGAACTCGCGAAGATACAATAATTCAAAAGCCTCGTCCGTACTTCTTTTGAATCCACAGCATCAAGAAATAGTCGTTTACTTGATAGTATTTTTGTCCGTCTTGATTGATATATTCAGCTATCCAACCATCAGCCTTTAATTTACGGACAGCCGACTGAACAGAACTGGCAGAGCCCAAACGATATTTACCTACAAATGCTGCACTTGTTATTTGCATTGCTTTGCCGCTTCGGGCAATAGCATAGAGAACCTCTTTCTGGGAGGGCCCGATGGACATTAAATGCGTGCGATAAGTAAAGTCATACTCTTCAATGATTTCATCAATCGCCTGTCGAATCGTTTCTGTTGTACACCATTCATTTTTTGACGTTAATGAGAAAGCTATGTTCAGGGTTTTCTGCATGGCAAACGTATTACCGTCAAACAAATCATATACGTGGTCTACATCTTCCGGAGCAATATGTTTGTCAAATTCCTCAAAGTGCATTGTCGCAAACGCGTTGTATTTGCTACGTTCAATTCGTTCCAATGTAATTGTTGCGGCACTATTATAAAAAGGACGATTGTAATCTAGAAACATCTGACCCAACAAATGTCGGTCGGAGCCTGCAAAAACAAATTCGCAGTTTCGCATCCTCTGAATATGGGTCCGTAGAATAGCCTCTACATTCTTTTCAGGATAGTCTGCTATTCGCTGAAACTCATCAATAGCTACAATACATGGTTTGTCGGCTTGCTCCAAAAAACGAAATACCTCTTCGATGGTATAGATTGCATTTTCTATATGACCGATAGACAGACTTAATTTCGGAAATCCGGTCAAAGGGTCTATCGTGTATTCGGTATGCAATGATTGTACTGTTTGTGCAAATTGTTTCATCAACTTATCGCCTAACGAAGCGGTAGCCTCAAACACAGCTTTCCCGAACTCATAAGTAAATTCTTGCAAATTACCCGTTTGCAATATATCTACAAAGATTGTATAGTACTTTCCTTTGATAGCAGGCTGTTCAAAACAATGCTCAATCAACTTGCTTTTCCCGATACGGCGCGATGCATGGAGTACAACGTTCTGTCCATTAGTCAAATAGCGAACCAATCGCTCGGTCTCTTTCTCGCGGTCACAAAAATAGGGATCCGGAATAGTTCCCAGGACAATAAAAGGATTTGTCACTTTTTCCATAGATTCGTAACAATGTAACGATTTAACAGTTTAACGATTTAACGTGTTAATCACGAAATCCGCTGCAAAGGTACAACAATTTTTTGAATTATGCAAATTAAATTATTCAAATTCAATAATTTATTTTAAATAAAATGCATTTTTGCCTCATTTTTTGCCATTTTGGACCACCCAAACAAAAATAAACGGAGCGCACTACGCTCCGTTTATCTTTCATTCCTTGAACGTTAATTCGTTAACTCGTTCAACGTTAAACGTTCACTCCTTAGAACACCTTTGCGGAATCGTTAGCAAGGGCAGCAGGGGCATTGTTCAGTTTTCTTGCCGGAGCTGTTCCCGGTTCTAAGCCTGAGTTAGAATTCAGCAGCATTACGCTCATATCCGCCAGCACTGGCTGCACGGTCATTTTCGGCTGTATGTATGTACGTTTTGTCATAATCATATCAAATTCGGCTGCAAAGGTACAACTTTTTTTTTAATTACGCAAATATTTTTGCTATTTTTTCTCCTATTTATACTATTTCTACTATAAATACTATCTATTCTAGTCTTAATAGTCCGTATAGTCTCGATAGTCTAATAGCCCCGCTTTTGTTTACGAGCCGCACTCATCTGCTCGTGGACGCCTCCATTCTCAAGAAAATCCGCCTCCATTGATGCAAGCAACTTCATTAACCCGGTATTTACTTGATAGATGAGCGTTAGCGCCGTATTACAGAATGTCTCGATGTCCCATTTCTCGTAATAGCGCGCGTAATCTTCTGACTTGTTATGTTGGCGGCAAAATGCCAGCATTCCGCCAAAACGCTCATGATCCTGTTTCCATAGGCTCAGACTCCTGTTTCGTAACTGGTCCTCATAGTCCTCTCGCAACTCCTGCAAACTGCTTCGTGCTACATTTACCAGATGAAGTCCGGTGTCTCGTGAAGTAATATAGTCTTCCATCCCCTCAACGATATTCTGCTTGCCCGAACGTGCAGCTTGTTGCATCTGTCCGTACGTTCTGTCGGAAGGCTGCAAGTAGCGATTGATGTACCAATACGTCATATCGTATAGCACTACGCTTTTCTTGTAGCAGTCCAACTCACGATACGCATTCGGGCGCTTCAGAAATCCTCCTTGATTCAACGTTATCATCTATAAATACTATCTCTACTATCAATACTATCAATACTATCGATACTATCCATTCTATCGATACTATCTTGGCTACTAGGTGGGAGGGCACTGCCCTCCACACCTCTCACCTTTACTTCACCGCTTTACCGGTTACATCATACATCTTACCGCCGCGGAGGATGAATACCTTCTCGTCAAGTATGACTTTCTGTACATTTGCACCATTGAGAGCATCGATATTCTCGATTCCTGTCGGCGACATCGGAGCCTTCGCGTTGAGCAACAGGCCGTAACCCTCAGTGTTACCCTTCTTGAGTTCCATCGGATAAGCACTCATCGAGAGGTTCCAGATGATGTTGCCTTCGTATGTCAGGTACAGCTCAGCATTCTCTATTGCCGGAGCACTGATTGTGTACTCACCTGCCTGCGGAGCATACAGCATCAGACTGTACTCAGCCTTGTTGTTCGACATTGGAGCATATACACGGCACAACTTAGCATTGTAAGCGTTACCGAAGATCTGTGCTACACTCGGAGTATTGCTAATCGTCATCTTCAAGAGGTCTTTACCGATCTCATACTCATTCGTTGCATCTTCGCTTGCTGAAATAGTAAGTTTATCGGTGTAGTTCTCGTTTCCGAAGAATACCTTAACATTCTTAACTTCATTTGCTGCATAACGAGCCGGAGCTGCAGTCGGAGCAACTGGATTAGGAGCCATTACCAAGTCATCATCCCCACTTACTTGGATGAAGAACGGAATACAAGCCGAGAAGGGTTTATCATAGTCCACATCTTCGTATGCCGTACCAGTTGTGTTCAATACTTGCGCTGCATAATCACCCGGTACATAACCATTGAACATATTCTGGTTACCGACACCGCACCAACCAAAGTCTGTCGATGCTCCGGTATAACTATGCTCGGTTTCATCATTACCAAAGTACTCCATCTCCATGCTATTTCCGGCAACATAGCTGCTTCCCTCTTTCTTCATAAAGCGCAGTACCTTCGAATCACCGTCAATAGTGAGCAGGTAGAATGTACCCGGTTGCAATGTACCACGGTACTTCTTCCAACCGTATTTGCCTTGTGCACGGATTTCTCCATGGTAATCCATGATAGCGTAGTTCACTTCGTTCTGCAGTGGAGCACCCGTCTCAGCATCATAGATACCATTCAGAGCATCTACCTCGAACGGAACGGTGAACGAATGCCAGTGATTCGGATTAGCATCATCAGCCAATTTCATATCTACATATCCTTCCGGAGCAGCGATACTACCGCCGTTATTTACATCCACATTAACATTCGTTGCCTTACCAGTGCTACCTAACTCTACAGAGATCGAGAACGAAGGAACGTTTACGGTACTATTAACCTCCATCGTGTTGTTAACACCCAGGTGGATGCCGTCAGCCTGCAACGGAGCATTTACTTCCACATTACCGGTGATGTTACCTAATGTCTTCGCTTCGTCAACAACCAATTTGGCGTTTCCTGTAACCTTTACATCTGCATAATCATCCAGTGTAGAAGCATCTGTGTCCTCCGAAATCTTCACGTTCTTTGCGTAGATTGCGATAGGTTGTTGACTCGGAGTCTCAGCATTCGCGTAGCAAGAGAACAAGCCATCACCGCTCTTATTGTAACGCATGAGCTTATTATCATTGTTACCTTGAGCCAATATAGTTGCGTGTCCGTCATTAGCAATCGAGATAGTCCATGCAGAGTTACCATTCTCGTCTAAACCTGTCTTTTCTTTCAGATAGTTGCTACCGGAACTTGCAGCGTACAGATACTTACCACCAGTTGTCTTAATAGTAAACTTATTGTTCTCCAATGCTTCAAGAGTGAAGTAGCATGCACCAT
>Ga0310694_10006551_pt1 | contig 11010 bp, 10 predicted proteins | sample 174DNAGHGhighgp2_FD_203884 | JGI IMG/M metagenome (GOLD analysis project Ga0310694, IMG submission 203884) | Sheep rumen microbial communities from Palmerston North, Manawatu-Wanganui, New Zealand - 1742 DNA GHGhigh gp2 (v2) (version 2) | ecosystem: Host-associated > Mammals > Digestive system... | reverse complement strand
CTAGGCTTACCTATGGGCTATGTTAGAGGTGGAGCTAAGGACCATGGTAGAGGAAACCAAATTGAAGGTATCGTACCAGAGGGAAAGAAGGTTGTAGTTGTTGAGGATTTAATTTCTACAGCTGGTTCATCTTTAGAGGTTGTTGAAGTATTAAGAGAAGCTGGTGCTAATGTATTAGGTATCGTTTCTATCTTTACTTACGGCTTAAAGAAGGGTATTGAAAGATTAGAGGCTGCAAAATGCGAAAATCATTCAATTTCTAATTTTGAAACATTAGTAAATGTTGCAGCAAAAGAGCAATATATTAGCGAAGCTGATATTAAGAAGGTATTAAAATTCCAATCTAATCCAAGTGATCCATCTTGGATGGAAGCATAATTAAAAGAACAATAAAATGATTTAAAGTGGTGATAAAATGTTCGATTTAGAATCGATCACTGATCCATCCTTTATAAAGAAATTATCAATTAAGGAATTAAATGAGCTTGCAAAGGACATAAGATTATTTTTAATTGATAATATTTCTAAAACAGGAGGCCACCTATCTAGTAATCTTGGTGTTGTTGAAATTACAATAGCTATGTATTATGTTTTTGACCCAGAAAAGGATAAATTCCTTTTCGATGTAGGTCATCAATCATATGTTCATAAAATTTTAACAGGAAGAGCTAAGGATTTTAAAACATTAAGACAATATGGTGGAATGTCAGGATATATTTCAAAAACTGAATCTAAATATGATATATGGGAATCTGGTCATTCATCAACATCTATCTCTGCTATGGCAGGTATGCTAGTAAATGATAACGAAAGTGATAGAATCATTACAGTAATAGGTGATTCATCTATTACAAATGGTATTGCCCTAGAGGGATTAAATTATATTGGTGAAAAAAAAGATAAAAGAGCTATTATTATTTTAAACGATAATAAGATGGGTATATCAAAGTCAGTTGGTGCCTTTTCTAAGATGTTTTCTAGAATGAGAGGTACTCGCTTTTATCGTGGCTTTAAAGCATTTTTAATTCATATTTTACCAAGAATTATAGTAAGAATATTCCATAGATTAAAACGAAGCTTTAAGGCTTTAATTCAGCATGATAATATGTTTGAGGATATGGGATATGATTATTATGGACCATATGATGGTAATAACATAAAAACATTAATTAAATTATTTGAAAGAATTAAAACTCATACTGATTCACCTGTAGTTTTACATTTAAATACTATTAAGGGTAAGGGCTATAAAATTAGTGAGGAGGATAAGAATGGAGATTTCCATGGTGTACCTCCATTTGACCCACTAACAGGAGAGCCTTTAAAAAAGCCTCAAGGTATAAGCTATAGTGAGGCGGTTTCAAATTATTTAATTGAAAAAAGAAAAAATAATGAATTTGTTGTAATTACTCCTGCAATGCTTGCAGGCTCTAAGCTATTAAAATTCCAAGCTGAATATTCTAGTGATATATTTGATGTAGGAATTGCTGAAGAGCACGCAGCTGTAATGGGAGCTGGTGTTGCATTAAATAATAAGAGAGTTGTATTATTAATGTATTCTACATTTGCTCAAAGAGCATTTGATGAATTTTTAAATGATATAGCTCGTCAGGATTTACCTGTTATTATCGGTATCGATAGGGCAGGTATAGTAGGAGAGGATGGAGCGACACATCAGGGTATTTATGATGTTGCAATGTTCTCATTAATGCCTAATTTCATTATTACAATGCCAAGAAACCAACAAGAGCTGATAGGATTATTCAATTATGCCTTTTTAGAGAAGCATCCGATTGTAATAAGATATCCTCGACAAAGAGAATTAGAATCTAACATAGATTATAATTATGTATCAAATCTAAATTGGGAATTATTAAATAAGGGAACTAAATTAAATATTTTAGGATATGGTACTGATATTGAAAGAATCAGTAAATTAGTTAAGGATAATAATTTAGATTCAAATGTTTATGATTGTAAATCAATAAAGCCAATGGATTTAAATGCATTAGATTCAATATTTAATAATGGATTACCAATTTTAGTATTTGAACAAGTAGTATCTAGTGGTACTCTATATCATAAGATACTAGAATATAAGGAAGAAAAGAATTATAAATCTAAGGTTTACAAGCATTCATTTGATACTAATACATTGATTCCTCATGGCTCAATGAATGATATTTACGAGCATTTTGGATTATCAAATGATGATTTATTAAAAGCAATAAAGGATTTACTATAAATGAAAAGGGACTATTCAAGCGAATAGTCCTTTTATAATTTCTTTAAATATTCAATTATTTCATCTACTAAAAAGCTTGGAGTTGAAGCACCAGATGAAATATTTACAATATTTACATCCTTTAATAATTCCTTATCTAAATTCTTTAAATTATCAACAAATATTGTTTTTACCTTAGCAATTTCAGTAGATACCTTATAAAGCTTTAATGAATTAGAGCTTTTTTTATCTCCAACAATTATACATAAATCACATTTAGGCTGATTAGCTAAAGCCTTTTGTCTAACAGTAGTAGCATTACAAATCTTATCATCTATTAATATATTTTTATATTTATTTTTTAATTCGATAAATAAATCCTCAATATCATAAATAGATAGAGTTGTTTGATTTGTAACATAGATTTTATCATTTTTGATATTTAAATCTTTAATATCATCTAAATTAGATATGAAATGTATTTTATTTGAAATACCTAATACACCCTCACATTCAGGATGACCCTTAGCTCCTATATAGATACAATCATATCCTAAATCTAAATGCTCCTTCATTTTTTTATGAACTAAATGAACCATAGGGCATGTAGCATCAATGATATTTAAATTCTTTTCCTTAGCCTTTTCATAAACTAATGGTGAAACACCATGGGCCGAAAATACGACAGTACCATCATTTATCCTATCTAATAATTCTAATCTAGATAATCCCTTTTCCTCAATAGTAATAACACCCTTATTCTTTAAATCATTTATTACAAAATCATTATGAATAATTGAGCCTAAGGAATAAATTTTGTCGTTTTTATTTATTGCCTCATTTATGATTTTTAAAGCATTAATAACACCCTGGCAATAGCCCTGGGGCTCTATTTTATTTATTATCATTTTTAATACCACCGAATCTTCTGTCACGGCTTTGGTAATCCTTAATTGCTTTAATTAATTCCTTCTTATTAAAATCAGGCCATAATACATCTGTAAAATATAATTCAGCATAGCCTAATTGCCATAATAGGAAATTAGAAATTCTAACCTCACCTGAAGTTCTAATTAATAAATCTAGTGGAGGTAAATCCTTTGTGAATAAATTATTTTCAATTAGCTTTGGTGTAATATCATCTAATTTGATTTCATCATTCTTATACATTTCTGCAATCTTTTTAACAGCAGTAGTGATTTCATCATAAGAGCCATAATCAACACATAGATTAACTATAACGCCAGTATGATCCTTTGTTTCATCCTCTAATTTCTTGAATAGATCTAAAAATTCCTTAGATAATCTATCCTTTCTACCTATTAATCTTAATCTACCATTTCCTTTAACGATATCCTTATAAAATCTATTAATAAATTTTAAAGGAGCAGTCATTAGGTAGTTGACCTCATCCTTTGGTCTATTCCAATTTTCAGTTGAAAAGCAGAAGAATGTCACAGCCTCAATTCCAAGCTCATTACAATTTCTTGCGATATCTCTGATATTGAAGCCACCCTTTCTATGTCCATATGTTCTAGGCATTCCTCTTTTTTTAGCCCATCTACCATTTCCATCACAAATTATTGCTATATGCCTTGGCATTCTATTTTTATCTAAATTTTCCATAATAAAACCTCACTTAATTTCATTATATCATAATGAATTTTTGTTTTGTATTTTAAATTGTTGTATAATTAAATAAAGTATTTTTTTATAACGGATGGTTTATATGCTTAAATATTTTAAATATACTAATAGAATGATTATTCTTCATACAATATATTTTATAATTATTTCAATGATATTATCATCAATTTCATTTTTTGCAGGAGATAGCTATAAGCTTCCTTTGATTATTATATTTTCTACTATTTTATTTTTTTATTTCTTTTATATAGGATTTGGCTATTTATATATATTCATCAAATATATAAAGGAAAGAAAAAAGGAAGGAAGCCTATTATATCAATATAGGAATGATAATATTTTTAGGGTTACAGTTGCAAATAGCGTAAGTGCTATTTATGCCTTTTTATATGCGATTTTTTCTCATATAATGATGTATTTAACTAATTCATATTTTTATTTATTTATCGAGGTGGTTTATATAGCAATTGGTTTAATGAAAATATATTTAATATTACATGTAACTAATTTTAGTGAAAAGAAGAAAAAGATTGATATATTTATAAATGTGTTTTTATTTTCAATGTCTCTATTAATGATATTATGTGCAATTTTAATTTATACAGATAGAGGTACATTTGAAAAATATAGTATTTTAGTTTATGCTTATGCAATCTATGCCTTTTATTCATTAATAAGTGCGATTATATCATTTGTTAAGGCAAGAAGAGTAAATAATCAAATTAGACAAAGATTCTTCATTGTAAAATTTGCTTGTGCTATATTTTCTATGTATGTTTTAATGGTTTCATTATTAAATCAATTTTCAAATACTGATCCATCAAGATATGAGCTTATTGGTGGTATAGCATTAGGAACTATTATATTTTTAGAATTTATAACTATTTGTTATGTAAAAATAAGAAATAAACGTATGAATATTGAACAATAAGTTTATTAATGTATAAGTTTTGATTTAAAATTTAAAATTATATGATATAATAAAAAAAAGGAAGGACGATGATTTATATGAAATATGTAATTACTATTGGTAGAGAGTACGGCAGTGGAGGAAGATTTATTGCTAAGCTAGTCGCAGAAAGATTAGGCATTTCATTTTATGATAATGAATTAATTACTGAGGCTTGTAAGGAATCTGGCTTATCACCTGCAATCTTAGAAACATATGATGAAAAAACAGATGGTTTCTTTAGCGTTGCTGGTATGTATAGCTATGATATGAGCTTATCTCAAAAGGTATTTTTAGCTCAATTTGACGCAATAAAGAAGATTGCTGAAAATGAATCATGCGTCATCGTTGGTAGATGTGCTGATTATGTTTTAAAGGATAATGAAAATCTTGTTAGTATTTTTATTTGTGCTCCAATGGATGAAAAGGTAAAGAGAGTAACTGAATACTATGGAGTAAATCCTGATAAGGCAGTTAGTACAATTACTAAAAAGGATAAGAAGAGAAGAGGATATTATAATTATTATACTGACCTAGATTGGGGTAAGGCAGCTAATTATGATATGTGTATTAATTCAAAATTAGGTATTGAGCAATGTGTAAATTTAATTGTTCAATATGTAAAGGAAAGATTTAACCTTGAGTAGTCTTTTAGATTATTCGATTTTAATTGTTAGAAATCTTAATCTTGGAGTAGGACAAAGCGTAGAAATAGTTTGTCCTCTAGAATGTAAGGAGCTTGCTGATACATTGAAGGATGTATTGGTACGCTCTTTTGTTAATGTTTCTATAACCTATAATAATGAAGAGGATGATTATTATATTTGTAAAAATGAGGAATATTATAATAAGCTAATTGAATCTCAATTTGTTAGAATTTCAATAATATCCTCATTTACTAAAAATAAATCAAAAAAATACATAGAAACCCAAACTATGAAGGTTAGAAATTATTTATATTCTAGTCATAGTCAAAGAACTGTAGTTGCTTATCAAAATGAAATATGGGCTAAGAGATTAGGAATAACATATTTAGAATTGAAGAATAGAATAATTGATATGGCATTACGAGGTAATCCATTATCTAAATATATAGATGATTTATATAATTGTGATATCAAATATGCTAGAATTAAAAGCTCTATAGGAACTGATTTATATATGGAATTTACAGATGGATTCATTTTTAATGATGGATTTATTAAAACTGAAAATGGAATTCCATTTAAGGCTAATATTCCATGCCTTGAAATATTTACATCCCCTATTAAAAATAGCCTAAGAGGGCATGTTGAGGGAAGTAAGCCAGTTTATATAAATGGTAGAATAATAAGAAAATTTAGTATTGATTTTATGGATGGTGAAATAGTATCAGCAACAGGATTAGATTCAATATTAAATGATGATTCATTATTTTATTGTGGTGAACTAGGTATAGCATATTATTCTGATTTCTTATTCTATAATACCTTATTAGATGAAAATTTATCTACTCATATAGCTTTAGGTAATTCATATTATATGGGTGTAAAGAAAAGAGAAAGAAATAAGCTTAATACATCATTTTATCATATAGATTTGCCAATAGATGATGGTACTATTGAAATAAGGTTTTATGATAAGGATGATAAGCTTAAGGCTTTATTTAAAAATACAGGATTAGAAATATATGATAACTAAGGATATTCATTCAAATAAGGAAACAGTAAATGATGCTTTGTACCTATTAGATTTAGCTATAAGAGAGGCTAAAAAGGATAAGGATAGAATATTATGCTTAATAACTGGGTATGGCTCTAAGGGTGGAACTCATAAGATTAGAACTGCTGTATTAGAAAAAATAGAGGAGTATAAGAAGAATAATAGAATAAAAGCTTATATTTTGGGTAGTGATATCGATTATGGTGAAAAATATATTGAGTTTTTAAAATCAGCCAAAGGGTTTTATAACGTTGAAAAACAGCGTAATAATGGGGTAATTTATATTGCTTTGTAAAATATTTTTGAGTAAACGTTTTCAAATTCTCGAATTTTATATAAAAAGTTTAAATTGAAACGTAGATAACGAAACAAAATTCGAAAATAATTTAAAATGTTCGAATTTTGTTTTTTATTTTTAAAAAGTTACCTAAAAACAAACAAAAAATATGGCTTTTCTTCGTTGACTTATTATTTTAACATGATATAATAAAAGGGTAATTCGTAAAAATTCTCTCTATATAATTTATTATATAGGTAGATAAAAAGAGGTGGTGAATTAATGGCTAGACATACATTATCTGTATTAGTTAATAATCACATGGGTGTCCTTTCAAGGGTTGCAGGACTATTCTCTAGACGTGGCTTTAATATTGAAAGCCTAGCAGTTGGTGAGACTGAGGATCCTGGATTTTCTCGTATGACGATTGTTACATCAGATGTTGATGATGAAACTTATTACCAGATTAAGACTCAGCTTGCGAAGCTTATGGATGTTGTAAAAATTCATGAGGCTGATAAGGTTGATTCTGTTGTACGTGAGCTTGCTCTTATTAAGATTGATTCTAAAAATGATAAGAGAAGTCAAATCCTTGAACTTGTTAACATATTTAGGGCACATGTTCTTGATGTTACGAGTGAAACATTGATTATCGAAATAACAGGTGATTCTGAAAAGATATCTGCTATTATATCAATGTTAGATGAGTTCGGAGTAAAGGAAGTTATCCGAACTGGTGCAATCGCTATCGCTAGAGGCTCAAGCGAATTAAAGAAGTAGTTAAAAAATTATAGAAAGAAAAAGGAGAAATTTTAAAATGGCAGAAGCTAGAATTTTCTATGAAAAAGACTGTGACTTAAATTATTTAAAGGGTAAGACAGTTGCAATTATTGGTTATGGTTCACAAGGCCATGCACATGCATTAAACTTAAAGGAATCAGGAGTTAACGTTATCGTTGGTCTTTATGAAGGATCAAAGAGCAAGGCTAAGGCTGAGGCTCAAGGCTTAACAGTTTATCCAACTGCTGAAGCAGCTAAGATGGCTGATGTTATCATGATTTTAATTAATGATGAAAAGCAAAAGGCTATGTATGAAAAGGACATTGCTCCAAACTTAAAGCCTGGTAAGATGTTAATGTTCGCTCATGGTTTCAATATTCATTATGGTTTAATTAACCCACCTAAGGGAGTAGACGTAGCTATGATCGCTCCTAAGGCTCCAGGTCATACAGTTAGATCTGAGTTCCAAGCTGGTAAGGGTACTCCATGCTTAGTAGCAGTTGAAAGAAATGAAACTGGTAAGGCATTAGAGATTGCACTTGCTTATGGTGCTGGTATTGGTGGCGCTCGTGCTGCAATTTTGGAAACTACATTCAAGACTGAAACTGAAACTGACTTATTCGGTGAGCAAGCAGTATTATGTGGTGGTGTTTCTGCATTAATGCAAGCTGGTTTTGAAACATTAGTTGAGGCTGGCTATGATCCACGTAATGCATACTTTGAATGTATTCATGAAATGAAGTTAATTGTTGACTTAATTTATCAATCTGGCTTCGCTGGTATGAGATATTCTATTTCTAATACAGCTGAGTATGGTGATTATATCACTGGTCCAAAGATTATTACTGAGGATACAAAGAAGGCTATGAAGAAGGTCTTAGCTGATATCCAAGATGGTACATTTGCTAAGGATTTCTTATTAGATATGTCTACAGCATCTGGTCAAGTTCATTTCAATGCTTTAAGAGCTAAGGCTGCAGCTCATCAATCTGAAAAGGTTGGCGAGGAAATTCGTAAGTTCTATTCTTGGAATAACGAAGCTGATAAGTTCATCAATAACTAATTATTATTTGGTAAGAATTTAAAATTTCTTTAGACATGAGGAAGTGCATTTGCACTTCCGAATTTGTCTATTTTAAAGGGGTTGTTTTTAGTGAAAAAAATTCAAATTTTTGATTCAACCCTTCGTGATGGTGCACAAGCCGAAGGTATAAGTTTTTCGGTTGGCGACAAAATCAAAATAGCTAAAGCACTAGATGAGCTTGGCGTTGATTTTGTAGAGGCTGGCAACCCAGGCTCTAATCAGAAGGATCTAGAATTCTTTAAGGAAGCTAAGGATATAAAATTTAATAATACTAAGCTTGTCGCATTTGGTAGTACTAGAAGAAAGGGTATAGATGCTAAGGATGATTCAAATTTAAATGCTTTACTAGAAGCAGAAACAGAATATGTTTGTATCTTTGGTAAATCATCAAGCTTCCATACTGAAAAAATAATAGGCGTATCTAAAGAAGAAAACCTAAATATGATTTCTGATAGTATTTGTTATTTGAAAAGTAAGGGCAAAAATGTAATGTTTGATGCAGAGCATTTCTTTGATGGCTATAAGCTTGATAGAGATTATGCTATTGAATCATTAAAGACTGCTGAAAAGGCAGGCGCAATTACTTTAATTTTATGTGATACAAATGGTGGTACATTCCCAGATGAATTAGTTACTATCTTAGAGGATGTTAAAAAGAATGTTAATATTCCTTTAGGTATACATACTCATAATGATTCTGGTATGGCTATAGCTTTAAGCGTAATAGCTGTTATGAATGGATGTAGTCAGGTTCAAGGAACATTTTTAGGATATGGAGAAAGATGCGGTAATGCTAATCTATCCGCAATTATTCCTAACCTAGAATTAAAATGTGGCTTTGAATGCTTACCTAAGGGTAATCTTTCATCTTTAACTGATATTGCAAAGCGTGTCGCTGAGATTTCAAATGTTAAGCTAAATTACCAATTACCATATGTTGGTGCTTCAGCATTTGCTCATAAGGCAGGCATGCATATAGATGGTGTAATTAAGGATTCACATTCATTTGAGCACGTAGACCCATCACTTGTTGGAAACGAAAGAAGATTCCTAATAAGTGAGGTTGCAGGCAAGTCAACTGTGCTTGCTAAAATAGCAAAGCTTTATCCAGATGTTGATAAACAAGATTCTAGAATTTCTTCAATTATTAATACTATAAAGGAATTAGAATATGCTGGATATCAATTTGAAGGTGCTGATGCCTCATTTGAGCTAATTGTTCACAAGGCATTTGGTAATTTCAAATCATTCTTTGAGGTTGAGGATTTTAAAACAATCGGAGAAGGACCTTCAGAGATTGAAAAATATTCATCATCTGCAATTATAAAGGTTAATGTAGAAGACCAGGTAGAGGTTACAGCCGCTAATGGAGATGGACCTGTTGATGCCTTAAATGAGGCATTAAGAAAGGCTATTGGTAAATTCTATCCTATTTTGAATAATGTTACATTATCAGATTATAAGGTTAGAATATTAGATGGTAAGGAATCGGCTACAGCTGCATTAACAAGAGTTATTATCGAATCTACTGATGGATCTAATACATGGTCTACAGTAGGCGTTTCAAGGGATATAATTGAAGCTTCATTTAAAGCTTTAATTGATTCAATAGAATATAAGTTACTAAAGGGGGATAAATAATTATGGGAATGACAATGAGTCAAAAGATCTTAGCTGCTCATGCTGGCTTAGATTATGTAGAAGCAGGACAGCTAATTGAAGCTAATCTTGATCTAGTTCATGGTAATGATATTACAACTCCAGTTGCTATTAAGGAGTTTAATAAAATCGGTGTAGATAAGGTGTTTGATAAGGATAAGGTAGTTATCGTACCAGATCATTTCACACCTAATAAGGATATTAAATCAGCTGAGCAATGTAAATTCATTAGAGAATTTGCTCATAAGCAGGATTTAACAAATTATATGGAAGTTGGTCAAATGGGTATTGAGCATGCAATTATTCCTGAAAAGGGTTTAGTTGTAACTGGTGATTTAACTATCGGTGCTGACTCTCATACTTGTACATATGGTGCACTTGGTGCATTCTCTACTGGTGTAGGTTCAACTGACTTAGCTTGTGGTATGGCTACAGGTAAGGCTTGGTTTAAGGTTCCTACAGCTTTAAAATTTAATTTAATTGGAAAGCCTGCATTTGGTATTTCTGGTAAGGATGTAATCCTACATATTATCGGTATGATTGGTGTAGATGGTGCATTATATAAGTCTATGGAATTCTCTGGAGAAGGCTTAAAGTATCTATCTATGGATTCTAGATTCTCTATGGCTAATATGGCAATCGAGGCTGGTGCTAAGAATGGTATCTTCGCTGTTGATGAATTAACTTTA
>Ga0310694_10006547_pt1 | contig 11014 bp, 10 predicted proteins | sample 174DNAGHGhighgp2_FD_203884 | JGI IMG/M metagenome (GOLD analysis project Ga0310694, IMG submission 203884) | Sheep rumen microbial communities from Palmerston North, Manawatu-Wanganui, New Zealand - 1742 DNA GHGhigh gp2 (v2) (version 2) | ecosystem: Host-associated > Mammals > Digestive system... | reverse complement strand
CTCCCTGAATCCGTATGATTTGGTACACAAGAAACCAGATAGAACGAAAAACACCTGAACAAAAAAAGCAGATATCGCCTGCGAAATATACAGTCGAGGGTAGATGTGCCCATATATAATGAGGAACATTCCTAACACTTTCATATAGTCCACCCATTCCAATCGTTGTTTTTGCTGAACGAATAAAGATGTCATATAACAATCCATTTATCTGGTATAATGTCGGTTCTGTCAGTGTTTAAGAACCATTCCCGAGGTGCTATAACTATTTTTTGTTCGTTAGCATTGAGCCAAGCTCCCCACCAACTGAAAGTACTGTTGGCAATTATATTATGCTTGCATATCGACATCAGGTACATATCTTGCCAACTGTCTTTTCCAATATTGAAATTGATATAATGGGCATTGTTCGTTTTGATGTTTTCCTGACACCAAGAAATATCGTCAGAAAACACAAAAAACACAGCATCTATAATCTGTTTCTGTATGTATGCTATAGCTCGGTTGTAATAATCCACGTCGCATACTGCACAGTCTGGAAAATTCAGATAGTCACCCCTTCTAATGTGAATAGAAACACTGTTGCAGCTTCCTATTTGTTTGGAAATGGAAAGAGTCTCTTTGTTGAATATATTTGATTTAAAACGGAACGATCGACGTACGTCATTTACTGCATTCGAGAAATACAACTCCGATTGCCAAAAGCCTTCGAAATAGTTCAATCTGTTGTGTGTGTTAAATAGTGTTTCATCGTAAACGAGTGCATTAGGCTGTTTTATGTGATGGAACAATGGCCATAGCAACGATGGCTTACAGAATATATAACGCCATTTCTCCTTGATATTAAATATATTGAATATTTCCAACCCTTGATGTTGTTTGACATCGTTTGCGATTTTAAACAAAATAACAGCATTCGGATATCTTTTTTTCATCTCAAGAAAAAAAGCATAGCCAAACATCTGATTGCCTAAACCTCCTCGGATAAGAATTATGAAGACTTTTAATTTGTGACTCTGGAACTTAAGATTCGGCATATATTATTTTAGAAAATGATTTTGGGGATATCTATAATAAGGTCTATAGCAATATCCTATAAACCGAATGACAGAATCCGCTATAGGTGTTATCAAACGTCCCTTGTCAGGCCGCCGTACGATTGGGCTGCATTCTGCAGGGCCTCTTCGGTGGTGAACTGCTGGTAGTAGGTGCAGCGGGTGACCACCGCCTGGCTCGAACAGCTCATTTTGCGCACGTGTACCAGTGCCCAACCCTTCGTCTCGTCGCCGAACTCGTCGCCCACCAGGGCCAGGCCGCCAGCCGTTTCCGTCATTTCGCGTGCCGCCACCTCGCGCCGCGTTATGCGCACTTTCGGGCGGTCGAATTCTACCACTTGCTGCAAAGTGTAGAGAATCAGTTTGTCGGTCGGACGCAGTTTGGAGCGCGTCAGATTTGTAATCAACGCTGCGGTGCTGTTCACCTCGCCAAGCCGTTGTTCAATCACAGGCAGAACGCCTTCGCTCACCGGCATTCCGGGCAGCAGCAGTGTGGCATCGGACAGCTGGCCGTTTTGTGGCAGGAAGACCACTTCCGTACGCCGCATCAGGCTCATAAAACGCGCATAGCCAGTCGGTTTGGCCGGAAATAGCGTCTCGCCGCTCCATTTCAGCACGGTCCACAGCCGGCTGCTGTGCGACAGTTGCTGCCGTGTTTCAAACTGCTTGCGCGTTCGCCGCTTGGGCTGATAGCTCGTTGCCGTGCGCGCAACAGTTTTACCATTGCGGACATAAAGTGTAATTCCGCTTTCTTTCAGGCGGCCTGTGATGTTCAGACCTTTAATGTTATCTTTTGACATAGGTTTAAAAATTTTGTAGGTTTGTATTCGGTTGATTTTAAGTGTTCGTTTGTCCAAATCTTAATTTCTTGCAAAGCGTTGCTTCAATTTTTTGGCACCGTACATCCCTCGCCATATCTTCGTTACATCACCGTTACTTCTTCGTTATTTCTTCGATTGCCTATCGAAGAAATAAGGTTGAAGTATCGTTGAAAAATCGTCGAACGGGGCTTGCTGGTGTATGGTGTGTTTTTATGAAATCGTCTGACAATATACAACAGGGGATGGCAATGTATAATACATAAACTTACTAAATGAAATTGTTAATACAGTCAATGATAAATTCACATTCGTCAAATGATAGATATGGTCCTATGGGAATGCTGAGCTCTTCACGATGTATTTTTTCTGTTATTGGCAATTCGTAATGGTTATATTGCAAATAGCAGTTTTGCTTATGAGGTGGGATGGGGTAATGTATTATGGTTTGAATGCCTTTATCCAAAAGATGTTTTTGCAGTAAATCTCTTTTTGCTGAAAGTATAGGGAAAATATGATACACATTTGTATCATTAGTCATTCTGTAGGGTAGATTGATTTGAGAATTAATTATATTATCGTAGTATAGTTGTGCTATTTGTTTTCTTTTGTTGTTTTCAGAATCCAAATATTTGAGTTTTAAATTAAGTACAGCTGCTTGAATCTCGTCCATACGGCTATTGCGTCCGCAATAGTCAAATTGGTATTTAATGGAAGAACCATAATTCGCGAGGCTTTTGACAATTTCAGCCAATTCAGGATCGTTTGTTGTTACAGCTCCGGCATCTCCAAGTGCTCCCAAATTCTTTCCAGGATAAAAACTATGTCCGGCTGCGTTTCCAAGAGCACCGGTACGAACGCCTTTCCCGTTTTTACACCCGTGAGCCTGGGCGTTATCCTCAATCAAAAGAAGGTTGTGTCTCTTGCATAGTTCAGATATTGTGTCAGTATATGCGCATCTACCATACAGATGAACCAACAATATGCCCTTTGTCTTATTGGTAATATGACTTTCGATAATTTCATCATCCAATTCAAGGGTGGAAAGTTTGGGCTCTACGAATATGGGTTTAAGTCTGTTCTCGGTGACTGATAAAATAGAGGCTATATATGTATTTGCAGGAACAATAATCTCGTCTTCTTCCTTTAAAACTCCCATTTCTTTATATGCGCGAAAAATCAATGTCAAAGCATCCAGTCCATTGCCACAAGTAATACAGTATTTTGTTCCTGTGTAATCAGCATAGTTTTTCGCAAAATCAGTACATTCTTCTCCTAATAGGTATCGGCCAGAATGCACGACTTTAGAAATGGCAGATTCTATTTCTTCGGAATACTGCTCAGTGATTCTTCGTAATTCGAGATAATTAATCATTTGTGGTTGGATACGGTTCGAAAATATAGTCGTTGGGGTCAAATGTTTCAGATGCAACTACCATCAGAATTGCATTCGGAGTAAAATTATACATCTTGTGCCAATCTTCGGGAAGCAGGAGCAGACATTTTGAAGGGGCGTCAAGAATGTAATGTGATTTCGAGGTCCCATTATCGCAGTATATTTCGCAATGGCCTTGTAAACAGATGGCTGCTTGTATGGTTTTATGATGCCGATGTCCTCCACGTTCAGAATCATCCACTCCGTAAATGTAGAAAATTCTTTTCATCGGAAAAGGGAAAATGTCTTCTATGACGGTTAGATTTCCTCTTTTGTCGGTATGAGTCTCAAGATTAATTAGCTTAGACATATTTAAATCCAATAGTAATAATTCGTAATTCCGTTTATTATTCTTTTGCCAATAATGAATAACCAACTCTTATAGTAGACATTCTTGGTTCTAAAGGGGAGAAGGCTTTTGTCTATTTTTCTGATTTGGCGGTAGATGTGAATCAGGTGTGGTAAATATGTTTTGTATATGTGTTTTTTTGCTGTTTGTGGAAGCTCGTAATCAGTGTAAACAAATTCTTTTATATTTCTACACTGATTGCATTTCAAAGCGTGAAAATGGAAAAAAACAATATCGAACTTTTTCCCAGAAGATGTTTCTGTTCCGATTATTCCTTTTGATGTTTTTATGAATGTATATTGTTGCATATTCCAAGGAGCAACACCTCCTCCAAGGTTCTCCAAAATATGAATTCCCTTGAAGCGTGTTGGCCAATCGTCTAAATACTTTTGGTCTCCAAATTTACCATCTTCGGGTTTGCTGTAGCACCAATCGATACAGGCATTCCTCCACCAATTCAAAATATTAAGTCCATTTTCGGTGTTACGGAAGGTCATAAATTGAACACAGTAGATTCCAGATAATTCTGTTTGGTCGTAGCAGTCAGTATATCGGTGAGGTGATAGAGACACATCATTTGTTCCCATTTCGTCTATTAATGATGCGGGATTTGAAAAGAAATAAATATCGGAGTCTATGTAGGTGCAATGGTCAAGACTGTATTTTTTCAGGCAGTATAGTATTGTTGAGGATGAACAAGTCCAGCAGTATTCGCCTTTGGTACGAGTTGGTTTGACTCTTAACAATTCCTCGTCTTCGAATTCTTTTAATGAAATGGCGGTTACGTGTTCCAGTTTCATTATGTTGAGGATATTCATCAGAGTGTCATCAAATGCGAATATATAAAGGTGAAAATCTGGACAATGTTTCTTTAGAGAATAATACATTGTCAACCCTTGTGCGGCATAGTTTGAGTCGAAAAGTGTGCAAAAATTATACATTAATTATGAATAGATGGCTTTAATACATTGAAGGAATATTATCAGTGTCAATTGAACTATTGAAATCTGGTAATAATCATATTTCGTATCATTTAAAAAATCTAAGCACTTTAAATAAAATGTGTTTGGTTTTGTTGTAGATTATATGTGGAAAAGATGTGGAATGTGAGCGGTAGTAATCTTGTATATTTTTAATGATTTGTCTGTTTGGAGCAATATCCTTTACAAAAGTGTAGTTGAAACTCTTATTGCCGTTATAAATAGGTCTTAGTGGAACTGATCCAGCTCCGCAATTTGTTCCAGTGCTATCAAATCCAATATTGCTTATAAATGAGTTTGTAGGGAATAAACACATTCCATCATTCTCGATCATATTGTATTGCCAACGAACAGCCCAAGAATCTACAGTACCTTTCATTTGTGATTTAAGCATAGGCCAAAAATCATCACCTCCTTTGCAGATTCGTTTTATCCTTTTTTTTGTTGGATTTTTGATTATTGGATAAGATGAAATGTCCCAATTAGCTGTTGACCATCTGTCTTTCCAGGTTGCCCAACCCCAAGATTCAACCCTTGGGGCTATAAAAACGTCATAAGAATAACTGAATGGTATTTCTATATTTATAGAGGTTCCCCCAATAGTATATATATATTTGTTGTGATTATATGTTTCCAAAGCCTTGTTCATAAACCTAAGAAAGAAAGGATGTGTCACAATGTCGTCTTCGACTACAATGACTTTACCAAATTGATTTATGATTTTGGTTACACCGGCGATTACGGAGTTGGCAAGGCCTTTGTTCTTAGGGGCTTCTTCGATCGTTACGCTTTTGAAGCCGTCAATGGTATGTATGTATTGACGGACCTCTTTTATGTTTGCAAGGCATTCTTCGCTGACATCAGGCTTTGGACCGTCGGCAAAGATGAAAAGATCGCTTTCTGCGGCCAGTTCGTTTTTCTGCAGTGCCTCGACGGTCTGGCGGGTGTGCCAAGGACGGTTGTAGACGAAAAGTATGATGGAGGCTAAGGACATTTCTTGTTAGCGTGAATTTATTCTTCTATTTTCCAGTCGTCGATTATGCGTTTCTCGGTCGAGAAGTTGATGCCTATTTTGAAGAGTTTACGCTTGTCGGAAGCAAAAGGATTTGCATATCCTTTGTCTTTGATCTGCTTCAATGCGATGTCGGCGTCTTTGTCTATTTTCAATTCGAAGATGTAGATATAGTCTGCAGTTTGCACCAATACATCCATACGGCCGTCTACCGTGTGACGTTCAACCTCGACATATAGTCCCATCAGGCTGAAGAACACGTACATGGCGTTCTGGAAATAGAGTTCTTTGTCGCCCATTATTGCGTAGTCTCCTTTAGAGAAAAAAGTTTCAAGTCGCTGCATAAAGGCATATGCTTGACCACTACGTACCTCTTTGATAAATTTATCTATTGAAAAGCGGCTTTTTTCATCGGTTCTTGGAATGTAGAAGGGAACGAGATATTTAATAAAACCTTCACGAACCTCACGATTGGGGAATCCTAATGTATAGGTTTTGAATTCGCTGTCGTAGTCCTTAATGGTTAGGTATCCACTTTGATAGAGTAGGGGCAAGGGGTTCTCGTCCATTATGTCGATGGAGTTGAGCGTGTCTGCAGAGAGGCTCTCTTCGGTCATGTAATCCAATCGGTAGTTGGTTTTCTTAAGTTGATGGACGAGGAATGACGGGGTGCCTGTTTCGAACCAGTAATCTCGGAATTGACAGCTCGACAGGGTGTTTAGCAGACTGTAAGGATTGTAGATGGCTTCGGTGTTGTAATCGAAGTGGTATCCGTCAAAGTCATTTCGAAGTTTTTCGTAACACTCTGTCTTTGTTATTCCTGTTTTATTTGCAAGAAGAGCTACACTTTCGTCAAAATAGGAGTGAAGTTCCTGCTCCGTTATGCCGCATAGTCTGATATAGCGATGGTCAAAAGACAAGTCGAATAAATTGTTCAGATCGCTGAATACGCTGACTTTACCGAATTTTGTCACTCCTGTGAGGAATGCAAACCGGATTTTGGCATCCTGGGTCTTTAGAACGGAATAAAAAGCTTTGAGTTTGCTGCGGTATTTGTCTTGAAGTTCTGGATTGTCAATGGCTTGAAGCATTGGCTTGTCGTATTCGTCGACCAGTATGACAACTCGTTTGCCGGTTTGCTCGTATGCCTTGTCTATAACGTGAAGAAAACGTTCTTCTGTTGCACGTTGTTTGAATTCGTCGCCATACTGTTTCTCCCAACCCTCAAGGTGGCGATTCAATTCTGCTTCAAGTGACGACTCGTCTTTGTACTCGCGGCTGTTCAAATCCAAATGCAGAATTGGATATGACTCCCATTTGGTTTCCAAATCAGCTAAGGCCAGTCCTTCAAATAATTCTTTATTGCCCTGAAAATAGGCCTTCATTGTTGAAATCAGAAGACTCTTCCCGAAGCGACGAGGACGTGAAAGAAAATAGTAATTGCCTTCAGAGGCAAGCTTATATATCAAGTCCGTCTTGTCGACATACACATAATTGTCATTACGGATCTTTGTAAAATCCTGAATTCCTATGGGGTATTTATATACGGACTGTTCCATAATGTGTGGTTATATGTCGTTGTAATCTGAATTGATATAATAAGGTCGGAAAGATAAGATGTTTTTTAAAAATACGCTACCCAATGTGAATTATTATGTTTTAGAAAAATATTTTAAGATTGGACTATAAATGATTGTATGGCAGATGTTGTGGATGCGTTGTATGTGTTTGGGAGTATAAAAAACTGTCAAAAATGGTTTTAGGTTGAAAAGTTGAAGCCAATTCAGTACAATTTATGTATGTAGGATGCGAACGGTTTTGGGTATCCATTTTTTCTCGCTTTTAATGTAATAGTATAGAATTATATGCAAAAAGTATAATCAAGGTAAACTATTTTGATCAATTATAATATAAATATAAAACCTATGATTATTCGATGCTATATTGAGAACTGTATTTTATTGTTTCAGAATGATATATTTTGAATGATACTTTTTGTATATAATTTTTAAGGCGGTTTTTATGGCTGAATGGAAAAAAATACCAAATGGTTAATAATATGCATAGTTTGATGTGATAGCATTTGAGACTTGCTTTTGCAAAATTTCTTATTGTTTTTTTATCGTATTGGTTATGCAAGTATAGGTTGTGGGCAAAATATCGGTGGCAATATCGTCCTATTTTTAATGCTCTGAATGGCTCATTTAAAGAGAGACTTATGTTAAACAGTATTTTTTTCCAACTTTCGTTTTCTACTGTTTTATCGGATGATGTAGTTATAGACCCTTCGTTAATATATCTGATGTAAGTGGGTTCATATACAAAAGCGAATGACCTAATATGTTTCAGCAAATCAAACATCCATAAATTATCTTCGTGTATGATATTTGGATAGAAAAATAGATTGTTTTCAGTTATGAATTTTTTTTTAGTTAGTTTGTTGCAGGCTGTGACTTGAATGTTATCTCCATCTTTAAAGGATTGATATCTAAGCCAATTTGGATCGGTGATATACTGGTGATTACGGTATTTTTCTATGTTGTAATAATCATTCTTTGTGGCAGAATACATAAATCCCATCACTATGTCAATTTCTGGATGTTTATGCACTTCATTTGCAAGTAAAGACATTGCATTGTATGGTATTTCGTCGTCACTATCGAGGAAGAAAATGTAATCACTCGTGGATTTTCTTATACCAGTATTTCTGGCTTCAGACAAACCGCGATTTTGCGAATGGGATGAAATAATGTAATTAATTCTTGAGTTTTGATGACTGTATACAAATGCATTGACCAAAGACATACTGTTGTCATTTCCGCAGTCATCTACTATAATACAGTCGAGTTTTCCATTGTAGTTTTGATTCTCGACAGAATTTAGACATCTTTCAACGTATTTTTCAACATTATATACAGGAATTACTATAGAAATTGAAATCATTAGCGTTAACAGATATGGGGTATTGGAATTGTTATTTTAAAGCATAAATCTGTTCTATGTATGTATTGATGTATTTAGACATATTAAAATAATTCAAAAAGAAGGAACGATTATTATTGCCTTCTTGTTTGTATTTTTCAATGCTTTTTTGTTTGTCGATTATTGCCTTTTCTAACGAAGAATATAAGCTATCTATATTATTAATGTTGAAGAAGCGTATTCCGGAAATATTGTCCTTATGTTTGTTTATGAAATATTTGTTCCCGCCTGTTTTTGATAGTAATACATTTTTTCCGGCTCGTAATGCCTCTAACGTGGCAATATCAAAATATGTCTCAGTATTTGGAATCACGTGCAAATCACTTATGGACAGATAATCATTCACATTGTTGACAAAGCCAAGTTCTATCCATCTTTCGTGTTTGGGAGGTTTTATGTCCCCTTTGCCTGCACAAATTATAGTGCAATTAGGGTAATTGTTTAATAATCTGCAACCTGCAGTTTTTAATAGATCATAACCTTTGATTTTGTTATGCCTACCAAAAAAAGTAATTATAAAACTGTCAGGAGAAATGCCTAAATCACTTTTCTTACAATGGTCATAATAAGGTTGTATGTCTAAAATAGCAGTAGGAACAAAAAAAATGTTATTTTTCCGGCTTATCAATATTCTTCGTATTTTATTAACTTTAAAGTATGGTTCCAAGGCTTCTTCGCAGGGAAACATTAAATAATCACATTTTTGATAAGCTTTGCATTCGTTTTTTAGCGCAAAGGAACGAAATAATTTCATCCATTTTTTTTCGCCATTTAGTTGTTCATCTACATTAGAGCAAGGACAGTGTGAGGTTAATATGGTTTTAGATTTGTATTTGGGATATGTCGCCACGAACCGTGAAAATTGAGAAATAAGATGGAAGTGGATGTAATCATAGGTGTTTAGAATTTCAACATCAATTTTTTCAGGAAATGGCTCGTTGAATTGACGATCAGTGAAATTTTTTATTTTTGACAGCCTGCTTTTATACCTTAAAAATACATTTTTTATTATTCTTTTTAAAAAGTGATAAACAGTTAAAGACAGTTTTATTATTTTGTTATTGGAATTATCTAAATATTTATAAAGATTTTGTATTTGAGTGGTGTCATTATTATGTAATTGTTTGTTGACATAATTATTATCTGATTGATTATTGTTGATTTTTTCGAGCGAATCTTTAAGTTGTGATAAAAATGTGATTTGATTATTTGGGTGTTTTTTTAAGTGTTCATATACATTATAGATGTATCCGGAAGGACCACCTGTATTTGTCTTGGGAAAGTCATCCCAAATAAGTATTTTCATTTTCAATATATATTGTTCGTTATTTGAGCGTCAATGTACTCCGGACCAAGATGTAGAGTTTGACCAAAATTCTTGTTCCAAAACAAATATTCATCTTTTTCTTTTTGATGGATGTGTTTTATTGTAAAGTATATTGTATGATGAACGAAATCAAAATGTGAACTACCTTTTGAGAAGTCTTGATCGTTGGCTTCGAGTCTTATGGAGTAGTTGCCTTTCGGTAAACCGTGATGTTTTAGTGTTGTGATTATGTTAAAAGGAGACTCATATTTTGATGGATTAATTGTGTCTGACATAAAAAAACAGACTCTTACATCATCTTCATCTTGAATGAATACACATAATTGGAAGGCATCGATATTTTTTTTATTGCTCATCTTGATGCGTAGCCTAATATTTTCATCAGTAGCTATGGACGTGGGGTCTTCATTCAGTATTTCTACTTCTTCAAATATTATCCCTTTTGTAAGGAATGCATAATTGTCGTGGTGTCTTTCGTTAATAATGATTCTTCTTTCAGTATTTATTGTGTTGTTATTCTGGAGATAAATATCAATGCAATCACTAATTTCCCCCATATAGTCTAGTGTCCCATTTTTCAATACTAGTCCGCAAGAACAAAGCATTTTAATAGAATTCATATTATGACTCACAAATAATACAGTTCTCCCTTGTCCTTTGGATACGTCTTGCATTTTGCCGATGGCTTTCTTTTGGAATTCGGCATCGCCAACGGCGAGGACTTCATCGACGACGAGGATTTCGGGGTCGAGGTGGGCGGCGACGGCGAAGCCGAGGCGGACCATCATTCCGGAAGAGTAGCGCTTGACGGGGGTGTCGATATAGCGTTCGCAGCCGCTGAAGTCGACAATCTCGTCGAGCTTTTTGTCAATCTCGTGGCGCTTCATGCCAAGGATGCAGCCGTTCATATATATGTTCTCGCGTCCGGTGAGTTCGGGGTGGAAGCCTGTGCCGACTTCGAGGAGCGAGGCAATGCGGCCACGGGTGTAGATCTTGCCGGTGGTTGGGGCTGTGACGCGACTAAGGAGCTTAAGTAGGGTGCTCTTGCCGGCACCG
>Ga0310694_10006542_pt1 | contig 11018 bp, 7 predicted proteins | sample 174DNAGHGhighgp2_FD_203884 | JGI IMG/M metagenome (GOLD analysis project Ga0310694, IMG submission 203884) | Sheep rumen microbial communities from Palmerston North, Manawatu-Wanganui, New Zealand - 1742 DNA GHGhigh gp2 (v2) (version 2) | ecosystem: Host-associated > Mammals > Digestive system >... | reverse complement strand
TTCAAAAAGTGCCTCGATTTTTTCAAAAAGCGCCTCGATTTTTTAAAAAAGTGCCTCGATTTTTTCAAAAAGCGCCTCGATTTTTTCAAGCGTCGGCGCCTACTGCCGACGCTCCTTCCATTCTGTGGGCTTAATGCCGAACTGGCGGGTGAAACACTTGGTGAAGTACGAGGGACTTGAGAAGCCTACGCGGTAGCACACCTCGCTCACCGTGAGGCTGCTTTCGCGCAGCAGCTGCGCGGCGCGCTTCAGCCTTACGAGCTGTATCATTTCGTTGGGCGTCACGTCGGCCATCATCTTAATCTTGGCAAACAGCCCGCTACGCGAGATGGCCAGCTGCTCGGCCAGGAAGTTCACGTTCAGGTCGGGGTTAGCAAAGTTCTGCTCTATGAGCTCGTTCATGCGCAGCAGGAAGTCGTTGTCGGTGGGGTTGTTGGCTATCTTGGCAACGGGCTCCAGGGGTTCGCGCGCCAGCCGCTCGAAGAGCCGGCGCCGCATGTCGAGCGTGTTGCGGATGATGCCCTCCAGATATTGTATGGAGAACGGCTTCTCCACGTAGGCGTCGGCGCCCACGCCCATGCCTTCCACCTTGGAGGCATCGTCGGTCTTTGCCGTCAGCATGATAAACGGGATGTGGCTGGTGGAGGCATTGCTGCGCACGCGGCGGCACAGCTCGGCGCCGTCCATGCGCGGCATCATCCAGTCGCTCACAATGAGGCTGATGTTGTGCGTCTGCAGCTTGTCCAGGGCCTCAATGCCGTCGTGGGCAATCACCACGTCGTAGTGCTCCCTGAAGTGCTGCGCCGTGTAGTCGAGCATGTCCTGATGGTCGTCTACCAGTAGCAGGCCTGCGGGCGCCGTGCTGCCGCCAGGGGCGTCGTCGGCCGGAGCGTACGAGGGCACGACGGGCGCCGTGCTCTGCACCATGGCAGCGTCGGTCTCTGCCAGCTCGTCGGCCGCTGGCTGTGCCATGGCTTGCTGGGATTGCTTCAAAGGCAGCACCACTATGAACTTGCTGCCCTTGCCCACCTGGCTCTCCACGGTTATCGTGCCGCCGTGCTGGCTCACTATGTTGTGGACGATGCTCAGCCCGATGCCCGTGCCGGGCTTGTTGTCGGCAGCCTGGTAGAAGGGTTGGAAGATGCGCTCGCGGTCGGCATCGCTGATGCCTATGCCGTCGTCCTCCACCTCTATGTGGAAGCTGTCGCCGGCCGGCGCCTCGAAGCATCTCACGTCGACGCGGCTCTTGCTGTATTTATTGGCATTGGTCAGCAGGTTGCTCACCACCTTGGTCACGGCCTCGGCATCAATGAAGGCCGTGAGATGGTCCTCGGGATAGCTCACGGTGAAGCGGCGACCGTTTTGCTCAAAGGTGGGAGCAAAGCGCTCGCAGACGTTACGCAGCATCTGGCCGATGTTGTGGGGCGCAAAGCGCATGGGCATGTCTTTCTGCTCCACCTTGCGGAAGTCCAGCAGCTGGTTCACCAGCTCCAGCAGCCGGTGGGCGTTGCGGTCGATGACGTTGAGCGAGTTCCGCAGGTCGCCCATGCTCAGCCGTGAGTGGTCATCCTGCTGCGACGGAGCCTTGAGCTTTTTCTTGATTTCGTCGAGCGGCCCTATAATGAGGGTCACCGGCGTGCGTATCTCGTGGGCTATCATCGTAAAGAAGCTGAGCCTGGCCTCGCGGGCCTCGCGCTCCTTGGCCTCCGACAGCTGGTGAATCTCTGCCTGATAGCGCTGCTCGGCACGGCGCAGCCGCAGGCGCGTGTAATACCACACGGCGCCTATTAATAATAATAGGTATAGGATACGGGCAGGCCACGACCACCACCAGGGGGGGCTCACCACGATGGTAATGGTCGTAGCCTCGTCGGTCCACAGGCCGTCGTTGTTGGTAGCCTTCACGCTGAAGGTGTAGCGCCCGGCTGGCAGGTTGGTGTAGGTGGCTTTGGTTTGCGAGCCTACATAGTTCCAGTCGCGGTCGAAACCCTCCAAGCGGTAGGCATACTGGTTCTTCGACGGCGAGGCGTAGCTCAGCGCAGCATAGTGGAGGCTGAACATGCGGTCGTCGTAACTAAGCCGCAGCACGCCGCCATAGGTGAGCGCCTCGGGCAGCAGCTCGCTGCCCACGCTGACTCCCTGGTTGAACACGTCCAAGCCCGTTATGTAGACCGTGGGCTGCAGCGGGTTGGTGCGTATGGTGGTAGGCAGGAAACTGCTGTAGCCGTTGGCCGTGCCAAAGTAAATGCGGCCGTCGGCAGTCCGGAAACCGGCATTGGGCTGGAACTGCAGGCTCACAAGGCCGTCTTCGCGCGTGAAGGTGACCGTCTCTCCCGATGCCGGCAGGTATTTCAGCACGCCCTGCGCCGTCGACAGCCACAGTTCGGCACCCTCTTCGGGTTCCACGATGCTGCTGACGGGCACGTCAAGCAGACGCTCGAATTGATCCTTCTCGGGGCGATAGAGGCACAGCCCGCTTTGTGCGCCCACCCACAGGCGGCCGTCACGGGCAGCCACCACGCAGTTTATCTGGTCGTCGCCCAAGGCGTCTTGGCGGTATTGCTTCCATTGCTTGCCGTCATAGCTGTAAATGCCGGCGCCCTGGGTGGCTATCCACAGCCGGTGATTGCGGTCGACGGCCATGCTGACGCTCATGGCTTCGAGCGGCCTGACAAAGGCAAAGCTGTCGGCAGCGGCGTCGTAGCGGCACAGGGTGCCCATGGTGCCGGCCCACAGTGTGGAGCCATCGCGCAGCATGACGTAGCAGCTGTTGTCGGGCAAGCCGTCGGCAGTGGTGTAGTGGCGCAGCGATGAGCCGCTCAGGCGGTAGATGCCTGCCGAGTAGGTGCCCACCCAGAGGCCGTCGTCGTCGGCCTGCAGGGCGTGGACGTTGTGCTGTGAGAGCAAGTCTCGGCCCGGATAGTCGGTCATGGCGCCGTTCTTCAGGCAGCAGAGGCCAGCGTCGTCGCTGGCTATCCACAGGCGGCCGTCAGTGTCCTGACAGAAGCGGGCAATGACGTGGCCGGCCACGCCGTCGAAGCGGCGCGTGGCGTCGTTCATGTAGTACACGCCGTCGTAGAACGTTCCCAGCCACAAGCCGCCCTCGTGGTCGCCGGCAATGGCGTACACAAACTTGGGCGTGTCCCACAGTTCGATGTTGCCGCTGTCCATGTCGTAGGCCACCAAGCCCTCGTCGCAGCCCATGAGGATGTAGCGGTCGTCGTATTCGTACAGTTTGTGGATATGGTTGCCCAGGCGGTGCAACAGGGGGCTCACCACCTGTGTAGACTTGTTGCCGTCGCCTACGAGCATGAGTCCCTCTTCCCAGGTGCCTATCCACAGTCGTCCGTCGTGGCTTTGCAGGCGGTCTCCGCGGCCCGTGGGCTGTAGCTTCATCTCCTTATGCCGGCGGAAGCTCTCGGTACGTGGCAAATAGCTGTAGACGCCGCTCGGGGTGCCCACCAGCAGCGAGTCGCCCTGGGGCTGGAGCGACATGATGTACTGGTTGACGCCGTTTTCGGGAATGCGCAACGTGCGTACCGCCGTTCCGTCGTAGCGGCAGAGGCCGGCGTCGGTGCCCAGCCAGATGAATCCGCGTGAGTCCTGCACAATGTTGCGCACGGTGTTCGACGGGAGTCCGTCCTCGGTGGTAAGCCGCTGCAGGGCGTGGCGCGTGGCGCCCACCGTGGCGGAGGCTGACAGAAGCAGCAACAGGAATAGGTTAACGGCGCGTTGTGACATAGCAAAAGACTATTGATAAATGAGTGTTACGATGTGTTCTGGCTGAAAGAGCTGCCTGGCTACCTGCAAGAGGTCGTCGGCCGTCACGGCGTCAATCCTGGCAAAGAGCGTGCTGAGGTCTTTCTCGGTGCCGTTGTGCAGGAAATTGCGTCCGAAGTCAAGCGCGAAGTTCTCGCGGTTGTCACAGGCAATGGCTATCTGTCCCTTTATCTGGCGCTTGGCGGCCGCCAGCCGCGCGGCGCTGAGAGGTTTCTGCATGAGGCGGTCCAGTTGTCGTCGGACCAGCTGCCGGCACTTCCTGACGTCGGCGGTGTCGCAGCCAAAGTAGACCCCCCAGAGCCCCGCGTCGCTATAGGCCACCATGGTGCTCTCCACGGTGTAGACAAGTCCGTGTCGCTCGCGCAGCGACAGGTTCAGCAGCGAGTTCATGCCTGGTCCGCCAAGCAGATTGTTGAGCAGGTAGAGCGCCATGCGCCGCGGATGGTTGAAGTGGTAGGCTCGGCAGCCCATCATGACGTGCGCCTGGTGGGTGTCCTTGTGGCGCACGATCACCTGATGGCCAGGGGCTAATGGCTCCAGGCGGGCCGCTGGCGTCACCCCTTGGCCGGCGGCGGGCAGCGTGGCGGCAGTTGCGTTCTTGGCAAGCATGCCGAGAAGACGGCTGAAGCTGATGTCGCCGTAAGCAAAGAAAACGGCGTTGTCGGCACGGTAGTGGCGGCGGGTGAAGCGCTGTGCGTCGGCCGTAGTGTAGGTACGCAGGTGTTCGGCCTCGCCCAGGATGTTGTGGCCTAACGGATGGTTGGCAAACAGGATGTTCTCAAACTCGTCGTAGATCAACTCGGCGGGCGAGTCGTTATAGCTTTCTATCTCGTCGCACACCACCTGCACCTCCTTGTCGATTTCGGCCTGGGGGTAGAGGCTGTTGAATACAATGTCGGTCAGCAGGTTGAAGGCTGAAAGGAAATGGTCGCGGTGGATGGCGGCATAGAAGGTGGTGTCTTCCTTATTGGTAAAGGCGTTGAGCTCGCCGCCCACTTTCTCCAGGGCGTTGATTATCTGGAGGGCGTTGCGGCGTGCAGTGCCCTTGAAGGTGACGTGCTCGCAGAAGTGGGCCAGTCCTTCCTCGCCTGCCTGCTCATGGCGGGTGCCGGCGGCTATCTGGTAGCCGCAGTAAACAACCGGCGAGGAGGAGGGAAGATGAATAACCCGAAGGCCGTTAGGCAGCGTGGCCGTATTATACTTCAGGCTTCCTACACTTATGTGCTCTTGGTGCTTCAATGTTGAACAAGGATAGTAGAGTCGTGAATTATCTGACTGCAAAAGTACTACATTTCCGCTATTCTGCCAAATCTTTCCATCTCTTTTTGGCGCCACAAGCCTGTTGTGAGCATAAAAATCATAACAAATAGGGATTATCCGGGCCGCTGCCTTGTAGTAACTATGCAGCCGAAAAGGAACACTAAACCAGACTCACAACTTGCAAACCGATATTTTAGAGAAGTACAACGTACCCGTACCACGTTATACCAGCTAGATAGAACAGCTGATGTGCAACTACCGGACGCAGCTGAGCAACGAGCAGATGGCGCAGCACCGCGACAAGCTGGAAGAGATGGCGCGCGACGGCATCGTCGACATCGACGGCAACACCATCGTCATCACACAGAAGAGACTGCCTTTCGTGCGCAACGTGGCGGCTGCTCTTGACCCGCTGATGGAACACACCACGAAAGCATTCTCAAAACCTATTTAGCAACCGTGAAACAGCAACTTTACTCTTATCATTACACAGCCAAATGGTCATTTGATGCAGCAGGTGCCGGTTTTTGTTCAAAACGAGGCTACTTTTGAAAAAAACGAGCGTAGATTTTTTCAAAAAGTGCCGCTTTTTTGAAAAAAGGAGGCGCTTTTTGAGAAAGCCGCGGCGCAATATGAAAAAAAGATGCCGCCACGCGACAAAAAGATGGCAGCAAATGGTGGATTTCAGCTTTTTTTTCGTAACTTTGCCGTCATGATACGAAGTTTTGAAGAATTAGGCGTCAGCGAGGAGATACGCCGCGCCATTGAAGAGTTAGGTTTCGAGCAGCCCATGCCGGTACAAGAGGCTGTCATCCCGTTTTTGTTAGGCGAGCAGCGCGACGTCATTGCACTGGCACAGACAGGCACCGGCAAGACCGCCGCCTTCGGCATACCCCTGCTGCAAAGAATAGCCCAAACACCCAGCGACCAGGCAACCGAAGCCGGCGGCCAACCGTCAGCGCCCGCCGGCCAGCCCACCCTGCCCGCGGGTAGGCTTAATAGCGTCGACAACGCAGCCCCCGGCGGCGAGCCGCAGCGCCGCCTCCCTCAGGCCTTAGTGCTAAGCCCCACGCGCGAGCTGTGCCTACAAATAGCCGACGACCTGCGCGACTTCTCCAAATACATGGACGGCATTCACGTGGAAGCCGTCTATGGCGGAGCCGCCATTGAACCGCAGATGCGCGCACTGAAGAAGGGGGTGAACATCATCGTGGCCACACCCGGCCGACTGCTCGACCTGAAGAAACGCGGATACGCCCGACTGGAACAGGTAAAGAACATTGTGCTCGACGAGGCCGACGAGATGCTGAACATGGGCTTCTCCGACGCTATCAACGAGATATTCGAGGCGCTGCCCGAGGAGCACGCCACACTGATGTTCTCGGCCACCATGAGCCGCGAGGTGGAGCGCGTGGCCAAGAAATACCTCAACAATGCCGAGGAGATTGTGGTGGGATCGCGCAACGAGGGCGCCGAGAACGTGAACCACGTGTACTACCTGGTGCACGCCAAGGACAAATACCTGGCGCTGAAGCGCATCGTTGACTACTACCCCAAAATCTTTGCCATCATCTTCTGCCGCACGAAGATTGAGACGCAGGAAGTGGCCGACAAGCTGATACGCGACGGATACAACGCCGAGTCGCTGCACGGCGACCTCTCGCAGCAGCAGCGCGACCTGACGATGCAGAAGTTTCGCCAGCACACCGTACAGCTGCTCGTGGCTACCGACGTGGCCGCCCGCGGACTCGACGTGGACGACCTGACGCACGTCATCAACTTCGGACTGCCCGACGACATTGAGAACTACACACACCGGTCGGGCCGAACCGGGCGCGCTGGAAAGAAGGGCACCAGCATCAGCATTGTGCACACCAAGGAAAAGCACAAGATACGCAACATAGAACGCGAGATAGGCAAGAAATTCGTGGAGGCCGACATACCCAGCGCTGAGGAGATATGCAAGAAGCAGCTCTACAAGGTGATGGACGAGATTGTCAAGACCGACGTCGACGACGACGAGATAGGGCCCTTCATGCCCGACATCGACCGCTATTTTGAATACATCGACAAGGAGGAGATTATCAAGAAAATAGTGTCACTGGAGTTCGGACGCTTCCTGGCTTACTACGCCGACGCACCAGAAATAGAAAAACCCGTGGAGGGAGGCAAGCGAAAGGCTGACGGCGGAAAGCACAACGCCGACGCCGGCAAACGCAGCAGCGACGCGGGCAGACGCAACGCAGAGCACACCAAACAGCCGGAAAAAGGCTACAAACGGCTCTTCATAAACTTAGGCAAGAAGGACGGCTTCTTCCCCGGCGTGCTGATGCAGACACTGAACCGCTACGTGGGCGGTAGGCAGGCGGTTGGACATATCGACCTGCTGGACACCATCAGCTACTTTGAAGTGCCGGAGCGCGACGCCCGCAAGGTGGCCACACAGCTGACAGGCATAAGATTCAAGGGACGCACCGTGCGCTGCAACGATGCCGACGAAAGCAACGAAACAGCCGACAAGCGCAAAAACCGGCCATTCCATCGCGAAAAGAACGACTGGAGAAGCCTGATGCAGAAAGCGTCGAGAGAACTCATAGGCGAGGAGCCCGACTTCAGCGAAGAGGGGTGGGCACGCCGGAAACCGCGGAAAAAGAAATAAAAAGAAACAGCTGTTATTGAAATTGTCACACCACGGCGCGCAGATACTGCCGCATCTGCCGCCGTGCCAGCCCAAGGCGGTTTTCCACCGTCTTGTATTTTACACCCGTCTGCTCGGAAATCTCACTGACGCGCATGCCGTCGAGAATGTGCATGCGGTAAATGTCGCGGCAGTTCTCGGGTATGCGCACCAGGCCGCGCTCCATGCGCTCAACAATGTCGGCTGCAAAAAACACCGATTCCATCGAGTATTTATTGCCGTTACTTCCTTTAAGATAATGCTCATACTCATGGAAATAGGCGCGACGCCTGAAAAAATCCATTATCAGATTGTGGCAAACGGTGAACACCAGCGCCGGCAGTGTCTGCTCGCTGAGCATCTTGTCGGTAGTAAGAATGCGGAGATAGGTGTTCTGAACCAGGTCCTCGGCCTCGTCCATGTCACCCAGACGGCTACTGGCATAGGCCAGTAGCTCGTCTCGATGCTGAGAGTAATAGTTTGATATAAGTGATTGCTTATTCATTAACAACAGGCTTTATAGTGCCGTCCTCGTTGTAGTAGAGTCGCTGAACCTTCAAGGAACGCAGATGGGTGACGTCGTTGGAAGGCACGCAGTCGTGGTAGAACAGATACCACTGACCCTTGTACTCAACAATGCTGTGGTGGGTGGTCCAGCCAACGACAGGCTCCAGAATGACGCCCTGATAGGTGAACGGGCCGTAGGGGTTGTCGCCGATAGCGTAGCACAGGAAGTGGCTATCGCCGGTGGAATAGCTGAAATAGTACTTGCCCTGATACTTGTGCATCCACGACGCCTCGAAGAAGCGGTGAGGATCGCCGGCCGTCAGGGGCTTGCCCGTCTTGTCTAAGATGAGGACTGAGCGGGGAGCCTCGGCAAACTGAAGCACGTCGCCGCTCATGCGCACCACGAAGCTGGGCAGAGCCGGAGCGTCGGGCTTGGCAAAGAGCTGCGTCTTATGGTCGGGAGCAGGGCCAAGGTCTACGAGCCCGTTGTCGTCGCCATATTTGCCGGGAATGGTCTCAAAGCCATGAAACAGCGGCTGCCACCACTGCAGCTGTCCGCCCCATAGTCCGCCAAAGTAGGTATAGATGGTGCCGTCGTCGTCTTTGAACACGCAGGGGTCGATGCTGAAGGAGCCGCGGATGGGCTGGTCCTGAGGAATGAACGGGCCTTCAGGTGTATCGCTCACGGCGACACCCAGACGGAAGACGCCATCGTAGCCTTTAGCCGAGAAGACAAGGTAATACTTGCCGTCTTTCTCGACAACGTCGTTGTCCCACATCTGCTTCTCGGCCCATTTCACCTGGTCCACGTCGAGGATGACGCCGTGGTCCACGGCCTCATCGTTCTCCACGTCGCCAAAGGACAGCACATGGTAGTCGCGCATCTGGAAGTGACCGCCGTCGTCGTCGAAACATTCGCCGGCATCCCAGTCGTGGCTGGGATAAACGTAGAGGCGGCCGTTAAATACGTTAGCCGACGGGTCGGCCATATAATCGCTGGGGAATAGATAACGAGGGAGTTTTGCCATAGTTTTGAAAGGTTTTAGTATTATTTGTAGAGTTTGATTATTTCCTGGACTACAGGCTTCGCCTTGTACTGACGGTCGAAGAGCAGAGGATAGTTGGTGCGCCCGGCAATGGGCCAGCCGTTGAGCCACGAGCCGCCGTCGCTGATGCCCCAGAGATTGATGCGGCTTATCTGGGAACGATGCTTGTAATAAATATTAAAGAGGTCGAGCCAGCGCTGCGACAGCTGCTTCTCAACGTCTTTGGGCAGTCCGTCGGCATAGGGGTTGTACTTTTGCTGAAACTCGAAGTTCTGTTCCACATTAGCACCGCCGAAGCCCTGAGGATTGGGCAGCACGTTGATGTCGAGCTCTGTAATCATGACCTTGACACCGCAGGCTGCAAAGGCATCTATCGACTTTTCGTATTCCTGAAGGTTGGGATAGTCAAGACCGTTGTGGCTCTGCATGCCGACACCGTCGATGCGCAGACCCTTGGCCTTGAGGCTCCTGACAAGGCGGCAGACGGCCTCGCGCTTGGCGGGGCCTGCCATGGAGAAGTCGTTGTAATAGAGCTCAACGTCGGGGTCGGCCTCGTGAGCCGCACGGAAAGCAATCTCTATGAATTCCTCGCCCAAGAGATTGAAGAAGGGCGACTTGCGGAAGGAGCCGTCGTCCTCAATGGCTTCGTTGACAACGTCCCAGCCGTGCACCTGGCCCTTGAAATGGCCGACGACGGTCTTAATATGCTTTACCAGGCGCTCCTTGAGCAGCTCCTTTGACACGGGACTGGCGTTGTAGCCGGCAGTGAACCACCAGTCAGGAGCCTGGGAGTGCCACACTAAACAGTGACCCAGCACCTTCAGCTGGTTCTGCTCGCAGTATTTCACAAACTTATCGGCCACACGGAAGTCGAAGACGCCCTCGGCGGGAGCCAGCACCTCGCTCTTCATGCAGTTTTCGGCCACGGCGCAGTTGAAGTGCTCCCTAAGCACCTTGGTAGCCTCGGGCACCTGACCATCGCTCTGCCATTGGTTGACGGCCGCCCCTATGAGGCAGTACTTGCCTACGGCGTCCTTCAGGCCGGCCGTCTGTGCCTGGGCAGGAGCAAGTAGTAGCGAGCAGAGGGCTATGAGGAGGAAGTCGCGTTTCATGCCTTGTTCCTTTCTTCTATCTCTTTATTAATCTGGTCTACCAATTCGTCGGAAAGTTCATACTTGGAGATGATAAACATAGCCAAGACGAGCAGCATGGCGGGAATGACGCAGACGAGCCAGCGGATACCCTCCTGAGCCTGGGGCGTCTGCAGTTCCAGGTCGTTCATGAAATAGGCACCGGCGGCATTGCCCACCGACATCATGGCGAAGGCGGTAATAAAGAACAGCGCAATGATGCGCAGGGGGCGGTTGCGCATGAACTCCGTCCACAGGTCGCTCACCTTGACGTTCTTGGTTTCGCTGTCGTCCATGACCACGCGCTCCTTGGTCTGAGTGAAGCAGAAGATGAGCAGGCAGAGCCCAACAAGAGCGAAGATGAGCATGGTAAGGAACCACGCGTTGGAGTCCTTCGGCAGGGTCTGGGCCTCCTCGGCAGCCTTATAGCTGGTCCAGGCGAGCACCCAGCCGGGGATGACGCCACCGAGCGCCATGCCTGCCTTGAAGAAGATGCCGGTGAGGGCATTGACGATGCCGCTGATACGGCGGCCGGTCTTCCACTCGCCATAGGAAATAACCTCGGGGATGAGCGCCCACATATAGCCGGTGGCCACGATGACACCCGTGGACTTAATG
>Ga0310694_10006538_pt1 | contig 11022 bp, 10 predicted proteins | sample 174DNAGHGhighgp2_FD_203884 | JGI IMG/M metagenome (GOLD analysis project Ga0310694, IMG submission 203884) | Sheep rumen microbial communities from Palmerston North, Manawatu-Wanganui, New Zealand - 1742 DNA GHGhigh gp2 (v2) (version 2) | ecosystem: Host-associated > Mammals > Digestive system... | reverse complement strand
TCCCGCCTTCACAACCCTCCAGTCTGCTACTGTCCCCGTGAAGAAGACCGGTCCCAAGCGTGCCATTGCCTGCCTCGTCTTCCTTTTCCTCGCCTTCTGCTGCACCACCGCCTACATCTTCCACAAAGAAGACGACCTAAAGCCATTATTAGGTTTATCCTAATAAAAAATTTGGTACTTTCGTTTTTTTTCCTTATCTTTGCCCCCAAAATATTAATTCGATGGATTATGGTACCGAAAATTGGAGATAAGATGAAGGCAAGTCCTCAGTTAACAGCACAGCCAGACTGGGTTGAAGGAGAGGTTATTGACGTAGAGCAGAACCCATTTTTGGGATTGGTTATTTCAATAAAGGATAAACTTGGCAGAATTTTTTTCGGTCAGAGCCGTTATTTCTTGACGCTGTAAGAGAATGTTTGCAATAGCCTTTGATAATACTCCCTGGTTCAAGGTCTCCGTTAGAGATATTCGAGCATTCAAGGTTGAAAACTGGTCGAATTTCACAGAAATAGTTAAAGGAGATTAGTTTAAATATTATTCTTCTTGGTCACATTTCTCGATGTGACCTTCTATCATATACTCCATGCGCCAGCCGATAAATTTTAAAATCGATCCTTTGATGGTCGATTTTACCTTAGTGTAGAGTGCCGCATTGTCGGCACCTGATCTAAGCCAAAAGAAAGGACATTACATTACTGCATTCCTGCTGTGAAGCAGCAATTATATAAAAAATCGTTATGTATTCCCGGGCAGGCTCTTGTCTGAAACTCTCATAATTAAGACCAGATAATCCTGCCCCTTTTCCTGGGCTAATCTGTAACGCCCTGTGTTTAAATGACTTCACAAGTCAACATATCATCCCCTACCGGGGTAAAATCAGCCCCAAATCTGGGGCAAGATTTTCCGAGGTCGGAATTATTTCCCCTGAATCTGAGGCACGTTTATGCACAGGGGGTAGAAATCTGCCCCAAATCTGAGGCAAGATTTTCCGAAGTCAGAATTATCTGCCTTGAATCTGAGGCACGTTTATGCCCAGGGGGTAGAAATCTGCCTTGAATCTGAGGCACATTTTTCCGAGGTCGGAATTATTTCCCCTGAATCTGGGGCAGGTTTATGCACGGGGGGTAGAATTTTCCCCCGAATCTGAGGCACGTTTTTCCGATTTCGGAATGATTTCCCCCAGATCTGGGTCAGATAAATGAACTTCTAAAATGGTTTGCTCGAAATCTCAGGCATAAAAAACGGCTTTTGGAATGTCATTCTCTGCTTCTCGGTCGATGTTCCATACGAGTAATATTGATTACCCCCAAATAAATGACATGAAATTATATCCGTTATTATTTGAACCAAACTTACACTCCGTAATCTGGGGTGGCAACCAATTGCGTTCCTATAAAGGCTTGGAACCTTCTGATGAGCCAATAGGTGAAAGTTGGGAGGTGAGTGCTGTACCTACAAGCGCCAGTATCATAAGTAATGGCGAATGGAAAGGCAGAGACCTGATATCTGTGATAAATGAGCATCCCGATGCCATTCTTGGCAAGAAAGTCAACGAGAAATACAACGGAAAACTACCTCTCCTCGTTAAGTTCATTGATGCCAAACGAGACCTGAGCATTCAGGTACACCCCAATGACGAGATGGCGATGCGCGAGCATGGTAAGATGGGTAAGTCTGAGATGTGGTATGTCATCAAGGCTGATGAAGGAGCCCATCTCTATGCAGGATTCAAGCAAGAGATAACTCCTGAGGAATATCAACAGCGTATAGCAGATAGTACAATCACAGAGGTCCTTGCTGACCATCAGGTAAAGGCTGGCGATGTGTTCTATCTCCCTGCTGGCCGTGTCCACGCCATTTGTGGTGGTATCATGTTGGCAGAAGTCCAACAGTCATCCGATGTCACCTATCGTATTTTTGACTATAATCGCCCTGGCATGGATGGTAAGCCTCGCGGGTTACATACAGAACTGGCTGCAAAAGCACTTGACTACCATGTAGAAGACAATTATCGTACAGAATACGATGATAGATCAAACAAGGCAGTTCAAATCATTGACTCACCATATTTTAGTGTACGCGTAATGGAAGTCTCAAAACCTTTCCATCGTAATCTGATAAAATATGATAGTTTCATTATCATTATGGGCATTGAAGGTGATTGCTCCATCCGTGTGCGCAGCACAGGAGAAGAACTTCTATTAAAGGAGGGAAATAGTACATTGATACCTGCAGGAATTGCTGACTACGACATTATTCCGCAGCAAGGAAAGACCCGAATTCTTGATGCTTTTATTGACAACAAGGACAGAAGATTTTCTCATAAGGTGACACGATTCTTGCATATAACGAGGCAATAATTTTTTTATATGAATGTAAGCAGCCAATTTTGACGTATTGCAAGAAAAAATGAAAAGATATTCCTTTGCACTGTTCATTAATATTAAAAAAATATGTTCAGTAGCAAAGATTTTGAAAAGTGCTGGTTTTTATACCAGAGTGAGGGTTTACCTTACAATCTCTCCATTGAGGATTTCTGCCTTAAGCAAGGCGTTCCTGTAAACGAGTTCAACAAATGGTACAAGGATACCTACAAGCGTATTCGCCCCATCCAAGTGGATGGCATTCCTTCAGCGGAATCCAAAGTTTCGTCAGGAGATGTTCCAGTGAAGGAGGCGGATTGTGTACGGATGGCTGTAACTGTCTGTATGTGCAATGGGATCATTATCAAGCGGATGAACTTAAACTACGATTCCCTTCAGAAATTCGTAGAGAAACTGGAGGACCTATGTTGGCAATATACGGCCTGAAGAACTTCTACTATATCCCAGGTGTGAAATGAAATCAGATTGGTCTATAAATAATAAGCGAATTGCAAAAAATACATTATATATGTATTTTCGTATGGCTGTGATACTTGTTATCACTTTATATACCGCAAGAATAATTTTCAATGCACTAGGAGTTAAGGATTATGGTATATATAATGTGGTTGGTAGTATCATCATCTTATTTTCTTTCATTAATAGTGGTCTTAGCAATGCAACCAAAAGATATATAACAGCAGAGATTGCTTCTGGAGATGATGAGAGTAGAAGAATAATATTCAATAGTGCCATTATTGCTCATATTTTTATCTCCATTATTATCTTTGTGATAGCTGAAACAGTTGGATTATGGATGGTTAACGAGTTCCTAAATCTCCCAGAGGAACGTATGTTCGCTGCTAATATTGCTTTTCAACTATCAGTGGCTACGGCAATAGTAAACATCATGCAAAGTCCTTTCATTTCTGCAATTTTGGCATATGAAAAGATGTCTATCTATGCCTATTTAACAATAGTCGATGTTACTTGTAAACTCCTGATAGCATTCTTAATACAGGTAATGTCCGGTGATAAGTTGATATTTTATTCCACTTTCATCTTTCTTATAGGAGTAATCAACGTAATAGTTTATAAATTATATTGTAATCATTGTTTTCCCATGTGTAGATGGTTACTTGTTCGGGAAAAACACATATTAAAAAAAATGTTTAATTATACAAGTTGGAGTCTAATTGGGCAAGGAGCCGCAGTCTTGTCAAACCAAGGTGTAAACTTCATACTGAATTTGTTTTGTGGAGTTGTAGTAAATGCTGCTATGGGCATCAGCAACCAGATCACTAAAGTCGTTAATGACTTTGTCATCAATTTCCAGTATGCTTTCAATCCACAGATTACGAAATTATATGTAAGCGACAATATTGAAGATCTTAAGAAACTGGTATGGCGTTCATCACGCTATTCTAGTTTTCTAGTCCTGTTATTCCTACTTCCAGTCTGCTTCGAGGCTGCTGATTTTCTTCTTCTTTGGTTAGGTGATTACCCTGAATACAGTGTGGAGTTTTGCGTTCTCACAATGATTTGTGTGTATCTTGAGGCTATCACTGCCCCGTTATGGATGGTGCTGTGTTCTGATACAAATATCAAAGTCTATCAGTTGACCGTCTCTACCATTTTTTTGTTGAATGTCTTTTTAAGTTGGATTTTTATGGTTTTAGGACAGCCTCCTTTCACAGTTATGGCAGTCCGCATCTTTGTTGATGTAGTTCTTATTCTTACACGTTTATTGTTCGTTAAGAATAAAATAGAAGGATTTTGTGTATGGGGGTGGATTAAGGATGTATTTGGTAATTCTGTTCTAATTATCATTGTTCCTTTGCTATGTACTTTCGTTTTATCAGATTTGCATTATCCCAATACTATTGTTAGATTTCTTATTATTGGATTAATATCCATGCTTATTACTCTTTTCTCTATCATTGTTATTGGTCTGACTAAAAATGAAAAAGCGTTTTTGATAAAGAATGCAAAGGAAAAACTAAGATTGATATGAAAAAGTTTTTTTTAACAAAATTAAGGAAATTGAAGTATCTGCTTGAGTTATTACTATTTTTGAATTTCAGGAAAGAAAAGAAAATAGTTTTTCTTTTCGGGGTTCCGTCTCATTCTAATTTGGGTGATCAGACTCAAACCATGTGTATAAAGAAATGGTTTAAGGTAAATTACCCTAATTATGTGGTGCGGGAGTTTCAACAAGATAGGTGCGGACGTGTGACACAAAAAATCATACACAGATATATACATCATTATGACAAGATCGTCTGTCATAGCGGCTATCACCTCACCGATTTATATTCAATGGAAGATATATATAAAAATGCATGTAAAATATTTGTCGAATTCCCTATTTTAATTTTCCCACAGACGATTTTTTATAAATCTGAACTCAAGTTGCAAGATACAGCAAATGTTTTAAATAAACATGGAAATGTGACATTGATGGTACGGGACAGTAAGTCTTATGAAACAGCAAAGCACTTTTTTACCGGATGCAGATTACTTCTTTATCCAGATATTGTTACTTCTCTAATAGGTTCTTTAACTTTTAGTGAGAAACGCGAAGGAATATTGTTTTGTACAAGAAATGATTTGGAAGCTTACTATTCCCATGAACAGATAGAGTGTCTTAGAAAGAGATTTTACAATCTACATACTGAGAAGACTGACACGACATTGCCACTTCAGTCCAAGTACATGATAAGAAATAGGGAAAAAATCTTGCAAGATATTGTTTCTTCTTACTCACGCTTTAAACTTGTAATAACAGACAGGTATCATGGTACTATATTGTCCCTGATATCTGGGACACCTGTGATTGTGCTTAAAACGTCAGATCATAAGCTTTCATCGGGCGTAGATTGGTTCCCTGATAGTTTCCATGATTATGTATCTCTTGCTGATGATCTTGATGAAGCATACGAACTTGCAAAAGAAATACTGAATAAAAAACTAGATTATAAATTAACTCCTTATTTCAAAGAAAATTATTACGACAAACTGAAAAATATTTTAGAAAACGAAAATGGTTAAACTGTGTGATAATATTGATTGCACGGGTTGTTCTGCTTGTAGTAATACTTGTGGTCAAGGTGCTATTTTGATGCAGCCGAACAATAAGGGCTTTCTTCATCCTATCATAGATACAGAGAAGTGCATAGTTTGTGGAGCCTGTATGAAGGTTTGTCCAATACTGAATGAGAATGAGTTCAGAAAGCCTTCGGATCAAACAGCACGTAAAGGTTGGGCACATGACGATAACATTGTCTCCAACAGTTCTTCTGGTGGATTGTTCACTCTCTTAGCTGACTATGTCTTGGAGAATAAAGGTCACGTTTATGGAGCCTGTTTTGACACTATAAATTGGAAACTTCAACATGTCAAAGTAGATAATTTCAATGATCTTGAACAGTTGCGGGGTTCCAAATATTTACAGAGCGAGATAAGAGATGCTTATAAAGAAGTAAGGAAGGATTTGAACAATGGAAAAGAAGTATTGTTTGTTGGAACACCTTGTCAAATATCTGGACTCCATTTTTTCCTTCACAATAAGAAATATCCTAATCTCCTTACTGTTGATTTAGTGTGTCATGGGGTACCGTCTCCTGTCGTTTTTAAGGCCTATACGGATTATTTGAGAGATTTAAAAGGGTCAGATCTTGTACAATATTATTTTCGAGAGAAGAAGTGGTGCTGGACAAGATTCAATTCCTTAGCAGTCTTTAAAAACGGTTCGGTGAGTCGTGGTAAATGGGAAGAAGACATATATATGCGAGGCTTCTTGCGCGAATTGTTTTTGCGTGATTCTTGTCACAATTGCCGTTTTGCGAATATGAACCGCCAAGGTGATATTACATTGGCAGATTATTGGGCATATAGACATAAACGTGGTGAAATCCGCAACAAAGAGAGGGGTTGCTCATTGATTCTAATGAATAATGAAAAGGGGCGTGAGGTAATAAGACAAATTTTGCCTCGGATGGTTAGTTATCCGATGTCAATCGAAGAAGCACGCATAGGTAATCAAGCCCTAAGTAAGTGTTTTCCCAAAAATCCTTTAAGTGATTCTTTTTGGAAAGATTTCCATGATAAGGGTTTTTCGGGAATAATTGATAAGTATTTGTATCCAGAGCCTATACCTATTTACTACAGACTTATTTATAAGTTTGGTAAAAGCTCTTTGTTTTTTAAATTTTATATAATAATCAGAAAGGTGTTTCAACTCGGGAAAATTGTTATTAGTAGAAAGAAATAGGCATATGTTGAAAGATGGAATAAGTGTAATTGTCTGTTGCTATAATAGTGCTTGGATTATTGAGCGTTGCTTAACTGCTCTAGTTCAACAGATTGTGCCTGATGATTTATTATGGGAAGTCGTGGTTGTTGACAATAATTGTACAGATAATACAGCCTCAATCGTTTTGGATTTCACAAAATCACATCCATATTTTAATCTCAGATTGGTAGAGGAGAAACAACCTGGATTATTAAACGCAAGGAAAAAGGGAATTAAGGAAGTTTCTTATTCTATATCTATTTATTGTGATGATGATAATATTCTGAGTAAGGATTACGTTGCAGGTATGTACGAGGTAATGAGTAATAACTCTTATATAGGTGCATACGGAGGGATGGGTGTTCCAGAATTTTTGTCAGATCCAGATCCAATCATTAAAGAGTTTTTGCCTTGTTATGCATGTGGTAGCCAAGATAATAATTTGATGCTATTTGGTGCTGGTCTATGTATAAGGACAGCAGTCGTGAAACGTATTTACGAGACTCAGCATTTTTATCTTTCAGGAAGATGCGGAAAAAAACTCTTATCAGGTGATGATACGGAGTTAGTTGTTTCTATATTGCTACGTGGTTATGAAAAGGGATGTTCGGATAACCTGAAGTTTATTCACGTTCTTCCCTCTCAGCGGTTAACGCAAAAGTATTTATTTGGTATGTATAAGGGCTTCTCAATGGCATATCCTATATTAATGACCATGATATCAATACTAGAAAAACATTCTATAATAAAGGCATTGTTTTATTATTTTGTATGTTATATTGGGATATTCCGGAATATTTTATTTCTTTTTACAAAAAGGAGGAAACTATTGACTTATTACTATTTATATAATGTTTATGCATATCATTTTTGGGGATGGAGGAAACTTCATATGGTATTTATGACATGTAAAAATCTAAAAGAACTTAAGACAATAGAGAGGTAATTATAATGATTATCAAAAGTGAAAAACTCTCACAGAGGAAGAAAAATGAAATTATCTATTATTACAGTTTGCTATAATGCAGCAGATAAAATTGAAGCGACTATTAAATCGGTAATTAACCAAAATTCATCTGATTATGAATATATCATTAAAGATGGCGGCAGTCATGATAATACAGTTGATGTTATTAAAAAATACAATCAATGTCTTTCTTATTGGGAATCCTGCCAAGATAGTGGTATTTATGATGCTATGAATATTGCTGTTCAGAAAGCCAGGGGTGATTACATCTTATTTTTGAATGTTGGTGATTTGTTGTTTTCTAAAAATACTATTGAAAAATGCATGGAGTTAATGGACAACAATTCCGATTTATGTTATGGCGCAATTGTTAATCGAATGCCATATGGTGATGTGCTTGTTAATCCTGATAGTATAGATGAGATTAAAACGAGAATGGTTTTTTCTCATCAAGCGGTATTTGTTAAAAGGGAATTGTTATCAAAATACAAATTCGACATAAAATATAAGTTTGCTGCAGATTACGATTTCCTTTCAAAAATGTTTTTTTTACACTACAAATTTCAAAATATAGGAATACCGATTGCAATTACTCCGATAATGGAGGGAGCCACTTATACGAATAAGTGGAAATCCCTTCTTGAACACAAAGATATTTTATTAAAAAACAATACATATAATGAGTATTATTTCAGATCACTCGTATTAAGGATTTATATAATGCGGGTTTTAAAAAGCATAATACCGTCATGTGTGAAAACGAAATTGTTAAAGATTAAAAATAGAAAAAGATTAATGAACAATGCAGAAATGGTGTTCGAATGAATTTGGATTTGAAATAATTGATGTATTGCTCTCGGTAAAAGGTGTGTATTAGATTCCTGCATTTTTTTGAAGACATATATAATTTGCGATTAAATATATGATAAGCATTGTATACATGATGCTGATGATTCTGATGTTCTCAGTGTTGTATCTTAGTGGCTTGGAATTAAAGAGGAATTATAAGGTTATTTCAATTCAAGGCATTATTGTCATTTTTATATTCACTTTTGTAGAAGGTCTTCGATTTGGAAGAGGAATTGATTATAATATTTATTGGGAAGCATATATAGATGGTTTGAAAGGGCATGAATTTGAAAAATCATATTTATATAATTTCATAAGTGAGTTATTATATGTTATAGATGTGCCATTCCAATTCTTCATTGTTATTATGAGTTTTGTTTTAATTGTGGCTCTTCTCATTTTTATGAAACATTATAAGGAGGTTGTCCCTCTTGCACTTCCATTGTTTATATATTTCAGTTATCCTCAGACAGAAAATATGATAAGATGGTACTTTGGTTTTTCTTTTTTTCTCATTGGTTTATTCTATCTTATCAAGAAAGATTCTATGAATGTTTGGTATCTTTTTTATAGTTTTATAGCATGTTCTCTTCATTATGCTTTCTTACCTGTGCCTGTGTTGTTCTATGTAATCTTCTTGTTAAAAAGACCAATTTTAAAGCCAACTTATTCCGTTTCTATTTTTCTTGGTATTTATTTCTTCTTTAAGTCTGATATAATGGAAGGTTTGGTTGATATGATTCAAGTTGCAACATTCCTTTCCGACTCTTCATATGAGAGTTATGTAGACAGTGCAGATTATTGGCTAATAGGGGGCTTCAATGGCGAAGAAGTGTCAGGAAGGATTGGATTAGCATATATGATAATGCTAATTCTCATCACATATTTGGGTCATATGGTAATAAAAGATAAAGATAGGAAGTATATTTATGCCTATAATTGTTATCTTATTGGCCTTTTTCTATACCCCATATCAAAACAGATAGAACTTTTGATACGTTATGATGGGCCTTTTTATTTTTTCATTAGCGTTATCCTAGCAACAATTATATATAATCTGTCAAAGAAGATAAAGAAAAGCCTTTATGTTCCATTGTGTGGCGCACTATTGTTGTGTTTTCTTGTTGTCTTAAAGGGAACAATTGTTGAATCATATAATGGATCGGAAAAGTGTTATATGTTTGTATGGGATCAAACTGATGAAACACCCAATCAAATGATGAATTTGTTCAAGGATGAAAATCATAAGAATGCCGAAAAACAAAAGAATCTATGATCCTGTCGATGATTAAAGTAGAATTGGAGAAATGTTTTGCACATTAGGCAATATTGTCTTTGGATTTTGCATTGTCATTGTACCCGTGCAAAGTTATCTCCCAGATTTGAGGCAGACTTTTCCAAGACAGAAGCGACAAAAGTGATACCCCAGACTGATGAATCCATTTCCGGAATACATGGTTACAAAAACTGCTCATACCATCAGAAAGCAAAAATGAATTGTCCAGAAATCCGTAAGCATCCAACCCCTTTTTAGGCGGTCTCAGAATTAGTCATTACCTTTGTGCCGTTAATTCTAAAATTTGAAGCGATGGCAGTAAGTAGTAAAGACATTGAAGCCCTGTGGAAACGATATTCCGAAGAGGGGGCAAACCAAAAGATTTCGGTTGTGCAGTTCTTTGAATCCAATGGTGTACCTTATCATGCATTCGAGAAATGGTATAAGAAGCGTTTCTCCATGCCAGAGGTTGCAGATTGTATTGTGAAAGGATCTCCTGATATTGTAATTGATGATAAGCCGGAGATTACTAAATCGGAGAAGAAGAATGATGTTTCAATATCCTATGTTAATATAGGTATGAGTAATGGTATAAAAATTGAACACCACAGGTTGAGCTATGGTGAGTTAGTATGTTTCATCACAAAACTTCAGTCATTATGTTCAGCTTAACAGGTGCAATAAGATATATGTATATCCCCAATTATAAGGATATGCGTGGAGGTTATGACAAACTGTGCGGCGTTGTCCGTACTTTGACAGGTAGGTTGGAAGATGGTACGGCCTATGTATTCACCTCTAAGGATCAGAAACTGGTGAAGATTATCCGTCATGAGCATAATGAGTGCCAGCTGTATACTCAGCGATTTGATGGTAATATGAGTTTCATCAGGCTTGAGTTTGATGGCATACGACCCGTCTATGTTTTGGAGTATAAATATCTGGTAGCAATGCTGGGTTGTCCTGTCATCAAGAAAATCGGAACTATAGCACCTGACTGTGAAGAGAAAATAGCGTGACCTTCTTTCTCTGATGTTAAAAATGCATAAAGTGATTAGTGAGAACCTTCAATCTTTTCATGTGTAAATATTTGATAATCTGCATGTTAGATCTTCGGAAAGGATACTATTTGCGCTACCTTGCTGCCTCCGTAGCGTTTGATTTGAGGGTGTCGTATGGAGTGGTATTAGGGGCCTTTTGCGATGTCTTGAAACGGCTTAAAACACTGATTATCAACAAGTCAAATGATGTTTATATTGTTGCGGCTGTCGTA
>Ga0310694_10006537_pt1 | contig 11022 bp, 4 predicted proteins | sample 174DNAGHGhighgp2_FD_203884 | JGI IMG/M metagenome (GOLD analysis project Ga0310694, IMG submission 203884) | Sheep rumen microbial communities from Palmerston North, Manawatu-Wanganui, New Zealand - 1742 DNA GHGhigh gp2 (v2) (version 2) | ecosystem: Host-associated > Mammals > Digestive system >... | reverse complement strand
GACATGGTGAAGAAAAGGAACTCTATTGTTCCTATAATTGGTGATGACGTGATTGTATATAAAGGGAAGGGGGCTTCAGAAGAGATCCCTTTTCAGGAGTTCATCTTGCAGGAGTTTCAGAAGAAATATCCTCATGTTGAGGTATCCGATGTGGACATCGTTTCGATGAAGGAGCGTGGGTATTATGGACTGTCGCTGATGTCACAATACTATGAGAGACGGTTCTTGGATGACTTTATGGCTTTCGTCGATGATAACCGTTCATGTATCAAGTTGAAGGATGAAGTGCTCGACTTCCTTGTGACGTTCAACTTCCCGATTATCATCACTACAGTGTGCTTTGACATCATTGAGCACCAACTAAGAGGCAGGATAGAGGACTATAAGTCTATCTGGTACCGGCTGAACAAGGAAAACAGCACGTTGCCAGCGCGATGCGTCTATCACATCTTCGGTCAGGCTAAGGACGGAGCCAAGTGGGTGTCGGACGAAGACCTGCTGCTGTCTTTCCTATTGTCACACAATCACAATGACTATGGTGCCAAGGGGCTGATCGACTATCTGAAGGAGAACGAGAAGAAACTGCTGGCTTTGGGCTGTAACCTTCCCAACTGGCTCTTCCGCTTCCTCTGGCAACCCACCCAGGCGGGCAGGACGGGCAGTATGAAGACGACGCAGGGTTACTGGATTAACAAGGAAAAGCCGGAGGACAGTTTCGAGAACTTTTTGAAAAAGAAGAACTTCTCTGCAGATGAACAGGTGAAGGAGATTCTTGAAGATGCCACAAAGTCGCTGCAAGAGGAACTTCTAAGGGAGACAGAAGAGCGCAACGCTGAAAATGATGCAGAGGAGCACTTCGATGTCTTTATCTCGTATGCCAGTGAGGACCGGCCAGTGGCGACCGTCATCTTTGAGGCACTACGGAACATGAATGTAAAAGCCTGGTTTGATGATCGGGGAAGAGGCGAGATAACACCTGGGAGTCCCTATTGGGAGAAGATAAAGAATGGCATTAAGCACTCTGCCCACTTCATGCCTGTCATCACAGGAAACTGGATGCATAAGTTGACCAACACATCGAGCCTAAAAGACGAAACGTATCTGGTGCGAGATTGGCTGGCTGAATGTAAGAAAAGCGATAGCACAATCCAGCTGAAGGCAAACTATTCCATCCCTGTAATTATCAAAGGTGCCTCCTACAATGGAGTGCCCATCACTGAAGGGTATATAGAGCAAGTGGCTGGATTTGGCGTTCTGCCTAATACCTTGTTCAATGGAATCGACATGATTTCATTTGAAGGAGGGGACTACACGAGTTTCGAAAAAATAGAATGGTAAGACTATGGCAGAGAATACTTTTTTAGGACTACAGCCCTATACCGAGGACGACGCCTATCGATTCAAAGGGCGTGCAGAAGAATCGCAGGAACTCTTCCGTCTCATCGTTCGCAACGACTTCACGGTGTGCTATGCCGAGTCGGGCGAAGGCAAAACGTCGCTGCTTAATGCCGGTGTGTTCCCTCTGCTCAGGGAGAACATGTACTTTCCCATTGCCATCACGTTTACGAGTGATGACTACAAAGTGACTCCAGACAACTTCAGCACCATCATCGACCGATGTATCAAGGACAGCATCACGGAGTACAACGAGAAGAACAAAGGCATTAATGTTGAGTACAGGCTCTGCTCCTCTGATTTTCTGGGTTTAGACTGCCAAGCGGAATTGCAGCGTGAGTTGAGCAGATACTCTTGGTGGAAGTTGCGCAACTACCGTCCCCAGGCGATGGGTCTGACCTTCACACCCGTCTTTGTCTTCGACCAATTCGAGGAAGTATTCAACATGCCTGGCTCTATCGTATGGACGAAGAAGTTCTTCGATTGGTTGGAGGAGGTCTCCTCAGACAGTTGCCCTGAAGAGATAGCTAAGAAAGTCAGAGCGATTATCGGTACTAATGCCGCCTTCCCCACCATCAAGGAAGAAAAAGGTTTTAAGGCTGTTTTCTCGCTGAGAAAAGAGTTTATTGGTGAACTTGATTATTGGGGAATGCAGACGCACTTCATTCCAGCATTGAAGGACAACCGCTACTGCCTGAAGCCTCTCACTTACAAAGGTGCCAAAAAGGTGATGACCCAGCAGGAACTCTTCGAAGCCGACAAGGTTGAGCAGGTGTTGACTTACTTCGTCCGTCAATATTCTCGTGAGCCGGAGAAGACCATCGAAGAGAATCTGCCCGTCATTCCTGCACTATTGCTTTCCGTCGTCGGAGATTCGTGGGAAAAAGACATCGAGACGTTCTCTGCGTTGTCCGTTGAGGAGGTGGGAAAATCGCTGAACATGATTCTTGAGCGATTTTACGACCAGGCCATCAACGGCATTGTGCAAGATTTGTCAAAGCAGAACTCAAATATCAATCCGGAGCAGTGCCGATACGACCTCGAAACCGCACTCTTTGCCTTAGTTGACAGCAATAGCAAACGTGTGAGAACAAAGACAACGGCTTCAGGATTAACCCAGATTGACTTCGACCGCCAATATAAGAGAAGCCTAAGCGACCATCGTATCATCAAAGTCGCTAAGGTTGACGGGGAGGACTATGTGGAAATCGTCCACGATAGTCTTTGCCCTATTATAGCAAGAAGAAAAGAAGAAAGACTGGCGATTGAAGCAAAAGAGCGAGAAGAAAGGTTGCTGAAAGAACAGTCGCGGAAGATGAAGCGACGCATTAGTTTTTTGGGGGTATTTGTCATTGCTGTCTTTGCTCTTGGTGCTATCTTGTTTTCGATGCAAAGAGGAAGGTCGCAAGAGCGTGAAGCAAAAGAAATGTATAAGCTTCAAAGGGACTCAATCCAGGAACTACAATCAAGTGTAGAGGAGAAAAATAAGAAACTTAGAGAAGACTCTGTATTATTAGCCTCTCATTTGTTACATATTCAGAATGACTCTTTACTGCTTGCGGACAAGAATGATTCTTTACAGCAGCAAATTGTTATTAACCTGCAAAAGGACAAAACCATTGAAAGGTTGGAAGCATTGTCTAAAATGACTATTGATAACAACGTCGCGGGCAAACTGTCCAATAGAATAGAACCGAATTTGAAATATCTTTTTACCAATCTCTCGATTTCTGGTCAGTTGAATGGTACCGATATTGCTCTGCTAAGAGAGATGATTTTAAATGGAAGTCTGAAGTATCTTGATCTGGAGAATGCGCAAATAGTGCAAGGAGGGGATGCATATTACAAGGACTTCACTATTGAAGATAATGTAATAGACTCCCACCTTTTCGAGGGGTGCAGTAGGTTGCTGCATATTACGCTTCCGAACTCCGTGACGAGCATAGAGGACTATGCTTTCTCTGATTGCATTGGCCTGACCTCCATCAACATTCCCAACTCCGTGACGAGCATAGGGGAAGGTGCTTTCTCTGACTGTAGTGGCCTGACCTCCATCAACATTCCCAACTCGGTGAAGAGCATAGAGGACTATGCTTTCTCTGGCTGCAGTGGCCTGACTTCCATCAACATACCCGAATCCGTGACGAGCATCGGGTACTATACTTTCGAAGGCTGTAGTGGCCTGACCTCCATCAACATTCCCGAATCCGTGACGAGCATAGGGAACTATGCTTTCTCTGGCTGCAGTGGCCTGACCTCCATCAACATTCCCGACTCAGTGACGAGCATTGGGGGCTTTGCTTTCTCTGGCTGTAGTGGCCTGACCTCCATCAACATTCCCAACTCCGTGACGAGCATAGAGAGCTATGCTTTCTACTACTGTAGTGGCCTGACCTCCATCAACATTCCCGAATCCGTGAAGAGCATAGGAACCTCAGCCTTCGGTGGCTGTAGTAGCCTGACCTCCATCAACATACCCGAATCCGTGACGAGCATAGGGGGAGGTGCCTTCTATGGCTGTAGTGGCCTGACCTCCATCAACATTCCCGAATCCGTGAAGAGCATAGGAAACGCAGCCTTCTATGGCTGTACAAGTTTAGAGAGTATTGTTATCGAAGATGGCAACACAAAGTATGATTCAAGGGATAAATGTAGTGCCATCATCAATACAAGTACAAATCAGTTGATTTTGGGGTGCAAAAATACCGTTGTGCCAAGCAGTGTGACGAGCATAGGGAGCAGTGCTTTCTCTGGCTGTAGTGGCCTGACCTCCATCAACATTCCCGAATCCGTGACGAGCATAGGGTACTCTGCTTTCGATGGCTGCAGTGGCTTAACCTCCATCAACATTCCCGAATCCGTGACGAGCATCGGGGAAGAGGCTTTCCGTGGCTGTAGTGGCTTGACCTCCATCAACATTCCCGAATCCGTGACGAGCATCGGGAAAGAGGCTTTCCGTGGCTGTAGCAGTTTGACTTCTATCACTTTGCCTAATTCCGTGACGTCTATTGGTGAATATGCTTTCTGGAGCGGAGTCATCCAAATCAAATCTCATATTAAAGGAATTGAAACACTAAAGGCTGGAGATCATGCTTTCGGCCACCATGATGTTATTACATGGATAGTTCCTGCAGGTATAAGAGGAGATGAAGATATGTATGTGAAGAAATACAAGGCGCAACCGTGGTGGAATAAAAAGTGGAAAATAGTACATGAATGATTATTGCGGTAAGTAATACGTTTCATGGTTCACGTTTCTTTGCACAGCAAAGCGGCAGAGCCGGGCGCATGATGAATGGTTGGCAATAGAAGAAAGACAGCATTATTAGAATATGGAAGAAGAAAATAGAATAATTAACCCGGAAGAAATGCAGTCGCCTTTTGACGCCATCAAGGAGGTGGACAGCGAAGGAGGTGAGTGGTGGAACTCACGCAAGTTGGCACGGTTGATGGGATACCAGAAATACTGGAACTTTGAGCGACTGATGGAGAAAGCAGCAACGTTTCTACAACAGTCAAAAGGTATAGACTTGAACAAGCACATGGTGGAGACGACGGAGATGGCGCAGCTTGGGGCTGGTACCATGCGGCAAGTAACGTCGTTGCTGCTGTCAAGAACTGCTTGTCTGGCCATTGCGGCTAATGCTGACCAAAGAAAACCGATGGTGAAAGCGGCCAAGGTCTATTTCTCGGGCCAGATGACGTCAAGCGAACTTGCCACCAGTGTGGAGGGTAACGTGCTGATTTATCGGTCGAGCACAGGGAAGGTGAACGTCAACGTGCTGTTCAACAACGAGACTTTCTGGTTGTCTCAACGCAGGATGGCAGAGCTTTTCAATGTGACGATACAAGACATCAACTATCATCTAATCCAGATTGGCGATAGTGGTGAAGTCCATTTGTCCGATGCTATCAAAAAAATTTTGATTCCGTCGGACAAATGGGATGAACAGAGCGTTCTGATGTATAATCTGGATGTGATTATCGCAGTCGGTTACCGTGTGAACAGTTATGAGGCCACGCAGTTCCGCATCTGGGCTCGCGAGGTATTGAAGGAATATATCATCAAAGGCTACGTGATGGACGACGAGCGGCTAAAGGGGAAGAATCCCTTTGGTGCCGTCTACTTTGAGGAACTGCTGGAACGCATCCGCGAGATACGTACCTCCGAGCGTCGCTACTACCAGAAGATTACGGACATCTATGCTGAGTGCAGCATCGACTATGATAAGAATAGCGAGATAACCCGGACATTCTATAAGACGGTGCAGAACATGATGCACTATGCCGTGACCCACCGGACGGCAGCGGAGATTGTCTTTGACCGTGCCAATGCCGAGAAGCCGCACATGGGGCTGATGACGTGGAAGAATGCTCCTGACGGGAGGGTGGTGAAGAGCGACGTGACGATAGCAAAGAATTACCTGTCTGAACAGGAAGTGGACGAACTGAACCTGCTGACGACGGCCTTCCTTGACATCGCTGAGCGCAGGGCACGTAGGCATGTGCTGACCACGATGGCAGAATGGAAGCAGGTGCTGGAGCAGTACCTGAAAGCCGCAGAAGCAGATGTGTTGCCCAATGCAGGCGCTGTCAGCCACGAAGAGGCAGAGGCCAAAGCCTTCGAAGAGTATGAGAAATTCCGCAGGATTCAGGACAAGACGCTACTCTCAGACTTCGACAAGTTCATCGAGGGGTTAGAATAACTATCCAAAGAGAGAATGATCATTTTGGAAGAATGCGATTATGAAAGAATCATGAGTAAGAACTTTGATATATTCATAAGCTACCGTCGAAAGGAAACGGCGGACAAGGCGGAACATCTGTTCAGCCTACTGGAGATGGCTGGGTATAAGGGGCAGGTGAGTTTTGACAGAGAGAACTTCGATGGAAGGTTTGACCTAGAGATACTACAACGATTGGATGATTGCAAGGATTTTATTGTGGTGCTTGCTCCAGAAACGCTTGCGGAACTGAATGAGGAAGACACGCATTGGTACGAGAAATTGGCAAGGTGCTCGGTAAGTGAGTTCCCCGGGATTGAAACCAAGATGAAGGCAAGTGGTGCAAGTCTCGACTTTGTGAGATTGGAGATAGCGAGAGCCATTGCTAAGGGGAAGCATATCATTCCTATTGTGCCGGTAAACACACCTGAATATAACTTTGACCGACTTGTGCTGCCAGATGATATTGCTTTGCTGTTGAAGGAACATGCGGAGCACTACCAAGATACCAAGGACTTCTTATTCAAGGATATTCTTCCAAAGATAACGAAAAGGCTGAAGAGTAAGCCCAATAAAAACAGGTGGGTGAGGTGGGCAGTCACGATGGCATTATTGCTTGCTATTGTTGCTGGTATAGCAGCATGGATGAAGTGGAGCAATGAGCGTGATCAATTTGATAATTGCAACACACAAAGTGATTACGAGCAGTTATCAGCCAATAGCCTATTCTTTGCTGGTCAATGCCAGGATTCATTGCAAATGTTTGCCTCGTTGAAATCGCCATACGCACAGATCAACGATTCGAAGAATACGGATAGGAATGACTCCATCAAGGTGAAGTGGAATGAGGACTGCTCATTGCAGCAGTTGCGTGTGCTTAGAAATCTCATCAACAATATGATGCAGGTTGAGAAGGGCACCTTCGTAATGGGTACTCCAGAACCGTTGGGATTGGAAGACACACCACATGAGGTGATGATAGAATCGGATTATTACATTGGCAAGTTCGAGGTAACAGAACAGGAATGGAATGTTGTGATGAAGGATTCGATGATTGGTGATCCGAAAATACCGATGACGTTTGTTTCCTGGAATGATTGCCAACAGTTCGTTAGGAAGTTGCAATCTCTCACAGGACTTGTCTTCACTTTGCCTACTGAAGCAGAGTGGGAATATGCAGCAAGAAAGAATAGTGAAAGCTGCAAGTATGCAGGTAGCGATCATCCGGAGGATGCTGCCACCTTTGATTTGAATGCCGATGGCAAACCAATGACAATCGGCAAGCATGAGCCTAATGCGATGGAACTTTACGACATGTCTGGGAATGTAGCGGAATGGTGTGAGGATGGAGGCGAGGCCAAGAAGATAACTCGTGGAGGTTCGTTTAGGAGCAGCAAAGAAGAGATAACAGTAACATATGCCGATGCGGCATCAATAGAAACCAAAAGCAAGGCGATTGGTTTGCGCCTTGTATTAAAACCATAAGGACAATGAAGAGAATATTACATCTTATTTTATTATGTAGCATCTGTGTGGGTGCATTTGGTCAGAGTAAAGAATTTGAGAATGTGTTCCGTGCTTGTACGCTGGCTCAATCATCCATGCGTGATGGTATTGGTAGTCAATCGGAGCTTAAAGAAGCTTGCAGTTTACTTACTTCAACAGATTGGTCACCTCTTATTCTCCAACAGGACAGCAAGAACGCCGAAGCTTCAATGAAGAACCACATGGTGTTCTCGCCTGAATTCCTTAAGGATGTAGCAGATAACCGGAAGGTTTATAAGAAAGCAAAGCAATATGCCGCAGAACAAAATGCACAGCAACGTGGAGGTAACGTGCAACTTTGCACCAAGTGCATCAAGGCAAAGCAGAAGATGACATATTACATCAGGGGTATTGGTAAGCCCATCAATATTGCTGCCGTTTCAGAGGTCAATGGATTAATCAATCTGAGTGTTATCGTAAAGGATGGTAAGGGCCAGGAAACTCCCTACAAGATCAATTCAGACGAATATAAGGGAGCGTCAACACGCAGGTTGCCTACCATCAATCTTCCCAAAGGATATTCGTATGTGTATATTACCATTGAAAACAAAACCGACAAGGACAAGAGTGTCGCAATCATCGTAGAGTAAAAAATATCATCAATATGAAGCGCATTTACATTTTATTATTAATGCTCGTCTCTGTTTGTTCGCTATCCGCACAGACAGAAAAGGCGAAGACCATGTATGTAGAAGTAACAAGTGGAAAAATAACGAAGGAGAAGTTCATGAAGCAGGACTTTGCTGACGTTGACTCCACATCAATGCATGACCTTGCCGTCATGTTCTATCGTGCAGAGGACTATGCCATGGCTGGAAGTTGCTGGGAGGTGGCTCTCAGCAAGGTGAAGAAACACGGCAAGGCATACGAACAGATTATCAACTGCTTGTCGGCTGTATATACCGAGAATACCAATCCTCAGAAGACACAATGGCTGATGGAGGTGATTAAGGAACATAATGAATGGGAATTGCGGAAGGATTGTAACGACTATAAGTGTAAGCTGGAGCGCGCCCAGTACTACCTCATGTATGGTGATGAGGTGAAGGCAAAGCAACACCTTGGCGAGGCAATGGAACTGTGTCAGACAGAGGAAGAGCGTGTGGAGATCGATGAAGCATACGCAAAGAGTTTGTTCGATATGCGCGACTTTGAGAGTTGTGCACAATATTACTATTCTGCATCAAAAAGATGGAAGAGTATCGGTAATACAGAGAAATCAGTCAATGCACTCTATTGGTCGGCACAGAACTACATGTTGTCCTCCAAGTATGACGTTGCAGAGCGTTACGCTCGCGAAGCCATGGAAGCCTCTAGGTCGCAATCAACAGAAGAGCAGAAGAAACTGTACCTGATGTGTGTGGCAAGTTTGGGTGATGCATTGTTCTGCCAACAGAAATACGAAGAGGCTCTGACTGTGTATAAGGTAGAACTGGAAGGTTATGCTTCATGGCAAACAAACAGCGAGAAACATGCGGATGCCTTAGAAGATGTGGGAAAGGTAGAGGTTCGTATGAAAAACTTCGATGATGCAAAACTTCACCTGCAGCAAGCCGTTGACATGTATAAAGCATTAGGAAAAGATGATAAGTATTCAAATACATACTCAGAATTGCTTGTATGCCTGAGAAAGGCTGGTGATAATGATACTGCCGATGCGATGGAACATGAGGCTGACAAGAAACGGCAGGCAGTTTGGCAACGACTGCTGGACAGCGAATTGTCAAGTATTGATGTTACAAAAAAATATCTCAGCAGTATGGTTTACACCAACTCACTCAATACGATTGCGGGATGTTATTTCGGTCTTGACCAATATAAGAAGGCTGCCGAGTATTATGCATTATACACCAATACAATGCGTGACATGCTCAGAGAGAGATTCCTGCAATTGTCTGATGTTGACCGCAAACGAGTTTGGACGGAACAGCAGGATCATATTGATGAGTTCCGCTTTGATATAGCCACTTTACCGGATTCCGTAAACAACCTTATGCCTTTGTTCATACCTACGCTCTATGATATGGAGTTGATTTCAAAGGGTATCATGCTTAACTCAGTGATAGAGTTTGAAAGGGTTCTTAATAATAGTAACGATACGAAGTTACTGGCTGTTTATAAGGAGATAAAGGACAACCAACAACAGATTGATGAGTTGCAACAGTCTGTATCTGATGAAAATCTCAGCAAAGTCATGTCATTGAAGCAGAAGAATTCCACTTTGGAACGCCAACTGATGCAAGGATGTGCTGCCTATAGCGACTACACGCAATACCTGTCATATACATGGAAGGATGTACAGGAGAAACTTGGCACAGAGGATGTGGCAATAGAATTCACTACCGTTCCGATGTCGCCATTGGATAAGGACAACTATCTGCTGGCACTCATTCTTACCTCAAAGGGGGAACCTACAATGGAGGTTGTCTGCACAAAGGCCATTTTGAAGAATCTGGAAAGCAAGGAGGACTTGTATGATAATCCACGCTATTATCAGTTTATCTGGGGATTCATGAAGAAGCATCTTGACGGCAAGAAGCGTGTGTTTTTTGCACCCGATAATAATCTGAGTAATGTGGCGATAGAATACCTGAAGGATGGTGAACAGTCATTCTTTGAGAAGTATGAGGTCTATCGCTTGTCGTCAACCAAGGAGCTATGTCGTAGTTATCAGGAAACTGCAAGCAAGAAGTCATTGTGCATTTTTGGTGATGTGGATTACGAAACCAACCTGAACGCTACGCAGAGGGGTGGTCTTGCCTTTGGACAGCTTGCTCATGGCAAAGAAGAGGTAAGTGGGATTCAGCAAAGCATGAAGAAGACTTTTGAGGTGAAGGTTTATGATGGAAAGAAAGCTACAGAGAAACAATTCCGCATGCTTTCGGACAACAGTCCTCTGATCCTGCATATTTCTTCGCATGGAGAGTATAATGGTAATGCTAAGTCCACAGAGGATGAAGCCATGGATTATAGCATTTTGGCTTTGAGTGGTGCAAACAAAGGATCTTCGGACATAGAGAATGATGGTATTATTACTGCTACAGATGTTTCGCAGATGAACCTTCGCAACTGTGAACTTGCTGTTCTCTCTGCTTGTAAGACAGCCCTAGGAGGGCATGGGGAAGATGGCATCTTCGGTCTTCAAAGAGGATTCAAGAATGCCGGTGTACACAGCCTCCTTATGAGCCTGAAGCCAGTATATGACGAGAGCACAGCAAAACTGATGGTGGAGTTCTATCGAGGTATTGCTTCTGGTAAATCAAAACGGCAGTCCTTGCTTGATGCCCAAAAGGCAGTTAAGGACCAAGGATTTAAAGATGGAAAATATTGGGCTCCATTCATACTGCTGGATGGATTG
>Ga0310694_10006533_pt1 | contig 11025 bp, 8 predicted proteins | sample 174DNAGHGhighgp2_FD_203884 | JGI IMG/M metagenome (GOLD analysis project Ga0310694, IMG submission 203884) | Sheep rumen microbial communities from Palmerston North, Manawatu-Wanganui, New Zealand - 1742 DNA GHGhigh gp2 (v2) (version 2) | ecosystem: Host-associated > Mammals > Digestive system >... | reverse complement strand
AACTACTTTTCCGTGGATGACGGCACGTTCGTCAATGAAGATTATCCCGAGTCGAACCTTAACGATGTTATCTCTGATGTCAGCACAAACAACCAAGCGTTGTCTGGTGGTATGAATTACATCACCATCATTACCGAAAGGGCTTACAGAAAGTTCTTTATTGCCGTACAAGGCCAGCCGGGGTATTGGGTGTATTATCCCAAGGGCGTTTATTCCGATGGTGGCGTTTATACCTATATCATTGTCTTGAGGTATAGTGTGGATTATAGGTCGAATTGTATTCTCATAGTCGGTGGCGAATATGAAGATGGTGGCATTCCAAGGTATGATAAAATTCCTGTCAACTATGTCACCAGCAAGTCGGGAGACCTTAATATCAACCTTACCTTCAGCAACGAGAAGGATGTGGACCTGCATCTTTGGACACCAAGTGGAAGACATATTTGGTATTACAATAGAGGAACATCATTCTATGGTCTGGACCATGACTCGAATGCAGGCTGTGAAATTGATAGGTTGAATAATGAAAATATTTATATTCCTTCGGATTACATAGAAGATGGTACCTATACCGTGGGCGTTGCCCTCTATGCGAATTGTGACCGAAGCATTTCCACCAGGTGGTCGATTGTGGCGCGTTACAAAGGTGACATCATCAGACCCTCATCAGGAAAGAATCCCGCTTCGGGCATGTATCCTGTGGGAGCATACAGCGAAGGTGATGAAGCCATGGGCGTGATGACCTTTGAAATCAAGAATTCGGGGAATTCCGCTAGCAAGGTGAAAGCTTATATGCTTCCTGAGTATGTGCCCACTGATATGGATGAAATGAAGCACGAAGAGTCTGAATGGATGAAACTTGACAAAAGACATTGATGATTAATCAAAGAGGCCTTCGTGTGACACTGTGGCCAAACGAAGACCTTGGCTTAACCAAAAAGTTTACAAATGATGAGAAAAACACTTTTATTATCGCTTTTGCTGCTTTTGCCTTGGATGGGAAAAGCATCAATTATAACCGTGAACAATGGTTACATTTACTTGATATTGGATACTTCAACCAAGAAGGCAAAACTGGCAAGCAATCCCAATAAATACAGTGGAGATTTGACCATCCCTGAAACCATCACCTATAATAATGACATTTACACTGTTGTGGCAATTGGATGGCGTTCACTGCAAAATTGCACCGGACTCACCTCTGTCAACATACCTAACAGCGTCACCACAATAGAAGATGAGGCGTTCAGCGGTTGCAAGGGCCTTGTTTCCATGGAGATACCCGGCTGCATTACAACGCTCGGCAGTTCTGTTTTTTCTGGTTGCACTGGTTTGACAACATTCACTATCCCCGCCAACATAACCTCTCTTGGCGACGGTTTGTTATCTAATTGTACTGGTTTGACACAAGTTACTATTTTAAGCAACGCACAAGGTGGTGCAAATACTTTTCACGGCTGCTCGAATCTGAAGGATGTCATATTCGACTGTGAAAATGCATATCCTTATTTCAAAAGTAATACTGTAATAGAAAAGGTCACTTTTGGCGATCATGTAAAGTCAATCAGCGATAAAGCCTTTTATTATTGCTCTAATCTTAAGACCGTGAATCTGTCAAATAGCGTTGAACGAATCGGGAGCAATGCCTTTTACGATTGTGAGGGGTTGACTACAATAACGATTCCAAATGGAATAAGTTTTATCGGGAAAGATGCCTTTTCATATTGCAATTCTCTTTCAGAAGTATGCATCTCGGATTTGACGGCATGGTGCAATATCGTCTTTGAGAATCCTTGGGCATGCCCCTTGGTGTGCGGGAAGAAATTGGTGTTGAATGGAGAAGAGATTATCAACTTGGTCATCCCTGACGGTGTGACGACCATTCATATTGGTGCATTCGCCAATGGTGTCAATTTCCAATCCATAACAATACCCGGTAGCGTCAATACCATTTCCGACTATGCTTTCGATGGATGTGAGAAGGTGAAGTCTTTGGCTCTTCCCGAGGGTGTGACAACTATCGGCTCCTATGCTTTCGAAGATTGCAGTGCTCTTGAGACCATCACCATGCCCGCCAGTTTGACGTCGATAGGTAGTAAGGCTTTTAATAATTGCAAATCTTTGAAACGTGTCAATGTTGCAGACATAGGTGCTTGGAGTGAGATACAATTCGGAGACGAGTATGCCAATCCATTCTATTATACCAAATCTTTCTATTTCAACAATGAATTGGTCAATGAATTGGTGATCCCCGAGGGAGTGAAAGTAATCAAAGGCTATGCTTTTGAACGGTGTCAAGACCTTGTTTCCATTACTTTTCCAAGCAGTCTTACCGAGATAGAAAACTATGCGTTCCTGTATGATGAAAAAATAGCTGAGATCATCTGCTTTGCTGACATTCCACCTGCTATGTCCCAACACTCCTTTTATGGAGTTAGCAAATATATGATTGACCTTTACGTACATGAATCTGCCAAGGAAAGCTACCTCAATGATTATTGGTGGAAAAGTATGAATATACATTCCATACCCGACAGCACACCTGCAAAATGCGCCAAGCCAACAATCAGCTATGAAAATGGCAAGTTTGTCTTTGAGTGTGAGACTGAAGGTGTTGAATTCATTTCTCAAGTAATGGATGCCAATGTCAAGGCACACGCTTCAAGCAGGATTTCCCTTGAGCCTGTATATGTTGTCAGTGTGTTTGCCCGATTGAAGGGAAGTGAAGACTCTGACGTGACAACAGCAGAATTCAGGTGGGAAAACAACAACCCAAAAATCACCTATGTCAAATAAATTCCGGACGATATGAAAACAAGATTTTTTATACAAGCCATTCTTTTGTTTTCACTGAATGTTTCAGTCGCTGCATACACAGGAACGCAAGAAATAGATGGCATCTATTATGAATTGGTTACAAAGTCAAAGAAAGCGACGGTGGTCAGAGGCTCCAACAAATATGAAGGTGATGTCGTCATACCTTCCACTGTAACCTTTGATGGTACGGTTTGCAATGTTGTTGGCATAGAGAAGCAAGCTTTCTACAGGTGTGAGGATTTGCTCTCTGTCACCATTCCTGCCAGTGTCGTTTCCATCGGAGAATTTGCCTTCGAACGTTGCGGAAAATTGCTGAAGGTTGTTTTTGAAGGAGACGGGTTGACAACCATGGGGCAATATGTTTTCAGTGAATGCACCAGTCTCTCAAAAATCAATATTCCCAACACGCTCACCAAAATCCCAGAGGCATCATTCCATAAATGCATTAGTCTTAACAATGTCGTTATTCCCAACAGCGTTGCCGACATCGGTGATGCGGCTTTTTTTGGCTGTACCTCTCTCTTTTCAATTTCAATTCCTGAAAGTGTGACAAACATGGGAGAGTCTGTCTTTGAAGGATGTACAAGTCTGAGAAGTTTCAGACTTCCAAGAAGCTGGACGAAAATACCTTCAGGTGCATTTGCTGAATGCACCTCATTAAGTTACTTGGTCATTCCTGAAGGGATCAGGGAATTGGGGGATGGCGCCTTTCGTGATTGCAGTGGCGTTGAAGAGTTGTACATTCCCAGCAGTTTGACAGATGTTGGAGATGACGCTCTAAGTGGCTTTAAAAACCTTCAACACTTGGATATACCTGATGTCAAGACATGGAGCCAAATTTATTTTGGATTGTATGAAGACAATCCTTCCTTGTGGGCAAAGGAGTTTTGTGTGAATGGAGAAGTGATTGAAAATCTTGTCATTCCCGATGGGGTGACCAGGATAGAAGAGGATGTCTTTCCTATTTGCAGGGAACTCAAGACCATTACAATTCCAAATAGTGTGAAAACAATCGGAAGCGAAGCCTTCTATCTTTGTCCTCAACTTACAACCGTGGTCATCGGCAACGGAGTGCAGAAAATATGGGATGAGGCATTTGGAAGATGTGGGGAATTGCTGGATGTCTATTGCTATGCTGAAAAAGTCCCGGAAAATTGGTCTGCGTTTAAGGATTCCTATATCGAAGAAGCGACATTGCATGTGCCAGCTGCATCAGTAAATGCATATAAGGATGATTATAAATGGGGACAGTTCGGTACGATCGTGGCCATTAAGGATGGTGACCCGAAGGCAGAACTTCCCAAATGTGCCAAGCCCAAAATCAGTTATGAAAACGGAGAATTGGTCTTTACGTCTGACACACCTGACGTGACATTCAAATCTATTATTCTTGACACGGATATGGGGGAGCGATGCACCAATGAGTTTGATATTGACGTTTCATACATCGTCAAGGTGATGGCAACGCGTGAAGGATATGAGCCAAGCGATGTCAGCATTGCTGAGATTTATTGGCTTGAGAACGGAACACAAGATGACATTGAAGTCATTGAAGTGGATCCCGTCAGCCTCGTCAACGCCGGTAATGGCGGCATCTACAACCTCGCTGGTCAGAAAGTTTCTGACAGTTATAAGGGAGTGGTTGTCATCAATGGCAAAAAGGTACTCAAAAAGTAGGAAAACGATCACTTCTTTTTCAAGTAAACTCTTGGTTGCTGATGCAAAAATGACAAGTCCATTCTTCTCTGGCAACATGTCTCACGTCGTTTCACGCATGTCCAACGCTTGTCTTCACAGAATAGCTTGGAGCCAGTGGCTTGGATTCTTGGCCATTGCCTTCCTTATGTCTTGCCATGAGCATCACACCGATGTTCCTGAACCTCCCGAGCCGCATGTCTCACGACAAACCGTCATCATATTCATGCCTTGGTCAACCAATATGAAGGAAATGTTTGATGAGAACATCGCGGATTTCGAAAAAGCCATCGGCGAGGGAATCTTGCAGGACGACCGGGTGATGGTTTGCATCGCCACCAGCGTGGATAGGGCTTGCATCATCGAACTACGTTTAGAAAATGGGAGGAGCGTGCGCGACACCCTGCAAACCATAGACCACCCTTACTTCACCAACAGCAGCCAAATCACCCGGATGCTCAACGACATCAAGGCCATCGCCCCCGCCCGCCGCTATTCCATGGTGGCGGGCGGGCATGGCATGGCTTGGCTTCCTGTGAATGCCACCCGCTCTTTTGCCGCTCCTCCCTTTCCCGACAAGCCTGTCACCCGGTTTTTCGGCGGTCTCACCCCATTGTATCAAATAGAGGTGTCGGCATTGGCTCAAGGCATAGCAGACGCTGGCTTGCATATGGAGTACATCCTCTTCGACGACTGCTATATGGCCTCTGTGGAAGTGGCTTACCAACTCCGCCATGTCACCGACTATGTCATAGGGTGCCCCACGGAAGTCATGGCCTACGGCTTTCCATACCACCTCTGTGCGAAAATGTTGGTGGGTGACATTGACTACCAAGGCGTCTGTGATGTCTTCCATCAATTCTATAGCAATTATCATATGCCGTATGGGACAGTGGCGGTCATCGATTGCAGTGAACTGGAGCGATTGGCCGACCTTGCCTACGCCATTCACGCCCGTTATCTGTCCGACTTCGACCCCGACAGTGACATTCAGTCGATGGATGGATATACGCCACCCTTGTTCCTTGACATGGGCGACACCTACGACCATATCTGCAAGGACAGTGTGATGCTGGCCTCCTTCCACGAGCAATTGGAGCGCACCGTGCCAAGCAAGTCATACACCTACACTTATTACTCAGCCATAGACGGCCGCCATGAGATACGTCATTTCTCTGGCATCACGTGTTCGGAAGCGAGTACCAACCCGCAAGCCATCGACTCATATAAGATGACGGAGTGGTACAAGGCCACGCATTGAGATTTTTATTAACCAAAACAATACTAAAATGAAAAAGCTACTCTTCACCTTCTCATTAACACTCGTGGGATTAACGTGTAATGCACAGTTGGTAATCAACGGAGACTTGAACTATGACGGTGAACTGAACATCACCGACATAGTTAAAATAGTTGACATTGTTCTTGGTAATTCGCCAATGAGTTACCTCACTTGCCCCGACGACCATCACCCTCATCTTATTGACCTTGGGCTGCCGTCAGGCACGAAGTGGGCTTGTTGCAACGTGGGAGCAACGGCACCTGAGGACTATGGCGAGTACTACGCTTGGGGTGAAACGGAGGAAAAAGCAGTGTATGACCGGAGCACTTATGAGTATTACCAGAATGATAGCTATTTGGATATTGGCAACGATATCGCTGGAACGCAATACGATGTAGCTTATGTGAAATGGGGTGGTTATTGGGTGATGCCGTCAATAGAACAAATCAAGGAGTTGGAAGAAGAATGCCAAACTCAATGGACAACGAAAAACGGCATCACAGGATGGCTTTTCACGGGTAAAAATGGTTCTACCATCTTTTTGCCTGCAGCGGGTGGATATTGGGGGGAAGTCTTAAGAGGATCTCGCGGCAACGGTTACTACTGGTCGTCCATACAGAAAATTACCGATTGGACGTCGGACACCGTATGCGCCTGCTGCATTTTTTTCAACTCGTACCAACTCTCCTGGTACGGCTCTGAGCGTTCGGGAGGACAGTCGGTTCGCCCCGTTTCAAGCAAATAGTGCATCCTTGCTACTAAGCATCCCACATTCGACGTACCTCTCTAAAGACTCGCTGCACCAAGCCTTGATGGCTTGATGCCGCGAGTTCCATTATCCTTGTCGTCGTTTTTTTACTGGTTCTTCATCTGTCCTGCAATTGAGCGACAAAGCTGGAAGAACATTCGGGAGCAAGTTACATCACTTGCCTTGTTTTGAGCCTGGAGTGCTTGGCTCCACCGACACCTCCTTGGCGCTTATTTGGAAACCGGGCGGATGCTCAGACCGAAACTACGGCCGTAGTTGCCGTTGCCACATTTTGCACCATCCGAATTGAATTCGAGGAAGTATGCGCTGTGCGCGTACGATGGGATTTGCGTTGATGTCCATAAGTAGCCGGTGCAGCCAACGTAGTTGGGGTAGTCTCCCCATTTGTTGCCTGCAGCAGGCAAGAATATGCTGGCTCCATTTTTCTTGCTGGTGAACTTTCCCCCGTTGACACCATTGCATATTGTCCACTCGTATGTGCAGTTGTCGAGCAATTCCTTGAGTTGGTTGAAGGTAGGCATGCGCCATGAGCTGCCCCATTTCACGTGGGCAACATCGTATTGTTTGCCTGATATTTCAGAACCTATGTTTTGGCATGTCGATGGAGAGCCTTCGCAAAGGGTGTATGTTGTCCAATTGTACGTGGCTTTCTCATTGGTCTCACCCCAGGAAAAGTATCCTCCCTTATCCTCGGGCTTGTCGGCATCCACGTTGCAGCAGGCCCATTTTGTTTTGGAGGGAAGTCCGAGGTCGATCATGTGCGGGTGGTTGGCATCCGGACATTCTTTGTAACTCTTTGGTGATCCCTGTTTGGTTTCCTGCTGTGCGGGTTGTTTTCCTGCACGTTGCCCTGAACTTTGTGCGTTGGCGCAGAGGGTGAAGGAAAGCAGGATGGAAAGGATTGTCATTGTTCTTTTCATAATGATTGGTTTTGATTTCCATCCTGCCTCTGTCAGGCAAGGGGAGGGAATGGTTTCTGTATTGCAAATAGGGATGACGGAGAGATTGCTTGTCTCAATTGAAGAAGTTCCACGATAGTCCGAAGCGGAAGATGCGCTCGTTGATGGGGTAGTGGGGTGTGAGGAAGTAGTTGCCTCCGTCGCCGGAATGGTTGACATGGCTGAGCATGGCGAAGAAGCGGGTGTGCTTCAGGAAGAAGTTGGCGTAGAGGTTGACGATGGGGTAGTTGCCCACTTTCACACGGTTTTCCGGGATTTCCTGCACGGCATATTGCCCGATGCCCGGCACATAGTCGGGTGCATTGTATTTGGTGAAATACCTTGCGTCGAGTCCCAGGTCGCAGTCGAGCACGTGTGCGATTTTGAACCTGAGGAAGAGGTTGACGTAGGCGTTGAAGTCGGGTAGGGGTATGATGTCGTCCTTGCTCGACTTCTGGTAGGTGAGCTGTGCCTCCAGGTTGGCGATGCCGAAGGTGAGTTTCTGGTCGAGTGTGGCAGTGAGGATGCTGATGTTTCCGCTGCATTGCCTGACGGCGGCGGTGTTCTGCAGTCTGTAGGCGTTGTCGCCGCTGTTGGCCACCTGGTATGATGTGCCGAAATAGGTGTAGTTGCTTATGTTGTCCACGGCCACGCGCAGGTTGGTGCGCGTGCGTTTGAGGGAGAACATGCCTTGTATTCGCGTGTGCGTGGTCTTTTTCATATCCTCGTTGTCCCACCAGAAGTGCTTGGCATGGAAGTGTTCCTGATAGAAGGATGGTGCGTTGAGGTGGAAGAAACCGCTTGCGGCGAGTTGGATGGTGTCGCTCAGGAGCCTGAAATTGAGGTCTGCCTCTCCGTCGATGTTGATGTCGCCGATGCGTCCTCCTGCCACGTCCACTTCACCCGTGACGTTGTAGTGCAAGGTCTGGCCCTCCGTCTTGCTGATTTGTCCTCCAACGTAGAGTTCGTTGTCGCTGTATGACTTGGAGCGTGTGGTGGAGTCGGGCAGGGTGTAGTGCATGAACCTGTGTGTGACATACGCTTTCAGTCCTGCCTTGGCATATTTGTTGAAGCCTTCGAGCAGTGCCACGGCCAATGTGTTGTGCAGCTCATAGTGCTTGGTCTCGTCGTAGATGGAGTCGCCACTGAGTTTCGAGATGGTGTTGTAGGTGTCGGCATAGTAGTTTCTGGGGGTGGAGTATGCTTGGTAGATGCGGCGGTAATGGTCTAAGCCGACGGTGTGTATGAAACTGGTCACGGGCACGTATTCGTCTTTCATCCATGTGGTGTCCACCGATGCCTCGTCGCTCCCGGCATTGGGCGCGCTGGCCGCCAACTGCAGCTGCCGCTCGTATTCCATCTCGTCGAAAGTCCCTCCGTCCTTCTCGGCATCTTTCCTTGCCTTTTCCTTCGCCTTTTGTGCGGCATTGTCCTTTTGCGACTCGATGGCGAATTTTCTCGCCTTGATTTCCTCTTCGGTCATGGGCACCTTCCTGTTGAACCCCACGCTGTATCGATGGGTGAAGAAGAGGTGGAGATTGTCGTTGCGGTTCCAGTTGGAGGCTAGCATGGTGGGGATTTCATTCTCCATGTAGTCGTCGTCGTGGCTTTCGGGATGTGTGATGTAGTCGTCGTTGGTGATGCCGCCATTCTCGGCTTGTTTCATATGGTTGTTGCTTGCCAGCAGGTGTGCCTGGTATCGGTCGCCGAGGTAGGAGCCATAGATGGTGGAGTTGAAGAGCGATGCGCTGTTCTCTTGGTAGTACCCCCTTCCGTAGAGGTAGTCGAACTTGAATCCGAATCCGATGCGCTTTCCGGCATTGATGGCGAAGAGTGCCTTGAAGTCGTCCTCGCCGTTGGTGCGGTTGCCGCAGGAGTTGAAGGTGAGGTTGGTGATGGGTGAGTAGGTGTTGGTGAAATGAAACTCCTCCACAGGTTTGATGAAGTGGTGGAAGGGGGTGGTGAAAATGAATTCGTCTCCTTCGTCCCTGTCGGTGAAGATGCGGTTTTGCCGTGGTGCTCCGAGGTTGCCTGTGGTGTTGTATTGTCCGAAAAGTCCTGTGGTGAAGGTCTTGTTCATGAACATGTACGACACGGTGTCGAGTTCCGCTGGTGTGATGTCTCCGAACTTTGAGTCCACGGTCCACACCTTGATGCCTCTCGGTATTTCCGTCTTTTTGTTGGTGGAGTCGGTTCGGTTCCTGTTGGCCGTTCTGATGTTGCCCTCTGGGTCGATGGAATTGTAATCCTGTGCGATGCCTTCAGTGAGCATCGCCATCAGGAATAACACTATGGTGGTGAGTCGTTTCATTCGCTGGTCGCGTCAGTGCAGCATCCTCAGGCAGCATTCCACCATCTTCAGCACGATGGCACCGATGATGATGTATACGCCGATGGTGTTGTCTTCGGCAACGAGGTATATGATTACCCCGATGACGGCGAGCACCATGAAGATGATGTTGAGTATGTTTCGCAGTGCGAAGAACGGGTCTTCGGAAGCCGGTCTGCGATGTCTTCTGCTGCGTGTGGGTTGGTCTTGGTTGGTGATGGGTTCTTCCATGAGTAGATGCTTTGTCTATTGTGCCAGGATGCCTGATCCGATATGGTCGAAGATGTCTTGTACGCGGTCCACGGTTTTCACACGGAACTTGCCGGAGATCTTGGCCAGTTTCGTGCGTTTCTTGTTCAATGCGTTCTCGTCGGTGATCCATTCCTCCGCCTTGAAACGCGACCCACCGTTGCGTTGTTCCTCATACCAATAGTTGATGCGGAAGATGGTCACCTTCACCTGTTGGTTCTTGCATTCCGCCATGAGTGTGTAGATGAAGCGTGTGCGGTCGAGGGCGAGGAAGGTGTTCTTGAAGGTCAGCCATTCCTCGAAGTGGCATACGATTTTGCGTTCTTCCCTGTTGACCAGCGATACAACGCTTTCTTTCAGTTGTCTTTCGTCTTTCGTCATGGCAGTGAGGAGGTCGAGCATGGCGGCGTAGTTTTCGTCGGCGGTCTTGCTGTTGTTGAAGGTCTTCTCCCATCTCACTTCCCCGTTGACCACGGGGACGACATCCCCCAGGTAATAGGCATACTGATATGTGTTCTCGTTGGCTTTGGCCTTGTTCACTTGTTGTTGCTCGGGTCTTTCCCAAGTGCCTTGTGCGATGGCTGGCAGGGTGCCCAGCATCATGATGGCTATGATGAATTGTCTCATATCGGGTGTGTGGATTGGTTTGAGATTGCAAAAGTAAGCATTCTTGTCGAAAAAAGCGAAAGTTTTGCGAAGATTAACGCATCTGTGTGTCAGAGTAACCATTCAGCGAATATTGTTTTCAACACGAATTATCACGAATTAACTTAAGTTTCGGAAGTGAAAATGCCTTACAAAACTGTAATTTATCTTGTGTGGCAACCGGTTGTGAAGTGAAGCCCGAAGGGCTGGGACGACCACAGGCAGGTGGTGGAGCGAAGCGTAACCCCTGCTTGACGATGATATGAAATCAACAACCCCGAAGGGGTGACAGAGCAACGAT
>Ga0310694_10006530_pt1 | contig 11026 bp, 8 predicted proteins | sample 174DNAGHGhighgp2_FD_203884 | JGI IMG/M metagenome (GOLD analysis project Ga0310694, IMG submission 203884) | Sheep rumen microbial communities from Palmerston North, Manawatu-Wanganui, New Zealand - 1742 DNA GHGhigh gp2 (v2) (version 2) | ecosystem: Host-associated > Mammals > Digestive system >... | reverse complement strand
ATGACCTGACCGAGCGAAAATGCAGTAAGCGCATCCACGCCATCAGGACCGTGGCTGGTTATCGATCCGACAAGCGGATAGGTCAAAGATTGCGAGAACGCCTGCAAAAGCAGCGGCACGTAGAAGCGCACCGCTCGACCTGGGCTATAGGTTACTCGTTGCATCTTCTCCGTAGCGCACAGGCAAATGCACCGTCGTGACCAGACGCAAACGGCACGGATTCCCTGCGTCCAATCTCCTCAAAGTCAGGGTGCGCGGCAAGAAAGGCGGCAATCTGTTCCGCATTCTCCTCCGGCTCGTTCGAACAGGTGGAATACACCAGAACGCCGCCTGGCACCACACGATCCGCCGCCTTGCCAAGAATCTCGGCCTGCAACCCGACCAGTTCCTCAAGATGCTCTCTCGTCCAGCGCCAACGCGCATCCGGCCGCCGCCGAAGAACGCCTGTGTTGCTGCATGGCACATCGGCCAGCACACGGTCGAACGGCCCGTGATCCACGTCCGCGGCGGTCTTTACCCAGTCCATGTGGACACGCTTTAGATTCTCTTCAAGCCGCCGCCGCCGAGCGTGATTAACCTCTTGCGCAACGAGGCATCCGCCATTCCGTCCGCCACCCATGCGCCATGCGATCTGTATCGTCTTGCCGCCCGGCGCCGCACAGAAATCAAGCACCTTAAGTCCGGGCCTTACGTCCAAAAGCTCCACCGCACCAGCCGTTGCGGGATCCTGTACGATGAATGCCCCGTCAGCAAAGCCTTCAACATCCACAACCTTCCTTCCGCGCTCAAGCTTTCGGTATGGCGAAGTCTCGGGATGTGCAGCATCAGGTCTGTAGGCAAGCCACGTATCAGATGGCTCGTTGTGCCATTTGCACAACCGTTCGGCATCCACTTCTCCGTAGCGTTCGATCCAGCGTTTCACAAGCCCATTGGGGAAGCTTTCGCGTTCGGCGAGCGGCGCAGACTTGAGATACGTATCCACCTCCTCGCGCCGCCGGATGAGGTTCCGCAGGACGGCATTCACGACCTTCGCGATGCTCTTGTTCGGGCAGCTCTTCGCGGCAGACACCGTCTCGTTCACGGCGGCGAAATCCGGCACGTCCGGCATGTAGAGGATCTGCGCCGCCCCGACAAGAAGCAACGCTTCCATTTCGCCCTTCGGCCACTTTGCGACAAACTGCCCCAGCACGGAACGCAGCGAACGGAATCGCCGAACCGTAGTGTAGGACAGATCCTGCACGAACGCCCTGTCAGGGCAATCCGGCAGCATCTCGCTCAAGTGTCCGTGGTCGGCAATCCAGCGTGCGACCGCAAACGCAGCTGCGCGCCTGCTGTTCATGCCTCTGCGATGCACTCTATCTCGACGAGAACATCCTTCGGCAGGCGCGCCACCTCCACGCAGCTGCGCGCCGGCTTTGTATCGCCAAACAGTTCTGCATACACCTTGTTGAGCGCCGCAAAATCATTCATGTTCTTGATGAACACCGTGGTCTTCACCACCTTGGAGAGCGACGAACCGGCCTTCTCAAGCACATTCCTCAAATTGGTGATGGACTGCGCCGTCTGCTCCTCGATGGTCTTGGCCTCGATTGAACCCGTAGCGGGATTGATCGGAATCTGGCCAGAGCAGTAGATCATGCCGTTGGCACGAATCGCCTGACTGTACGGACCAAGTGCCGCCGGTGCCTTCTCTGTAGAAATCGTTTCCATTCTTATTCTCCTTTGAAATCAGTTGCGAATTATACCACAGAAGGAGGATATCGGGCATCCATCGCATTTTGGGCGCACAGGACCGCATCGCGTCTGCCCGAACGATACGAGATGGGAATTCCACGTCTTCCAGTATCTTACGGGCAGGATGCGGCGCAGCGCCATCTCGGTTTCGAAAGGAGTCTTGGTGCGCACCAGCTTCAGCCGGTTGCAGATGCGGTGCACGTGCACGTCAACGCATATCGCGGGCAGATCGAAACCCACAGCCACCGTGAGATTGGCGGTCTTGCGCCCCACGCCAGGCAATTCACAGAGTTCCTCTACAGTATTGGGCAGAACACCGCCAAACTTTTCCTTGAGCACATTCGGCAAGGCCTTCAGGTGTCGCGCCTTGTCGCGAAAGAACCCAACCGGGTAGATCAGCTTTTCAATCATCTCCACCGGCATGCGCTCCAAATCCTCCGGACGGAACACCTCGCCTTTCGCCTCCGCAAAAAGCCGCCGCACCGCCCCGGCTGTGCACTGGTCCTTTGTCCGCGCCGAAAGAATCGTGCCGACAAGCACACAGAACGGATCGTGCGTCTGCGCCTTGATAAGTTCAATGATTGGCGAATCGTGCGCCTTGAACTCTTTCCTTAGCGCCCTGTCCACCGCCGGGATATCCTTTACTGTCATCTCCTAACTCCAAACCGTTTGCTGACAACCGACATATCTTCAACATTCCGCAAACTGTCAATTGCTTTTATGGCGGCATTATAACACATCCCCCCCGCCAAATGCAACCGATGGCACGCGCCTATTTCTCCGCCCGCGATTCTGCGGGATCACGCTGTTGTGTGCGCAGGGTGTTTTTGCTATAATTCATGGGCAAAGGCGTAGCAAGACAATGCAAATTAAATCAATATTGCTTTCACTCTCCACAGTCGCGGGCACTTTGTGCACCTGTGCAGAACTGCTACCGGTGGAGATTTACGAAAAAGGCGGCGGTGATGTCGATTGCTCTGCGCGGTATTCAATTGCCGAGGTCGTGCGAGATGCAGACATCAAGACGGCCGATTTCAAGCTTTGCCGTCGTCTCGTCAAGGTGACTAACCTCTCGAACGAAACGCGGACGTTTCAGGTCGCCGTCCGTGCGGCAAGCGATTTCAAGCCGACGAACTGGGTGATTCCTGGCGTCATCTACGGTGACAACGCATTCGGCAGCCAAGTCGCGCCAAGCGGACTTGAGCGGGACGGTGAGCCGTGGGTGTTCGGCTATGACCGCGAATCCATCCCGTCTTGTACGCTTTCGGAGACGAAAGACGCGCTCTTTGCAATGTTCGCTTCCGACCGCGACCGTGCATCGCTTGAAAGCTCCTGTTCGCTTAGACGCCTTCCAGACGGACGCTTCGAGCATCGGATCATCTACCCCGTCCGCGAAAGCCCCGTCTGCTATGCGTTCAAGTTCAGCTACGTGGACCGTTACGACGAGTGGATCACGCTCCCGCCGGGGGCGACGTTCGAGGCGGAGTCGTATTTCATGACGGGGCGCCCGCGCTGGGAGAATTGCGGCTACCGCGAAGTGTTCAAGGCGGCGATGGCCGCGTTGAAGCACGACCATCCGATTCCGGCGCTCGATGCAAAGACGGTCCATGACGTTTCGCACCAGTGGCTCCGGGACTGCTGTGAACATTTCGTGAAGGCAGGCAGATCGAAAGGCGCGATGGGCACGGACATCTCGTTCCGCCTCGGCTACACCGCCCGCACCAATACGCGCAACTTCCCGGCATGGATGACCGAGGACGAGAAGAAACTCACGCTTGCAGACCTCGAACGCGACCCGTCGCTGAACCGTGCCGTCCTCCGTACGGCGTGGATGGACGAGATGGGCTTCGCAGGGCAGGAGTTCATGGCGCACCGCCTTTCGTACGCCGATGCGGTGAAGCGCGGCGATGCGGACTTTGCGAAGTGGTGCCTTGACGATCTCGACGAGTGGGTGCGGCGGCAGGTGCCGTCCGGCCTCGCCCCCACGCACCGGCGCAGGCGCAAGGCGACGGACCGGCTGAGCATCACCGAACTCGGCTGGGGCGTAGGCGAGATTGCGAAGTTCTGGCAGTCGCTCAAGGATGCGGGCATCGACCATCCGGCCTATCTCGACTTCGCGAAAAAGATGGCGGACTTCTTCGTTGCGCACTATGACGAGAAGGATCCGTTCGGGCGTCTCTGGTCGCTCAAGACCGGAGAGAAGCTGGAAGGCGGCGGCGACGGCGGGGGGTTCATGGTCAAGGGGATGCTGGAGCTTCATGCGGTCTGCGGCGACAGACGCTATCTGGAGTGTGCGCGCAAGGCGTTCGACCGGTACTTCGAGATGGATCTCGGCAAGTTTCGCTGCGTCGCGGGCGCGGACGACTGCAACTGCGTGGACAAAGAATCGTCATTCCCCTACATCTACTCCGCGCTGGAGCTTTACCGTCAGACGGGCGAGAAACGCTATCTCGACTGCGCCGAGCGCGTGGCGGCATACTTCTGCTCGTGGATGTTCACGTACGATGCGCTGTATCCGCAGGCGAGCGAGTTTGGTCGCTTTGGCTACCACACGAGCGGCGGCACGCTCGTTTCCGCCGAACATCCGGCCATCGATCCGTACGCGACGGTGGCGATTCCCGACCTCTTCGACCTTGCGGACGCAACGGGCGAGAACGTCTGGCGCGAAGCGGGGCGGCTCATCTGGGTGAATGCGATGCAGGACGTGGCCGGACCGAACGGCAGCTCGATGAACGGTGTTCTGCGCACGCCGGGCTCGCAGTGCGAGGCGCATGCGCAGACGCGCTGGTCAAAGTACCGCAGCGATCCAGTTGCCGCGCGCGGCAACTTCAACAACCAGTGCACCGCGTTCATCGTGACCTTCCGCCTGTACGCCCTTGACCGCGTCGGCGACCCAATGAAAGACAGACCATGACAACCAACAGAAACGAACTTGATGTGTTGGAGTATGCGGGCGACGGCTATTCGCGCGTCGTGAACGGCGCGAAGTGGACAGTTGCCGCGCTCAATTATGCGGCGCGATTCGACGAGCGCAACATCACGGAACTTGAGCGCCACAATCTCACGGACGAGACGTTCGTGCTGCTTTCCGGCGAGGCGACGCTCCTTGTCGGCGAAGACGCGAGACGCGTCAGGATGGAGCCCATGAAGTTCTACAACGTGCGGGCCGGTGCATGGCACAACATCACTGTTGCGCCCGGAACGCGCGTCCTCGTAGCCGAGAACGCCGATACGTCAAGAGACAACTCGGAGTATCTCGACCTCAAGACGCGTCGCGTATTCAACAAGCGTCCGGCATTCGAGGAGATTCTGCCGGATACGTATCTGCTGAAGGTGCCGTTCGGTCCGGTATGGACGGGAATAGTCCTTATTCGCGGCGAAAAGAACTTTCTCATCGACACGTCGCACCTTGAGCCCGAGAAATATCTGATCCCCGCTCTCGGCGATATTGGATTGAAGCCTGGAGACATCAACTGGCTTCTTTGCACCCATGCGCACGGCGACCATATCGGCGGGCTTCATGCGCTCCACGAAAAGTACGGCGTGAAGGTCGCAACGCTCACCTCGTCTGCGGATGCGCTGCGGGATCCGGCAAGGGTGTCGGTTCGCGTCCGCACACGTTTCCCGAAGAACTCACCGCCGCCGCAATCCAGTCTAAAAGGCGTGGATCCTGATTTGCTTCTCAACGAGGGTGAACTTCTGGAAGGACGGCTCCGCGCCATCGCTGCGCCCGGACACGACGACGACAGCCTCGTGTGGATCGACACGAAGACCGGCACGGCGTTCACAGGCGATTCGATTCAGGCGAATGGCACGGTCTGCCAGGGGATTGCGTTCTACCGCGACCTGAAAGCGTATCGCGCCACGCTGAAGAGACTGTCGCAAGAGGATATGGCAAACATCGTTTGCGGACATGTCTATGACGGAATCGGAAGCATCATGCGTGGACGCGAGGCCGTCGCGTCCGCGATCCGCTACAGCGAGGAGTGTGTGGCACGCTACGGAGAACGCCTCGCGGCGTATCTGAAGGAGGGAATGCCCGTCGAAGACGAACCTGTTGCACTTACCAGCCGTCTGATTGCCGAGGTCGGCTGCGGAATGCCAGAGAAGCTATTCCTTGCGCTTCACACGGTTTCGGAGCATCTCAGGGAATTGATGCATGACCGCTGAAGAACTTCGCGAGGCGGGGAATCCGCATTGGGTTGACGTTCTGCCGGCTGGGGAGTTTCTCGGGCTCGCCGACAGGACGGTTCTGCATTCTGGGCCACCGATTGAATACGGACGCATGTGCAATGCGCATCAGCGCAGCATGGTGAACGCCTGTCTTTTCGAAGGATGGTCGAAAACGGCTGATGAGGCCGTTCGACTGCTGGAGCGCGGCGCGGTGAAGTGCGAAGCGGCCTGCGACTATGCGACGGACGGTTCGGGCTACGGAATCATCACGAAGTCCGTTCCGCTGCTCATCGTCGAAGACCGCGACTATGGTTCGCGTGCCGGACTTTTCCCCGCGGAGGGACGCTTCGGCGGCGGATTCTGCGGATGGGGCATCTATTCGAAGGAGATCGCCGAAAATCTCGTCTGGATGCGCGACACGCTTTTTGCCGAGATTGCCGCCGTGCTGCGCGGCGAGGGCGGATTTCCGATGCGGGAACTTTTCGCCGAGGCGCGTCGCATGGGAGATGAACTGCATTCGTGCCAGAAGGCCATTGACGCGCTCTTCACGCGGGCGATCATTCCGTATGCGCTGAAGTGCCGAAACGCGGCGGCCCTTCTCGAATACTTCGCAACGACGAACCGCTTCACGCACAACTTCGGACAGGCCGCAAGCCGTGCGCTCGTTCTCGGGCTGGAGAAGTCGGGCAAGCGCGGCTTTATGACGGCGGCCGGCGGCAATGGCGTGGAATACGGGATCAAGGTGGCCGGATCGGATAAATGGTACACAGCCCCTGCGCCAATGATAGATGGGCCTTATCTTGTGCCTGGCGCAAAGCGCGAGAACCAGTTGCCGTGGATGGGCGACAGCTCGATTACGGAATGCCGTGGATGGGGCGGACGGATCAGGGCGGTCAATCCCTCCATTTCCGGCGGTGTGGTCATCAACGGCGGCATGATGGATGTTGATGGCGGATGGATGGGGGCCGGCTCCACGCAAATCCCCGCCGCTTGCTTCGAACAGGCAAAGATGGATGGCCATTGCATTCAACTGGCTTGACCATGCGGTGACAGCGGCGCTTATCTCGGCTTTCCTGCCGTGATGATTTCCGAAAGGCGACTGCGAGCGGCGCGAAGTTCCGCAGGGTCGCGGATGAAGTCAGTCAAGGAGCGTATCAATGTCTTGCTGACTGCATCGACCGTATCTGTACCGACATTCGCCGCCGCAAGCTGCAACCACTCGTAGTCCTCCACGGCATCGCGAATCTGCGCGAGGCGTATGGACGGCAGAATGTGGTCCTTCCCAGGATAGAGCAAAATCCCATCGCCCGGCATGTGCAGCTCATTGCCCGTTCTCCACGCAGGGATGAACGTATCGTCCTCGTCTATGCACAAGCCGTTCCAGAAATTGACGTGCCAGTACAGAAGTCCGTCAGCTCGATAAAGATGGGTCATCCAGCCGAGCAGCCGCCCTTCGATGAGAGGATACTCCATCGACGCAAAGTTGGCGTAAGGGTAGCGTGGACCGCAGCAGACGTACCACCAGACCTTTTTGCCGCGCTTGCGCATCTCGTCTGAAACATCCATCCTGTACACGTCCGTCAGCGGACAGTACCAGTCGGTCGTAACGAGGCATGGCAGATTTGTTTTGCCAGCAGCGTAATCGCGATACATCATCGCCGTCGTCATTACGGGGATTTCGGGGAAGTCGGCCTTGAGCCGCTTCCAAAGCGCATCAATGCCAGGATAGTATCCGCTTTCGCGCTCGTCGAAACCATAGAGATACGCCTGCTTGTCTAAACCATGCTTGCGCAGCGCCGCAACATACGGAGCGAGTCGCGCCTGGAATGCAGGATAGAATGCCGGATCTTCCGTCGCTTCCGGCGGCGAGTAGCATACCCATTTCATGTCCTTTTCCTTTGGCTCCGGCACGATGTTGAGTATGTTGAAGAGGTTCATGCCACGCGAACGGGCATAAAGCAAATCACCGATGTCGGGCGGCGAGGTGCGGGATATGTCATCTGGGTTCAGGCGATGGTCGAGCATGATGTCCCATGATTCGCGCTTCTTCTCCTTGAAGCGGTTTGGGTACTGCGCCCGCGTGAAGCCGTCCATCACGCTGAACGAGGTCGCCATGCCAAATGTCTCTGGAAGCGCGAAGCTCTCCACCTTCACCGTCACGCGCACGGTCGCACGCTTCTCGCCACGCTCGGTCAGCACAACGTCGCCCGAATACTCGCCCGCCACCGCATCTGGAGCGGCATATGCCGTAAACCACAAGCCCTGCGTTGATCCTTTGCGCACCTTGAACGGTGCGGGCGGCAGAAGCGGATCGGGAAGCCACATTTCCGTCTGCGGCGCTCCAAGCGGATGCGCATGGTAGCCAGGTTCACGGGCGACGTATCCGACACGCCGCCATTCAAGAGCACCCTTCAGCGCCTCGCCCGTCGCGTTCCGCAGAACAGGCAGCGTCACACCACCATCCGTCCATTCGGCTTCCGTACCGGTAGAGACCTGCACCTGAAAGCTTTCGCGCTCGCGTCGCGCCAGCGAAACAGCCGCAACCGGAGGGCGAGCCTCTCCGCGCGCCGCCGCATCCGGGAACGTGAGCGACGTGATGCGACGCATCGAATCCGCCACCCACACAACGGTATCATCTGCGGAGAGCGGATTGGAAACTTGGACAGGCATCCCCTGCGCGGGGAAGACCTTTCGCTCAATCTTGCGCCCTACGAAAACATCCGCCATGATTCGGTCTCGGTTCGCATATGGACGCTCGGTCATGATGTGGCCACGCCCTAAAATCTCACCATCCCCTTCGCGACGCTCCAGCTTGAGGTTCCTGAACTCTGCCTTGCCCTTACCCTTGCGCAGAAGAGCATGCATATCGATCTTCTTCACTGGACGTTGCGGAGCAAACGCGCCAACCGTACTTTCCCATCCATGTGTACCCTGCGACCACTCCGCACGAATGCCCCAGGCCAACGTGCCGTCACTGTACCAGATGTCGAGCCATATGCAATAATCATCCGCAACCGCATCCTCGCACCGGCTTTCGCCACTGAAAACGATCGGCTCGTCAGTCGGCGCATCGTACGTGAACGTCCGCCAAAGTCCACCGTTGAACACAACGCCGTCATCCGCCGCTGCAATGTACGCACCCGCCGCCACAGACGCAGCAGCAAGAATAGACAGCATGTTCATCCTGCACTTCATGCCCCAGTCACCTTACTGCATACTCTCTCGCTGAATATGCATGTTATTCCGCGACTTGGGCGGCAATCTTCCGCATTGATCCGGCCTCACCCGGCGCGGACGCAAGGCACTTGGGAACGTACGATGATTTCGTGACGTCGGCGCTGAAGAGCGTCGCCGTCCAGACCAGTCCTTGCAGATACTCCCCCTTCGCATTCAGGTGAAACACGTCTCCCTTAGGCCTCCATGCGCCATCCTTCTGCTCGAACACCGCCGTGCCGCAGACGTCGTTGTTGACGCGCTCCCCATAAAGTTCCGGCGTAGCCTTGCGGAACATCTGCACAGCTTTCCCCATTCGGATGAGCGGGAGTCCATGCGCCTTGGCAAAGCCGTCGTAAGCCGTTTCAAGCCGTTTGAACATCTCGTTCTGGTCTATGCCCCATTTCGCAAGGCGCCCATCCCACGGCGTGTAGCTCCACGTCTGCTGCACATATACCTTGGCCTGCGGAGCAAGTTTTGCGATCTCCGCCAAAAGCTCCGTCCCATACGGCTCGTATGACTCGGGACGCCAGCTGGTTGGGCTCGCCTGCTGAATTGTTACGATGTCCCACTTGTCTCCAGCGAGCAACGCGGGTATGTTCCCGTACCATTTCTTGCGTTCCTTATTGTACGTGAGCGCCGTCTTGAACGGCACGGCATCTTTCGGAGCAGACCGATAGCTCCAGGTGACGAGATAGGGATGCGCGCCGGGATCCTTCACGTTGGCCACGTGGCGTTCAAGCGAGCATCCGCCGATATAGAGTGAGCAAATGTCAAGGTCAAGACCCAGATCCGCAGTGATCTTCGGCATCTCCTTGAGAACGCTGATCGAAAATGAGTTTCCGATCAACAGCACTTTCAGGCTCTTCGCCTTCTCCTCCGCAACACCGGAGAGCACCAACATGAGTAAAACAGTGCCCACAAAAAAACATTTTCGCGTCGATATGCTTTTCATAATGCTATACATTATATCACAAACCACATATTGCGAATCATCAAGGCCGAACAACCTCCTCGGCAGAACGAGGCGTCCCGCCGAGCCGAAAGTGGTGGGGCGAGGCGTCCCGCCGAGCCGCAAGCGGTGGGGCGAAACGTCCCGCCGAGCCGCAAGCGGTGGGGCGAAACGTCCCGCCGAGCCGCCCACGGTAGGTCTCGCGTCCCCGCTTGCGCCAACCCATGAGCAAAGCGCTCACTTGGCAACGGGAGGGTCGCATTTTATTGCGACCGATCTGCGACCGATCTCGGACGCAAAGGATTGCGTCCCTCCCGTTGCCACCCATGAGCAAAGCGCATTGATGGCTCGCAAGTGCATGCTTGGAGCGAAGCCAGGCGCGGAGGAGGCGGCACGAGGCGGAGCAAGCGCATACGGCGGGACGCGCAAGACGCAGCGATTGCGCTCGCGCGGCGCGCAGGGAGGTATTCCGACCAAGCGCCCCGCAGCGCAGGCGCGGATGGATTGCGCGCCTTACGCCGTATGCGCGCGCGGTAGCCGAGTGCGCCGACGCAGCGCCTCATAATGCTCAGCGCTGACCGAATGTGCTGGGCGGGAAATGCCGCCGCCGCAAGCCGACCCCGCCTTGCGAGAAGCGGCGCATGGCGATGGACGTGCACCCGAAGGCAATCTTCCGATTGTCGAGGGTGCGCGGGCGCAGCCGGGCGGCACTTCTCGCATGGCGGGTGAGGTTGCGACGGCATTTACCGCGTACTGACACGCAAACACGCAAACATACACGGCATCGCACACGCAAACACACGCAAGCACGCAAACACGCGGCGGGGGGAAGATGTCTGCTATGTCGGGGGAGGGCTTCCGCTCCGTTGGGGGAAGCGAAACCCTCCGTTGGGGAAGGTCAAACCCTCCGTTGGGGGAGACCCCGACCCCCGTAGGGGCACAGCGCCATCCCCG
>Ga0310694_10006527_pt1 | contig 11027 bp, 7 predicted proteins | sample 174DNAGHGhighgp2_FD_203884 | JGI IMG/M metagenome (GOLD analysis project Ga0310694, IMG submission 203884) | Sheep rumen microbial communities from Palmerston North, Manawatu-Wanganui, New Zealand - 1742 DNA GHGhigh gp2 (v2) (version 2) | ecosystem: Host-associated > Mammals > Digestive system >... | reverse complement strand
AGAATAATAAAAGTATCCCAATCTCATTTGCGACCAGGCATGCCCTTGGTCAGCAGCCTTGCTGTGCCAAAAAAAGGCCTGCTTGTCATCTTCGTCCACTCCTTTTCCTTGAAGATAGCAATCCCCTAAATTAGATTGTGCTGCAGCATACCCTTGGTTGGCGGCCTTGGTGTACCAGTAAACTGCCTGCTTGTAGTCTTGGGTTACTCCTTCGCCATCATAATAGCAAGCTCCCAAATTATTTTGCGCCACATCAACCCCTTGGTTGGCAGCCTTGGTGTACCAGTAAACCGCCTGCTTGTAGTCTTGGGTTACTCCATTGCCATGATAATAGCAAACTCCCAAATTGTTTTGCGCCATGGCATACCCTTGGTTGGCGGCCTTGGTGTACCAGTAAACCGCCTGTTTGTAGTCTTGGGTTACTCCAAAACCATTATCATAGCAAACTCCCAAATTGTATTGCGCCATAGCATACCCTTGGTTGGCGGCCTTGGTGTACCAGTAAACCGCCTGTTTGTAGTCTTGGGTTACTCCATAGCCATGATAATAGCAAACTCCCAAATTGTATTGTGCCACTTTGTCCCCTCTATTCGCCTCAGCACGATAATCATCTGCCTTTTGTGCCAACAGCGAAAGGCTGGATAACAGTAAAAACATCAAAGTCGTAAGTTTGTAAAGTCGGTTCATTTTATCTCTTGGTTTCTATGCCTATAGTCTCCTCCAATTCGGCAAATTCACATAAGAAGGCTAGGAAACTTGAAATGCACTTGTTTTTATATACAAGCACAAATTGCCTTCAACTGCTCGGATTTTTCTCCGAACAATCAGTGGCAAATATACAAAGAAATTGGAATTGCTATTATTTTTGAATGATTTTTATCAGATTTTTAAAGATTTCTTTGCGAAGCAAATCACATAACAGTTTATCAGGACTACTTCGTGCCTCGCAGTGACGCAAAGCGACAACAAGCCTAAGCGAGCCGCTCCGATTGGGGCGGCTCGATGTGCTTAATCCCTGCGCATTGTCATTTCGGATTAATTTTCCAAACCGTGTGAAAGTAATTTTTGTATTTTTGCGGTTGGATTGCTGATAACATTCATTCCGACAACTACAATGAAAAAGCTATTTACATTATTTACGGCACTCATACTGTGTTTCAGCCTCAATGCACAAGGCTTCGGAGAAGACGAGGTCATCGTCAGCCCCAGCAGGATTCACCTCTACTTCCACGGTTGTTCGCCCCATGGTGAGCCAGTGACCGTCACCAACAACACCTCAGAAGAACTGGTCATCAACCGTTGCTGGGCCGAGAACTTCATCGTCGAGTTCCTTTATGAAGGCAACAATATCGCCAACACAGGCTTCATCGTTCCCGTCATGGAAACCGTTGAATTCGAGGTGTTTGCTTCTCCTACCATCAAAGGCCAACAAGATGTTTACGGCACGATTTTCGTCGACACCGACTTTGGCATCTACACCATCGAGCTTTATTATGAGACCTCGTATGGCGTTGAAGAACAAAGCAATACCTTCAGCCTCTCCCCTGTTCCAGCCGATGCTTTCGTGAGCGTTGCAGGCGATAACCTCGGCCAAATCAGCGTTTACAATGCCTTGGGACAACTGGTTGAAGAAACCATCGTCGACAGCAACCAAACAAGGATCTCGACCGCCCACTATCCGAATGGCATATATTTTGTAAGGTCAGCCAACGGCGAAACGAAAAGGTTCGTCATAGCACATTAAACCATAAACTCTTTGATACTATTAAGTAACTAATCAAATTTGAACTACATGTTTTTTGACGCGGGACTTTTTACTATGACCATTGACTATGACCATGACCACTTTTACAGAGTTCAAGAGCTTGCGGGCTTTTCTTTGGGCAAATGGTTCGCCTTATCAAAGCCATTAAGTCCAACTTCAATCTGTCAGTGGCCATAGTCATTGTCACAAGTCATAGTCCCGTAATCTCGCGTCCAATATGTAAACTAAACATGCACAAAAACGACATATCAAACAATCAACTCTTTACTAAACTAAAAATCCTCAAAAAATGAACAAAACCATTAGAAGAATTGCCCCCGTGGCATTGGTCCTCATCGGACTCGCAACCCTTTCATTCATGGCCGACTACGGTGTCACCCTCAGGCTGAAGCCCCAACAAGGCAAGACCTACACCATGAGCACCAAAACCAACATGATGATGATGATGGAAGTGCAAGGCCAAACCATGAACCAGACGCAAAACATGGAGATACGCCAGAGCTTCACAGCAACGAGCGTCACCGACAAGGTATCGAAGTTTGACACCCAAATCGAAGCCATCAAAATGAGCATGTCCTCCATGGGCATGAAGATGGAATACGATTCCGAACATCCCGAAAAGACCAGCCCCATGCTGGCCGGCCAGACCAAGGAAATGGACGCAGCCATCAAGAAAGTGGGTCATGTCACCTACGATGCCCTGGGCAACGTCATCGACTCGCTCGACCTCGACATGAGCCAAATCGGTGCCTGCATCATCGAACTTCCTGCAAAAGAAGTAAAAGTAGGTAGCACTTGGAGCTTCAGCAAGAACCAGAACGTCAACAACACCGAGATGCAAGTCAACTACACTTACACCGTCACCAAAGTCACGAAGAAGAGCGTCGACGTGAACATCAGCGGCACCGTTAAGGGCAACAACGCCAGCAGCACCTCTAAGGGCGGCGACGGCATCAGCGGCACCTACAGCGGCACTGCCAGCATCAGCGCGCAAACAGGCTTCATCGTCAGCAGCAACCTCAAGACCAACATCTCGATGACCATCAGCGAGCAAGGCCTGAGCATCCCTGTGACCATGGTGGGCACCACGACTATGGAAGCGAAGTAATCATAATCACTTCCTCCACAAAACGAAAGCCGATGCAAACCGCGTCGGCTTTTCTGTTTTTACTTGTTCGTGCGCCAAAAGCTTGGGGAGAAAAGAAGCAACACGGTGAAAATCTCCAAACGCCCCACCATCATGTCGAACGAGAGCAGCCATTTGGCGAAATCGGGGATGTTGTCGAACGTGCCACTCGGTCCGGTGATGCCCGTACCGGGGCCATAGTTGCTGAAACAGGTCAGGAACGACACCGCACTGTCCTCGATGCTCATCCCCGCTGCCGAGAGCATAATCACATTGATCACAAGAAGCAGGAGAAACCACGAGAAAAACGACACCACACGCTTCGAGGCTTGGTCGTCGACGATTTGTCCTGACACCTTCACGTTATAGACACTCGATGAGTGTATCAACTCATAGATGGTTTTCCTGATGTACTTAAACAGCACAATGACACGCACCATCTTGATGCCGCCACTGGTGGAGCCGGCGCAGCCGCCCACAATCATCAAAAGGACAGTAGGAATAAGGAACAGACGGCCCCAGCTATCGTAGTCGTAGTTGCTGCCCTGGAAGCCCGTGTTCGACAGCAAGGCCACTACATGGAACAACGACGTGCGGATGCGGTCGCCCGCCGTCTCGGGATGCGAAGCCAGCTGAGTGTCGCTGATCACACTGAAACGCGGGGCAAAATAGAAACGCCCGACAAACAACAAGGTGAAACCGAGGATGGTCAGCAGGTACCAACGCAGTTCTTCGTTGCGCCTGATCACGTCGAAGCGACCATTGAGCAGAAAATGGTACATGGCGAAGTTGATGCCCGAAAGCAGCATGAAGAACACACATATATATTCGATATACGTCGACTGGAAATAGCCGATGCTAGCCTGATGAGTGCTGAAGCCACCCGTCGCGATAGTCGCCATGGCATGACACACGGCATCGAACTTGTTCATCGGGCCAAGATGATAGCAGAAAGCGCACAGCAACGTAAGAGCGATATAGATGAACCACAGCAAGCGCGAAGTGGCCTGCATGGTGGGTGCCAGTTTCTCGACGCTCAAGCCAGGCGCTTCGGCAGCAAACAGCGACATCTTCTTGGAGCCTTTGGCTGCCGAGGGCAAAAACGCCAAGGTGAACACCACCACACCCAAGCCGCCAAGCCATTGCATGATGCTCCGCCAAAACAAGATGCCATGCGGCTGACAATCGATATTGCTGAGGATGGTCGCGCCCGTCGTCGAAAAGCCTGACATGGTCTCGAAGAATGCATCAGTCACATTGTCGACCGTGCCATACATCAAAAAAGGCAACATGCCGAACACCGAAAACAGCACCCACGACAGCGCCACCACCAAGAATGAGTCTTTGACCTGCAAGGCGGCACGGCTGTTGCGTCCCAGGTTGTAAAGCAAAAGTCCGACGCTACCCGTCAAGGCGGCAGTAAGGAGAAACTCGTCCATGTCGGCCTCGCCCGCCACACGATGGTAGTAGCCTGCCACCGCTGCCGTCAGCAGCAATGCCGCCGTCTCAATCAGGAGCAATACACCGAACAGTTTGCTTTTCATATTATTCTTTTTTTGACGCGGGACTGTGAGACACGGGACACGAGATGACCCTTCTATAGGCTCTCAGATACATTTTGTCCAGTGTCACGAGGTCACGTTTCTTATTGGTTACTCCACGGCTGCGCCCAGCCTTCACCGTAGTCGAAGTCGTCGTCTTCGTCGTCGTCTTCGTCCTTGAAGGAATTGTCGGAATGGGGCTTCACCCAAGCTCTGAACTTGGCCGACGAGATGGCCGTGATTTCACCATCAGACTCTGGCGAAATCGCAATGTCGATATCGTCGCTGGCCAGTTCCTTCAGCCAATGTTCCAACTCCGAAAAACCCATGTCGGTCACCGTGTAGCCTTCCCAATCGGCTTGTGCGGCTTGGGCAGCCTTATCCTCCGACTCCCAAATCGGTATGTATGGCTCGCCATCGTTGTCCTCAAGCATGGCGAAAAAGCCTTCCTTGGCTTCGAGGAGCCATACCTTGCGGGATTCGAGGATGGAGTTCAGAAATTGTTCTAGTTTGTTTTCCATACCTTTATTAATTGAGTTTCCCTTCGGGAATCTTTATCTCCTCTTTTGTTGTTGCTGCAACTTGGCCTGCTGCTTCTGGGCCTCCTCCAAGCGTTTCTGGAAGTTGCTCTTCTTCACTGGTTTCTTCTTGTTTTCCTCAATGGTGGCACGCACCGAATCTTCGTTAATCATCTTACGGAAGACGAACATCTGGATGAAGGTGATGATGTTGACCAACATATAGTAGTAGCTCAAGCCAGCCGAGTAGTTGTTGAAGATGCCGAAGAACATGATAGGCATCAAATACATCATCCACTTCATGGGCTTCATCTGCGGATTGCTCGAGTAGTCCATCTGTTTGTTGTTCACGTAGGTGTAGATGAACGTGGTGATGGTCATCAGGAGGGTGAACAGGCTGAGGTGGTCCATACCGAGGAATTTCGGGAACTCAATGATGCTGTCGTATGTCGAAAGGTCGTCAGCCCAAAGGAAAGGCTGCTGGCGCAATTCGATACTGGCCGGGAAGAAGCGGAAGATAGCGATGAGGATAGGGAACTGCAACAACGCGGGCAAGCAACCCGAGGCGGGACTCACACCGGCCTGACGTTGCAGGTTGAGGATGGCTTGCTGTTTCTTCATCGCGTCCTCCTCCTTGGAATATTTGGCGTTGATGGCATCCATCTCGGGTTTCAACACACGGGTGATAGCCGACGACTTGTAGGACTTGAACGCCAAGGGAAACAGCAAGGTCTTGATGAGGATGGTCAGGATCAAGATGACGATACCGTAGTTCCAACCATAGCTGCTCAGCCAGTTGAACACGGCGATGACGCCGTAGTTAATCCAGCGGATGAGGAAAAAGTTACCCAAATTGATTTGGTCCTGCAGGCCGATGCCATAGCTACGCAGGGTCTTGAAGTGGTTAGGACCGAAGTAGAGCTGCATCGGGATGGTATTGGTCTCGGCACTCACATTGTAGGGCACTTCGATATTGGCCGCCATCGACTTGAAGTAGCGCGGGTTGTCAGACTTGTGCGTCCACGTCGCCATCTTGGCGTTTTCAAACTCTTCCTCGGCCACGATGACATTGCAGAAGAAACGCTGCTTGAACGACACCCATTTCAGCTTGTTGTTGACCACCTTCTCCTCGTCCTTCTGTTCGTTGAGGTGGTCCACATCCTTGTCGGTCAGTGACTTGTAATACACCGTCTCGCCTGCGAAACGGTCGGTGCTCTTTTCCTGTTTCATCAGGTCGACTTCCCAATCGATGCTCAGGTAGTCGGCATTGGTGGCAATCACGTCGCGCAGCCCGACGGTGCGGATGTCGAAGTCGAGCATGTAGTTGTCGTGGTGGATGGTGTAGACGAAATCAATGTATTTGTTGGGGTCATCGGTGGTGAGGCGTTGGCAGAAAACGATGCTGTCGCCCTCTCCCACTGTCATGTCGCCGCCTGTGTAAGGCCGTCCGTTGAGGTAAGGCTTGAAATAGAACTGCGATGTGTTGACCAAACGGTTTTGTGCAAAAAACGACAGGTCGAACACGGCGGTCTCGGGGTCAAACGAAATCAAGGGCAACGAGTCGTAGGTCTTATAGTCCTTCAGCTCCACTTGCTTCAGGAAGCCGCCTTTGTTGGTGAAGGTCAACTTTTGCAGTTGGTTTTCGATGGTAATCTGTTGTTCCTCGCCTTCGGCTGATGTGGCGAAGATGCCGTATTTGTCGCGCATGGCGTTTTGCTTCTGTTGGGCCAAACTGAGCGAGTCCAAACCGGCCAGCTGAGCCGTGTCGGTTTGCAAGGCGGCCAATTGCGCATCTGCCTTCATTCGTTCGGCTTGCCGCATCGAGTCCAAGGCCATTTCCTCCAGTCGAGCGCGGCGGATAGAGTCTTGAATGCGTTGCTGCTCAGCGATTTGCTCCTTCGATGGAGTCATAAAATACATCCAGCCGAATAGGATGGCTGCGATGAGGATAAAACCAATCAGGGTGTTTTTATTGTTCATTATGTGTTATGATTTTGCAAAATAGCGCGCAAAAATACGAAAAAAAGCGTCATTCCTTGAAAACGAACACGGATTTCGCGGATTTTCACGGAAAAAGGTGATTTTGAAAACAAACAAGGCAAAAGCGATTTGTGACCGAAGCCATGAAGCAGTATGAATTACTCGGCAGGGCAAACGAGGCGGACGGCCTGGCCATAATGACAGCCACCTTTGCCTGCTGGATGCAGAACGCTTTCTCCAAAATAAATAAAATAAGCGTTTTGTTTATCAAATGATGTAGCAGACCAATAATAGCCAAAAGAACCTGCACTATATACCGTCAATCCATTACGACCACCCGCGGCAGGCAAAAAGACCGCACCATTGTTCTCTAAAGTCTCCCAAAGGACATCGTTGATAACATTACTGTCGAAACCAGCTTTCATCTCGTTTGGTTTGTTAAAATGGAAGTGATTCCAATTGTCAGGCACGAGAATAAGACCTTTCACATTATTCACCGTTGCTTTTGCAAAACGAATGTCCCAAAGCGTTTTGCGCTCGTTAAGCAAATACTCACACTCATCCTTTGAAAGAGTGTACCATAATCCTGGCATATCACCGCCGTTACTGATTCCATATTTACCCCAATCAACAAAACTTGAATAATGTTTTGCTTTATCTGAAACATTGGTCGGATTATCACCTGTCCCCCATCCAAACAAATCTATCCAACCTCCTTCGCTAGAATTGGAATACCCCAAAAAATCGTATTGCTTTTCAGCAAAACGCCATGTTTTAGCAGCCGTATGATATTGAAGATTTCCTTTGGAAAAGTATACTTTTTTTGATCCACTTACAGAAAAAAGCTCTTTAATAGCTCCTTCAACAATGGAAGACCCAAGGTTAACGCTGTTTTCCTGTGGTGACCTCGACTTCAACGACTCAACTTCATTCTCAAGCCGTGTGATTTCATTTTTATTACTTTCAATGATTTCGAGCTGTTTCTTACACTCGTCTATCATCTTTGCAAGAGAAGTCTTTTGACTATCAATAGTCTGTTTTAGTTTTTCGTTTTCTCCACCTAGAAAAGAAAGCGAATCATAATTGGTTTTTGCAATCGTCAGCATTTGGTCATTGAAAGTGAATGTTTCCGGTCCAGAAATACCATACAGCATTGGAAACTGGAAACCACACTTGTCACAAAATGTCGCATCAATAGGAGAAATCTTCTTGCAAACCGGACATTCTTTCTTTTCGTTACCAATAAAAATATTCTTGTCATAAAGTTGTCTAGAGACAACCTCAGCCTGTACCAGCAGTTGTTGACACTCCTTAGCCTGTTCTCTTATTTCATTTCTAATTTTTTCTTTCCTAGCTTCTTCTTCCGCTCTTTTCTTTCTTTCCTCTTCTTCCTTCATCATCTTCTCTTGCAACTCTTTTTCCCGTTTCTTCGCATCTTCAACATCAGCAATATGTTTCTTGATAGCAGTAACCAGTTTTGTCATGGCCTCACTGGGATTTGACATATAATCAATGAAATCCAATTTGGCTATAAAAATTATCACTTCCTCATTATAAAACGACTCGTCATATTTAAAAGGGATGATTTTTTTCTTGTACATCCTAGCTGTTGCTATCTCATCGCTCGTCCATTCCGACTCATTGGAATTAACGGTGGAAACAAATAAGAAAACAAGGCTCTGTTTGATGTATTTAGCAATAACTTTGGCAAATTCATCACCACTATAAATACCTTCTTCATCCATCCAATAACTAATGCCATTCTCTTTGAGAGCGTCTTTTATTTGGCTCACAATGTTTCCGGGAATAACATTCTTGTTTTCGTCAACATAATCCTTTCGCGAATAACTGATGAAGACATCGTAGGTGGTTTCTCTATTCATATCGTAATCAAATTTGCCTGCAAAAATAACAATAATACCAATCCATCAAACAAGAATTAAGTCTTTTTCCCGATGGGGTTACTTCACAGTACGATTCCAAGCCCCAGAAGAAACGACGTACCAGTAAACAAGGGTCAGATTCACCCCACTGGCAAAAAAAAGACACGGAACCTCATCAGTCCCGTGTCTCTTGTCATTTCGTCTCGCGTCCTAATTAATAGTAGCGATAGCTCTTCACCTGGCCGATGTGGCGGGCAAGGCGGATCACCTGGTTGCTGTAGCCAAACTCGTTGTCGTACCACAGATAAAGGATGACCGTCTTGCCGTCTTCGCTCACCTTGGTGGCAGGCGCGTCGAAGATGCAGGCACATGAGTCGCCGATGCCGTCGCTCGAAACGAACTCGGTATTGTTGCTATAACGGATCTGCTCGATGAGGTTGCCTTCGAGGCAGGCATGGCGGAAGGCTTCGTTCACCTCTTCGACGGTGGTCTCGCGCTCAAGGTCCAAGGCGAGGACAGCCAGCGACACGTCGGGCGTAGGCACACGCACTGCGTTGCTCGTCAGTTTGCCCTTCAGTTCGGGGATGGCCTTGGCGGCAGCCTTGCCTGCACCCGTCTCGGTGATGACCATGTTCAACGGTGCCGAACGTCCGCGACGCTCTTTCTTATGATAGTTGTCGAGCAGGTTCTGGTCGTTGGTGTAGCTGTGGATGGTCTCGATATGACCTTTCACGATGCCGAAAGTCTTCAGCATGACTTGCAGGCCAGGCACGATGGCGTTGGTGGTGCAGGAAGCGGCCGAGAAGACGTGTTCGTTTTCAAGGTCGAGGGTGTCTTGGTTGACGCCGTACACCACATTCGGAATGTCGCCCTTGCCGGGAGCGGTGAGCAGCACTTGGCTGACGCCCTTGGCCTGGAGGTGACGTTCCAACGACTCGCGGTCGCGGAAAGCGCCCGTGTTGTCGATGAGCAGTGCATCGTGAATGCCAAAGTCTTCATAATTGAGGTCTTCAGGATTCTTGGCTTCAAGGAAGAGGATCTTCTGTCCGTTGACCATCATGGCATTTTCGCCCGGAACGGGAGTGCAAACACCGTGGAAATAACGGTGCACCGAGTCGGTGCGGAACAGGTTGATACGCTTGGCAATATCTTCGGGTGAATTCTTACGGGTAACGATGGCGCGCACTCGAAGAGCATCGCCCTTGCCGACCATCTCTGTCATTTCGCGGCAGAGGATACGACCGATACGACCGAAACCATAAAGGATGACATCCTTCGACCTGCTGCTACGCGGATTGGCATCAATAATGTAACTTAACTTGTCGCGAACGAATTCCGTGACGTTGTTGTGATAATCTGCATGTTGATCGGTCCACTCCGAATTGAGGCGACCGAGGTCGATGCGAGCCGGAGCCAGATTCTCGGCCAACAAAGCCTTGGCGATCAGCAGCGAGTCCTGAACGCGGACGGGTTTGCCCAACACATTGGAAGCGCGCAAGTGCTTGTTCAAGATTTTGCCCGAACCACGGTTGACCAACAATGAGCGCAGCAGAATCAGCTCCACTGACTTTTCGTACCAAAGTCTGCCGACGATGTTAATCAACTCATTAGCAGCCTTTTCGTTCTCATTCCATTCTTTCAAGGAACTCATGAATTCTTTTTCGTTGTCCATAATAATAGTTTTAGTTCAACTGATTTTTTGAAGTATTGAGTTGGGCAAAGGTAGGGAATATTTGCACACAAACAAGGAAAAACCGAAAAAAGAATATTTTTTTTGAAATTGATTGCCAATTCACAGAAAATGAGTACTTTTGCAGCCGAAACCTCGGGTAGGTTTTAGTTAATTCATTCATAATCAACTTAAAACAACAAATTATGCCTGCAAAAATCAGATTGCAAAGACATGGCAAGAAGGGTCAGCCCTTCTATCACATCGTAGTTGCCGACTCTCGCGCGCCACGTGATGGCAAATTCATTGAGAAAATAGGTACCTACAACCCCATCACCAACCCCGCCCAAATCAACATCAAGTTTGACAGGGCTTTGTATTGGTACAGCGTTGGTGCCCAACCCACCGACACTGCCCGCTCGCTGCTCAGCAAGACCGGCGTGATGATGAAGTATCACCTGCTGCGTGGTGTCCAGAAAGGCGCCATGACTGAGGAACAAGCCGAAATCAAGTTCCAGAACTGGATGAAGGAGAAGGAAGCCAAG
>Ga0310694_10006526_pt1 | contig 11029 bp, 8 predicted proteins | sample 174DNAGHGhighgp2_FD_203884 | JGI IMG/M metagenome (GOLD analysis project Ga0310694, IMG submission 203884) | Sheep rumen microbial communities from Palmerston North, Manawatu-Wanganui, New Zealand - 1742 DNA GHGhigh gp2 (v2) (version 2) | ecosystem: Host-associated > Mammals > Digestive system >... | reverse complement strand
TTCTTCTGCTTCGGACATGGGAAAAGCGAGCAATTCCTCAAGGAACACGAGATTCCGCAGAATGTCAAGATTATCGATTTGGCTCAGGACTTCCGTATTGCAGGCGAGCATGATTTCGTCTATGGATTGCCTGAAACGCATCTTTCGACAATAAAAGGCTGCCAACATCTCGCAAATCCTGGCTGCTTTGCCACTTGCATCCAACTCGCTATGCTGCCCGCTTTGAAGGCTGGCATCATTAGTGGAGACATCCATGTGAACGGCATTACAGGCAGTACGGGAGCAGGGCAGAAGCCTGGAGCAACGACTCATTTCTCATGGCGAAACGACAACATTTCCGTCTATAAGACCTTCACGCACCAACATCTGCTGGAAATCAACCAGACGGTGCAGGAACTTTGTCCTGGCTACGAAGGTCGTGTCCTCTTCATTCCTCAGCGAGGATGCTTCACCAGAGGCATTTTCGTGACCGCTTATGCCAAGTGTGACCTCCCTCTCGAAGCGGTTCAACAGGTCTATGAGGACTATTACAGGGACGCTGCCTTCACGCATTTCGTCAGGAAGAGCCCTGATATGAAGCAAGTCGTAAACACCAGTAAAGCAGTGGTTTACGTGGAGAAATACCAGGACCAGCTGCTCATGATATCCTGCATAGACAACCTCCTGAAGGGAGCTGTAGGGCAGGCTGTACAGAATATGAACCTTATGTTTGGTCTCGACGAACGGATGGGACTGAACCTTAAAGCAAGTGCATTCTAAATGGAACTTTTTGATGTATATCCCTTGATGGACGTAACCATTGCTCGAGGCAAAGGTTGCAAGGTTTGGGACACAGAAGGACAGGAATATTTGGACCTTTATGGCGGTCATGCTGTCATTAGTGTGGGGCATAGTCACCCGCATTATGTAGAGGCTTTGACCAATCAACTTGGCAAACTCGGCTTCTACAGTAACTCCGTGCAAAACCCTTTGCAAAAGGAGTTGGCACATCGTCTGGGCAAAGTCAGCGGCTATGAAGACTACAGTCTCTTCCTTGTCAATAGTGGCGCGGAAGCCAATGAGAACGCCCTCAAACTGTCATCTTTCTATAATGGACGTACGCGAATCCTCTCTTTGGAGAAAGCTTTCCACGGACGTACCTCGCTTGCCGTCGAAGCAACCGCTAATCCGAAGATTATCGCACCTATCAATGCGAACGGACACGTCACGTATCTTCCTCTGAATGACCTCGCTGCATGGAAAACCGAACTGCAGAAAGGTGACGTTTGTGCCTGCATCCTGGAGTGCATTCAGGGCGTTGGAGGCATTCGAATGGTCGAGGCAAGTTTCCTTCAAGAACTGCAGAAACTATGTGAAGAGACAGGCACTGTCCTCATCTGTGACGAGATACAATGTGGCTATGGACGTAGCGGAAAGTTCTTCGCGCATCAGCATCTTGGCGTTCGTCCCGATATTATCACGGTGGCGAAAGGCATTTGCAACGGTTTCCCGATGAGTGCCGTTCTCATCAGCCCCAAGTTCAAACCTGTCTATGGACAGCTTGGGACGACCTTCGGAGGCAACCATCTTGCCTGTGCTGGCGCGCTTGCAGTCCTCGATATCATAGAGAAGGAGAGACTTGTGGAGAATGCCGCAGAGGTAGGAGACTACCTGATGCAAACCATTCGAAATGCCAATTTGCCTCATGTCGTTGAGGTTCGAGGTCGAGGTCTCATGATTGGAATCGAGTTGGACATTCCTTACAAGGAGCCCAGACAACGTCTCGTCAGCGAGCAACATTGCTTTACTGGTTGCTCGGGCACCAATGTGCTTCGTCTCTTGCCACCACTTTGTCTCACAAAAGCCGAGGCAGACAGTTTCGTTGAACGACTTAAAACCGTACTTACATCATTATGAAGATAGCAATCATAGGTGCCGGAAACATGGGCGGAGCCCTGGTGAAAGGGTGGACGAAGGCAGGCATGGCAGCCGACATAACTGCCTCTGCTCATACACAACAGACGCTTGATCGTCTTGTTGAGGCTTGCCCTGGCATCAAAGTGACACTCGATAACAGGAAAGCAGTCGAGGGTGCTGATGTCATTGTGCTTGCCGTAAAGCCTTGGCTCGTGCAGCAAGTCATCTCCGAGATAACGCCGGAATTGAAAGACAAACTCGTCATCTCCGTTGCAGCAGGCATTCGCGACGAACGCATCGATGTGTATGTCATGCCCAACATTGCTGCCGAGTTTGGCGAAAGCATGACCTTCGTCGAGGAGGCTGAGCAGGCAGAAAAGGCCGCCAAACTCTTTGAAAGGGTAGGGCTGTGCAAGGTCGTTCCCCAACGACTGATGGGTGCTGGCATGATGATGGCTGGCTGTGGCATCGCCTACGTCATGCGTTTCCTCCGTGCAATGACAGAAGGAGGCGTCGAGATGGGCTTCTATCCCGATGAGGCAAAGCAGATTGCCATGCAGACTATGCAAGGCGCAGTCACCCTTCTTCGCGAGACAGGTCTGCATCCGGAAGCAGCCATCGACAAGGTGACAACACCTGGCGGCATTACAATAAAAGGGTTAAACGAGTTGGATCACGCCGCCTTCAACTCGGCAGTAATACGTTGTCTCAAGGCAGGACTGCAATGAAGAAACGAATCGTAGTGAAAGTGGGCAGCAATGTCCTCACGACAGACAGGGGCAAGCTCGACATCACACGAGTCTCTGCGCTTGTAGATCAGATTGCTTGGTTGCGGGAGCAGAACTATGATGTGGTGCTCGTCACAAGTGGTGCAGTTGCGTGTGGAAGGGGAGAACTGCAGGTTGACCATTCGCTCGACTCAGTCGAACAACGTCAACTCTTCTCGGCTATGGGACAGGTGAAGCTCATCAACCTCTACTACGACCTGTTTCGCGAATACAACATACACGTGGGACAAGTGCTCACGACAAAAGAGAACTTCCAAAGCGAACGCAGTTATCAGAACCAACGTGCCTGCATGGAAGTGATGCTCGAGAATGGCGTGTTGCCTATCGTCAATGAGAATGATACTGTTAGCATCGAGGAACTGATGTTCACAGACAACGATGAACTGTCAGGCCTCATTGCCAAGATGATTGGAGCCAAAATGCTTATCCTGCTCACAGGAGTGGATGGTTTGTACAACGGCAATCCTCAAGAGCCTGGAAGCGAAGTGATTCGTCAGGTAAGGCTGGGTGATGATGTGAGTCGCTACATCCTTCCCGCCAAGAGCAAGGCCGGCAGAGGAGGCATGACATCGAAGTTCAACACAGCCCTTTTAGTAGCCCAAGCAGGCATCCGCGTCATTATTGCCAACGGAAACAGGGAAGGCATCTTGCCAGCCCTCATTAATGAATCGACTCAAACAATCCATACAGAGTTCATCCCATCAGGCAGTTAATAATCAATGTTCAATGTTCAATGATTGAAATGTTCCATAAGGCCAAGGAAGCGAGCCGAACGCTCATGCTTCTGACAGACGAGCAACGCAATGAGGTGCTCCGAAAGATTGCAGATCGTGCTGAGGCTGATGCAGATAAGTTGCTTGCAGCAAATGCGCTCGACTTGCAAAAGCTTGAGCCAAGTGACCCTCTTTACGACCGCTTGTTGCTCACAAAGGAACGTATCCGGGGTATTGCAGCCGACCTTCGTAATGTGGCCAAACTGCCTTCGCCTCTTGGTATATTAAGTAAGGAAAGGACACTTGCCAACGGTCTTTACCTGCGTCGCATCAGCGTTCCGTTCGGCGTGATAGGCGTCATCTTCGAAGCAAGGCCTAATGTTTGCTTCGATGTTTTCGCTCTTTGCTTCAAGAGTGGCAATGTCTGTCTGCTGAAAGGCAGCCATAGTGCAGAGGAAAGCAATCGCGCGATAGTCAATCTCATACACGAAGTGCTTCGAGAAGAAAGCCTCACCCCCAACCCCTCTCTGAGGAGAGGGGAGAATAAATGTCAAATGTTCAATGGTCAATGTTCAATGGTCAATGCTCTTACCTTGTTGCCTCCCACTCACGAAGCGACGGCCGAACTGTTGGGCGCTGTTGGTTACGTGGACCTCGTAATTCCCCGAGGCGGCAGGAAACTCATCGACTTTGTTCGCGACAATGCCCGTGTGCCGGTTATTGAGACAGGCGCAGGCGTCGTACATGCCTACTTCGACAAGGATGGCGACCTCGAGAAGGGCCGCCGCATCATCAACAATGCTAAGACACGCCGTGTCAGCGTTTGCAACGCCCTTGACTGTCTGTTGGTCCATCGCGACCGAGCTGGTGACATTCCTGCCTTGCTTGAACCGATGAATGGAAGGGTAGAGATAGTGACCGATGAGGCAACGATGGGGACGGAGTGGATGGACTACAAGCTCTCCCTTAAAGTCGTTGACAGTCTCGACGATGCTTTGGCTCACATCGCCCGCTACGGCTCAGGCCACAGCGAGTGCATCATCACGGAGAACGAGCAGACGGCCCGTTGCTTCCAACAGATGGTCGATGCCGCCTGCGTCTATGTCAATGCTCCCACCAGTTTCACCGACGGAGCACAGTTCGGTTTGGGTGCTGAGATAGGAATCTCGACTCAGAAGCTTGGTCCCCGTGGCCCGATGGCCCTCGAGGAGATGACTACCTACAAGTGGCTCATCGACGGAAATGGCCAGACGAGAGAATAGAGTTCATCAAAAGCTTTTAACCACGAATTACACAAATAGCACGAATTTGTAATCAACAGACAATCAGCAGCTGAACTATTCGTGCAATTCGTGCAATCTGTGATTAAAACATAAAAAGAAGGCATGTCCATTTCTTGCCACAGCCTCTAATATGTTAAAGATCCCATACGCATCCACAAAGATGTTAGGAGCTTTTACATTGTTTCCACTTTTCATGTTGATGCGAAACAAATTGTAAATCAACAAGATGATGCCATTAAAGACTGGAAATGAGTGTTTTGCTAATGTGAAGGGTGTATAGGTGTGTAGTTTTGTGAACCCTCTATACACCTATATTACCATTTGAGATACAGTATTTTACATGGTAAGGTGTAGAGATGTATAGTGTTTATAAAAATTTCTTGTGAAGATTTATGTAAGTCAAAAATATTTTGTAAATTTGCAAGCAGAATAATGTAACAGTTAACGAAAAACCTGTGAAAACAGACGCAACTGAATCGAGAGAAGAGTTATTTCAAGAAATGGCGAAAAGCAACACCGTCTGCAATAGTTAGATTTGTCCCATCAGAGAGCATTGCCTGCGCAACGTCCTGAGCTCGTATGTACCAGACAATTATTCGGTTGTTACTTATGTCAATCTGGGGAATCCCAAGATGCAGCAGGACGACTGTCCGCAGTATTGTCCCGACGAGCCCGTCCGCATGCCCATTGGTCTCAAACGCATGTACAACGACATGCCGCGCCACTTGGAACGTACCATTAAGAATCACCTCATCAGCCTCCTCTCTCGTAAGCGCTACTACCAGTTCCACAGCGCCCTCCGTCCCATCACCCCCGACGTAGAGCAAATCATCCGCCAGACCCTCATCACCTTCGGCTGGCAGCAGGAACCCGTCTTCGACGCCTACACCGACGAGTATCAGTTGTGATTCTTTAGCCTTTCCCCCCTCGAAGAGCATCCGAAACTTAAATCATTAACCCAATCATAAATAAAAAGCAAAATGAAAGCGAAAAGCATCCTTGCAGCCCTGCTCCTTCTCTTGGCAGGCTTGCAGACGACTTGGGCACAGGGTTTCCGCGTTTACAAGAGCGACGGCACAGTGGCGCAGTTCAGCATGCGCACAGACAGCATCGTCTTCTACGACGACATCGGTACGGACGTGGACTTCGGTCCCTTCACGCCCGTCAACCAGTGCATCGTCGGCACTTGGTACAAATCGAAGAACCAGGCGGTTACTTTTAACGAGGACAGCACGACGGACTACATCTCCGGCGGCACCTATGAGTTCACGCCTTATCAGGGAACAATAGTCGTCAACAACGCTTCGGGTGTACCGACTAACATCCTCAAGGTTCACAAGCTGACGGACGAGATGTTGGTTCTCAGCACCCTTGGCAGCAGCACTTTTGATGTGCTGACGCGCACAAAGCCAGTGCAACTTGTGACAAGCATCACGCTGAGTGAGCCATCGATCAGGCTTCAGCCCGACGAGTCGAAGCGGCTTACGGCAACCGTTATGCCTGCCGATGCCGACAATCCCGCTGTGGCGTGGACGAGCAGCGACGAGGCAGTGGCAACGGTAATCAATAACGGTTTGGTGGTTGCAGTAGCCAAGGGCACCTGCACCATCACCTGCTCTGCTACTGACGGCAGCGGCGTGAAGGCTGAGTGTCAGGTGACGGTGGGCGCGGCTGGACAGACCTATACGGTCAATGGCGTGACGTTCAAGATGATTGCCGTAGAAGGCGGCACGTTCATGATGGGCAGCAGTGATGATGACAGCGATGCGTATGATAGGGAGAAGCCACGTCATCAGGTGACGCTGAGCAGCTTCAGCATCGGCGAGACGGAGGTGACGCAGGAGCTGTGGCAGGCCGTGATGGGCAGCAACCCGAGCTACTTCAAGGGCAGCAAGCTTCCTGTAGAAAAAGTCAGTTGGAACGACTGCCAGACGTTCATCACGAAGCTGAACCAATTGACGGGCCTGACGTTCCGCCTGCCTACGGAGGCTGAATGGGAGTTTGCGGCCCGCGGCGGCACGCAGAGCCGGGGCTACATCTTCTCCGGCAGCAACACGATAGGCGACGTCGCTTGGTACACAGACAACAGTGGCAATTCCACCCATCCCGTTGCCACCAAGGCTCCGAACGAGCTTGGCATCTACGATATGAGCGGCAATGTGTGGGAGTGGTGCCAGGACTGGTATGGCGATTACAGCAGCGGTAGCCAGATAAATCCCACCGGTCCGTCTTCGGGCTCTCTCCGCGTGCGTCGCGGGGGCAGTTGGGGCCACGTCGCCACGAACTGCCGAGTGGCGTCCCGCGAAAACAACTCGCCGACGCGCCCGATCGACAACTTGGGCTTCCGCCTGGCCCTGTAAGTTCTTTCCTTTAGAAAAATTGAAAAGGTGAAAAGGTAAAAAGGTAATTCTCAGCCTGCCCTTCAAAAGGCGAGCCAAAACAAAAAAGGCTCGCCGAGAGAAGGGCAGGAAGATAAAAAAGCGTAACTTTGCAGTAGATAACCCAAAACAAAAAGCACAATGAAGAAAAGCAGCATCGTTGCAGCCTTGCTCATATTGGTTGCAGGCTTGCAGACAGCGTGGGGGCAAGGCTTCCGCGTTTACAAGAGTGACGGAACCATCATGCAGTTCAGTCTGCGAACGGACAGCATCGTGTTCTACGACGGCATCGGCTCGGACGTGGACTTCGGCCCCTTCACGCCTGTCAACCAGTGCATTGCAGGCACATGGAACAAGACGAAGAGCGAGTCGGTTACGTTCTGCGAAGACGGCACGACGGACTACATGGCTGGAGCCACGTATGAGTTCATGCCCTATCAGGGAACAATAGTCGTCAACAACGCTTCGGGTGTACCGACTAACATCCTCAAGGTTCACAAGCTGACGGACGAGATGTTGGTTCTCAGCACCCTTGGCAGCAGCACTTTTGATGTGCTGACGCGCACAAGGCCAGTGCAACTTGTGACAAGCATCACGCTGAGCGAAACGACTGTTACGCTTCAGCCCGACGAGTCGAAGCGGCTTACGGCAACCGTTATGCCTGCCGATGCCGACAATCCCGCTGTGGCGTGGACGAGCAGCGACGAGGCAGTGGCAACGGTCATAAGCAATGGGTTGGTAGTAGCAGTGGCCAACGGTACCTGCACCATCACCTGCTCTGCCACGGATGGCAGCGGCGTGAAGGCAGAGTGCCGGGTGACGGTGGGCGCAGCAGAGCAGACCTACACGGTCAACGGTGTGTCGTTCAATATGATTCCCGTGGCAGGTGGCACGTTCCAGATGGGCAGCACGACTGGCGCAAGCTTCAATCAACCAGTTCATCAGGTGACGCTGAGCAGTTTCAGCATTGGTGAGACGGAGGTGACGCAGGAGCTTTGGCAGGCCGTGATGGGCAGCAACCCCAGCAACTTCAAAGGCAACAAGCTTCCTGTGGAACAAGTTAGCTGGAACGACTGCCAAACGTTCATCACAAAGCTGAACCAATTGACTGGCAGGACGTTCCGTTTACCGACAGAAGCAGAGTGGGAGTATGCAGCCCGTGGCGGCAATCAGAGCAAGGGTTACATCTACAGCGGCAGCAACACGATAGGCAATGTGGCGTGGTACATGGACAATAGTGGCAGTTCCACCCATCCCGTTGCCACCAAGGCTCCGAACGAGCTTGGCATCTACGACATGAGCGGCAATGTATCGGAGTGGTGTCAGGACTGGGAAGGCGATTACAGCAGCGGCATCCAGACGAATCCCACCGGTCCGTCTTCGGGCTCTAACCGCATGCGTCGCGGAGGCAGTTGGGTCAACTTCGCCGCGATGTGCCGAGTGGCGTCCCGCGACTTCTACTTGCCGAAGTTCTCGGTCAGCAGCATCGGTCTGCGCCTTGCCCAATAGTTTCTTTCCTTAAAAAGGATAATTAAGCGTTTTCTGTTTGCTCTGTCAAAAAGGAGCGGCAATAAAAAGCCGCTCCAAAAAGACAGAAAAGACAGAAAACGCCCCGAAAAAATGGACAATGCAGATAAAGGTATTCAATATTTAAATGCCTCTTCTCTAACATCCCTTACCACGTCGCACAGGATTTGTCGTCTGCTTTTCGCTCGGAACACTTTTCACTTTTCTTCGTACCCTTGAGGTGAACCTCGAAGGTCCTTTCGCTCGGAAATAAAAAGAAAAACTATTGTTTTCCTTTTGTATTTCGCTCGCTTATTCGTACCTTTGCAGTCGGATAGCAATACAATAAGAAACAGATATGGATGACCTTAAGCAGATAGCGCAACGTCTGAAAGGGCTGCGCGAGATATTCGACATCCCAGTGGAGAAGATGGCAGAGGTGTGCGAGACAAGCGTGGAACACTACCGACGCATAGAGAACGGCGAGTGCGATCCGGGAGTATATCGACTCACTCGCATTTCCAAGGAGTATGGCATTGCCCTCGACGTGCTTCTCTACGGTGAAGAGCCTCGTATGAACGGATATTTTGTCACGAGAAGGGGTAAGGGGCTTGAAGTGGATCGCCATAATGATTACAAGTACAAGTCGCTGGCCAGTGGCTTCAAAGGGCGTGCAATGGAACCGTTTTATACGGTGATAGAACCTTTGCCAGATGGAAAGAATCATGCCAAGAATGTTCACGATGGACAGGAGTTCATTATTGTCTTCGAGGGCATTCTGGAGGTAACCATCGAGGATAAGGTTATCGTTCTTAGACAGGGTGATAGCATCTACTTCGATACCACACGCCCTCATTGCATGCGTGCCCTTGAGAATAAGACTGTGAAGTTCCTGACGGTAATAATATAGGTGTGTTCTCCTCAGATGTCTCCGATAGGGGACTATTAAATGGTAAATGATTAAATGGTAAATGGATAAAAATCCTATACTAAGTCGCTTCCTGAGGCAGACATCGTTTGTCTCGGAGGAAGATTATCGGGAGAACCTTGAGTTCCTCATCCCGAACAACTTCAACTTTGCCTACGATGTGGTGGATGCCTGGGCAGAAGTGGCACCGGACAAGATTGCGCTACTCTGGACGAACGACGAGGGTGCTGAGCGCAGACTCTCCTTTGCCGACCTCAAGCGCGAGAGCGACCAGGCTGCATCGTACCTGCATACCCTTGGCATCGGGCGTGGCGACATGGTGATGCTCATCGAGAAGCGCCGACTGGAATGGTGGATTACGATGCTTGCCCTGCATAAGTTGGGGGCCGTGCCCATTCCTGCCACCCATATGCTCACTTGTCACGACATTGTCTATCGCAGCAATGCTGCTTCGGTGAAAGCCATTATATGCGTGGGCGAATCTTATGTCCTCGGCGAGGTGCAGAAGGCTTTGCCTGAGTGCCCAACCATTGACCTGCTTGTTTCAATAGGTCCTGAAGTGCCCGAGGGCTTCCACAACTGGCATGAGGAGGTAGGCAAGGCGCCTGCCTTCCGACGTCCCAGGTTTGTGAATGCCAATGGCGATACGATGATTCTGTACTTCACGTCCGGCACTTCGGGCGAGCCCAAGATGGTGGCGCACGACTTCCTCTATGCTCTGGGTCACCTTACGACGGGTGTTTTCTGGCACAACCTCACGCCCGACAGCATTCACCTTACTGTGGCTGACACGGGGTGGGGCAAGGCTGTCTGGGGCAAGTTCTACGGCCAGTGGTTTGCCGGAGCCTGCGTCTTCGTCTTTGACCACGAGAAGTTTACCGCCGAAAAGATACTGCGGCAGATGGAGAAGTACCGTATCACCAGCTTCTGTGCGCCGCCCACGGTCTATCGCTTCCTGGTCCGCGAGGACTTTCGCCGATACGACCTTTCTGCCCTCCGCTACTGCACGACGGCAGGCGAGGCCTTGAATGCGGCTGTCTATGAGAAGTTCTTCCAGCTGACGGGGCTTCGTCTGATGGAGGGTTTCGGACAGACCGAGACCACTATGACGCTGGGCACCTTCCCATGGATGAAGCCAAAGCCCGGCAGCATGGGCAAGCCTAATGCGCAGTATGAGATAGCGCTGCTTCGCCCCGACCTCACTCCCTGCGAGGACGGTGAGAAGGGCGAGATTGCTGTCCGCCTGAATGAGGGACGCAAGGCAATCGGACTGTTCAAGGAGTATTACCGCGACAGCAATACAACCTACGAGGCTTGTCACGACGGCTACTACTTCACGGGCGATATGGCTTGGCGCGACAAGGATGGCTACTATTGGTTCGAAGGCCGTGCCGATGATGTCATCAAGAGTAGCGGCTACCGCATCGGTCCCTTTGAAGTGGAGAGTGCTTTGATGACTCATCCTGCTGTCGTGGAGTGTGCCATTACAGGTGTGCCCGACGATACGCGAGGAATGGTGGTGAAGGCTACCGTCGTG
>Ga0310694_10006522_pt1 | contig 11033 bp, 10 predicted proteins | sample 174DNAGHGhighgp2_FD_203884 | JGI IMG/M metagenome (GOLD analysis project Ga0310694, IMG submission 203884) | Sheep rumen microbial communities from Palmerston North, Manawatu-Wanganui, New Zealand - 1742 DNA GHGhigh gp2 (v2) (version 2) | ecosystem: Host-associated > Mammals > Digestive system... | reverse complement strand
TCGAGCGGAGATTAAAGGCGGCCAACATCGGCATGAGCGTCGACAAGGTACTCAACATGGCAAAGACAGTCACCACAATCATCTTCCGACTGCCCGAAAGTGGCAAGACTTTTGCCAAAACCATGCCTATGAAACGCCATCAGCGCATCGCAAAACTCTTTACCGACGAATTTTGGGGTACGCGTTGACGAAGTCAGGAAAAAACTCTTTGGCACTTCATTCCTGTTCACTACGGCTAGTCAGCCCATCCTGGACGGGACAATCAGGGGCACAAACAGGTTGAACCAGTTTGAGGCCCTACCGCACATTCATGAAATCATACCCGCCGATGCCCAGTTGCACGACAAACTGAGACGAGTGGAACTTGAAATCAACAACAATGGCCAAACTTATGATGAGGTTGCGCGGCAGGTTGGACAGCATGATCGTGTTCTGTGTATCGTGAACACCCGAAAGGATGCCAAGGAATTATTTGAACGGCTACCACAGGAGGGACTGACCCTGCACTTGTCACGAATGATGTTTCCAGCTCATGTGCGTGATACCATCGAGACCATTAAGGCAGCACTCAAAGACGACAATCAGCGGATTATCCGCGTGGTAGCGACGCAATTGATCGAGGCTGGCGTGGATATCGATTTTCCTGTCGTTTATCGTCAAGAGGCTGGGCTTGATTCCATCTTGCAAGCGGCTGGCCGTTGCAACCGCGAAGGCAAACGAGGCATTTGCACCACTCATGTTTTTAGTCTGCGCGGAGAACATCGATTGCCCCCAGGTTATATCTCTCAAGCCAATAATGCCCGACTCAATATGGTGGGACAATACGATTGGTTTGCTCCTGGGACGATGCGTGACTATTTTGCCCAACTGTTTGCAAGGACTGAAAGTTTTGACAAGAATCAAATCGGACAGTTGCTTTATAAACCAACTGATATGCAGTTCCAGGAAGCAGCCGCCCAATTTCGCTTGATTGAGGATGAAACCACAAGCATTTTCATTCAATGTGCTGAAAGCAAGTCTCTCATAGAAGAACTGTTGCACCATGGGCCATCCTATCCTGTCTTGAAGAAGTTGTCGCAATATGCAGTGAGTGTGAGACAGAAGGATTTCAAGATGCTGAATGATGCAGGAGTTCTTGAAGAGCCCTATCAAGGCATCTGGGTGCTTTCTCAAGAGTCACTCTATGATAACAAGGTCGGTTTGATAACCGACAACCAATGGTTAGAAGAAACATTAATCATATAATAACGATATGGAATATTTTGATAAAGAATTTTGCCTGGAGGTATGGGGGCCAATCGCCTGCTTTACCCGACCAGAGCTCAAGGTAGAGCGAGTGAGCTACGATGTCATCACGCCATCGGCTGCACGCGCCATCTTTGAGGCCATCTTTTGGAAACCCGCCATACGGTGGCAAGTGACCAAAATTGAGGTGCTGAATCCCATCAAGTGGACATCAATTCGCCGTAACGAGGTGGGTGCTGTCGCGTCTGTTACCTCAATGACACCCATATTAATTGAGGAAAAGCGACAGCAAAAGAACACCTTGATGTTGCAGGACGTGCGTTATCGCATCTGGGCTAAACTTGAGTTTATACCCAAGTGGAAGCGTGCTGAGAGCAAGAACCCATCGATTGACAAGGAAGAAAAAGACTTGCTTCGCAAGGATGAAAACCCCGGAAAGTACAATGCAATGTTTGAGCGCAGAGCAAGTAAAGGACAATGCTTTAACCAGCCTTATCTCGGCACTCGGGAGTGTTCGGCATCGTTCCACCTTGTAAATCCTGAACAAGAGGAATTGAGCGCCCCCATCAATGAAAACCGTGATTTGGGCTTGATGCTCTATGACATGGACTTTGAAGGAAATCTTGAGAAGCCCGATGCCATGTTCTATCATGCCATCATGGAAAAAGGAGTGATTGTAGTTCCCCCAAGAGACAGTAAGGAGGTGTTGAAATGATACTAAAAGCACTATATGACTATTACGAGAGATGCAAGGACACTTTGCCCGCTTTTGGCAAGGAACTGAAAGAGATTGGTTTTCTCATCATCATTGATCGTGAGGGGAATTTCTTACGGTTTGAAGACCGACGAATTGACTCCAAGCATGCTCATGCGTTCATTGTCAACAAACAACTCGGCAGAACAAGCGCGCCTGTTGCCAACTATCTTTACGACAGCAGTGCCTACGTGTTTGGATTCTCGGGCAAAAAAGACTTTGATGGCTGCCGCAAGTATCTTGAAACATTCAAGAAAAAAGTAGATGAGATTTATAAAGCGGCTCCAAATAATGTTGATATTACGGCTGTTCATCGTTTTTATCAGCATGACCCTCAAGCAATTCTCACCAAAATGAAGGCTGACACCTTATGGCCCGAAATTGAGAAGAATCTAAATAAAAAGTATTCCCTTTTCTCTTTTCTGATTAATGGTGACACCCAGATAGTCGCCGAGAAAGAAGAATTGCTTGACCTGTTGGAAGAGGACAATCACGATAACGAGAAGGTCTGCCTTGTCTCTGGCAAAAAAGGGAAGATTGTTGACGTGACAACGGCCACGATGATTCCTGGAAGTCAAGCTGTAGCTAAAATTGTCTCATTCCAAGTAAAATCAGGCTATGATTCTTACGGAAAGGAGCAAGGAGCAAACGCTCCCATTAGCGAAAAGTCCGAGTTTGCATACTCCACGGCATTGAAGCATTTGCTTAGGTCTGATTCTCGGAACAAATTTCTCATCGGCAACAGGACATTCCTCTTTTGGGCATCAAAGGATAATGCTGCCGGTAACCAGGCAGAAAAAGGCATCTTTGACCTGTTTGGCTTTTCGGATACTGAAGACGATGACCCTAATGCCAGGATTGAACAGGTGAGAAAGGTCTTCAAAGCCATATACTCAGGAGAGTTGAACACCTCATTGGATGACAAGTTCTTTATCCTGGGATTGGCACCAAACTCTGCACGAATCGCTGTGGTTTATTGGGCAGAAATCCCCTTGAAGGAATTTGCCGAACGCATCAATCGTCACTTTGATGATATGGAGATTACGGGAGCAAACAAGCCCTATACCGCATTGCGTTCCATCCTTGGCGCTGTTACTTTAGGTGGCAAGGCTTCTGATGCGACCCCGAATCTTCCTGACGCATTAGTAAAGAGCATTTTCCAGGGTATTGCTTATCCTTATACATTGTTTGCCGAATGCATCAGACGTATAAGGGCGGAACAAAGCATATTTACAACCCGAGCCGCGATTATCAAGGCATATCTAAACAGACAAAACAATAATATTGAACAAAATATAAAAGTTATGTTAGACAAGAACAACACCAATCCAGGTTATCTGTGTGGCCGCTTGTTTGCCGTGCTTGACAAGATTCAAGAGGACGCGAACAATCAACACACCATTCGTGAACGGTACATGAATTCAGCAAGTGCGACTCCATCAGCCGTGTTTGCCACAATTCTAAATCTCTCGTCTCATCATTCCGAGAAACTGAATGAGGGAAGAAATGTCTTTTTTGAGAAACTCAAACAGGAGATTATTGAGAAACTTGATGCTGATGGTTTCCCTGCCCATCTTGACCTTCAAGACCAGGGACGATTCTTCGTTGGCTACTACCACCAGCGTCAGGCGTTTTTCACCAAGAACGAGAAAGAAGAAAACGACAATAACCAATAAAATGATACAACTATGTCAGAATTAAAAAACAGAATCGATTTTGTGTACATCTTTGATGTGCAGGATGGTAATCCCAATGGTGACCCCGATGCAGGTAACCTGCCCCGTGTGGATGCTGAGACCGGTATGGGTCTTGTGACGGACGTTTGCCTCAAGCGCAAGGTGCGTAACTATGTGCAGGTGGCTAAACAACTGGCCGATGGCTACGACATCTTCATCAAGGAAAAAGCAGTGCTCAACACCCTAATTGACGCTGCTCACGAGGATGAAAGTGTGAAAAAAGCCGATGACAAGGACAAGGCAAATGCCGCACGTGATATCATGTGCAAGAAGTTCTATGATATCCGCACCTTTGGTGCCCTGATGACCACAGGCAAGAATGCCGGACAGGTGAGAGGCCCTATCCAGATGACATTCGCTCGTTCGGTTGACCCGATCACTGCTTTGGAACACTCCATCACCCGCATGGCAGTAGCCACCGAAAAGGAAGCAGAGAAGCAGAAGGGCGATAACCGCACTATGGGCCGCAAGGCAACAGTTCCCTATGGCCTTTATGTCTGTCACGGCTTTATCTCAGCAAACCTTGCCCAACAGAGTGGCTTCTCACTGGAAGATCTTGACTTGTTCTTTGATGCGTTGAAGAACATGTTTGATATGGATCGCTCAGCAGCACGAGGCTTGATGAGCGCCCAGCGCCTGATTGCCTTCAAGCATGATTCCGTATTGGGTAACGCCCCTGCCAACAAATTGTTTGACCTTGTTACGGTGGAACGCAAGGATAAAACCATCCCTGCTCGCTCTTTTGCTGACTATGAGGTGACAATAGATAAAGATAATCTTCCCGCTGGAGTGACAATTGAGGAAATTATTTGACAAGAGAGAAGACATCGCGCCCCCGTGTGCGCGTGGATTGAAACATCACTGGAGGTGAAGATGGTCTTTAGGAAGCCGAATCGCGCCCCCCGTGGGCGCGTGGATTGAAACAGCACGACATGGCCCAGTGCTGTGGCCAGCGCGTCAGTCGCGCCCCGTGTGGGCGCGTGGATTGAAACAAGGCTTATTTTGAGGAGCACGGTGTCTTTTTTGGTCGCGCCCCCGTGGGCGCGTGGATTGAAACATCCTGGCGACGGTCTTGCGTGCCGCGTCGATGTAGTCGCGCCCCCGTGGGCGCGTGGATTGAAACTCATATCGTGGTAGTGCCAAGGCCCACTTGACTTGTCGTGCTCCCAGTAGGTGCATGGACTGAAACTTCAAGTGCGACTTAGCCCCAAAAAGACCGTGAGGGGGTGCGGATGCCTTCGTTTAATCAGCGAAATCCGCGTTTTAAAAAACGGTTGAAGAGGGCAAAAAGGTTGTCGAAGTGGTTTTTTAACGCTGATGACGCGGATTATAAAGATTAACGCTGATAGCATTATTTAAATCCGTGAAAATCAGCGTAATTCGCGTTTTTAAAAAAACGGTTGCTGGAGGCAAAAAAGGTTGTTGATGTTGTCAAACGGGTTGTGATGGTTGTCTGATTAAAACCTGGGGGCGGATGCTGTGTCGGTTGGGTTGTTTTTTGGGGTTGTCTGCCAAAATGTCATATTTTAACATTCTTTTGTGTCAGTTCTCGGAAAAACATTGTAATTTTGCAGCCCGATTAGAAAAGAGAAAAACATGACTGAAGAAAAGATAGAACAAAACAAGCCTCAAGAGCAGTTGCAGGCTGAGCAGCCCAAGCCCATCAAGCCCGATATCCTGGACTATGACGACGTGCGCAAGGCGGTGCCTTTCTTTGACGGTAAGCCCAAGCTGGTCAAGTGGTTGTTCCACTTGTTCGACATGGATGACGCCAACTGGATCCACGGCCACAACTGCCACACACCGGGTGTGCCTTTCTGCACCGGTGTGCTGAAGGACTTGAATGCGACCATCACCTACGACAACGGCGAGGTGCTCGAGCACCTGCCCGAGGGGCCTTTTATCACGGTGACCAACCACCCGTTTGGCGCCGTGGATGGTGTGATGATGATTCACATCATCGGCCAGCATCGCCCGGACTACAAGTTCATGGTCAACATGTTGCTGAGCAAGATCGGGGGCATGATGCCCAACTTCATCACCGTCGATGCGCTGGCGAGCGACGACCCCGCCAAGCGTGCCGTGTCGATGCAGGGCATCAGCGACACACTCAAGCACGTCAAGGCCGGCCACCCGATGGGGTTCTTCCCCGCCGGCGCCGTGAGTAAGCTGACGTGGAAACTGCGTGTCGAGGACCGCGAGTGGCAACCCGTGATCATGCGCCTGATCCAGAAGCTCAAGGTGCCCGTCATCCCCATCTACATCCACGGCCACAACAGCTGGATCTCGCTGGTGTTGGGCGCCATCAGCTGGAAGCTGCGCACATTGAGGCTCCCCTCCGAGATGTTCCGCCGCAAGAGCTACGACTTCCGCGTGAGCGTGCATGACCCCATCATGCCCGAGGAGTACGCGCAGTACCAGACGCCCGAGGAGTTGGGTGTGTTCCTGAAAAACGAAACTTATAAAATGAAGAAATGGCAACGAAAATAACCGATAACGACATCCGCGCGCTGAAGCTGCGCTTCGGCATCGTGGGCGAGTCGCCCGCCCTGCTGGCGGCCATTCGCCGCGCCATGCTCGTGGCCCCGATCGACCTGAGCGTGCTCATCATCGGTGAGAGCGGCTCGGGTAAGGAGTCGTTCCCCAAGATCATCCACGAGAGCAGTCCGCGCAAACACAAGAAATACATCGCTGTGAACTGCGGCGCCATCCCCGAGGGCACCATCGACAGTGAGCTGTTTGGCCACGTCAAGGGCTCGTTCACCGGCGCCATTGCCGACCACAAGGGCTACTTTGAGGAGGCCGACGGCGGCGTCATCTTCCTCGACGAGGTGGCCGAGATGCCCATGAGCACCCAGGCGCGCCTGCTGCGCGTGCTGGAGAACGGCGAATACCTGCGCGTGGGCGACAGCGCGGTGCGCAAGACCAACATCCGCGTCGTGGCCGCCACCAACAAGGACATGCTGCAGGCTGTCAAGGACGGCAAGTTCCGCGAGGACCTGTATTACCGCCTCTCGACGGTGCAGATCAACGTGCCGCCCTTGCGCGAGCGTGGCGACGATATCGTGCTGCTGGCCAGGCTGTTCCTGCGCAACTTCATCAATGAGAACCGCACCAGCGAGGTGACCCTCACCGAGGATGCCCAGCGCATGCTCAAGGCCTACCACTGGCCCGGCAACGTTCGCCAGCTGAAGAGCGTCATCGAGCAGGTGGCCCTGTTCGAGAGCGGCAACACAGTCGATGCTGCGACGTTGAGCCAGTATATGCCCAACAGCCGCGAGACGGCCCTAACGGTGCAGACCCAGCCCAACTTTGACTACAACGCCGAGCGTGAGCAGCTGTTCACCCTCATCCTGTCGATGCGGGCCGAGATTGAGGCCATCAAGCAGCGCATGGAGGGAGCAGGCCCCACCTCGCACGTCTCATCGACGGTGCATGAGCTCAAGCGGGACACCAATCCCCTGCTTGACTATAGCAGCGACGAGGACAGGCCCCTGAAATCGCCCTACCGCAACATGCAGCGCGAGGCGCAAGAACTGGGACACGTGGACGAGGTTGCCGCCATGGACGTGGTGGGCGAGACTGTAAAAACCCTCGACGAGACCGAGCGCGAGACCATCGAGAGCGCCCTGCGCCGCAACAACGGCCGCCGCAAACTCACGGCCCAGGAGCTGAACATCTCGGAGCGCACCCTGTACCGCAAGATCAAGCAATACAACCTGGAACGATAGTGAAACGGCTATTCCTCATACTCGTGCTTGCACTGGCCACCATCGGTTGGGAGGCCTGTGTGCCCCGGTACACGCTCAACGGCGCGTCGATCGACTATAATGTTTACAAGACGATCTCGTTCGGCGAGTTCCCCATCCGTGCCGCGTTGGTGTATCCGCCGCTGCAGTCGATGTTTGAGAACCGCATGACCGACATGATTGCCCAGCAGACACGTCTGCGCGTGATCGACGGCAACAACGCCGACCTGCGCATGGAGGGCGAGATCACCAACTACCAACTCTCGCCACAGGCCGTGGGCGAAGACGCCTATGCGAGCCAGACGCGCCTGACCATCACCGTCAAGGTCAAGTACATCAACAACAAGAACCAGAGCCTGAGCAAGGACCTGTCCTTCAGTGCCTACCGCGACTTCTCGAGCAGCGAGCTGCTGGTGGACGTGCAGGATGAGCTGTGCAACCAGATCTGCAAGGACCTGAGCGACCTCATCTTTAACGCCACACTGGGAGACTGGTAGTTTTTTAAGCGCCGTTGGCGCTGTGTATTTGCGCCGTTGGCGCGTGTATGGTGTATTTGCGGCTGACGCCGCGTGTATGGGTGTATGGGACTGAAAACTGAAAACTGAAAACTGAAAACTGAAAACTGACAACTGACAACTGACAACTGATGAACTGGATTGAGGATATCAAGCGAATCACGGCCGATGAGAAGGCCGAGGTGACACGCGAGTGGATGGAGCAGGCCATGGAGGCCGCCCCGTTCAGCGTGTTGCCCGCTTTGCTCTTCCTCAAGCACAATGGCGTGAAGGGCAACGAGGAGGTGCTTGAAAAGCTCGCCATCAACTTCCCTGACAGGCATGCCCTCTCACTCATGCTGGGTGAGGATGCCGGCAAACTGGGTGACTTTTACCCGCCCGAGGCCTTGCCTGAAACGCCTGACACGGTAACGACCATCGACCGATTCCTGGACAACTACGGCAAGACCAGCCCCAACGAGGTGGAGGCCATCAGCCGCGCCATCTTCAACCCGATGCCCGACTATGCCGACGTGCTGGCAGCACAGGAGAAGGAAGAAGGCGGTATGACCCTCAGCGACGGCGACTCACAGGACGAACTCATCAACCAGTTTATCGCCGAGCAGATGGAGCTGGGCAAGGAGGCCGCCAAGGCGCCCGTCGCCACGCCCATCGATGAGGAGGAAAAAGCCGAAATCGCCCAGGATGTCATCGAAGAACCTACCCAAAATGATGACTCGATGCTCAGCGAAAGTCTGGCCAAAATGTACATCTCGAGACACAAATATTCACAGGCTCTTGAAATTATTAAGCGATTAAGTTTGAAATATCCAGAAAAAAGCATTTACTTTGCAGACCAAATTCGATTTTTGACCAAATTGGTCTTAAATGAGACACTAAACAACAATAAATAAGAAAAAATGTACACTATTTTTGCAATTCTGATTGTGATCGCATCGATTCTGTTGATCGGTGTCATCCTTATTCAAAAATCTAAAGGTGGCGGCCTTGCTGCCAACGTGAACAACTACAACCAGTTCATGGGTGTTCGCAAGACCACCGATTTTGTTGAGAAGGCCACTTGGGGTCTGTCCATCTTCATCTGTGTGCTCAGCATTGCTTCGGCATTTGTTACCGCTCCCAGCATTGTTGAAGGCGCTCCCCAAATCAAGAAGTTACCCACCAGCGAGACTCAGGCTCCCAACTTCGGCACCCAGGCCGAGGAGGCTCCTGCCGCTGCTGCCGCTCCCTCCAAGGAGGCTGCTCCCGCTCAGGAAGCTCCCGCTCAGGAAGCTCCTGCCAAGGAAGAGGGCAAGTAACCTACCTATCGCATCTTAAAACCAACTTTTTCAGGAGGATGCGGTATGTCGTATCCGCATCACAGCGGGTCAAGACATACCGCATCTTTTTATTTGCACTATGAAGATGACATTATTATATATAGTATTGGCGGCCGTGATGACGGCTTGTGGAAGCACAGGCACTACAGCCACCGTCCAGGACTCGACCGACTCGGTCAAGACAGCCCAGATAAGCACATTTGACGGCAATGCAGCGTTGCTGCTCACCCGCCAGCAGTGCGAATTCGGGCCGCGTGTACCCGGCACTGCAGCCCACAGCAAGTGTGCCGAGTGGCTCACGACAACCTTGCAGGCCGCGTGCGACACCGTCATCGTGCAGACGGGTACCGTGCAGACCGCCACGGCGGGTTCTCTCGGCATCAAGAACATCATCGGCGTCATCAACCCTGATGCCACCGAGCGCCTGTTGCTGCTCGCCCACTGGGACACTCGTCCCTGGGCCGACAATGACCCTGACGAGGCTAACCATAAAAAGCCTGTGATGGGAGCCAACGACGGAGCCAGCGGTGTGGGCGTGCTCCTGCAGCTGGCCCGGCAGCTCAAGGCCGACGGCACCACGCTGGGCATCGATATTCTGCTGGTCGATGCCGAGGACATGGGCGTGGACGACAACGAGGAGTCCTGGGGCCTGGGCACCCAGTACTGGGTGAGTCACCCCCACGTCGAGGGCTACAATCCCTTGTTCGGCATCCTGCTCGATATGGTGGGTGCCCCCGATGCCACCTTCACCCGCGAGTACTACTCGACGCAATATGCTGGCGGCTTTGTTGACCTCGTCTGGAAACAGGCTGCCGGCAGCCACTTCATCAACGCCCAAGGCGGTGCTGTGACCGACGACCACGTGTTCGTTAACCGCGGCGGCATCCCTTGTGTCGATATCATCGACATGCGCAGCGACACTGGCACTGGTTTCTGCCCCGTGTGGCACACTGTGGACGACACCATGAGCGGCATCGACCCCGTCACCCTCGGCGAGGTGGGCCAGACTCTGCTCAACGTCATCGCTGCCCTACAGCAGTAACCCCTTCATCGTGAACCGAGAGATTCAATCATGCGATATTTCCTGTTCATGTTTTTTATAACTCATATCAACTGATTTGGATATAACAAGAGATAATGTCAGACTATGGGCAGGGTTTGCACTACTGCCCTACTGCGTGTTTGGAACCGGTATTAGTCTTTTCATTGTGCCCCTCGGGTGGAATAATTCAGATATGGCTTTGCGGGTCCTTTTCGTTGCCATCGCGCTGCTGTCGTTTTACGGGCTCTACAAAACCGTCAGATTCTTGGTCGGGGATACCGCCGATGAGGTCGAATTTGACAAAAAAAAGGTGAGCCAGCACATGGATTTGGACATCAGAAAAATCAAAAAACTGATATCCGCGAGAGTGCTGATTTCCTGCATGTTTGTCGGCGATATTGTCCTCCTGTATTTTTGGTATCAGCAAGGCGACCCGGACGAGCCGATGTTGGACGCGCCGTTGACGATATGGATAGAGTTCATAGCAATACTTGTCTTGATCTTCGTGCTGGCTTCCGCAATGGACAAAAACGAAGAGGAATTCGAGAAACTCGTGCCCTTGCCCAAGGATACCGACGATGAGTTCAAATTAGACAAAAAGAAGGTGCATCACTACATGGAGTTGCTCAAGTCCTTCAGCCGCAATGCCATTCAGATCTCATTGGTGGGAAAC
>Ga0310694_10006517_pt1 | contig 11036 bp, 8 predicted proteins | sample 174DNAGHGhighgp2_FD_203884 | JGI IMG/M metagenome (GOLD analysis project Ga0310694, IMG submission 203884) | Sheep rumen microbial communities from Palmerston North, Manawatu-Wanganui, New Zealand - 1742 DNA GHGhigh gp2 (v2) (version 2) | ecosystem: Host-associated > Mammals > Digestive system >... | reverse complement strand
GGTACAAACCCACTTACGATTGGTATTCCATCCGATGAGCCATTTGATTTTATTTTAGATTGTGCTACATCCATCACACAAAATGGTAAGATTGAATATTATGAAAGAATTGGCGAGGATGTACACGAGGGAACAATTATCGGACTTGATGGTAAGCCTGTTTTAGGTGATGCAGGTGTTGCACTTAAGAAGATTCGAGGTGGCGAGGCTGCACTAACTACCCTAGGTGGTATTGGTGAGGCTTTAGGTGGATATAAGGGCTATGGTTATGCCGTTGCTGTTGAGCTACTATCCGCAGTATTACAAGATGGATTATATGGTAAGGATTTAAATGGTAAGGATAAGGATGGTAATAAATCTCCATATCATTTAGGTCATTTCTTTATTGCAATTGATACAAATCATTTCTTAGGTGAGGATTTATGCAGAAAGAAAACAGGAGATATTTTAAGAAGCATTCGTGCTTCTCGTAAACAGCCTGGAGAAGAACATATTTATACTGCAGGTGAAAAAGAATATCTTGTATGGCAAGAAAGAAAAGATAAAGGTGTACCTATTTCTGAACCAGTACAAAAGGAAATGAGCGCAGTTAGAGATTCCTTAGGACTTAAATATAAATTCCCTTGGGAATAAAAAGCGGGGCTTCCCGCTTTTAAAAATTATACATGAAAGGGGATGTGTTTTATGCCTTTTTTACCTATAACTTTAGAAGAAATGAAGGAATACGGTTGGGAACAGCCAGATTTTGTATATATCATTGGAGATGCTTATATTGATCATCCATCCTTTGGACCTGCAATAATATCTAGAGTATTAGAAAATTTTGGTTATAAGGTATGTATTGTATCTCAACCAGATATTAATGATGATAAGCCATTTAAGCTATTTGGAAGACCTAGACTAGCCTTCTTGGTTTGTGCAGGTAATATTGATTCAATGGTGGATCATTATTCTGTATCCAAAAAAAGAAGAAAAAAGGATTATTATACTCCAAATGGAGAAATGGGGAAAAGACCAGATAGAGCCTTAATTCGTTATTGTAGAAAGATTAAGGAATTATATCCAAATGTTCCACTTGTTTGTGGAGGAATTGAGGCATCCTTAAGAAGATTAAATCATTATGATTATTGGGATAATGCAGTAAGAAGAAGTGTATTACTAGATTCTCATGCAGATTTACTTTTATATGGAATGGGCGAAAAAACCATTGTTGAGGTTGCTGATGCCCTAGATTCAGGTCTAGATATTAAGGATATTATCTATATTAGAAACTCTGTATGGAAGACTAAGGATAAATCTTTATTGCCAGATGATGCTATTTATTTACCTACATATGATGAGGTTTTAGCAGATAAGATGCAATATGTTAAATCCTTCCAAATTCAATATAAGAATACAGATGCCTTTACAGGAAAGGCATTAGTAGAGGAATATAAGAATTGTTATGTTGTACAAAACCCACCTGAGTTTCCACTATCTCAAGCAGAAATGGATGCAGTATATGCATTGCCATATATGAGAGCAACCCACCCATTAATTGAGGCAAAGGGTCATGTTCCTGCAATAGATGAGGTAAAATTTTCAGTTATTGTTAACCGTGGGTGCTATGGTGGTTGTAATTTCTGTGCCTTAACGATGCATCAAGGTAGAATTATTCAATCTAGAACCAAAGAATCTGTAATTGAAGAGGTTAAAACAATTAAAGAGGATAAGGATTTTAAGGGATATATTCATGATATTGGAGGTCCTACAGCTAATTTCTATCATCCTGCTTGTAATAAGCAATTAAAGCATGGTGTTTGTAGAGATAGAGAATGTATTGGCTATGATCCTTGTAAAAATTTAATTGTCGATCATAAAGATTATCTAGATATTCTAAAGGAAGCAAGAAGCTTACCGGGTATTAAAAAGGTATTTGTAAGATCAGGCTTAAGATATGATTACATTATGTATGATAAAAATCCTGAATTCTTTGAAGAACTTGTAAAATACCATATTTCAGGACAATTAAAAGTAGCCCCTGAGCATATTTCAGATGAGGTATTATATCGAATGGGTAAGCCATCTAAAGGATTATATGATCAATTTGTTAAAAGATATGAAAATCTAAATAAAGAAATGGGAAAAGAACAATACCTAGTTCCCTATTTAATGTCAAGCCACCCAGGTTCAACATTAAAAAGTGCTATTGAGCTTGCTGAATATTTAAGAGATACAGGCCATATGCCAGAACAGGTTCAGGATTTTTACCCAACCCCAGGTACAGCATCTACCTGTATGTATTATACAGGCATTGACCCATTTAAAGGGGATGAGGTATATGTACCAAAGGATCCACATGAAAAGGCAATGCAAAGAGCTTTAATGCAATATCGTCTTCCACAAAACTATGATTTAGTTTATGAGGCATTAGTTAAAGCCGGAAGAAAGGATTTAATTGGCTTTGATAGTAAATGTTTAATTAAACCAAGAGGTAATATAAATTATAAAAATACTAACACAAAAATTAAAAAATCGTTCAAGAAATAAAATTTGTCAAAAAACAGTGTTAAATTTTTAAAATAATTGAGTTATAATAATATAAAGGTATGTTTGAAAGGATGGATTTTTTATGGCAGCAGTAGGTAAGTATATTATTTTTGATGAGGGTGGATATTTTGTAAAATATCGTCTTTATGCTAATAATGGTCAGGCAATCATCATCTCAGAGCCTTATAAGGATAGAAAAGCTTGTATGACTGGTATTGAAACATTAAAGAAGAATGTTGAAACATTGAAGGTTGTTTTTGAAAAAGATAAGAAGGATGCATGGTGCTTTAGACTTATAACTGCCCAGGGCCGTCCTCTTGCTCAAAGCGCTAACTATAAGACACAAAAGGATGCTGAAAGAGCAAGCCAATCATTCAAAAAGTTTGTAGATGCTGATAAGATTGTTGACGATGATGGAAAGAGTGACGATCATTATGAGGTACAAATTTTAGATGATTCCTATACATTATCACCTAATGGTAAATTCCTTATCATTAAGGAGGATACTGATTTTTATTATCAATTAAAGGCAAATAATGGACAGGTATTATGTACAAGCCAAGCATATTCATCAGAAAAGAGTTGTAAAGAAGCATTAGAAAATTTCCGTAAATATGTTTATGAAGGAAACTTCTATATTTATGTAGATAAGAGAAAACAAAGCTTCTTCAAGCTATATTCTAAGCAATTACGTTTAGTTATGACTGGTGAAACTTATGCTAAAAGAGATGCTGCAGTTTCAGCTGCAAAATCTGTTTTAAAATTTGCTAAGGATGCTAAACTACAACAATAAATATACTAAAGGCAAGGCAAATCCTTGCCTTTTCATTTGCATTAAAATTAATGCATTGACAAAAACATAGGTTATAAATGCTTTGTAGAGTAATTATTTTAAAACTACATATAATTGGTTTTTAGTTTGATTTTTATTTCGTTTTGCTATATAAAACACCCATTGTTGTTGAATTATATTCGATAATTACACATTATTTTAAGAATTATTCATTTTTTTGTCATTTAAAACGATAAAGATTGATGACTAACAACGTTTTTCCGAAAAATGTTTTATTTTTTCTTGCAATAAGCAAATAATTGAGTATAATTAAGAATTAGGAGAATGAAGTTCTTTAAAACGATATAAAAATTTGAGAGATTATTTTATTTTTAGTAAAAAGAGTCTTTTTTTATTTTTTTATTAATCTATTAACTAGGCTGATTAATAATGCTTGTTTTAATAACGCATCTCCTAATTGAAAGGAGAACAAAAAATGAAAAAACTATTTTTAACGTTTGCTTTATTAGTTTCTACAGTTTTCATGAGTGCTTTAGGTGTTAGAGCAGCTCAAAATGATGCTAAAGTAGAACGTAATGAAGTAACTAGAGCTGGTGAAAGTACTTATGAAAAAGTTACATCTGCTAGCGAATTAGTTGTAGGTAGAAAGATTTTAATCGTTTCAAATGACTACAACTATGCAATGGGTAATACAGTAAAGAATAATGGTCGTTATGAGGCTGCTGTTACAAAAACAACTAGTAACGGAAAGACTGTTATTACTCCATCTTCATCTGTGGCTACATTTACTTTAACAAATGGTTATTATTCAGGAACTTATGGTTTATTAGATAATTACTATAGCTATTATATGGGTGGAAAAACAAATTCTAAGATTAGTTATTATTCTAGTATTGGTTCAAACTCAAGCTGGAAGATTACTTTCTCTTCAGGAGTTGCTACTCTTAAGTCACAAGGTTCAAGCTCTTTATATTTAAAGTATTATTATAATGGCTACATCTTCAATTGCTATACTTCAAACTCTTATCAAAGTTTGAATATTTATCAAGAGACTTCAGCTGAACAAACTCCAGTTGATACAAATGTAGCTGTTACTGGTGTATCTTTAAATCAAACATCTGTTTCTTTAACAGTTGGTCAAAGTGCAACTTTAACTGCAACTGTAAAGCCAACAAATGCAACTAATACAACAGTTAGCTGGACATCTTCAAATACTACAGTAGCTACTGTATCTAGCGGTAAGATTACTGCAAAGGCAGTAGGTAGTGCTACAATTACTGCAAAGACAGCTGATGGTGGTTATACTGCAAAAGCAACAGTTTATGTTACAGCTGCTCAAACAGAAGAACCAGAAACTCCAACAACTGGTAAAGCTGCATGGACAATCATGATTTATATTTGTGGTGCTGATTTGGAAAGTCAAAATGCTATAGCAACTTCAGATTTAAAGGAAATTTTATCTGTATCTAATCAGCCAAATGATGTAAATATCATTATCCAAACTGGTGGTGCAAAGAAGTGGTCAAGTACATATGGAATTTCAGCAAGCTATCTTTCTAGATACCATGTAAGCAACAAGAAACTTGTATTAGATAACAAGCTTACAAAGGCAAACATGGGTTTATCTTCAACATTCCAAAGCTTCTTAGAGTGGGGTTTAACTGAATATCCTGCTGAAAAGACTGGTGTTGTTATGTGGAACCATGGTGGAGCAATGCAAGGTGTTTGCTACGATGAAAACTATTCTAGTGATTCATTATTAAACTCTGAGGTTAAGTCAGCTTTAACTAATGCATTCTCTAAAACTTCACAAACTAAGAAGTTAGAATTCATTGGTTATGATGCATGTTTAATGAGTGTACAAGACGTTGCAGAATTCAATTCTCAATTCTTCAACTATATGATTGCTTCTGAGGAATCAGAATCAGGTTATGGTTGGGATTATGATTCTTGGGTTGATGATTTATATGCAAAGAAGTCAACAACTACAATTTTAAAGGCAATTGTTGATGGATTCATTGCTGATAATGGTGGCGTATCAAGTTCTTATAATAATCAAACATTAGCTTATTTAAATCTTGCTTATATGTCTACATATAAGAACGCTTGGGAAAATATGGCAGCTGCATTAGCAAATAAATTAACTTCTAGCAACAAGTCATCTTTCAATACATTAGTAAAGAGTGTTAAGCATTATGCAGATTCTGATTATACTTACTTTGGTGTATTTGATGCCCTAGATTTCGTAAATAAATTATCTGCAAATTCCACATTTAATCCAGGTTCAACTTATACAAATGCTGTAAAGACTGCATTTAATAATTTAGTTGCATACTCATCTTGTGGTAAGGGTGCGGGTAATTCAAATGGTTTATGTATGTTCTGGAGTGTAGCTTCTACATGCTATAAGTCTTCATATTATACATCTAGCCAAACTAACTTTACTAATTGGAGAAGCCTAGTATCTTCATTCGGTTACTAAAAAAATGGATGTCATAGCAAAGCTATGGCATCTTTTTTCTCTATTTGCAAAATGGCAAAAAAATGATATAATACATTAGAAACTCATTTTATATAAATGAGAGGTGATTTGATGGAAAAAATAAGAGTAATGTTTCCAAGAGTTGAAGCAGGATTTGGTCACATTATGACTTGTAATGCTGTTGAGGAAATATTTAGTAAAAAATATGGAGATAAGGTAGAAGTTATCAACCTTAATTTCTTTTCCGAAGCTGAAGATAAAAAAGTAAAAAAATTAGGCGAAAAATTAAAGCAAGCCGTTAGAAGATATACATCTAAACCACTGATTGGTCATTTTGCAACCTTCAATTGTGAATTTTGGGGAACTGATTTATCAACCTGGGGATCAATGAGATTTTTAGTGCCTGGCTCTGCAAAAAAGGGTGTAGAATTTTTACAAACCTTTAAACCAGATGTTGTATTTTCAACACACTGGGCAACCAATTATTATGCAGAACAAATGGAAAAAAAGCCATTTACTGTAATGTATTGTCCAGATGCTTTATTGAATAAGCTATTCAAATATAGGGCTGACCTTTCCTTAGTTAGTATGGAAACAGGCTATATTGAAGCAAAGAAAGATTCAACCTATGATAGTCAGAATTTAAAGCTTGTACCATTTTGTATTAGAAATGATGCCTTTGATTTAAAGGATGATAAAATGACATCTAGAAAGAAGCTTGGCTTACCTTTAAATCAATTTACTGTTGTATTAGCTGAGGGTGGATATGGTAGAGGTGCTATGAAAGATATTTGTAGAAGGCTTGTAAAAGAGCATATTCCTGTAACTGTAATTCCAATTTGTGGAAAAAATGCAGAGTTACTTGAATATTTTAAGAGCCTTAAGGTGTCTCCAGAAGTAACATTCTTACCACAGGGCTTTATTACAAATATTTTTGAATATTTAAATTCTGCAGATATATTCTGTGGTAAGGCAGGTAATATGATTGCTGAGCCTACATTCTTTGGTGTACCATCAATTATTACAGGTACATCTACCTCAATTGAAACAAACATTGGAAATTATTATATTAAGTGGGTACATTGTGCAATGAAGGAATTTAACCACCGCAAGGTTGTTAAAATGATTAAATCCTTTGTTAAGGACCCATCTGTATTAGTTCCTTATGAAAAGGCAGCTAAAGATCATCATTCTTCTTATGGAGCAGAGGCAACAGCTGATATTTTGTGGGAAGCAATTGTTAAAAGATTCCCGCAGGTATTAGATACCTCTGATGATGAAAGGAGTTAGTTTATGAATTATGTTGAAATTGTAAATTTAGTATTCACAATTATCTTTGGAATACTAACATTACTAAGTGTATTTTATGTTATTTTTGCTGTAGTCAGCGTATTTAAGAAGAAGACCTTCCCACCTGCAGAAAAGCAAGGTAATTACGGAATTATCATTCCTGCAAGAAATGAAGGTAAGGTAGTTGGTCATCTAATTGAAAGTATTCAAAAGGCTAATTATCCTCAGGATAAGCTAAAAATATTTGTTATTGCCCATAACTGCTCAGATAACACAGCTGAGGTTGCAAGAAGCTATGGCGTAACAGTTTATGAATATAATAATCCAGCTGAGGCAACAAAAGGCTATGGATTAAAATATTTATTCCAACAAATTGAAAAGGATTATGGTATTCAAAGCTATGATGGATATTTTATTCTAGATTCAGATAATATTGTTGCTACTAATTATTTCCAAAAGATGAATGATGCATTCATGTATTATGGATGTAAAAATATTGTAGCCTCCTTCCGTAACTCTAAGAATTTTGGTAAGGGTATTATCCCAGGCTTATATGGTATTTATTTTGCAATTGGATGCTTCTTAGAATCTAGAGGTAGAACAGTATGCGGCTGCTCAACAAGAGTTTCAGGTACTGGTTATGTTATTAATTCTGAATCCCTAAAGGATGGTTGGAACTACGTTACAATTACAGAAGACTGGGAATTAACAGTAGATCAAATCTTAGCAGGTAATAAGGTACAATACTGTGAGGATGCTATTTTCTATGATGAACAGCCTACAACATTTAAAATTATGTGGCGTCAAAGAGTTCGTTGGAAAAGAGGACATTATCTAGTATTCTATTATCGTTTTAAAGAAATCTTACAGCATTTATTCTCTAAAAAGGGTAAATACAAGGTTACATTATTCGATATTGCATATAATATTTCACCAATTGTAATCACTTTCTTTTTCCTAACAGTATTACAGGTTATCCTATTACTTTTAGGACCATTGTTTACTGATTTAAGTATGTATCAAATATTCATAAATTATGATTATTCACAGAATTGGTTTATGAATTTAGTATTTAATCAATCTTATTTATTCTCAAATGCTAGAACAATAATTATGGGTTACTTTGGTATGGTATTTATGGCTATTTTATGCTTTATTATGGGAAGAAAGAAAATCCGTCATGTAAATTTCTTCTTAAAGATTGCATTAATCATTTTATGGCCATTATTCTTAGCTATCCAATTCTTAATTGATATTCATGCACTATTTGTTAGAAACCTTGCTTGGAAGACAATTCCACATAAGGATGATACAGATATTGAGAAGCTAAAGAATGCAGGAAACGAATTATAATTAACAGGACTTTTGGGTCCTGTTTTATTTTATTCAATTTTTTACTTAAACGTTTTATTTAATATTTATTATTATTTGAAAACATTTACAAATAGATATTGGTAATATCTTTGTTATAATGAAATTATGTTGAGAGGGGAAAAGATGGAGAATAGAGTTTTTTTAGAAAGCTTTGTAGATAATGACTTATCTTCAATAGTTATGTGTGATTTGAATTTTACTGTTGTTTATATGAATAAGGCAGCAAAAGAAGAATACAAAAGCTACGGGGGAGAAAGCTTAGTCGGAGCAAGCTTATTATCCGTCCACAATCCTGAATGTATGTTTAAGATTACTGAAGTTGTTCATTGGTTTTCTATGGATAAAGGAAACAATATCATTAGAACATTCTACAATGAAAAGAAAAACAGTGATTTGTTTATGCAGGCAATTAGAGATAAGGATGGAGAGCTAATCGGTTTTACCGAAAGGCAGGAAAGAAGAAATAAAGACAATATTTCCTTCTACCAGTTTTAAAGCATTGAAAAATGCTTTTTTATTTTATAAAATGAATAAGGAGGTATTAATATGGATAAAATAGCAAGCTTTCAGGTAAATCATTTAACCCTATTACCTGGTTTATATATATCAAGAGTAGATACAATGGATGGCTTTACATTTACAACTTATGACTTAAGAGTCACAAGACCTAATTTTGAACCAGTAATGGATACATCTGTTTGTCATACGATTGAGCATTTAGGTGCTACATATTTTAGAAATTATCAAAAAGAAGATACAATGTATTTTGGTCCTATGGGCTGTAGAACAGGCTTTTATTTGATTTTTAGAGGAAATAAGAGTGTTGATATGGTAAAACCTTTAGTAATCAAAATGCTAGAATTTATAATTGATTTTGAAGGCCCTATTCCAGGAGCTTCTCCTGTTGAATGTGGGAATTATTTAGACTTAAATTTAGATATGGCAAAATATTATGCTAGAAAGTATTTAGATATACTTAAATCTTGAAAGAATTAGAAAAGTAAATATGCAATATAAAATGGAGTAACAGAAATATATTTTCTGTTGCTTTTTTTAATTTCTAAAAAGAGGTATAATAGTAATGATTTGGAGGGTTTTTATGGATAAAGAATTTAAAGATATAAGAATAATGGATAATTTTTACCAAAGTTCATTATTCTTTCCTATGCCATTAACACTAATTGGTACATTAGCAGAAGATGGTAAGACAACAAGCTATGGTGCATATTCATTAGTATTCCCATATTATATTGCAGGTAAGGATTTTTATGCGATGGTATTGGAATGTAGAAATTCAAGTAATACTGCAAAGGGAATTTTAAGAACTGGTAAGTGTACAATCAACTTCCTACCTTTTTCAAAGAAGGGCTTTGAAGAGCATGTTCAAATGGGCTTCCCAGGAGATACACCAGAGGAAAAGGCAAAGAATTTAAAGTTATTTACACCTATTCCATCTTTAACTAGTGAAACTACAGATGAGGCATGCCCAAAGATTTTAAAGGAAGCAATTCAAGTTATTGAATGTAGCTGGGTAAAAGAATTAGATGGTGCTGAGGATGATAAGGTAGAGGATGAATACAACGGACCATATCATAACTTCAATGGTATTACATCTAAGTTTGGTGCACATTTCATTTTAAAGATTGATCATATTCTTTTAAAAGAAGAATACTATGATGCGATTGTAAATGGTGTTACAAGAAAGAATTTTGCTCCACTTGCTACAAACTGGGGCTATAGAGATTCAAAGAATTTCTGGTGTTCTGATTTTGAAAAGCCAATTGCTGTTGGTATTCCTAATCGTGAGGTGGATTTATCCAGTGTTCGATATGCTGCAGACAGATTAAATACAGATGTTAAATTTACTGATGATGCATTAAAGATGCTAGTAAAGGTACCTAGACCTTTCTTAAAGCTTGTATTACAAGGCTGTGTAAACTGGGCAAATGAGAATAACTGCAAGCTAATCACAGAAAAAGAAATGCAAGAAATAAATGATAAGAGAAGTAAAGAAAAGAAAAAACAGTAAAGATAGATAAATGTCCACTTTGTGGACTTTTATTTTAGGAGAAAAAAATATATAATAGATATATATTTTACGATGGAGGTTTAAAATGAAATATCAAAAGGCCCCTGCTTATTATGCAGATTTTAATACAATAGAGCTTAATAGATTGAAGCCAAGAAGCTATTTTATTCCCTTTTTAACAAAGGATGGCTGTCTTAAAAGTAATATTAAAGATAAAAGATATGATTCAGATAAGGTCGTATGCCTAAATGGTATTTGGGATTTCGCATATTATGATAATCCTAATGACTTACCTGATAATTTTGATACCGATACAATCAAATTTGATAAGCTAGATGTTCCATCTTGCTGGCAATACAATGGATATGGTAATCCAATGTATTTAAATGCTAGATATCCATTTAGATTTCAACCTCCAAAGATTCCAACAAAGGAGCCAGTTACAAGATATTTTAGCTTTGAAACAAAGTGGATTCATGCTAAAGAAGGAGAATATAATCATCTAGGATTATATAGAACCTATATTAATTGTGCTTCTT
>Ga0310694_10006516_pt1 | contig 11036 bp, 11 predicted proteins | sample 174DNAGHGhighgp2_FD_203884 | JGI IMG/M metagenome (GOLD analysis project Ga0310694, IMG submission 203884) | Sheep rumen microbial communities from Palmerston North, Manawatu-Wanganui, New Zealand - 1742 DNA GHGhigh gp2 (v2) (version 2) | ecosystem: Host-associated > Mammals > Digestive system... | reverse complement strand
CGAGGCCAGAGGGTCCCGTCGCGGCCGTGACCGCGATCGCGACGAGGCGCGGTCGTCCCGCAGGGATCGTGACCGCGATCGCGACGATGCCAGAAGTTCCCGTCGCGGGCGCGACAGGGATCGCGACGAGGCGCGGTCTTCGCGCAGGGATCGGGATCGCGACGAGGCGAGAGGCTCCCGCGGTGGCCGCGGCAGGGACGAGGCCAGAGGTTCCGGCAAGGAGCGTTCCCGGGACAGGGACGAAGCCCGTTCGTCTTCGCAGAGGCGCGGCTCCTCCTCTGCGCCAGGCCGTTCCGAGAAGAAGGACAAGGACGCCCGCAGGAGCGACCAGAATAAGCCTGGCGCTTCCGCCGGAAGGTCTCAGGGCGGCAAGGGCGCCGAGCAGCAGGGCAAGCGCCAGCGCCGGGAGATCACCGTCGTCCCGGCAGGCAGGAGTTCCAAGAAGACCGGCAAGAAGTAGCGTCCTGTAGATTGACAGGAGGCTGTCTTTCGGCTAGAAGCTTTTCGAGCAAATTTTGCCAACTTAGCTCAGTTGGTAGAGCAGCTGATTCGTAATCAGCAGGTCGAGAGTTCAAGTCTCTCAGTTGGCTCCAGACTACGAGAAAGCCCTTGCAGCGATTTTCTGCAGGGGCTTTTTTGATTGTGTGGCCATGAAGATGCCGTGCCAACGTCGCAATTGCCCTCGGGAAAGCCGCTCTTCAAGCGCGTAGCGGCAAAGGCGGTGACGAAGAGGCCAGCCCCGCCGATGGCGGTCCAGTCCTGCCAGTCATGTCCAGCGTCAGCGTTCCGCTTGTGATGATCCAGGTGCCGGTTTCCAGAGACGCGAAGAGGCTCGGCCACGGCGTGGCGGCATAGACGGGCGTCCTGCGCAGGTCGCTGCGGGCCAGCAGGCAGGATTCAGGAGGCAGGCGCTTGGTGCGTCATGTCGCCTGCCCAGTCTCGCCGGCAAAGAGCAAGGTCGCCAGATGGCGCACGTCGATGCCGGCAATCTCAAGCTCCTCTTTGCAGCCCTGGCAGCAGACGGTCGCCGGTAGCTAGAGAAGCGCAGCCGCATAGGTGCGCATGGCCGCTTCCTGCGCTTTCGGCGAATGGGGGAAGAACATGCCCTTGGCGTTATCCACATAGCGTTTTGGTGCCAGCTTCAGGTTGCGGGGCAGGGCGAGGCAGGACGCAGGCGGATATGCCGCAGAACGCGACCGCCTCGCGGTCCTTGCCAAGCGCGACGGGCCTGACGCTTGTTCGGCGCAGAAGTCAGCGCACGGCATCCTGCTCCCCGCGCCTGTAGCAGGCTCGCCAGCAGTCCTGCACGGCCATTGCCATGCGAGGTTCGCTTCGTGCTCCTTCGCAGGTCGGAAGCAGGGCTGGTCGTTCCTGCAGCGGAGCTGCTCCGTCGCACCCTGCTGGTACTGCCAAGGGCTGCTTCTCCCGGAAGCTCCTTGAGTGCTGGCAGGAGGACGAGGGTATCGTCGCCTCCTAGGATTATGGAGTTTCCGCATGCTGCTCCGCGGAGCGGACATCGTCACTCATGCCGTAGTGCACGCCAGCCGAGGACGGAGCGACGTGGTCATTCAGTTCGACAAGCTCATCGTGGTTCTGGAATTCAAGTTTGCCCCCTTCTCAAAGAGGGTAGACGCGCTCAAGGCCGAAGGCATCGAGTAGCTGCAGGGGTTGGGCTATGCCCGAGGCTACGAGGCCCGGAACCGCAGGGTGGTCGAAGCCGTTGTCGTGGCGGACGACGAGGCTAGAAAGGCCATCTTCTCCCAGCTGGCCTAACGCCCTGGGCAGGGGGTAGATCACCGTCCCGCAGCGTCTTTCTTTCCGTTGTTTCTGTGCATAGGCTTTGTCATTTGTCGCAAAGCGTTATTTGACCCTGTCACGCCAAGTTCGGAGCGAAAAAATATTATTCAATGATATCGGTATATTGCAAACATTCTCAAAGTTGTGACAAAACGACTAAGGCAATGTGACAAGCTAAATTGCAATGGCGTGCGACACACTTCACACGCAATAACCAAGTACAGCTTTTTGTCGGTCGTGCTTCCGTGCCCGGGGCCTACAGTCCCAGCAGCTTTGGCATGAAGGTGGAAAGCCCGGGAAAGAGGATGATCACGACAAGGGCCAGGAAGGCCGCCAGAATGAGCGGGAGGCTGGAGCGGCTCACATCTTCGATGGTGAGGTCGCTGATGTTGGCGGCCACGTAGAGGTTCACGGCCACGGGAGGCGTCACCTGGCCTATGGCGAGGTTGATGGTCATGACGATGCCGAACCAGATGGGATCCCAGCCGAAGGCGGCCATGATGGGCATCATGAAGGGCAGGAAAACGTAGTAGATGGAGATGGCGTCCAGCAGCATGCCGGCAAGGAGCAGGATGACGTTGATAATCAGCATGATCACCCACTCGTTGTTGGAAATGGAGAGCAGCGCCACAGAACCCTTCTCGATGAGCCCGACCGTGGACGCCACCCAGCTGAAGAGGCCTGCGCAGGTGACGACGATCATGACGACTGCCGTGGCGCGCATGGACTCGGCGAAGATCTCGAAGAGCATCTTGGCGCTGACGATGGTCTTGTAGATGAAGATGCCGACGAAGAGCCCGTAGAAGACGGCGATGGCTGCAGCCTCTGTAGGGGTGAAGATGCCGCCGTAGATGCCGCCGAGGATGACGACGGGCGTCATGGCTCCCCAGAAGGAGTCTTTGAAGACCGCTAGCAGTGGCTTGGTGCGCTTCACGCCGTGGTAGCCCCGCCTGTGCGAGATAAGGAGCACGGCCATGAGGATGAAGCCCGCCACCACGAGGCCGGGCACGAAGCCGGCTGCGAAGAGTGCCGGCACCGAGGTGTTGGTGATGCCGCCGTAGACGATGAAGGCGATGCTCGGGGGAATGACGATGGCAAGGCCCGAGGTGACGGCGATGGTGGAGGCGGCAAAGGGCTTGTCGTAGCCGGCCTTGGCCATGCCGGGAATGAGCACGAGGCCGAGGGCCGCCACGGTGGCGGGTCCGGAACCGCTCACGGCACCCCAGAAGGTGCAGACGGCGACGGCCGCGATGGCAAGGCCGCCGGTCTTTTCGCCGACCAGGGCCTCCATGAGCTCGATAATGCGGGCCGCTATGCCGGCGCGCTCCATGATGTAGCCTGCCAGGACGAAGAAGGGGATGGCGAGCAGGGGGAACTTGGCGATGCCGGCAAAGAAGTTGTAGGAGATCATGTTGACGCCCATGTCCCAGGCCCACACGACGGCAAGGGCAGCGAAGCCGAGGGACACGGCGATGGGCACGCGGATGAGCAGTGGCACCAGGAAGAGGACGAGCATCCAGAAGGCAGGATCGGCGAAGGCTTGGCTGTTCATGGCGTACGCTCCCTACCAGCTTCTTGCGCTGAGAGTCTCGAAGGCGTTCTGGAGTATGCGGACCAGGGTTAGCGCAGACAGGATCGGCGTGCCGACGGTGTAGAGCCAGACGGGGATTTCCAGAGACTCCGAGGTCGCCTGCAGGTCAATTTCGTCTAGCACCTCCAGGGTGCCCGTCCAGGCAAGGGCGCCAAAGAAGAGAAGGCAGATGCCGATGCCAGCGAGGTAGCAGACCAGGCGCATGGGTCTGGGGAGGGCATTGTAGAGCAGGTTCATGCAGAGGTTTCCGCCTTCCCGGAAGGAGCGGGCCGTGCCCAGCAGGACGACCCAGACGAAGAAGTTGATGGTGATCTCCTCAGTCCAGGCGAAGGAAAAGGTCGTGCAATAGCGGACGATGACGTTGACGAAGGTCACCGTCACCATGACGGCAAGCATGGCGGCTCCCAGTACTTCCTCGAGCCGTCTGTTAAAAAAGCTCCACATGATGGTGAAATCCTCTGCAAAAAGAGGGGGCCGGCAGAACGCAGTCTACCGGCCCAAGAGAAAGGGGGATGCCTACTTGACCGAGGCCATGTCCGCTTCGGCAGCCTTGACGAGTTCGGGACCGATCTTCTTGGTCCACTCCTCGCGGACGTCCTTGGTGGCGTCGGCGAAGACCTTGATCTGCTCAGGGGTCAGGCGGGTCACGGTCATGCCGTTCTGCGCCATGAAAGCGTAGGGATCGGTGACGGCAGGAGCCTTGCCCAGGCTCTTGAGGTAGGCGAGGGATTCGCCCTCGTCGAGGCCGACGCGGGAGAGGGCCTTGCCGTACTTCTCTGTGAGGGTCGCGCACTCTTCGATTATCTTCTGGTCTTCAGGCGTGAAGCTGGCCCAGACCTTGGGATTGACGCTCGTGAGCAGGGGGTCGATGACGTAGTGCCAGTCGCAGTGGTGCTTGTGGTAGAGCCAGATCTTGACGGTGAGGTTGATGCCGTTGGTGGGGTTCTCCTGGCCGTCGACGATGCCCTGCTGGAAGCCAGTGACGGCTTCGGACCAGTTCATGTTGACGGGGTTGGCGCCGAGGGCGCGGAAGGTTTCGATGAAGATGGGGCTGCCGACGACGCGGATCTTCATGCCCTCGAGGTCTGCAGGCTTGGTGACGGGCCCCTTGCTGGTGGTCAGCTCCCGAAAGCCGTTCTCGGCCCAGCCGATGACGTGGACGCCCTTCTTTTCGATGGCCTCGCGCATCATCTGGCCCGACTTGCCGGCGAGAATGGCATCCATGGCCTTGTAGGGATGGGGCTGCGCGCCGATGAGGAAGGGCATGCAGGGGAGGTTGAGCTCCTTCACCTGGGGCGACCAGTTGATGGTGGAGCCCAGCGCGAAGTCGATGGCACCCTGGCGGAGCAGGGGGAATTCGTTGGTCTGCTTGCCGGCGAAGAGCTGGCCTGCGGGATAGACCTTGATGTTGACGCGTCCGTTGGTGCGCTCGCGGACCTGGTCGGCGAAGTACATGGCGGTCAGCGCCCAGCCGGAGGTGGGGCCGGGAACGACGCTGAGCTTGTATTCCTGCTTGTAGGCGCCTGCCATGGCAGGGGCTGCGAGCAGAAGCGCGCAGGCAAGGGCGCAGGCGATTCTGGCAAAGGCATGGAAGAGCTGCATGCTGCTTTCCTCGTGTAGGGGTGGGTGGAGGCGGCGGAGGCTTGCTGGCCTGGCGTCGCAGGGTCTGAAAAACGAAGGGAAATATTTTCGGCCCTCGCCGAGGGAATGTCAATGCATATGCACAACTTGCAACATCCCAGCTTCGCTTAGCTGGAAGCCTTTTCCTGCCGTTGCGGCTTGGGGCCCGCGACGTCGCGCCCTTGCTCTGCGCGCCGGCAGGCATGCCTGAAGCTGCCGCAGGGAGTCTGCCAGCAAGCGTTGGCTGATCCTGCAGGCCGCCGGCATCGCCGTCTGCCGTTCATGCGTTCCTGGGCAAACGCTCCCCCGTCTGGGAATTGCCTCCGCTCCTTGTCCCCATCCTCCCCAACGCCGCTTGCCTGCAGAGCAGCCTGCCGGTTGGCAGGACCAGGCTGCGGGCTTTTGCCCTGTCCTTCGCGACTGCCGGGTGCTGGGCTTCTCCCGGCGGCAGGCCATGCCGAGGCATGGGGGAGGGAAGACCCAGAACGTGGGGAGGGAAGTCCCAGAGCGACGGAAGCCCTGCGTCCCTAGGGCATGGAGAGGAGGCGCAGGGCTTCGGCAAAAAGGGGAACGAATGCCGCTACAGGCCGAGCAGGGCGAGGGTCTTCTCGTCCTCGGCACCGGCATAGAAGGTGCCGAGCACGGCTGGGAAGAGGGGATCTTCAGGCGCCGCGCGGTGAAAGAGGGTCATGGACGAGCGCACCTTCATGGCGTCGATGAAGCCGAGCACGGCCTCGGGATCGGTCTTGCCCGAAGCAAGCAGAGCTTGGGCCGCCTCGTGCAGGCGGGGGCCGAGCACGGGATGGGCCAGATAGGCCCTGGCCTCGTCAAGGGTCGAGATGGCGTACTCGACGGCCATGGGGCTTGATCCGAGACCGGCAATCTGGGGAAAGACGAACCAGATCCAGTGGGAGTGCTTGCGCCCCTGGCGAAGTTCCGCCAGGGCCTGGCCGTAGAGACCCGTGTCCTGGGCGTCGGTGAAGCGCTTGAGGCTGTAGGGATCGGACATGCGTGCTTCCTGGAGGCAGGAGACAGACGGGGGCTTGCGCGGGAGGCCTAGACGAGCCTGGCCCGGATCTGGGCGGCCATGGCGTTCATGGCATCCATGCTTTCGTACTTGGTCTGGGCCCAGAACGCGAGGCCGTCGCCGTCGAAGCGGGGGATGATGTGCCAGTGGACGTGCTCGACTTCCTGGCCGGCTGCGCGCCCATTGTTCTGGATGACGTTGAAGCCGTCGGCGCCCGTGGCCTCCATCACGGCGCGGCCCACATTCTGCATGGCTTCAACGATGTCGCGGCCGAGTTCAGGGGGCAGGCGGAGGAGGTCCTTGGCGTGCTTCTTGGGGATGATCAGCGTGTGGCCCTTGTGGACGGGGTTGAGATCCAGGAAGGCGTAGACGGTGTCGCTTTCAAAGACCTTGGACGAAGGGATCTTGCCTTCGGCTATCATGCAGAAGATGCAGTCTGCCATGGTGCGTTCCTCTTGAGGTTGGCGTGGTTGGTGGGGGAAATGCGCGCGAGCGGGACAGGCCTAGGAGCGGCGGGCGCCCTTGCCGGTGTGGCCCGCCTCGTGGTGGGTGCGGCTGGCGCGGGCCATGGAGGAGGGCCTCGGCGAGGCGACTTTGGCGGTCTTGCCGGCTGCGATTTCCGCGGCCGTCATGCCCCGCTCGCCCTCGGGCTCCCAGCCGCCCTGGCGCACGATGCGCAGAAGCTGGACGGCCTTGCCGGCGTCGAGGGCGTGCTCCCGGATCATGCTGGTTCTGGCGCCTGCGCTCATCTTGGCGAGGGCCGTGGGCTCGTAGACGGCGATGCGGGAGTTTTCATTGAAGGTGGGACCGTAGTGCACGCCGACCAGCGGCCACATCCAGCGCTGGCGCTCTTCGCTGTAGCGGAAGACGAACATTCTGACGCCCCACTGCTCCCTGTCGGAGAGCAGGACGGCGCGCCGCTCGCCGTTGGGCAGCGAAAACTCGAGGAGCATGTCCGCCTGGGGGAGGGGCATGACGTTGCCGTCCACGTCGAAGAGGGAGGGGTTCTGGGTCTCCTTGGGCTGGCCTGGCTGGCGAGCTTCGGTGCCCTGCGCTTCCTGCTGCTCCTGCTGAACCTGTTCCTGCTCCTGCTGAACCTGTTCCTGCTCCTGCTGAACCTGTTCCTGCTGCGCCTGCTGATCCGGCGCTGCCTGCGCGTCCAGCACGTCCTGCCCTGCGCCGGGCGCCGCTTCGGCCTGGGGCGCCGCGGACTCCGGTTCGGGCAGGGCGTCGAAATGATAGACCGTGGCCGCGAGCAGCCTTGCCCGCAGCTGGTCCAGAGACTTCCAGGTGAAGGCCAGCCCCCTGCGCTTGAGGGGCATGATGTCCAGAAAGAGGGTCTTGATGATTTCGCCGCGCCACATGGCTGATGCACCTGCCTTGCGTAGTTGGATGACGTTGCCGGGGAAAGGGGCTTGGCTAGAATTTGAAAGCGAAGAAGGCGGGATACTTCTCGCTTTTGAACTCTTTCAGGAAGGCCTTGCCCTTGGCCTGGTCGCCCGCGATGGTGATGATGATGTACTGGCCGCTCTGCAGCGCCATGTAGGCGGTGCAGTCCATGCCCTCGAAGTTCTCGTAGGTGAAGGTGGCGTGGTTTTCCTTGATGACAGGGGGATCGCTGGCATCGTACTGTTCGGCAAAGCTTTCGGCGATGAGCTGCATGTCGGCGTTGCCGGCAGAGGAGATGGCGGTGGTGAGGGTCGCGTCCTTGGTGACTGTGGTATAGACACTGATGTAGATGCCGCTCTCGTCGTTGCTCTGGATCATGTCCCAGCTCTCGGGGAGGTCCACATGGTAGAAGTCGTTGGTGACGGATTTGCCGTTTTCGGCGTGCACGGGGCAGGCGAGCACAAGGCAGGCCAGAAGGGCGCAGAGGTATTTGAACACGGTTTTCTCCTCGAGGAAGGGGTTGCAGAACAGGCTGCAGGCGTGAACATGCCTCATGCGGGCCATCGGGGCAAGGGGCCGCGGGGCAGCTTTCGTAAAATTGTGCTTGACGTTCCTGCGCCATGCGCGTACATAGCCTCTTGCGCTTTCCCCAATAGCTCAATCGGCAGAGCGGGTGACTGTTAATCACTAGGTTGGCGGTTCAAGTCCGTCTTGGGGAGCCAGAAATTTCTCTAAGAATGCCCCGCAATGACGCTCAGTCCTTGCGGGGCTTCGATTTTTCCAGCCCTGATAGGCTCGCCCCGCCTCCTTTGGCCTCCTGGCCTCCCGCATGCGTCGCTGGGCATGGCTCTGGGGACGGGGCAAAGCGGCGTTCAGTTCGGAAAAAGCAAACGGGAGGACCAGCGTGCTCGCTGAGGCATGTGTCGAGGCGCTGAAGCCGCTTCGCGCCGTGCAGAGCCGCAGGACACCAGGCCATGGCGTTTGGCAGGCAGATCCGCTAGCCCCCCGCCGAGGGCCAGAAGCGCGTCGGCAGCCGCCTTTGCCGTCTCGTCTGCCCCGTGGGAGCCATGGGGCTGGCCAGGTGCATTGGCAGGAAGGACAAGCCAGGCTGGCGTCCGCCGGCCGCGGGCGAGCCTTTCCGCCGCAGGGCAGTGCCAGCGGCGGGCTCCGTGCCTGCGGCGGGCACGCGGCGCGAGGGACGCGAATCCTCGGCACCGGGGCGGCAGGAAGCCTGCCTGCCGTGCCATGGAGACAGGTCTGGAGTGGTCGCAGATTCCCTTTTGCCTTTGTGCTTCCGACAGGGTATGCAGAGCGCTGAAGAACAAGAGCAGCATGGAAGCGCGATGCATGCGCGGCTATGCCTCGAACTGCAGCTGGGGAAGGAGACCCTCTGCATGCTGAGAAGGTACGACTACGAATTTCTGGCCAAGGATGGCCATGCGCAGGCCTATGCCGACATGCGCGGACGCATCCGCGAAGCGCTTGCCGGACTTGGGGATTTCAGCTGCCGCAATGACGCCGTCATGGCTGTCGTGAAGAATCAGCTGCTCTACGAGGCCGCCAATGCCTGCTGCGGCATTGACGGCAACGCGGCCGACACGTCCAGGCTTGCGGAGCTGGCGACCGGGCGCGGCGCACCCGCGGCAGGCACCGAGCGGGACATTCTCGGCTGCCGGGATGTGCTGCAGGACATCTTCGCCAAGCCTAAGACCATGGAGCTCCATTCGAGCATCATCCTTCGCCTGCACGCACGGATCGCGCGCAGCCGATCCCCAGGGGGCGGGCGAGTGCAAGGCCAAGCAATGCATGCTGACAGACGTCTGGCCGGGCGTCCGGATTTTTGCCTCGCACAAGCTGTGCATGCCCAGAGAGGCGCTGGCCGGCCTGCAGATATGGCTCATAGCCTATATCAAAGCTTCCGCCAATCCCGCGATCGACCGCCTGCCTCTGATTCCCTGCGCCATGCTCGACTTCATCGACATGTCCCCCTTTGCCAAGGGATCGGTGCGCATGAGCCTGCTGCTGGGGGGCGATCCTGTTCTGCCTGTCGGGGATCAGGCCCGAGGTTGTCTGCGTCCTGCTCCAGATCCTCAGGGACATGAAGGTCGACATGGGCATCGCCGTGGCGGAATTCTGCCGTGCGGAACGCGAAAAGAAACTCAAGGTCTGGCCCTTTGTCCGAACCGTGCTGTCGGCTCTGCAAAGCTCCCTGGGCGGTCTCGCGGCCCTTGTCGAAACGATGGGCGGCCGGCTTGGACCAGCCTTGCAGAATCTCGAGGTTCCCCTTGCGCGCCCGGAGGCCCCCTACGACCGGGTCAAGGACTACGCGCAGAGAACGCAGGGCTGCTTTATCGCCGCTGACGTGCTGGATGCCTGCCCTGGCCTGGAAAGGCCAGCCGTGAACGCGGCCTTGAAGCGCCTGCAGGAGGAAGGCTGCGTGGTCCGCCGGGGCACCGGCAGGGGCACGCGCTACGAAGCGTCGGACGAATGGATTGCGCGCAGCTGACCGGCGCATGGGGCAAAAGGAGGAAAGAGCATGATGACATTCGACTATGCGCGGCTGGCTGGTTCGTGGCCAAGTCAGCTGGCTAAGCAGGTGGCGCTGCTGGAAGAGTATCTGGAGACGTCACGCAAGCGCGAACTGAGGAAATCGCCGGGCCTCGACCTGATGCACGGCACGGCCGCCGTCCAGGGCGTCCAGGCATCCTGCTCCCTGGACGGCATCCGTGTCGATGCGGAGAGGCTGGAAGCGCTGGCCAAGGGCAGTCTGCAGCCGGCAGACGAGGCGGAGCGCGAGGCGCTTGGCCTGTACCGGGCAACGATGGAGGTCTGCAGCGACCCTCTGGCGCTGGACGTTGCGCCCGACACCCTGCTCGCCCTGCACCGCACCGTGGAGGGCGGCGCCCATGCCCCGCTGGCGGGCCGCTTCAGGCAGGAGCAGGACAGCCTGGCAGAGGCCTGCCCCATGCTTGCCGGGATGGACGCAAGCGTCATCCTTGCCGCCGGCGAGGTCCCCGGCGCTGTGGAGGCGTGGTGCCGTGGCTGGCGGGAGGCCTCCGAACGCGGGGACGTCAGCGGCGTGCGGCTTGCCCTGGCAGCCGCGGCCGACCTTGCCTGCATCGTTCCCTTCCCTCGGGGCAGCGGCCTGATGAGCCGGCTGACGGCCGTGCTCCTGCTGGGCCGCGCGGGCTGCCCGCCCTTCCTGGCCGCCATGATGAGCGCCGCGCTGGATGGCCTGCGGGAATTCTACGAGCCCAGGGCAAGGACTGCGCTGGCCGGCTGGCGCAAGGAGCGGAAGGCTTCAGCCCACCTTGCCAGCGTCTTCTTCCTGGGCTTTGCCACCGGCTGCGGCATGTACGCCGGCATGGGCGAGATGATGGAAGGCATGGCTGGCCCCGTGCTGGAGCGGATCAAGATGCAGTTCAGCCGCCTTGGCGCCGATGCCCAAAAGGTGTTCAGCTCTGTGCGCGGGGCGAAGGAAGGCTTTACGTCTGCCGAGGCCGCGGCCGTCCTGCCGGACAGGAGCATGCCCGCCGTGCGCGCAGTCCTCAGGGAACTGCGCGAGGCAGGCGCCATAGAGCGCACCGGCGCCGGCAGGTCCACGCGCTACCA
>Ga0310694_10006515_pt1 | contig 11037 bp, 8 predicted proteins | sample 174DNAGHGhighgp2_FD_203884 | JGI IMG/M metagenome (GOLD analysis project Ga0310694, IMG submission 203884) | Sheep rumen microbial communities from Palmerston North, Manawatu-Wanganui, New Zealand - 1742 DNA GHGhigh gp2 (v2) (version 2) | ecosystem: Host-associated > Mammals > Digestive system >... | reverse complement strand
GACTGCGCAAAGGCCCTGGCGAAAGCGGAAGGCGGCCGCCTGCTGCGCGAAGGCGCGCTTGTGGTGCTGGCCGGTCCGCCGAACGCCGGAAAGTCGTCCCTGATGAACGCGCTTCTCGGCTCGAACCGCGCGATAGTCTCGTCAACGCCCGGTACCACGCGCGATTCGATAGAGGAATCGCTGGATATCGGCGGGTGGCCTGTCAGACTGGTCGACACGGCAGGCCTTCGCGCCTCCGCCGACCCGGTGGAAAGCGAGGGCGTGAACCGCGCCGAGGCGCTCGCGGCTTCCGCCGATATCGTGCTTTGGCTTGGCGGCGAAACTCCGCCGGAGGAACTTGCGGCTGCGGCCATAGTCGTCCACTCGAAGTGCGACATCTCGCGCGGCACAGGCCTGAACGTATCGGCAAAGACGGGCGAAGGCCTCGACGACCTGGAAAACGCAATCGCCGCCAGACTCGACGAACTCGCGGGGAGGTCCGCCGATTCTTCCGCGACGCCATCTGCGCGGGAGCGCGCCCTGCTCAACGAAGCGCATAGCGCCCTCGCCGGTGTTCCGCCCGACATGGTGCTGGCGGCGAATGCCGCTCGCAGCGCCGCAACCGCGCTTGGTCGTCTGGTTGGCGCGGAATATTCGCGCGACATTCTGGACGCGCTGTTTTCGAGGTTCTGCGTGGGGAAATAGCCTTACCGCGCGGAACCGCCGTTCAGCTGGGGCGGCGTCGGAAGAGGCGCCATTCCGCGTTCGTGAAGGCGCGCGTTCAGCCCGAGCCACGTCTGGTAGAGATGGCTTTCCGGTACGCGCTGGAGGCTATCGGCCGCATGGTCGCGGAACTCGCGCTCTTTCTGCTGGCGCTCTTCGAGGAAGTCCATGTACTGTCCGACGCTTTCGCCCGACGCGAGATGCGCGCGCATCTCTTCACGAAGGCCGGCTATTATGTTCTTCAGCTGGCGTATCTCCTTCGGCTCGCCTTCAACATACGCGACGCGCCCCGAAAGCTCGGCGGGAAACGCCGCGATCTCGTCGGCCGTCATCAGCGGGGCGAGCGCGTTCGAACCGGGCTGGGCGTAGGCGGCGAGGAAGCGGTCGAGCGGACTTTTCAGGACGTCAACCCAGTCGGTGTAGACGCCTGCCGCTATTATCGAAGCGTCGCCGTAAAGCTGGGCGCGCGCGGCGGGGGCGCGGTCGTCCCCGGCGCGAAGGGCCGCGCCGACGGCGCAGACGAGCGCGGCCGCAAGCGCAGCGATCACCGCCGCGACAGCCCAGGGCCGCCAGTTCACGGGATCGTCGCCCACGAGCCGGTACGGTCTCACGCCCTGCTTGCGCAAAAGCGCGTACGCGTTCTCGCGGCTCCGCGCCTTTATCCAGCCGGACCTGTTCTCGTTCTCCTTCGTCTGATAGAAATACCGGTACTTCACTTTACTTCCTGCGTTGGAAAAGCGGCAGGGCGATTTCGTACAGCTCCTGGTCGCGCTGCAATCTCTCGAAGAGCAGCTGGGGGGCGATCTTGTAGCCTGCTATGAAGCTTCTCTGCGCGGCCTGCCTGCGGCCCGTGCGATGCTGTATCTTCGCCAGGTCGGCCCAGGCGAGCGCGTCCTTCGCAGGCTCGATGCGGAGATACTTCTCAAGGCATCTTTCGGCGTCGGCGTCGAGCCTCGCGTCCACGAGCATCGCGGATATCGCCTGAAGCAGGGCAGGGTCGGAGACATCGTCGAAAATCGTGCGAACCATCTGCGCGGCCTCCATCGTGCGGCCCATTCCGTAATAGCATCTGGCGAGCATGAACGTTTCTGCCGTCGGCAGTTTTCCTCCCTCGCGGCGGCGTCTGGCCTCCAGCGACTCGGCCTGCGCGTACAGGGCGCGAAGGCGCCCGACGACATCCCTGAGCGGCGCCGTGCGCTTGTTCCGGGGATCGATGAGGTCGGTGTAGTCCATCAGCTCTATGGCGACATCCCACTTGCGGAACGGCAGCAGGCACTCCTGCGCGTAGCGGAACGCGGCCTCGGGCGACGCGGGATATAGAAGGCACGCCTCGCGGAAAGCCTGCGCCGCCTCCGCATAGCGGTTTTGGCTCACATAAAGGCCGGCGAGCGCCGCGCGCAGCTTCGAGAAGGATTTCTGCCCGGCGAAGTCGCGGCGGTACATCGGATCCTTGAGAAGGCGGCGCACGTACCAATCCCAGAAATCGCGGTCCTTCGCGGCGGTCTTCGCGTCGTATGGCGTCTTCTCGGCGTTGATCTTCATTATCAGGCCGTGCGGCGAGAGGTAGGGATACATCCACTTTATGACATAGCTCTCCTCCACATAGAACGAGTGGCGCAGGCGGTCGTGGTCGAACATCATCTTCGTGAGGATGCCGTTGATCTCCATTACGCCCAGCGCGCCCGTGACCTGCACTTTGCCGTTTTCGATCTTCAGGTCGCCGTTCGCCTGGCGCACGCCGCGCTGCACTTCATCGACATAGATGTTGAACGCCTCGCCGCTGTCGTCCTTGGACGGTATCCATATCTCGTCGCCGTAGAGGTCGCGCTGCACGCTCATGTAAGTGTCGTCGGCAAGCGCGTTCTGCGTGATGAGATACACGTCGGGACGGTAGTCGGCCGCATATATCATGTAAGTCGGCACGAAACGCCCCGGATCCGTTCCGCCGAAGAATATCGAAAACGGCTCCATGGCCTCTGGCCAGTCCGGGTCGGGGAGAGGCTCCTCGTCGGCGACCAGCTGCTCTTTGATCGCCTTCGCGCCGTCAAGCTGGTAGGCGCCGAACTGCCAGCCGAAGGTGTGGCCGTTCTGCTCGCACCCGCCAAGCTCGAAGACCATGCGGTCGTCGGTGTAGTTCTGCACGATCGGCGCCACCGCCGCCACGACGACCGCAAGCGCCGCGAGGGCGATAGCAAGGCGGCGCGAGCCGTTCGCCGGCGGCAGACCTTCCGCCCTGGCGCGGGCGCGGGCCTTGAGCGCCAGCGCGCCGGCGAAGACGAGGCCGTAGCCGATCCAGAGGGCGATCATCGCATGGGACGAAATGAACTTCACCTTCTGGATGAAGCCGTCCTGCACGTCGCCCTTCACGTTCGCGAGCAGTATCAGCAGGAACGACATCATGAGGAAGCACGCGGCCGCCGCACCCATCCACTGCCAGAAGGTTTTCTTCTCGGCCTTCCTTACGACCCAATGGCCCGCGATGAAGGGAACGGGCGCGAACAGCAGCATCACATCGGTGAACTGCAGCTTTACGTCGCCGAAGTAGTGCATCATCTGCTTGCCCATGAAGTCCAGGAAGTGGCCCACGCTCTTGAAGCCGGGCACGCCGATCGCCTCGTACTGTCCGCGCATGATCGCGTGCTTGAAACCTTCCCACGTGCGGGGATAGCCCCAGTTCATCGGCGGGTTCCTGAGATCGGACACTATCGGCATGTATGCGTAGAAGCTTATGCCGAGCTGGGCGAAGAACGCCGCGCCGGCGACGCTGCGGCCGTTCGGCAGGGTAAGCCAGGCGAGGGCGAGAAGCACGAAGTTCCACGCTATCGGCCAGCCGAACCACCAGCTCTGCGGATGGGTGAGGCCGTTCATCGCGCCGTGCCGCAAAAGCGTGAACACCGCGATGTGCATGCCCGCGACGGGAATCGCGAAGCAGAGGCCCTTCTTCGTAGGCGCGGCAAGCGCGAACAGCACGACCAGCAGCAGCCAGAAAACCGCCGTCGATTTGCCCCACGGATACTTCGGCCCCATATAGCCCGCGTCGCCGGCCATCGGCACGGCAAGCGCGAACACTATCGCGAGCAGGGCAAAACCCGCCGACGCCGCGAGAAGCTTGAGCGGCTTCGGCTCGGTAGGCTTTTCGGCGATCTCAAGCGCGGCAAGCGCGGCGGCCACCACGGAGGCCGCGACAAACGCGGCTATCAGCGCGTAGCGCCACGGCTCTATCAGTGGCGCGACCGGCGCATAGATTCCGCTCCATTCGTTCTTGCCGACGAACACGAAAGACGAGAGGAAAATCAGCGCCGCGCCTGCGCCGCCGCAGAAGAGCACCGCCTTGCGGCGCTTCTCGCCGTCCTTGAGAACGGCGGCCGCGACAAGCGAGGCCACCAGAACCGCAACGCCAAGCGCGATGAAGAACGTCGACGGGCAGCCCGAAACCGATTGGAGCGCGGCGTGCTTGTTGATGGCGTCGGCCTGCATGTAGCGGTCGGCCCTGACCAGCTGGCCGATCTTGAGCACCTGGTACGAAAGCGCCACGGGTATGAGATACGTGAACACGTCGCGGAAGAGCGCGATGTTGGTCATCATGATCACGATCGCAAGCGGCACGATGGCGAACAGCAGAACCTGGTAGTTGGTGAGCCCAAGGCCGAACACGAACGCCGTGAGGAAAAGCATCTTGTCGGACGGCCTTCTCATCCAGCGGTACGACAGCAGAAACACCCACATCAGGAACAGCGCGTTCAGCGAATATATCTCCACTATGGTGGACTGCGACCACTCCACCGGCGAAAGCGAGAAGGTCAGCGCGCCTGCGACGCCGCCGCCGTATGCGAGGATTCCGGAAGGTTCGCCGGCTTTCGGCAGAGCGGCAGCGCCGGCGACATCCTCCCTGCCGCCGATGAAGTCGTGGGCCGAGCGGCATATCAGCATCGCCGTGCAGCCCGCGGCGAGCGCGCCAGCTACGGCCGAGAAGCAGCTTATCGCCCAGGCGGGCGTCGGGTGGCCCATGTATGTGACCCATGCGAACAGCTTGCAGAATATCCAGCTGCACAGCGTCCAGAACGGATACCCCGGCGGATGCGGAACGCCGAGATGCGCGCCGGCCGTGGCAAGCTCGCCGGAATCCTCCAGTCCGACCGAAGGGCCAAGCGTGAAGAAGTACACCGCAAACGTGGAGAGAGTGGCAGTCCAAAAAGCCGCCCAGTCCAAACGCGTAAAGAAGCGTTCGTCCGACCTGGTCTTCCACGCACCGACCAGCCTTGAAAGAACATTCTGACTCATAGGCCAATATTATACCAAAAATCCCCGGCGCCTAGACCAAGCGCCGGGGCCTGTACAACCAAAGACAGGATTTGAGGAAATGCGGCGACCGTCAGAATGCGGCAGTAAGCGCGAGGCCACAGACGAACTGGTGCGAATCGCGATACTTGTCGCTGCGGCTGCTCCATCCGCCGTTGTAGTCGCGGGCGGCATGGCGCATGTTGCGGTCGAAAAGGTAGTCGTAATAGGCGACGTAGGCCGAGAGCGAGAGGTTCTCGCAGATGTTCCACGTGAACTCGCCCTTGATGTTCGTGTCCATAAGACCCGCATGGTCGAAGCCCTCGGTCGACTCGCCGAAGTAGCCGGCCGTGCGCTGGGAGTTGCCGAAGCCCTGGCCGACCGAAGGACGGAACGCGAGCACGGGGTCGTCGTCTTCGCTCTCGCCGTCGATGAGCGCGAACTCGTGACCTATCTCGAAGTTGACGTAGGTGCCGTCGTCGGCCATGAGGTCGCGCTCGATGGCGAGCGTCGGCTCAAGCCACAGGTCGCCGAGCGAAAGCTCGAGGTTGAGATACTGCGTGTCGTCCATGCTGTCGTGGTGGCGCGGGATGTACTCGTAGATGTAGTTGAAGTCGACCGAGAGGGCGCCGAGCGTCTCGCCGAGATCGAAGTCGTGCGTCACGCCGACGATGCCGTCGAGGGTCGTGTACTTGAACGCACGGTTGCCGTAGCCGCCGCGCTTGCCGTTGCCCTTCGTCACGTCGAAGATCGCCTCGACGCCGAAGTAGAACGTGTCGAAGAACGTCACCGTCGTGCCGGGCGTGAGGATCGGGTCCTTGCCGTCGACCACACCGTAGGTGAGATACTTCGAGTCGAACGCGAGGCCGAACTCGGCGGAGACGAACGCGTCATCCTCATCATCGGCGAGGACGTCTTTGTCCGTCGCGCATCCGCACTTGCACGTCTCGGCGGTGCACCTGCACTCGTCGCCGCACTTGCATTCCGGCTTGCCGCACTTGCACGGATCGGCGAAAAGGCTCGATCCGAGGGCGAGTGCCGCAGCCAGCGTCATCAGTTTTGTCGTCATTGTCGTTTCATTCGCATTCATTGTTTTCTCCTTGTGTTTTACCGGTTGATCAAATCGCATGGCACGCAAATCACCGCCCGTTGCAGCCGGCGCACGAACGGCACTTGCCGGCGCACATTCTGCGGCTCCCGCCGCATTCGCACGGCGCGCCCTTCCTGAAGGTGCGCCATGCGGCGAGGAGGGCGAACGCCACCACCGCGGCGAGGACTGCCGCCGAAGACGCGTTCATCTCACTTCCCCTCCTTGCGGCCGGGGCGCAACACGAACCACGCCGCGACGAGGTCGGCAAGTATCGCGACCGCCGTCCAGACGCCGAACGAACCGCCTGCGCAGAACATTCCTATCTGGTAGACCGACATTGCGAGAACATAGCCTACCAGCAGCTGGAAGCCTACAGCGAACCAGCCCCACGCCTTCGACCCCATCTCGCGGAACGTGACGGCGATCGCCACCATGCAGGGCGGAATGAAGAGGTTGAAGATCATGAACGACATCGCCGCGAGCTTCGGGAAGTCGCTGAACGATCCGAAGAGCGCCGTGATGTTGGAGGCCGTTGTCGCGCCGTCAAAACCGGCCGCGACGAGGCCGAGCGTGGCCGTGGCCTGCTCCTTGGCGATCTCGGCCGAGACCGACGCCGCCGCGCCCTGCCACGTGCCGAAGCCGAGCGGCGCGAAGAGCCAGGCGATCCAGCCGCCCATCGTCGCGAGCATCGACCGGTCGATCCCCTCCTCGCCGACGAGGTTGAAACGGAAGTCGTAGTTCATGATGAACCAGAGGAACACGCACGCGGGGAAGATTATCATGCCGGCTTTAAGCATATAGGCCTTCACGCGGTTCCACGTGCGGTGCCATATGCCGGAGAGCGTCGGCATGTGATAGGCGGGAAGCTCCATCACGAACGGCGCGGGGTCGCCTGCGAACGCCCTGGACTTCTTGAGCGCGATGCCGCCGAGGACGATTATGGCTATGCCGATAACGTCCATGAGCGGCGCGACATACCACATATCGCGGAAGAACACCGCCGCGAACATGGCGATGATCACCGTCTTCGCGCCGCACGGGATGAACGTCGCGAGGATGATCGTCATGCGCTGGTCGCGCTTGTTCTCGATCGTCCTCGCCGCCATCACGGCCGGCACGCCGCAGCCCTTGCCTACGATCATCGGGATGAAGCTCTTGCCGGACAGGCCGAACTTGCGGAAGAGGCGGTCCATGATGAACGCCACGCGCGCCATGTAGCCGCAGTCCTCGAGGAACGAGAGGAACAGGAACACGACGAAAATCACCGGCACGAATCCGAGAACCGTCGCGACGCCTCCCCACGCGCCGTCGTTGACGAGGCTCGCCACCGTGTCATTGACGCCCATCTTTTCAAGAGCGCCGCCGATAAGCGCGCCGATGCCGGGGATCCAAACGCCGTATGCCGAAGGATCGGGCTCCTTGACCTCCTTGGCCGCATTGTATGCAGCCTCGTCAACTTGCCACTCTTCGGCGGTCTCGCCGGTCTCCTCGTCCTCGATGGACGCGGTCTTCTCGCCGGCCTCCCACGCCGCGACCGTGGCCTCGGCCTTCGCGAAATCTTCGCACGCGGTCTCATAGTCTCTGCCGTCAACCTCGTGCATTGTGAAAGGCAGGTGCCATCCGTCGCCGAGGAAGCCGTCGTTGGCCCAGTCGGTGAGAACGGTTCCCGGACCGCCGTCCGCAACAGCTATCCACCACATCACGCAAAGCGACAGTATGAAAATAGGCAGGGCGAGAATGCGGTTCGTCACGATCTTGTCGATCTTGTCCGAGAGCGTCGCCTTGTTCCTGCGCTTCTCGCTCTTGGTGAGCGACTTGTCCATGAGGTTCTTGATGAACTCGTAGCGCTGGCTGGTGATGATCGACTCCGCATCGTCGTCAAGCTCGCGCTCGCAGTCGCGGATATGCTCCTCGATGTGCTTCAGGTCGCCGACGCCGATGCCGAGATCGCTGATGATCTCGCGGTCGCGCTCGAATATCTTGATGGCGTACCAGCGTATCGCAGACTTCCTCACCTTGCCCTGGATCGACTCCTCGATGTGGGCGATTGCGTGCTCTACTGAGCCGCTGAAGACATGCGGAACCTCGCTCTTGCGCGCCGCCCCCTTCTCCGCGAGCTCTACCGCCTTCATCGCGACGTCGCGCCCGCCCTCGTTCTTTACGGCGCTTATCCCGACAACCTCGCAGTTGAGCGCCTTCGCGATCCTGGCGAAGTCGATCTTGTCGCCGTTCTTCCGGACGATGTCCATCATGTTGACGGCCATCACCATCGGGATCCCGAGCTCGGCGAGCTGGGTGGAGAGGTACAGGTTGCGCTCGATGTTCGTGCCGTCGACGATGTTTATTATCGCGTCGGGGTTCTCCTCGACGAGAAACCGGCGGGAAACCTTCTCCTCAAGCGAATACGGCGAGAGGGAGTAGATGCCGGGGAGGTCCTGTATGACGACATCCTTTCGACCCTGGAGGATGCCGTCTTTCTTTTCGACCGTCACGCCAGGCCAGTTGCCGACATACTGGTCGGACCCCGTAAGCGCGTTGAAAAGCGTCGTCTTGCCCGAATTGGGGTTGCCGGCGAGAGCTATCTTGATTGACATTGCCGCGCTCCTTTCCTATTCGACCTCGACCTTTGCCGCCTCGTCCTTGCGGATCGACAGCTCGTAGCCGCGCACCGTAAGCTCTATCGGGTCGCCTAGCGGGGCGACCTTGCGAACGGTCACCTGCGCGCCTTTGGTGAGCCCCATGTCCATGATGCGCCGCTTCACAGCGCCCTCCCCGCTGAGACGCACGACCTTCGCCGTCTCTCCGATCTTCATGTCGCCGATTGTTTTCATTGCTTGTTTGTCCTTGTCTGCGTAAATCCTCAAGCGGCCTCGACCATTATGCGGCGCGCAAGATCCTCGTTCACGGCGATGCGGCTCTCCTGCACGCCGAGTATCATGCTCCCGTCCATGACCTGCACGACCGACACCACGACGCCCGGCACGAACCCGAGCGACCCCAGATGCTTCTTGACCGAGTCGCCGCCCGTGACCGCCGTCACGCGCGCCCTTTCGCCAACCTTCATCATTGCCAACGGCATTTCCGCTGCTCTCCTTTTTCCTGTTCAACCAAGTTTGCCTCAACTCATTTCGCTAGTCTCGGCTAACATGGCGCGTAGTATACCATAATCCGCCCGAAGTTAGCAAGAGGAAATTTTATAGGGCTAACATACGCCAGCGCCGCGCTACCACGCCACGGGCTCAAGACCCCTGGCGGACAGATATTCGTTGCACTTTCTGAAGTGTCCGCAGCCGAAGAAGCCGCGGTGCGCCGAGAGCGGCGAGGGATGTGCGCATTCGAGCACGAGGTTCTTGGCGCGGTCCACATAGGCTGCCTTGCGCTGCGCATAGGATCCCCACAGAAGGTACACGAGCCCTTCTCGGCGCGTGGAGAGTTCGCGGATCACGGCGTCGGTGAACGTCTCCCACCCGCGGCCCTGGTGCGAGCCCGCCATGTTCGCTCCGCCCGAGACGGTGAGCGTGGCGTTCAGCAGCAGCACGCCCTGGTCCGCCCAGTGCGAAAGGTCGCCGCCGCGTCCGCGGAACGGAGTTCCGTACTCGCTTTCGAGTTCCTTGTAGATGTTGACGAGCGACGGCGGCAGATCGACGCCGTCGCGCACCGAGAAGCAAAGTCCGTGGGCCTGGCCGGGATTGTGGTACGGATCCTGCCCGATGATGACGACCTTCACCTTGTCGAACGGAGTGCGGTTGAACGCCTCGAATATGAACTTGGCCGGCGGATAGACCACGCCCGATCTGTAGGCCGCGCGGACGAACTCCGCAAGCTTTGCGAAATATCCGCTTTCGAACTCCGGCGCGAGAACGCGCTTCCACGATTCCTCTATCTTGACGTCCATGGCGCGATTATACCACAATTCCGCAACCGGTGTCACCGCTCAGAGCGAAGCGCGGGGTCGAGCCGGTCGCGCAGGTAGTCGGCGAGATGGTTGAACACGAGCACCAGCGTGAAGATCGCGAGCGTGGTGAAAGCCATCTCCCACCACACGCCCTGCCACAATCTGAGGCGCGCGTTGTTTATCATCACGCCCCACGAAGGCTCGCCCTGCACGCCGATTCCGAGAAACGAGATGAACACTTCGGTCGAGACGGCCGAGGGGAAGCGTATCGAAAACTGTATCAGTATTATGTGCGCGACGTTCGGCAGGATGTGGCGGAACATTATGCGCGCATTTGAGTAGCCCAGAACCTTCGCCGCCTGGACATAGGCGCGGTCGCGGTGCTTGATGGTCTCGGCGCGGATTGTCCGGCACACGCCCACCCATGTCGTCAGGCCTATGCCCAGATAAATGCCGAGGAGACCCTGTCCGACGACGAGCGAGATTGCGAGTATGAACAAAAGGCCGGGCATTGACGCGACTGTCGCGCAGAGCCACACGACGGCCGAATCGACCTTGCCGCCGAAGTATCCGCCGAGCAGTCCGAGAAGAAGCCCGAGCGGAATCGCGATGAGCGACGTCATTATCCCGACGTGAAACGCTATCCGCGCGCCCTGCACGAGGCGCAGCGCGACGGGCCGCCCGAGGTTGTCCGTCCCCAGCCAGTGCTCTGCGGAGGGCGGCCGGTAGCGCGCTTCGAGATTGACGGCGTTGTACGCGGGCGTCACATCGCGCGAACGCGCCACGCGATACTGCACCTCGCCGTAGACGGCGGCCGCGAAGTACAGCGCAAGCGCGGCAAGGCAGAGCTTTACCGAAAACTTCAAGACGCGATCCACTCCGCAGGGAGCGCCTTCATCACCGTCTCGACGACCTCTTCGAGAGTGAGGTCGCTCGAATCTATCTCAAGCGCGCCGTCGGCTTTCCTGAGAGGGGCGTACTTGCGCGTGGAGTCGATTGCGTCTCGCGCGAGGAGCGAGGCTTTCACCGCCTCGGCGGTCTGGTTCGCGATCCCCTTCTCGACCTCCTCCTT
>Ga0310694_10006514_pt1 | contig 11037 bp, 13 predicted proteins | sample 174DNAGHGhighgp2_FD_203884 | JGI IMG/M metagenome (GOLD analysis project Ga0310694, IMG submission 203884) | Sheep rumen microbial communities from Palmerston North, Manawatu-Wanganui, New Zealand - 1742 DNA GHGhigh gp2 (v2) (version 2) | ecosystem: Host-associated > Mammals > Digestive system... | reverse complement strand
GGGCGGCCGTCCTGGTAGAATCCGAAACCGACGCCCTACACGCGGCCGCGGCCGGTATCGAAAACGTATTTTGCGCCAGTTCACGCGCCATCAATCCAGACCAGGCCGACGCCATCAAAGCGGCCGGATATTCAAAACTAATTGTTTGCTTTGATACAGAGAGCGGCGACACGGCCGAGGATGCCGACAAAAAGAACCTGGCAGCCATCAAAGCGGCGGCGGCAACCATGCAGACGGCAAACGCGGCCGGCCTTAATGTATGGTTTACCAGGTTGCCACAAAAAGACCACACCGAAAAAACCGACCTTGATAGTTATCTAAACACCCACACCGCGGCCGACTTTTACGACCATATAAGCGCGGCCGGCGGTTTGTGCCAGTATGCCGATTTTGTGGTATTGGACACCATAAAACGCCACACGGCGCACACTGGCGGCACAATCGAAACAGACTTTCAAAAAACGGTTATTGCCGGCGACGTTTTCACGCAATTACAAGGCAACAAAAACACCCTGGCCGACGTCCTGGACACCCTGGCCGAACAATACAACGAACCGGCAGCCATCACGGCCGACCGCCTGGCAGCCTGGACGGCCGAACAACAAAGCGCGGCCGACCGTGAAAAACAGAACCAAGTAAAAAAGACTTTGCGCCAGATGGCCGACGACATCACGCCGGGAACGGCGGCCGATATTGCCAACCAGATGCAAAAGACCGCGGCGGCACTTGCACCAACAAACCGCCGGTTTGCAAAGTACATAAAGAATATCACACCGGCCGACCGTGAAAAAATATTTAATTCCACGGATTCAGACATTAAAACCGGCTACACCCTACAAAGGCCGTCGGATGGTGTAAACATTGATTTTACCATAGACCGCGGCGGCGTTACATTGATAGCCGCACCGACCGGCCACGGCAAAAGTAAGGCACTACAAAACATTTTGTTAAACATCACGGCCACGAATCCCGGCAAAACCTATCTTTATATCAATCTGGAGGAATCATATTTGGATAAGTTTTGCCAGTTGGTAAACAACGTTTACGACCGAAAAACCATCCATCACGATTCTATGTTTGACAATGTAAAGTTTATAAAGCAATTTATAAAGACGAACCAGGCCGACGAAAAAGGATGGATAAACGGCGACGCGGCCGGCCTTATAGGCGCATATAAGACCGTTTGCAACTATCTGGATGAAAACCGTATTATTTTACTGGCCGAATCAGAATTAACGCCAAATTTGCGCGATATTAGCGAAATAACGGCTATAATTGAGGATGCCGCGGCCGAATATGGCAACCGCCTGGACGGTGTATTTATTGACTATGTGCAAATCATAAGCAACCGAGATTTTAAGAACCCAGCACCCACGGCCATAATAGGCGACATTTGCACAAAAATACAATCTTTGGCGGTTCGTCTTAATATCCCGGTAGTTATGGCCGCGCAAATGCAGCGAAACAGCCAGATAGACAAATTTAATAATAATATGCTGTCGGATTCCAAAGAACTGGAAAACACGGCGCGCACGGTTATAATGCTATATAACAGCGTCGGCGGCGTTGACGCTAAAAACGTTGCCGCGGATTTTGCGACCGACATAAACCACCGGTTTAACGGCGCGTTTGGTATGTTTGAAAACAAAACGCCGGGCGCGTTGTATGCCGTTTGCACAAAGAACCGCGGCGGCCTTAGAACTTGCCGCGCCGTTTGGGGATTCACGCCAGAAACCGGCAAGATAAACAACCAGACACCAGACACCGACACCGGCCAAAACTGGCAGCCATCACCAGAACCGGCCACCCAAAACCGGCGACCGGCCGCGGATGCAGACCGGGACACCGGCCAGAACGGCGGCGAAATTGTAAAATTATTGTTCGATAAAGATGCAGACTAAAAAAAAATAACTATATTTGCGGCGTGAGTTGCCCGGACTGGACACCCGAACAACCACACGCAAAAATCACGTTTGGAAAAAATGTTTGTTAAAATTGTTTCTAAATGAAAAATAATAAAATTTCCAAAATTGGCCGCGGCGTATTTAAAGCGTATTTGGCTAAATCCAAACCAGCAACGGACGCGCGGCAACTTGCACTAAATTTTAGTGCGCAAAACGCCAGATACTTTGACGGCCTGGACACGGAAGATTTAAAACAGATAATCGACGCCGGCCGACTGCTTAAAAATTGCCCTTTTGGCCTGGCGGCACTAAACGCCACCGAATTACGCACGGTAATTGCAATATTTGCGTTAATGTACGAACAAACGGCGGCAAATGACGCCCTAACAACAACAGAGCAACCGCGCGGCACGTTTACGGCGTTTACATTCTCTCTATTAGAGATACGCAAAAAAGCGTTATTCGATGCAAAAAGGTTGCCGGAAGTTTGCGCGGCCATCCTTGAAATTGAAAACAAAGTGTTTTTTTCAGCGGATGGCAAAGGGACGGACAAATATTTTGCGAATCCGTTTTTGTTGAAAATTGACACGCAAAAAACATACAATATGCCACGCAAAGAATATAACACACTCAAAGACGCCGAACAACTGGCCAGACTAAAAGCGGCCGGCCAAATCACCATACAGATAAACCAAATAGCATACAACAAACTACAATTCAATTTCACGCCTATAAAGCGCGAATTTTTTGAAAATCTTAAAGACAAAGCGGCCAGAAAACAGATAGTTTGCAAAACATACGTACTTTTTGTTTTTCTGTCTGGTTTGTCGGATTCCTACAAAATACGATTCACGGCCACAAATTCGACCACCGGCAAAAAAACGCCGTATTACGTAGAGAATAGAATCACCCTGGAACACTATTTCGACATCACGGCGGCCACTGAATATTACAACCGACACCGCAAACAGAGAGCGGCCGACACCCTGGCGGCCTTGAATTTCTGCAAAAAGGCGGATTTGCTGGAATCGTATCGAATCACAGACGACGGATTTATTTATTTTAAACTAAATCCCAAGTTAATGCCAAAGAATCCCAAAAAGATAAAAGACTATTACACAAGGCAAAACGCCGAAAACAAGGCGGCAAAATTGGCCGTAGCCGTGTAATATGCCAGACGGCAAAAATAAGCCGTATTAACGAATTTTAACTAATAAAAAGGGTAAAATTTTACATATTACAGAAATTTAATGTAATTTTGTGCCGTTGTCGCCGGCGTGTCCAGGTTTTTGCCGACGATTCCAGAAACGATTACAAACAACCAAACGACAAAAGAGCCCTACAAAATAGGGCTTTTTTTGTGTCTGTACCCATCCAGAGCCACACCAGAACCGGCCAGGAATCCCACCAAAACCAGGCGCAAAAGTGCGCATTTTTTGTATTTTTTTATAAATGCTTATAAATCAATATTTTACGGTCATAGATGAGGCCTGGAAAACGTTTGCAACTTATTGAAAACCAATATTTTAAACGGTTTGCGGATTTATCGCAAAAGTTGCGGTTTTATCGCATTGTTTATAATTATCTGTAAATCAATATATTAACGTGATAGGATAGCCACAAACACGAATATAAAACATTATAAATCAATAAGTTAAATAAATGTTCCACTTTTATCGCAAAATGTTCCACTTTTATCGCACGGCGACCGCCTTTTTTTTGTTTGTAAATTTCTGTTTTTTAATGCTTTATAGGGGAAAACTTAAACCATCACTTACCCAGGGTATAACAATAAATAACCAATAGTAAACTATTGTTATAAACGGTTGTTTGTTGTTTTTTGGCAAAAACAACCGTTTAATGAATGAATAAAGAAAAACCGCGCACGCCCGGCCGCGCACGCCCGGCCACCGAACAAAATACAATCGAACAAAAGCAACGGCCGACCGCCTGGCGGCATCCATCCAGGACGGCGCAAAATTCCACAAATGCAACACCCAAAAAAAGGCCGGACGCCTGGCGGCCATCACGCCCGGCAACCTGGCACGATTGCACAAAATGCACACCCCAAAAAAGCGACGGCCAGGCCGGACGCCAGAAAAACACCCGAAAACGCGGCAAAAAGGGCGGTTTTTTTCGTGTTTTGCCGTTTTGCCGTACAAATTATCGTCTTTTGGGATAGGCGCGTAAAACGGCGGTTTTTTTGGGCTGTCTGGCCTCATCGTACTAACAAACCAGAACCGGCCACCGACGCCGGCCAGAACTGGCGGCCATCACGCCCGGCAACCATCACCGACGACCAGAGCCAGAGCCGGCAAAAACTTAATCGAACTCCGAGCGAACTCCGAGAAAACGCCACCGGCCGCCAGTGTATCGAAGTGAGAACGAAGTGAGAGAAAACGCCACCGACCGCCGGCGCATCGAAGCCAAGAGGAAGCCAAGCGAAGCAAGAGCGAAGCAAGAGAAACACCCCCGGCCGCCAGTGTGTAGAAGTACGAGCGAACAACGAAAAACGGCGTTAAATAACCGCCTATAAAGCGGCCAAAATGATACAAAAGACACACTAAAAAAAAGCCCTAAAATTAGACAATTTAGACACTAAAAAAAGGGTATGCCGGCGCAAAATCCACACCTAAAAAACGGATTCAGACAAAAATTTTTTTGTCGGCTTATGATTGATTTACAACCTATTGCGGCCGGCACTAAAAAAAAGTGCAAAAATATTTTGCAAATTATATGTATATATACGTAATAATAACTATATTTGCAGCGACAAATTTAAGTTTAACTAAACACCAATAAAAGCATGAATGTAAAAGAATTTGCGGCGGCCGCCGGGGTAACGGTGCAAACGGTTCGTTTGTGGATTAAAACCGGCCGAATCACCGCCAAAAAAGTAAAACTAACACCTTTCCGCCAGGCCTGGGACATAGAGCCGGGCGAACTGGCAAGGATAACGCAAAAGGCGCACAACTAACACAAATAAAAACGCCGTCCAGATGGTAAATAGATTGCAGCCTACACCCACCGAACGGCGCGAAACCTTTTAAAATTTCGATGCAATGTTACAAAATTTCGATGTAACCGCCAAATTAAAAAATTTGGCACGGCGCAAAATAACCGCATACGAAACCGCCAAAGAGTTTAACGGCCTTATTGTGGCCTTAATCCTGGTAAAGTTCGTAATTATGGCCGTATCAATCTACAGCGGTTATTCGTTCTTTGCTTACCAGATGGCCGGCATACTGCAAACCGACGCGGCGCGGATAGCGTTTGCCGTTGTATTGTTGGCCGGTCTGGAAGTGATAAACGCCTATCTACTTGAAAAGTTTTTCAAGTTCTTACTGAAGCGTAACAAAGGTTTTTGGCGTCGTTGCCTGGCCTTGTTTGCGTTGATTGCGTTGTTTTTTTCGATTTCGTTCTATATCAGTTGCCGCGGCATTGAGTTACTAAAAAGCGACACGGCCGAAACCGAAACCGAACTAAAACACCAGTACGGCCAGACGGTTGCCGATATTGACGCCACGGCCGCGGCCAAAATCGCCATCCTGGATAAATCGCTATCAAGTATTAGCGACTGGCGCGGCCGCTATTCAGTAGCCCAGGCGGCCAAGATTGACAGCCTAAACCGCGCCAAAATCGCCGTCCTGGCCGACAAGGCGGCGGCACTGGATGCAGCGCAAACCAAGTACAAAAACGACCTGGCGGCGGCCACGGATGCAGCCAACCAGACCGGCGGCACGTATTACAACTATGTAGCGGTATTGATGTTTTTGCAGTTGCTACTAAACGGCGTAATTGTGTTTTTTCTGGTAAAGATTTTTAACGAAAACGAAACCGACAAAGTAGTAAATGAATCTTTGCAAGCGACCGCGGCCGACTTTGAACAAAAGGCCGGGGATATGTTAGACGGCATTATTAATGCAACTACGAACCAGTATTTTACAGCCCTTAATAATACGCTAACTATCCGAGCCGTAAACCGCTATAAATTGCCGGTTCTGGACGTCAACAACCAGGCCGCGCCAGGAATCCCGGCGGCGTCCATCACGCCCGGCCAGAACTGGCAGCCATCACCAGAACCGGCCGCGCCACACGCGCCAAAAGTCAAAATAAACGGCTTTTTGCCGCCAGAGCCAGAGCCAGAACCGACACCGGCCACGGATGCCGAACCGACGCCAGAACCGGCCACACGTATAAACGAAAATCGTATATACGAAAATCGTAAACCGGCCACACCATCACCGACACCGACCACGGATGCCGACGGCCTGGCGGTTTGCCCGGTTTGCGGCCGGCCGTTCATAAGGAATCACAAAAAACAGATATATTGCTGTAATGATTGCCGATACCAGAACCAGGCCAACAAGACCGGCCGACCGTTCAAGATGGCCGGCAAAACATATTTGCCGAATCACTAACCAGATGTAAGGCCGGACGCCTGGCGGCATCCATCCAGACCACCAGACACCGGCCGGCCATCACAAACGCAAAAAACACCATGATAGACCAGAACCAGACACCAGAACCGACACCGGCCACGGATGCCGAACCGACGCCAGAACCGGGCGCGAACTCCGAGCGAACTCCGAGAAACCGCGAACCAGAACCAGAGCCGGAACCAGAGCCGGACGACTGGGACGACCCCCACCAAGACGAAAAAGAACAACTTTTGGCCATGTTGCAAAACAAATTCGACGACGCCAAAACGCTAAAATATTTGCCATGTGTGCCGCCTGGTGTTAGCCGTGATATTGTACTGCAAAACGATTGCGGTTGTTATGTAGCGGTAGGGGATTGGCAATTTAACAGCCTGGTAGATTATTTTCTAAGGGCGGCCAAGATTGACGGCAAATACTACTATTATGCAGCAAGTTTTTGTTAACTAAACACGAATCACGATGGAAAAAACGCTAACAGACGCCGAAAAAACGGCATTTGAAAAATACAATTACGACGATGTAATTTTGTATTTACGCCAGTCTGAAGTATTGGCAAAACGTTGGCAAATTGGCGCGTTTGGGGTGCTATATATCACCCTGGCCGGCCAGATAGACCGGCGCGACCTTTTGGCACTGGCGGCAGCCATCCCAAATAATTTCACGGTTCGTGATAATTGCGAGGATGCAGAAACCGGCACGGCCGAACATGGTTTGTATTTGCGTATTATGCCAGAACCCAAAACAAGCGGCCGGCACGTTGCCGACTGGCTATAAAACACCAAAAACCTAATGCCATGAAAAAAACAGCGAAAAAAACAAAGAAAACAGTGAACCAGACGCCAGACCAGACGGCCGGCACGTTGCCGGACTTTGACGGCATCACGCCACCGGCGGCCGGTGATTTGCCGTTTATGGACGCCGGCGACTGGGACACCCCGGACGACTGGGACGCCGATTTACAGCCCTGGGATGTTGATTTACAGCCCTGGGACGTTGATTTACAGCCCTGGGATGTTGATTTACAGCCCTGGGACACTGATTTACAGCCCTGGGACGATGCAGACGACCCCCCCCCCGAAACCTACCCCCAAACCCCCACCGAAACCCCCACCGAAACCCCCACTAATAGCAACGGCGACGACGAACCAGGCACGGACAAAGATTTTGACAGATACGCGGCCGACGTTCAAAACGGTTATGGATATTATGACGCGGCCGGCACGTTTCATTATTACGCAAACTACTGGGATTAACTAAACACAAAATCACGATGGAAAAAACCACACTTGAAAACTGGCTGCAAAGTATGCACGGCAAAAGCCGTTATGATTTTATATACGGCGAAAACACGGCAATATATTTGCCGGACGGTCAAATATTGTCGGCCGACGTGTACGACGATTATTTTTTGTTTTACCTTACAAGCAAAGATTTGAAAAGGGATAAACAACTTTTTATGATTGGCATTGATGAATTTAACACCATCCCGGCCGATAGTATGGCGCGCAAAATTGATGCAGCCATAGACCAGGCCGGCACGGTCTAAAATAGACAAAAATAGACGCCGTATGCCACAAAATGCAACACCCTAAAAAAAGGGATGCAAAAACAAACGAACTCCGAGCGAACCCCGAGAAATACACAAATTACACACTACAAAAAAACGAAAAACGCCCCCCACCCCGGGAGCGTTTTTTGTTGCCATAAGACGGCCGGCGCGTTACCCTTTCCGGGTGTCGGCGTCGGTGTCGGTGTCGTCGTCAAAAAACCACTTTACAAGTTTTTCAAGTATCGCAAGAAAACCGATAATAGCGGTCATAAAAGCCGATACCGATTTAACGGCGTCGGTTGCTGCTGTAAGAAATTCAATGATTTGCATGATTTACGTTTTTATCAAGATTTGGACGGCCAAAAAACCGCCTAATTTTATCCATCACTAAGGAACACACACCGCCGCCGCCCCAATTTTGCAATTTTGAGAGCGAAAAAACAATGCAGCGCGATAAAAGTGAACTTTACATTTTTGGTTTATTTCGCTGTAAATTAAGCGTTTGCACCTATCACCGCCACGGCCGGGCAAACCGCCAAAAAAGACACACCGCCAGGCGCGCGAACTTTGGCGGCCTGGCGGCGTCTGTTACTACTGGAACAAAGAATTTTGCAAAGCGTTGTTTCTTACATTGTACCTTTTAATCATTTCGGCCGACTTATAGCCCATAAAATTGGCTATTTGGGAATCGCTAAATTTATTGTCGGATGCAAAGGCGACCAGGCCGCGGCGCGTACTATGTGCCGAAAATTCCTGGCCGAACGTCTTTTTTACCAGGCGGCAAAAATCCACGCGGTTTAACTGGTTGCCGGTTAACTTGTTGTATTGACAGCCACAAAACAAATATTTGCGGTTTGCGGCCGGTTCGGAATCTTTGGCGGCCATATAAGCGGCGTAAAGTTCGGCAAGTAACTGGCCGTTAAAATTGGAGAGCGAAAACGCCCGGCATTGTGTGTTATGTTGCTTTGTGTCGTCGGCCGACGCTGTAAAACTTATGGTTTTTGCGTCCACTTTTACGGCCGATTCATGCAAAGAAACCAGTTCAGAACCGCGGAAACCAGACACAAAGGCCAGGAACAACAAAAGGCCGTTTCTTTTGTCCTGGACGCGGCCGGACGTTTTGAGATTCAGAACCACCGACAAAACGGCATTGTAATTTAATTGCGCGGCCTGGTGTTGTTCTGTCCCTATCTGGTTTGCGATGCCGGCCAGGGTGTTTTTGATTGTGCCGTTTTCGTCGGCCGTGAAATTATATGCAGTTTTGACGGCGTAAACTTTGCGTTTGATGGATGCCGTTTTGTAGCCGGCTTTTTTCAGTTCGTCAGCCCAGGCCAGAACGGCCGCCAGTTCGAGCGACACCCCGGCCGCCTGGCTGTATTCTTTGATGGCCGCGCCGTTTGCGGTTGCAAAGTTCTTAAACTGGCAAGCGTCGGACAAATAGGCGGTTTGTGTGTTTGCCCTTTTGGCCTGGCGTTCGTTGTTCTGGATGCCGGCGGCAAGTTCGGCGGCCGGTGTTTGGATGCCGGCGGCGGTTTGAATCTGGATGGCGTTTTGTGTTTTCATAGCGTAAATTTTTAATGTGTGTTACATAACTTTAATTATGTAACGCAAAAATAATACTTTTTGTTTCAAAAACCAAAGAAAAAACAAAGTTTTTTTTGTTAAAAAAAATAAATGAAAAATATTTGTTTTTTCTAAATGTTTTTATTATATTTGCGGCGTAATAGATAACCAAATAAAGCATTTTGTATTATGAATTTGGACACAATGTATAAAAGCCTTTTGGACGCCGAAAAAAAAGCGGCCACGATACGGCAAAAACTTTGCGCCAAGTTGATGGACGCGGCAAAGAAAACAGACCTTAGTATTACGACCTTGCAAAAGGTTTGCGGATTGTCGGCCGCGTCGTTTCATTTTAGGCGCAAAAATCTGGCGTTTACTAATGCCGAAATTGCCGCGTTAATTCAAGTAATTAGCGCGTATGATGCTAATATAAAGCAACTTACAGACGCAAAAAAACCGGCTAAAAATGCCGCAAAAAAACCGGCAAAAAACACCGGCAAAATCGACGAACCAGGCCAGGCCGACACCATCACGGCCACGGATGCCGACCAGGCCGACGAACCAGACGCCGAACCGACGCCAGAACCAGGCCGGGCAACTGGCAGCCATCACGCCCGGCGAACCTTGTAAACCTTGTAAAAACCTTTTAAAATTTCAGTATGGACGATTTGAACGAATTAAAAAGCCGTGTAAAAGACGCTTTTTTTGCGAATCCGGCCGACTTTTGCCCGGAGTTCGATTTTAGGCAGCGCGGCGGCAACTGGCAAAGTTATATAAAACTATCCGGCGAGCGGCGCGACCGTGTTAAAACCGCGGTACTGGCAAAACACAAAAATCTTTTTGCAGTTGACGACGACGCGGCCGGCGTTGAAATTTGGGATTATATAGCCCAAAGGGACGGCCTGGACTTTTACCAGGCGTTTGTAAAATGCTGCAATATTGCCGGCGTACCGTTGCCGGAATCCACACAAAAGGCCATCCAGACAGCGGCGGCAAACGCGGCGGCACTTGACGCCATACATAAGGAACTGACCGCGGCACTATACACGCCAGACGGCCGGCCGGTGTTTGACTACCTGGCGGCATCCATCCAGGCCGGCGGCCGCGGATACACCCCCGAAACCATCAAAGGAATGAATTTGGGAGCGGTAACGCCCGGCAACCTGGCACGATTGCAGAAAATACAAGGCTATGAAAAACTAACTTTGCCAGGCGTACCAGGGCGCAAAATGCCGGCCTTAGCCATCCCACAATATTACAAAGGCCGACTAAACGGCTTTAAAATACGGTTTTTTGAACTGGACGCGGCCGGCAAGTACCACAAACCGGCACGGCCTTTTTATGAAAATACGACCGGCCGCCGGGGTATCGTGTATTATTTGCCCCTGGCCTACTGGCCGAAACTGGATGCAGACCAGAACCAGACGCCGGCCGACTATTTCAAAAACAACCGGGCGGCCGTCCTGGTAGAATCCGAAACCGACGCCCTACACGCGGCCGCGGCCGGTATCGAAAACGTATTTTGCGCCAGTTCACGCGCCATCAATCCAGACCAGGCCGACGCCATCAAAGCGGCCGG
>Ga0310694_10006513_pt1 | contig 11038 bp, 7 predicted proteins | sample 174DNAGHGhighgp2_FD_203884 | JGI IMG/M metagenome (GOLD analysis project Ga0310694, IMG submission 203884) | Sheep rumen microbial communities from Palmerston North, Manawatu-Wanganui, New Zealand - 1742 DNA GHGhigh gp2 (v2) (version 2) | ecosystem: Host-associated > Mammals > Digestive system >... | reverse complement strand
GTAATCATGACATCATTAGAGGAATTAATACAAGGAAAGATGCCATCAAGAAGGTGATGTTCCAACGGAGGGGCTATTATGACCCGGCAAAGGGAATCATCAACCATGAAGACATGCTTGCTATCATGGAGGGAGAAAAGGACTTTGTCGATTTCGTTAGCAAGGTGTTGCCAACCGACCGAGTTGCGCTCTATGGTAATCCAGAAAGACCTCACTTTACGGTTGAAACGGAGGACTTCAACATCCTTCATGTAGATACTAACATTGCCTATACTGAAGGGCAGGAGGCTACAGATTTGATTATTGGCACTCATGCACTCTATAAGGAATTAAAGCATCTGAACGAGCATAAACCAACCATTCTGCTGACTCACTATCCTTTTACCTCATTACTGCAGGACGAGAAGAAATATCTATCGGCTGTGCTTCAGAAGAATGAGATAAGACTATGGCTTGCTGGCCATGAACATGACCAAGTGCTTCAACGTATTCGCTACCTTAATCAATTTCAGGCCGGAGAGCTAAGACATGAGGATAAGGCGAATGCGACAATCCTTATAGGAGAATATAATCCAAAGACATGTAGGGGATATGTGACCGCTTATTCTTGGTTTCCAGAAGGATGGGCAAAGTATCCACTGCTCGATTTGGATAACAAGAGTCACGTCGACCGTTATGATTTTGAACTGAAGCCAAAAGCCTTTGACGGCCATTCAAAAGAATATGTTGCAGCTCAGGAGGCTAATAAGGAACATTATCACAGATTACCTAATGTGGTTGAAAAAGCACTTCTGCCATCCGTCGTTGATGACGATACGCTTACAACGCTTGGTAAGCTACTGGAAGAATCGTGGCAGACTGATAAACCGCATGTCATTATGTTGGCCGATGGCGGTATGGGTAAGACCACAATGCTTCTGAATTATTGTAGGGAAACCGATGAACCTGTATTGTATGTATCAGCAGAAAACTTAGCAACCCGCAAAATTGGTATCGAAGAGTACCTGAGAGACCGAATTTATGAGGGTGATAAGGAACTTATGCATAACAGTCTGTTGGTAAAAGGCACAAGGCCAACACTTACGCTGATTGTGGACGGTCTGAATGAAGTAGACGTACGCTCGGAGAACTTGTTTATCAGGGATATACAAAGGCTTAATACACTAAACGGTTTGAGAATTGTAGTGTCATCCCGGTCGAATTTTACGTTGCGTTATAGTATGACCAGCTATAGGCCAACAACATTACAGCCTCTGGAAGACAATCAGATAAGCAGCTATTTCTCAACGGACGAATGGAATAGAATTGTTGGTTCCGTGTCGCTTCATCGTTTGTTGAGAAACCCGATGATGGTGACAGTGTATAAGGAAATTTGTCCTGTCATTGAAGAATATCGAAATGTAGAGTTCTTAGACTGGACATTGCCAGTAAAAAACTCAACGGATTTGTTCCACGATTATTATGTGGCTCAGTTAGCTCTTATGATGAAACGCGGCGCTGTTGAAGGTGGCAAGATACTGCAAACAGCGATTTGTCTCAGGAGTGTATTGCCAGATATTGCTTATGTCTATGAACGTGAACGCAGGATGAACCTTCAAGATAAGGACTTTAGGGAAATGTTAAGCAACTTGGTTCAAAATATTTCCATCAATGAAGGCGAGTTTGCATCAATACAGGAGTACTACCGACAAACGGAACTGCCTAATTTGAATACATTAAGCGTCACCGAGTTGCTCATTACAGAATTAAGGTTGCTTTACCGGGAAAACGGAATCACGGCTTTCCCACACCAGATGTACCGAGACTATTTGTCTGCTCAGTGGATTATGCGCCAGTCAGAAAATTCTGCTAACATAGAAGACTTGTGGAATAGCAGACAGTTGCCATATTCAGTGATGACACATATCAGACAAGGAAGTGGTGCCTATTGGCACGATGGCATTGCCTCTACTGTTCATCAAGTGGAACGGGGTAGAAAAGACGATAATAGTCGAAATCTTATAGAGAATCTTTTGTTGTGTTTCCCTGCTACTGATGAAAGTGGCGTGCCAGACTATTCCGGGTTATGGCTTAAGGGACATCAATTACCTGTCAACAATGTGGGTGCAGAGAAGATTACATTGAGAGAGGCAGAAATTGACGAGGTAACACTTGGATTATCGTCAGGTGATTTGAAATTGCATCTTCACCTTTGCATGTCAGAGAATCACGAATATCTTGCCACTATCGTTGAAAAAGAATTCGGACAAGGTCGAGAACTGAATATCTTCTCACTGAACGATTATTCATTGGTATATGCTTATTCTCTGGATAAAAAGATTGCCAAGATGGAATTTCATGGAAAAAGGCTATTTGTTGTTGCAGGCAATCTGTTGGTATTTGCATATAACGAAAGAGAAGGCTGGCGCTATACAGGAGAGATTGGAGAGAGCCGTGGAACCGTGATGCAGCGATTGGCGAAAATTATATTGGCTGATGATTTACTGTATATGTATTATAACAATCGCTTAGTGACGTATCATCTTTCTGACTGCCATCGTATTGGAATTGCTAATGGAAAGTTCTGGGATAATCTTGCAGAAGGCGAAGACGTTACTTCATTAAGACAGACTATCCCATGGAATAAAGGACGTCGAAGGCAAACTGACATCGTGTCGGAAGTTGGTGATGATACTTATCGGGTGAGATCGTATGGTGACGGGCGATTATCGGTAGAATGTGGTGATGAGATAGACTGTGTGCTGGCGCAAGGTAAAACCCTGTTGCTGGATGCTGCTATTTCAGGAGATGGGAAACGTGCGGTGACGCTAGGATTACATCTTCAGGGAGGTAAGAGGAAGGTGCAACTATGGGATTTGGACAATGAGCAAAAGATAGCAGAATTGGAATGTCCACCAGTAATAAAAAATATCCACTTGTCGGAAACCGGTGAATGGATTTTAGGAGAAACAGAAGGAAAAACGTGGTTTTTTTATTGTGAGGACGCTATCGAATTCTGGTATGATGAACATTTTGTCTCGAATCACGCAGGTAGGCTTGTTACCTATGAAGACAATGTGATAAGAAGGAATGGGCAATCTTTGAGTTTATTCAACCTGTTTAATGGAGGAGAAACGGAATTGGATTGCCCTGTGGCGAATCCCAAGCTGGTATGTTTTCTACCAACTGGTGATTTGGCTGCAGTAGATAGTAGTGGACGGATGCTGGTATGGAATAGTACCTGGAATGGGAAACGGCTAACTATATCTATGGAAGGACAAGAAATATTGTCTATCCAAGCCATTCATGGTCAGCCCTACATAGCAGTTTTTACAAAAGATCAACTGATAAGAATTTATCACACAGGAAATGGTCAATGCCTAAGGAAATATGCTGGACACTCAATTGCCAAGCAGGTAGTGGTGCATCAGGAGATACCGTTGATTGCTGCATCAGACGGATTCCGTCATTTGGAAACTCGTAACTACTACGAGAAGACTGCTGGAGGTAGAAAGATGGGCTGGTGGTATGAAAATAAGTACGAGCCCAAAGGGCATGTTATTGATGGTGATATATTGGATATCGCTTTTAATGTGAGGAATCAACAACTTGTGGCAATATTGGCCAATGGTAAGATTATGTTTTGTAATGACAAATATTGCAAATATCAGGATTCATTACAAATCATCACGGCATTGAATGTAGATGCCTATGATTTTAGTGAATGTATTTGTTCAAAGGAAATAAAAGAACTGTTGAGACGTAATGGAGCTTTAGTAAATTAGAACCAAATAATTCATAAATAATTATGTCAGAACGTAAAAGAATATACTTGTGCTTAGCGCACATGTCAGAAGATGGCGCTGAACAGCGTTATGTTAAGGAGGCTTTTGATACGAACTGGGTAGTACCTCTTGGCCCGAATGTGAATGGGTTTGAGAAGGACTTGGAGGAGTTTGTAAACTCCGGTTCAGAGTTCACGGTTCAGGGTTCACGGTTGGAAAAGCGTGTGGTGGCACTGAGTGCTGGAACTGCCGCTGTGCATCTCGGATTGTTGAACTGTGGCGTTAAGCCAGGTGACGAGGTGATTGTGCAGAGCTTTACGTTCTGTGCATCGACGCATCCTGTGACTTACCTTGGGGCAACGCCTGTGCTTGTGGATTCGGAGCCTGATACATGGAACATTGACCCAGAATTGTTGGAAGAGGCTATCAATGATCGTAAGGAAAAAACAGGCAAGTATCCTGCGGCTATCGTGCCAGTAGCTCTGTATGGTATGCCGTACAAAGCCGACCGCATCATGGAGATAGCGAACAAGTACGGGATTCCCGTGGTGGAGGATGCAGCCGAGGGCTTTGGCTCGAAATACAAAGGACAGGTGCTGGGCACGTTTGGCAAGTATGGCGTGCTGTCGTTCAATGGCAATAAGATGATTACGACCTCTGGTGGCGGTGCGCTGATTACAGGCAACGATGATGAGTGGCGGGAAATCATGATGTATGCCACGCAGTACCGTGAGAGCTATCCTTACTACCAGCACGAGAAGATAGGTTATAACTACCGCATGTCTAATATCTGTGCGGGCATAGGCCGAGGGCAGATGACGGTGGTGAACGACCACCTGGCTCACCACAAACATGTGCAGAAGATGTACGAGGAACTGTTGGCTGATGTACCAGGAATACATGTGCATCGTCAAATGAGTAATGAGGAATTAGTTATGAGTAATGGAAATGAGGAAATGAAGAAATGGATTTCCGAGCAGGAAGATACGCCTGTGTATGACTCAAACTACTGGCTGTGTACGATTACGATTGACGAAAACGTGAAGGTTAAGGGGCAGGAGGATGCCTACAAGACCATTGTGACTGGTGCAGTGGGTGGTGCTGCTGGTGTCATCCATGCTGCTGATTCGGCCCATACCGACTGTGAGCCCAATGCTAACGTAGAGGCACTGCGCGTGGCTCTCGACAAGGCACAAATAGAGGCAAGGCCGGTATGGAAACCCATGCACAAGCAGCCGTGCTACAAGGATGCTCCTGCTTACGTGAATGGTGTATCTGAAGCAATCTTCAAGATTGGCATGTGTCTGCCTGCCGGTCCATACGTCACAGACGATGACGTGAGATACATCGTTGACACTATTAAAGAGAATATTCTGTGAAGGCTTTGTTGAAAGCCGTATGGCAGTTCTGCCGTTACCTTTTTGTACCCCAATGGGGCAAGCACCGTTCATAATGAACACCCAGCTTCGCGATTACCAAATCATCATGTTCCAAGCTCTTAACAAGGCATGGAAGCGGACTCAGAGCGTGATGGTGCAGATGCCGACAGGTACGGGAAAGACACATCTGATGGCGGTGGTCATCAAGGAAAATATAAAAGTTGAAACCTTAAAAAATGGAAATGGCTGCGCTTGTGTGCTGGTGGTGGCACACCGGAGGGAACTGATAGAGCAGATCTCGCAGACTCTGGACGGCTTTGGTGTGGAGCATGGTGTGATTGCCAGCGGACAAGCGGTTGACTATTCGCAGAAGGTGCAGGTGGCGAGCATCCAGACACTGGCGCGGAGAGGCCTGCCACCATCCACTACGGGAAGGGTGGGGGAGTTCGTGCCTTCATTGGTGGTCGTCGACGAGGCACACCATGTGCTGGCTAAGACATACAGACGGTTGTGGGAATGGTGGCCGAAGGCAAAGTTCCTGGGACTGACAGCCACGCCTTGCCGGCTGAACAACACACCATTCACGGACCTGTTTCAGGTGCTGTTGCAGTCGTGGCCGATTCAGGAGTTCATTGACAAGGGGTGGCTCAGTGACTTCGAGTATGTGTCGGCCAGTCCTAACAGTGAGGCTTTGAAGCGGGTGCGCTCGCTGAAGAAGCGCGGTGCTGATGGCGACTACCAGATGGCGGAACTGGCCACGGTGATGGACGTGCCGGAGTCGGTGGAACACCTGTACAGGACGTACAGACAGTTTGCTGACGGCAAGAAGGGCATAGTGTATGCCATAGACCGACAGCACGCGCAGCACATCGCTGAATATTATGCCCTGCAAGGGGTGAAGTGTGCTGTGATTGACAGCAAGACCCCTGCTGAGGTCCGCAGGGCACTGGTGGCTGATTATCGGGATGGACGAGTGAGTGTGCTTGTCAACGTGGACATCTTCTCTGAGGGTTTCGACTGCCCGGAGGTGGAGTTTATACAGCTGGCCCGTCCGACGCTGTCGCTGTCGAAGTACCTGCAGCAGGTGGGGCGTGGCATGAGGGTCAGTCCAGGCAAGCCGCATGTGCTGATATTGGATAATGTGGGACTGTACCAGACTTTCGGACTGCCGACGGAGGAGCGTGACTGGCGGCAGACGTTCTACGGTCTGACCTCTGGCAAGGGCATGGCGGAAAGCGGCCGTCTGGTGGTATTGGATGACGAAGGGCGCGAAAAGGAACTGGTGAACCTTGAGATGGTTCGCATAAAGAAAGGAGGTAAGAAGTGTGCCGGGCTGGAGATATTCCTGCAGGACGGCCGCTACGGCATACGTAACAATGGTCGTGTCAGCTGTCCGGCACGTTTCAAGGAGATTGTGCGGCTGCATGACCAGGGCGGCTATTTTGCCGCAGGCATCTTTGGCGGCAAGCTCTATGGCGACTACGTGGAGTATGCCTCGCTGATAGACCGTAAAGGTATAGACCAGGGGCTCCGGTTGTTCCGTGAGCTGGAGTGGCAGGACGGTATCTACTACAGCTATTACCTGCCTCAAGGCTATAGGCTTGGCGACGACTACTGGTATGTCTATTGGGACCCGAAGGGGAACTGTTACTATGACTGCGACCCTGAGTTCCGTATGGTGGCAGGCGTGGAGGTGGCCGAGGCCTACGAGCACGACGGCAACAAGGAGCACCGCTGCCACAAGTTGCGCTATAACACGGGCAACCTAAGCCCGAGATTCCAGATAAGGGACATGTTCTATAACAAGCACATCATCATTGCCCGTGACTACCTGGTGGTGAAGACAGACCGGAACCACGTCTATCACATCTGCGGGTACTGGAACGGCAGCGTCATCGTACAAAAGGAGGACATGACGGGCTACCAACAGATCTTCCTCAACGGGAAAAAGGGTGATAGCCTCAGGACGCTTCCACCTGGAATGACCCGCATCTCGCCCTTCTCATACATCTACTACCAGAAAGACCTTGGTCTGCAATGGACGTGGCGGTAGGCCAGGAGCGTCGGACCAAAAGAGAATCGCGTTTCACCATCAACAGTGAAACGCGATTCTTTTTTTTGTAACTGTACTGTCAGACAGCCTTGATCTTGAATATGGCTTTCTTTATCTCCGGAGCCATTGAGATGCAGGGTGCATGGCCGTCCTGGGGGAAGAAGATGGCAAACATGCCAGGCTGACATTCGATGAAGCTTTCGGCAATGAGGCCGGGATATTTCGTGATGTCCTTCTCCTCGTTGTAGGGTGTCTCTGGCAGACGTACCAAGGGAGTGTATCCGTAGGTCTCGGCGGTGTCGATGGGCACTTGTATGTCGACCATCTTGACATGGGTCTCGAGCACTGCCTCGTCGGGAGTCTTGCCCTTTGCCACCGATATGTTTACGAAGACGTCAGAGCCTTTGATGGGGTACTTGCCTGGCTCCATGGCTGCCAGGTCGTTGTTGTTGATAAATTCCACCACGTCTTTGAAGAGTGGGTTCACTGCCTCGTATTTGCTGAGGTTGTCTAAAGTGTCGATAATCATAGGTCGTTATGTTTATTTGTATTTAGTTCTCCTTTCTGTGTCCGTTGGTGTAAGTGCCTTGGTGCACCACCTTTCCGTCGCGGTCTTTTTCCAGGAATGGCCCGTCGCGCCTTCCGTCGGTATAGCTGCCCTCGAAGCGCAGCCCGTCTTTGTCTATCTCCGTCGCCTTGCCATGGCGCTTGCCGTTACGGAACTCTGCACGATAGCTGGAGCCGTTGCTCAGATGGCCCTCGCACACTCCGTCGGGCTGTCCGTCCTTGAAGTTGCCTTTCACCTCGTCGCCGGCTTTTGTCGTCAGTCTGCCCTCGCCGTTAGGCTGGTCTGCCTGCCACAGGCCAGTGTAGGTGTTGCCGTTGGCCCAGTAGAAAGTGCCCTGCCCGTATTTCAGGTCGTCGCGGAAGTTGCCCACATACTTGTCGCCGTTGACAAATGTGGACTGTCCGTGGCCCGAGCGTCGTCCGTTGACGTAGCCTCCGTCGTATCTGTCGCCATTCTGGAAGATATAGTACCCCCGACCGTGCTGCATGTCGTTGAGCCATGGGCCTGAGTACATGTCGCCGTTGGCATACTTGTATATTCCGTTGCCGTTGCGCATGTTGTCTTTCCACGTGCCGTCGTAGCTTGAGCCGTCGGCCCAGTAGAAGAAGCCTTTCCCGTTCTTCTTGTCGTTTTTCCACTCACCGTCGTAGTAGGCTCCGCTGGCAAAGGTGTACTTTCCTTTGCCCTCGCGCTTGTCTTCACGCCACTGGCCCTGGTATACGTCGCCATTGAAGTAGTACATCGTGCCCAGGCCGTGCTGGTAGTCCTTGAACCACAGGCCAACGTACTTGTTGTTGTTCGAGAAGTAGAATGTGCCCTGTCCGTGTTGGTGGTCCTGCACCCACTGCCCCTCGTATTTCTCTCCGTCGTTGAATGTGTAAACTCCGTAGCCTTCGCGTTTGCCTTTCACATATTCCCCCTCGTAAGTGTTGCCGTTCTGCCATGTTGTCTTACCCTTGCCGTGGGGTGCTCCCACAGCCATCTCCCCGTAGTACTCACCACCGTCCTTTGTGGTGCATGAGCCAAGTGTTATTTTCTGTGCGTGTGTCGAGTAGGGTAGGGCTAACAGTGTTATCGCAATTATAAAATATTTTATATTCATGTTGTGTAAGTATCTTTTTTGGCACCCAAAAGTACAAAAAAAACACCATGCAGGCAAATTAATTTAAAAAAATGGATTATGAATTATGAAATTTTAGTATCTTTGCAAGCAAATTTAGTACGATTATGAAATTCATAGGTATCATCCCTGCGCGTTATGCCTCCACGCGCTTTCCTGGCAAACCGCTTGCCGTTCTTGGTGGGCTTCCGGTGATTCAGCATGTCTACGAAAAGGTGTCGTTGGCCCTTGGCGAGGCCTGGGTGGCCACCGACGATGAGCGTATCATGCGTGCCGTGGAGTCTTTTGGCGGGCGTGCTGTGATGACGCGTAGCGACCACCGCAGCGGCACCGACCGCATATACGAGGCTGCCACTGCCATCGGCACCACCGCCGATGTCATAATCAATGTGCAGGGCGACGAGCCCTTTGTCCATGCGTCGCAGCTGGACACCGTCTGCCGCCTGTTCGACGACGGCCAGACGCAGATTGCCACGCTGGGAAAACGCTTCGAGACGATGGAGCAGGTGGAGAACCCTAACTCGCCGAAGATTGTCACCGATGTCAACGGCTATGCCCTCTACTTCAGCCGCAGCGCCATACCCTTTGTCAGAGGCAAGGAGCGGGGAGAGTGGCTCAAGTCGTTTCCTTTCCTTAAGCACATCGGCCTCTATGCCTATCGGCGCGAGGTGCTGGCAGAGATAACACGGTTGCCTCAGAGCCCCCTGGAACTGGCCGAGAGCCTGGAGCAGTTGCGCTGGCTGCAGAACGGCTACCGCATAAAGGTGGGGCTGACCGACGTGGAGACCATAGGCATCGACACGCCCGAAGACCTGGAACGTGCAGAGGTATTCCTTTCCAAAACAAACACACTATAGAGTAACGACTATGATAAAAGTATCTCCTTCACTGCTTGCGGCCGACTTCCTTCACCTTGACCGCGAGATAGCGATGATAAACCGCTCTGAAGCCGACTGGCTGCACCTCGACGTGATGGACGGTTCGTTTGTTCCCAACATATCCTTTGGCTTCTCTGTGCTCGACGCCGTGGCCAAGGTCTGTAAGAAGCCGCTCGACGTGCACTACATGATAGAGCGCCCCGAGCGATATATTGCCCGCACTGCCAAGCTGGGCGCCATGATGATGAATGTGCACCAAGAGGCCACACTCCACCTTCACCGCACGGTACAGGAAATACACGATGCTGGTATGAAGGCCGGCGTAACGCTAAACCCGTCTACTCCAGTCTCTGTGCTGGAAGACATCATTGCCGATGTCGACATGGTGCTGCTCATGAGTGTTAACCCTGGCTTCGGAGGGCAGAAGTTCATCGAGAACACCATAGCCAAGGTGAAGCGTCTGCGCGAGCTTATAACCATCAGTGGCAGTCACGCCCTCATAGAGATAGACGGTGGTGTGCAGGCAGAGACAGCTCCACGTCTGGTGGCTGCCGGAGCCGATGTGCTGGTCAGTGGCAGCTATGTCTTCAAGGCGCAAGACCCAGAGCTGGTCATCAGCAGCCTGAAGGCACTGTGACAGGAAGGCTCACGACGGCCAGCAGCCTGACAAGGATTAGGGGAGTGCTATTGCAGGTCTTTATGCTGATTGACCATACCAAGACGGAAGAATCCGTCCATCGTGATTATGAATTTAAGTCAGTGGCATAGTTCTAAGAAACGATTAATGTTGTACTTCAATTCCTCCAAATCAATAAACTGCACTCCACGGAAAACTTCCTTTCCCTCCATCAATAGTAGCACCGTTGGCCCTGAATAGACAAGGAAACGGCCTGCTATCAAAGGCTCTTCCGTTATATCTGTATAGAATGAGCATAGGGATGGAATGTTGTCTGCCAGCCGTTCTACCTTGCCGAGCATCACATTACAGACTCCACAATCAGGAGCCTTTATGTAGAAAAGGCAAAGCCGACTGTCTGCTATCGTCTGCTCTATGTCTCTTAGGTTAGTCAAGTGTATCATAAGCTGTTCATCACCCAGGCAAAGCCTTTCGCCATTCTCTTTTCCGAATCAACGAAATGATTGCCAGGATTCCATTCGAGTATCGTATTGTCAATCTGCCCTTTCAATAGTTCGTCCTGCTTGCGGATGGCATTGCCTACTTGGGCCATAACTGGGTTCTTTGTCTTTTCCTCCTTGTCCCCAAGGCTGAGGTAAA
>Ga0310694_10006512_pt1 | contig 11040 bp, 11 predicted proteins | sample 174DNAGHGhighgp2_FD_203884 | JGI IMG/M metagenome (GOLD analysis project Ga0310694, IMG submission 203884) | Sheep rumen microbial communities from Palmerston North, Manawatu-Wanganui, New Zealand - 1742 DNA GHGhigh gp2 (v2) (version 2) | ecosystem: Host-associated > Mammals > Digestive system... | reverse complement strand
GCCAGCCAGTATGACATTTCGGAAATGGCACGAAAATACCTTAATCTGTATAGAACGCTTATGCTTCGTTAATCTGCTAATTTTATACTATAGACATGAAGAAAATCATCCGCAGCTCGACCATACCACAGTCACTGGACTCCTTCTGTGAAGGTATGTTAAGTGAATTGTCTGCAGAATATGAGGTTGTGGCCGTCTCTTCGCCTGGCGAAGTCTTGGATAAGGTCGGTCGTCGGGAAGGTGTGCGTACCGTTGCAGTGGCGATGGAACGCCATATCTCGTTAATGAAGGACTTGAAATCTCTATGGTCTATGTGGAAAGTCATGAGACGTGAGAAGCCCGATCTGGTACACTCAATGACACCTAAGGCCGGATTGATCTGCATGATGGCGGCTTGGCTGGCAAGAGTCCCGCGCCGTGTTCACACGTTCACGGGTCTTGTGTGGCCCACTGCTAGCGGTTTAAAGCGACGCATTCTCATGGCTACTGACTGGCTAACTTGTGCCTGCGCCACCCACATCATCCCCGAGGGAGAGGGCGTTAAAAGAGACCTGCTCACGCATCACATCACCCATAAACCTATTAAAGTTCTTGGATATGGCAATGTGAAGGGCATCGACTTGGATCATTACAATCCAGATGCAATTCAGGTAGCACCTCATGAGGGTTTTACTTTTGTGTTTGTTGGCCGTATAGTTCGCGATAAGGGCATCAATGAACTGGTTGCTGCATTTGACAAGCTTCACAGTGAGCACCCCGATGTCCGACTGGTACTGGTAGGCTCTAGAGAGGATAATCTTGATCCTGTCATGCCGTCTACTCTAGATCGCATCAACCGTGGCGATGGAATCTCAGCTGTAGGAGGTAAAAAGGACGTCAGACCTTACTATGCCGCTGCCGATGCACTGGTATTTCCCAGTTATCGCGAAGGGTTCCCTAATGTCGTGATCGAAGCAGGTGCCATGGGTCTACCTAGCATAGTCACCGACATCAATGGTTCTCGTGAAATCATCATCAATGGTGAGAATGGTGTTATCATACCTCCACAAGATCAAGAAGCATTGTACAGGGCAATGAAAGATTTTGTTGAGCACCCCGAACAAACTATTAAGATGGCATCAAATGCCCGCAATCTCATTGCTACCCGCTTCGAACAGTCTTATGTGAGACAATGCCTTTATGACTTTTACCATGAAATCATGAATAAGGAATGATATGAACAATATTTATCGCAAATACATCAAACGGGCGTTAGGTTTTCTGATTGCGCTGGCAGCTTTGATTTGCCTTTCTCCGCTGCTACTGGTGGTGACCATCTGGCTCCACTTCGCCAACAAAGGCGCTGGTGCCTTCTTCATTCAAGAACGACCTGGGTATAAAGGCAAGATTTTCAAAATCATCAAGTTCAAAACAATGACCGACGAACGCGACTCTAACGGCAAATTGCTTCCCGACGGAGATAGATTGACTAAAGTTGGTCGTTTTGTGAGATCGACCAGCATCGACGAATTACCTCAATTATTCAATATACTGAAAGGGGACATGGCACTTATAGGGCCAAGACCATTGCGAGTCGATTATCTTGACTTGTATTCCAAGGAGCAAGCTAGGCGTCATGATGTATATCCAGGGATAACGGGATGGGCACAATGCCATGGCCGTAATGAGTTGACATGGGCTAAAAAGTTTGAGCTTGATGTATGGTATGTCGATCATTGCTCTTTTATCGTTGATTGTCAAGTATTTCTGCTGACTATCAAGAAAGTGCTGTTCCGCGAGGACATTAATCAGGAAGGAAGTGCAACAAGTGAAAATTTTAATGGTCACAATTAAGGTTCTTATCTAAAACCAAACGTAGCAATGCACATCGATGATCTAAAAGACTTGTTGATAATTGATCAGGTAATAATTGACGGCCAGCCCGTCATGCTTGTTCGTGATGATATTTTCCCATTTGTCGGAGGGGGAAGCAAGGCGAGAAAAGCTGTATATTATGAGCAATTCATTAAAGAACATGGTTTTAATGCTGTGGTTACTTGTGGTGGCGTCCAGAGTAATCATAATCGAGCAATTGCTTTAATGGCGGCACGTAATGGCTGGAAGTGTCATCTTTGTATTCAGGACGACAAAGAGCGTTTTTATAACGAGAAAGGAAATGCTTTGCTTAGCCGCCTGAGCGGTTGTGAGTGTGAATTGATTAATCCTGAAGACACGGCCACCGCTATGGATCATGCGATGAAACAATTCAAGGATAAAGGTTTCACCCCTTATTATATTCATGGTGGCGGACACGATTTGCCTGGCGGAATAGCCTTTGTGGATGCGGTTAAATTGCTGAAAACCGAGTGCGATAGAATAGGCTATAAACCGGATTATATATTTCATGCGTCTGGTACTGGTTCTACCCAATCCGGCATTCTTGTTGGTCTAGACCAAGTAGGATGGGGGGACGTGTGTGTTGTGGGCATTTCTATAGCTCGCCAACATGAGAGGGGAAAACAAGTGATTGTCGATTTTGCTAACATGCTTAGTGAGTACTACAAGATTCAAAATCAATATAATGATAAGGTGATTTTTTGTACTGATTACCTTTTTGGTGGATACGAACAGTATCCCAAAGAAATGGTGCCGTACTTGAATAGAATCTCAAGAGATACCGGTTTGGTTTTCGATACAACCTATTCAGGTAAAGCATTCTATGGTATGATGGACTATATCGATAAGCACCACATGAATGATTCAAAGATTCTTTTTTGGCATACTGGTGGTATAATGAATATTATGAAATAATAACTAACATATCAGGTTATGAACATTCTGTTTACTTGTGCTGGCAGAAGGACCTATTTGCTGAAGTATTTCAAGGAGCAACTGGGTGATAACGGTAAAATCATTGGTGCTGACATGCAGCTGACTGCTCCTGCCTTGTCAGCTGCCGATGTGCGTGTAATGGTGCCAGCTGTATATGATGAACGCTATATCGAAGCACTTCACCAAATATGTGAAATGCATCAAGTAGACGTCCTTATCTCGCTGAACGACCTTGAACTTCCCATTCTTGCTGAAAACAAGATTACCTTCGAGAAGATTGGCGTCAAGGTGTTAGTATCTTCTCCTGAAGTGATTGACATCTGCTTCGATAAACTGAGAACAGCCCACTTTGTGGACTCAATTGGTTTAAATTCACCCAAGACCTACGCCAACCTTGATTCAGCAATGGAAGCATTGACCGCAGGGACGCTGAAGTTCCCGTTAGTCATCAAACCCAGATGGGGTTCTGCATCTATTGGAATTGAATTTGTCGATAACATCGAAGACTTGAAAATCGTCTATGAGTTAATTAGGCGCAAAACAAGAAAAGGCATACTCGGTGAGGTGTCACAGCATGATGATAATTTCATCCTTATTCAAGAACGGATTATAGGCAAGGAATATGGTCTTGACGTCATCAACGACCTGGAAGGCAAAAATGTGGCAGTTTCTGTGAAGCAAAAACTTGCTATGAGAGCTGGAGAAACCGACAAAGCGACTACTGTTGATATTCCAGCGCTCACTCACATCGGACAAGTCTTGGGCTCTGAATTGGGACACATCGGCAATCTTGATTGTGACATTTTGGAAATGGGTGGCAAGTATTATATTCTTGAATTAAATCCGCGTTTTGGCGGTGGCTTCCCATTTTCATATGAAGCGGGTGTAAACTTGCCCAAAGCCATTATTAACTGGGTTCAAGGCAAGGACTTTGACGCCAAGCAATTGCAACCTATCTGTGGATTAACTTTTGCTAAATGTGATTATTTAGTGGATATGAGTAGTGAATTATCAGTTAAAGCTCAAAACACGATGAAATCCGACAAGAACGTAATTAGAAAAATTGCTATATATGGAGCAGGTGGCTTGGGCCGTGAAGTAGCAGGTGGTATCAACCGTATTAACAGAGCAGGCGAAGAGCAATGGGAACTTGTGGGATTCTTTGACGACAATATTTCTATCGGGACTCAAGTGTCACACTTTGGCAAAGTATTAGGTGGAATGGATGCTTTGAATAAGTTAAAAGAACCCATGGCTCTAGCAATCGCTGTGGGTAGGCCCCACACTCGCAAACAGATCCGTGATGCTATAACCAACCCGCTTATCACTTTCCCCAACCTGATTGCCCCGTCATTCAGGATATTGGATCCACAGACGTTTTCGATAGGAGAGGGCAACATCATTCAAGATAACTGCAGTGTCACCTGTGATGTTTCTATCGGCAACTTTAATGTTTTCAATGGTTCCAATGTCATGGGGCATGATGTCAAAATCGGAGACTTTAATGTGATGATGCCTGGCGTTCACCTTTCCGGAGCAGCGCAGATTAATGATTACAACCTGCTTGGCGTGGACAGTGTCGTGCTGCAACGAGTAAAAATAGGCAACAACGTCACCCTGGGAGCAGGCAGTGTGTTGATGACAAAGCCCAAGGACGGTTGCACTTATATCGGTGTGCCGGCTAAGAAGTTTGATTTCAGATAATTAAAAGACTCTAATGGATAACAATTATAATCCGTTTTCACTGAACGGAAAAACAGTTCTTGTGACCGGCGCATCGTCTGGCATTGGACGAGAAACCGCCATCGCATGTTCCAGAATGGGCGCTCAAGTCGTTGCCACGGCACGCAACCAGGAGCGTTTGCAGGATACTTTCAACCAGCTGGCAGCCCACACCGAAGGCCACATTCAATTGACGGCAGACTTGACACAACCCGACGATGTCAAACAACTGGTGGCAACAATGCCGCCGCTGGACGGTGCCGTGCTGAGTGCAGGAAATTCCACGACACTGCCATTGCAATTTGGCTCTCGTGAAAAATTTGACGAAATGTTTAACGTCAACTTCTTTGCACCGGTTGAACTGCTGCGGCTGTTGTATAAAAAGAAAGTGCTCAACAAGGGGGCTTCGATCGTGATGATTGCTTCCATCGGCGGCACCCACAGTTTCATGCCAGGCAATGGCGTGTATGGTGCTTCCAAAGCAGCACTCAATTCAGTCATGAAATATGCGGCACGTGAATATGCCTCACGCAAGATACGCGTTAACAGCATCTGCCCCGGCATGGTCGATACACCGCTCATCCATCGCGGCACCATCACCGAGGAACAGCTAGCTGAAGATGCAAAGCGTTACCCGCTGGGACGATATGGCCGTCCAGAAGACATCGCTTGCGGTGCTATTTATCTCTTGAGCGATGCCTCAAGTTGGCTCACGGGGCATGATATGGTTATTGATGGAGGTTTTTCAATATAGTTTTTTATTATTTTCTTTGCAGAATTAAAATTTGTGCGTACTTTTGCCCGATAAATTATACAAAATTCAGTACTTTTAACTAGAAACGCAGATTCCAAAATATGAATATACAAGAATTTATTGAAAACTTCGCTGCGCAGTTTGATGATACTGACGAAGCTCTATTTACCGCCGATACACGATTCAAAGCCCTTGATGAATGGTCATCTTTGACCGCTCTTTCTATCATAGCAATGGTAGATGATGAATATGATGTTATTATAAAGGGCAGTGACATCTTGAATTCCGACACGATTCAAGATTTATACAATATTGTTGAAAAACAGGTATAATCAGCGAATCCAACAAGAATCAATGGGCGATCAGGTTAAGGCAATCATCGCACGGGTCTTGAATGTGGACCTTGCTGTGATAACCGACGGTCTCAGCTCGGGAGAAATTCCGGAGTGGGATTCCGTTGGCAACCTTGCCATCATCAGCACAATTGAGCAGGAACTGAATATCGAGTTCCCGCTTGAGGATTTGTTCGACTTGACATCAGTGAAGTCAATAGTCGACAAGGTTAATCAATTATTGCATGTTTGATGCACCCCACAGCCATGTGCTCAGCTGCATAGCTGGCCATGCACGCAACAATCCTGACAAGGTTGCTCTTGTCGATGGAGAAAAACACATCACCCGTGGCCAACTGGTTTCTGGCATCGAGGACGCTGCGTCTTTCTTGATATCCATCGGGTTGAGAAAAGGAGACCGCCTGTTGCTGTCGGCTCGCAAGGAGCTGGAATTTGTTTATTTGTATTTTGGTGCCCAGCTGCTCGGTGTCGTCAATGTTGTCGTTGATGCAACATCCCCACAGGAAAGGCTTGATTTTGCTATCCAAGCGACAAAGCCATCGGCAATTGTGGGCGTCAACCGAGAGTATAACAATTACAGATGCTTCCAGTTTAAAGACATTAATCTCAATTCACATTACAGAGGAGATCAAAGCCCTGTTTACCCACCTGTGAGTTGCGATGATGTGGCTGATATCATGTTCACCACTGGAACGACTGGCGCCCCCAAGGGTGTGTGCCTCACTCATTCCAATCTGGCAGGAGCAGTTTGCAATATCAATAACTATATCGGCAATAATGCAGAGGACGTTGAGGCATTGGGATTGCCATTGAGCCATTCCTTTGGCCTAGGACGGTTGCGTTGTGTATTATCGGCAGGTGGCACGATGGTGCTGGTCGGCAATTTTGCAAACCTGAAGGTTTTCTTCAATGTAATAGAGCAAGAGCATGTTACTGGTTTTGGTATGGTTCCTGCTGTCTGGCAATACATTAAGAGACTGAGCGGAACACGTATTGCCAAGTTTAGCCCTCAGCTTAGATATATCGAAGTGGGTAGTGCAGCTTTACCCATCGAGGACAAACGACTTCTGATTGATTTATTCCCATCGACAAGGATATGCGTCCACTATGGCCTTACCGAAGCTTCCAGAGCAATCTTCAGCGAGCTGCATCAATATGCCGAGAACCTTCAAACTATAGGCAAGCCTGTTTCCGATCTAGTAGAGGTATGCATACTCGATGAATCTGGTAATCCTGTTCCAGATGGCATCGATGGCGAACTTTGCATCTGTGGGAACATGGTGACTCGGTCATATCTATCACCCGAAGATAATAAAGATGCCTTTTATGGCAAATGGTTCCGGACCGGAGACTGGGGGCATCGGGACGAATCGGGCAATTTCTACTTGACAGGCCGGAAAAAAGAACTCATCAACATCGGCGGTGAAAAAGTCAGTCCTGCAACTATCGAGGCAGCCATAATTTCCCTGGGTGTGCCCGATTGTGCATGTATCGCCATTCCCGATCCTAATGGTGTGCTTGGGGAAGTGCCCAAAGCCTTCATGCTACGCTATGAAAACCCGTTGAGTGTTGATGAAATAAAACAACAGTTGTCCCGCTTATTGCTCACCAACGAGATCCCCGTTCAGTATGAGTGGGTTGATTCAATACCTCGGTCATTATCGGGCAAGTTACAGCGTTTAAAGCTGCGCAAACAATAACGACTACTATTATTCATCCAGTATATATGTCACAACTAACGATAAACAATGTGCGCATCTCAGGAATGAGCGCCTGTGTTCCATCGACAGTCGAGGACAATCTCACTTTGCCGATTTATAAGGACCAGAATGAAGCACAGAAAGTGATCATTTCAACAGGCATTGAGCGTCATCATAAAGTCGAAGCCGGAACTACAGCATCGGACCTGACAGTCAAAGCGGTCGAAGACCTGCTCCGCAGAATGGGCTGGGAGCCACAGGATGTGGACTGCTTTGCCTATGTGTGCACTTCAAGAGACTACATCGCTCCGCAAACGGCCTGTGTCTTGCAGGACCGGCTGAAACTTCGCAGCGACTGTTGTGTCTTCGACCTGCCATTTGGCTGTTCGGGATGGGTCTATGGCATGAGTATCGTGGGATCCCTCATGTCACATGGTACTCTCAAGCGCGGCATTCTTGTAGCAGCCGAAACCAATACACAGAACCGCAACCCCCGAGACACGGCTGTGCGCCCTTTATTCGGAGATGCAGCAACGGCTACGGCATTGGAATTTGATCCCGATAGTGCACATCCCATGAACTTCATGTTCGGAGTCGATGGTAGAGGATTTGATGCCGTGTGGGCTCCTTACGGTGGAATGCGCAACCCGGTAACCCCCGATGCACTTGAAGAAAAAGAAGTGTCACCTGGCGTTTTCAGGCGTGGTGTTGACATGGTAGTCAATGGAATGGACGTGTTTGGCTTTGCCATCAAGCAACCGCCGCGGTCCATCAAAGAACTGATCACGACATTCAATATTGACGTTGATTCGGTAGATTTGCTCCTTCTTCATCAAGCCAACAAATTCATTGATGAGAAAATACGCAAGTCCATCAAGATGCCTCCCGAAAAAACCCCTTATTGCCTTGAAGAATACGGCAATGTCACCAGCGCCTCTATTCCCTTGACGATGGTGTCGCGTTGTCGTGAGCAATTGTCAGGAGATGACAAGCATTGCATCGCTTGTGGATTTGGCGTCGGGCTGGCATGGGCAAGCATGGAATTCTATGCCGGCAACTTAAAGATTGGTGATGTCATTGATTACTGATAAATAACTGTTATACAGAGATGGGACAGTATATTAACACCAACAAGGAGTTCTACTGGGGCGATTGGTATTTCAAATCCCATGTGATGTGTGATGGATTTGATTACAAGGCACACAAAAAAGAACTGTCGGCATACTACGAATCGCGAGGCTTCAAAGTCTCTATGATGTTTGACGACTATTTTTCAACGCTGAATGGCATCCACAGCGATCGATACTTGTCGATGGATGTGTACTACTTTTTTGTCATTCCTTCACTCAATCGGCATGATTTCAAGGATGCCTATCTTGACAAGAACATCTATAGTGACTTGTTCCCAAACGTGAGGCAACCACACGCTGTTGTCAAGAACATTCATGGACATTTCTATCGTGATGGAGAAGAAATCACCCTCGAACAGGCTTTAGCTGCTATCCTGAGCCATGAAGGAGAACTGATTATCAAACCGACCGTTGAGACTTGCAATGGTGAAGGAGTAGAGCAACTTGCTCATCAGTCAAGAGAGCAATTAAAGGCCATACTCGAGCAATACGGCATCAACTACATCGTGCAGGAAAAGGTAAAGCAGCATCCCGACCTGCAGTGTGTTAACCCCACATCTCTCAATTCGATGCGCCTATATACCTACCGCCGCTTGGATGGTTCATATAAGTTTTTGTATCCTTATGCCCATCTGCGCTTTGGAGGCAAAGGCGCCATCAAAGATAATGTATCCCAAGGAGGCGGAACCTGTCTGATACACCCCGATGGGCTTGTTGATGATAAAGTCTATCGTTTCAAGGACATGCACGTCGGGTCGCTCAAGGAGGAAACCGGGGTTGAAGGTCTCGTGATACCTAGTTATGAGAATGTCATCCAAGCATTGTTCAAGATGCACAGCCGTTTACCATACTTCGATTTCGTGGGATGGGATGTCACCGTTCTGCCCGACGGAGAACCACTGTTGATAGAATTCAATTTGGTACCCAGTGTGGAAGGACCTCAGATGATGGCTGGCCCCATGTTCGGTGAGTATCTCGACGAGGTGATTGAACGGGCCCGTCAAGTGGAGTGTTCACGCGAGCAATGTTATAAAAAGGTCTTTGCAAAAGATACGGTATTCTATCTGCACATGCAATGACACTGTTCCTTATACCCGTCAATGAGAATGATTGTCCGGCAAGTTGTCAATAGCATCTTCAATTCATGCAGTTACGTGCTCTCCTCGGGTCACCGCTCCTGGATAGTGGACTGCGGTGATGTTGACAAGTTGTTGCCACTCATTGATGGAGAACTTGCCGGGGTAATGCTGACTCATGGGCATTTTGACCATATCTACGGCTTGAACTCGTTGATTTCGGTATTTCCAAGCGTGCCCGTTTATACCAATCGGCAAGGGCTTGAGAGCCTAACAAATGAAAGGCTCAATTATTCCAAGTATCATGGTGACCCGTTTATAATAATCTCACCGGAACTTGTTAAGGTTATAGACGACGGTGCAACTTTTGAACTGTTTGATGGTGTCAGCGCTAAGGCCGTTTTCACTCCCGGGCATAGCCCCGATTGTGTGACATGGCTTGTCGATAACATGCTGTTCACGGGTGACAGTTATATTCCCGGCGTAAAGACTGTTACTATTTTTACGCAATCCGACAAGCAATTAGCGGCTCAGAGCGAAATGATTATCCATCAGTTAGCCGAGAACCGCACCGTGTATCCAGGCCATGCGCCATCACAAAATGAAATTAATAATATAATCATATAATCATATAACAGAATGGCAAACAATAGAATACTACTCTGTCTTGCTCACATGAGCGGACAAGAAATGAAATACATCCAAGAAGCCTTCGATACCAACTGGGTCGTTCCCCTCGGTCCCAATGTCAACGCTTTTGAGGAAGATCTTGAGCGCCTCTGCGGTGAAGGTAAACGTGTCGTTGTGCTAAGCGCTGGCACAGCGGCCATCCATCTAGCACTCGTTAATCTGGGTGTGGGACGAGATGATGAAGTGATTTGTCAGTCAATGACCTTCTCGGCCAGTGCCAACCCCATTGTGTATCAAGGCGCAACCCCAGTGTTTGTCGATAGTGAGCGTGACACATGGAACATGGATCCCAATTTGCTGGAAGACGCAATCAAGGATCGAATCGCCAAGACCGGTCGCAAGCCCAAAGCCATTATCCCGGTGTATCTGTACGGCATGCCTGCCAAAATTGACGAGATCATGGCAGTTGCACAGCGGTACGAAATACCTGTCATCGAGGATTCGGCCGAAGCCTTCGGTTCTCGGTATCGCGGACAGTTCTGTGGCACATTCGGCACTTTTGGTATCATGAGCTTCAATGGCAATAAGATGATTACCACGAGTGGTGGCGGTGCGCTTATCTGCCCCGATGAAGCGACCAAAAAGAAGACCATGTTCTATGCGACACAATCACGTGAACCCATGCCTTATTATCTGCACAAGGAAATAGGCTACAACTACCGCATGAGCAACATCTGCGCCGGTATAGGCCGTGGTCAGATGACGGTTCTTGATGAGCATCTGGCTCACCACAAGCATCTGTGTGACAGATATGTGGAACTGCTTGGCGGCATTGACGGGATTACAGTTCATGTAAATCCCGAC
>Ga0310694_10006511_pt1 | contig 11040 bp, 7 predicted proteins | sample 174DNAGHGhighgp2_FD_203884 | JGI IMG/M metagenome (GOLD analysis project Ga0310694, IMG submission 203884) | Sheep rumen microbial communities from Palmerston North, Manawatu-Wanganui, New Zealand - 1742 DNA GHGhigh gp2 (v2) (version 2) | ecosystem: Host-associated > Mammals > Digestive system >... | reverse complement strand
TTCCCGACAAACAGCTACATCATGGACGGCAAGAAGCCCTATTTCGAGTATGCCATCGGTGTGCAGAACATCCTCAGTCTCATCCAGATTGAGTACGTCCGCCGCCTCAACTACCTCGACCTCCCCACCGCCACCAAACACGGCATCCGCTTCACCATCACCCCGACGTTCTAGGACTTTGTGAAAGATATGACGGAATTCCGCCATATCTGCACCGTGACATTGCTGTCCGTCAATCTCCTGGATGTTGATGCTTGAGTAACAAGAAGATCATTTAATGACAATTTCCTGTAAGACGATGCCTGGGTCGAGGAGATATATTCGCAGTGTCTGTCTGCCTAGATGTGTAGCAGGAATGCTTATGCTGCGCGAGGCGTAGCCACGGAGAACATTCCATCGCCATTCGGCAGTGAAGTCGTTGGCATGGATGGAGAACACTTCTGGCTCTTCATGACCTACCTGCACGGCATAACAGGCATCACGACCATCATATATATGCAAGGTGGGCAAAGTACGTATCTCGATCGTAGAGTCGCACGGCAGCAAGTCAAGATCATATTCTACGTATGGCGCATCTGCTACCTGCTGATAGGAAGGTGTGTCAAAAGGCTGTACTAGTACTCCGTCCGTAAAGCCCAGACCTTCTATCCGCTTGATGCAGCCCTGCTTAGACTGGTAGAGCGATGCTGGTATCCTGACACGAGGCTCTTCAGCGAACGGAGGATATCAACAGGTCTTCGTATCATTTACGCTTTTTATCTCGTTTTTATTTGTTAATTCAAATATTATGCTTATCTTTGCACAGTGTTAAGATTGTATCTCTCATAAAAACTCATATCTTTGCAGAATTATGAAGGAAGATTCCGAGAACAAGCTCCAATCGCCTGAACAGATAGCCGACCATCTACGTGTGACGTTTGTTCCCACCTATCTATTGGCGACGGCAGCAATTGTGCTACTGGCGGCATTTATTGTATGGGGAGTATTAGGCAGTGTGAGCGACAAAGCCTACTATTCGGGCGTAGTATTTCCTGTGCAGGGAACGACCGATGTCACATTGCCCAACAAGGGCATCGTGCGCACCATGCTTGTCCACAATGGCGACAGCGTGCATCGAGGACAGACGATAGCCATGGTGTCCATCGGCGACAGCCATAGTTTCCTTACCAGTACGATCAGCGGGCTTGTCATTAGCACAAAGTCTGACAACGAGCCTTTTGAAGCCTTCGACCCTATCGTCAGTGTGGTGGACGACCAGGCCAGTGGGCAGTCACAGCGGACGCAGCTCATCGCCTATGCCGACAATGATGCGCAGCGCCATTTGCAGATAGGCATGGAGGCGCAGGTGTGGCCTGCCAATGAAAAGCGTGACGAGATAGGCTATGTCAGAGGACGCATCTCACAGGTGGTGCGCTATCCAGCCAATACCGTAGATGTGCGTCAGGCACTGAAGTCAGACATCATGGCCCGACACCTTTTGGGTGAAGGCCAGGACGCACTCTATGAAGTACGTATCGACCTGCTGACCTCCCCCACTGACTCCACGCGTTACGACTGGTCATTCGGGGAGCCGGATGACGTGAGCATGGACATCGGCACCTACTGCTCAGTGCTCACCGAGACTCGCCACCGTAGCATGTTCCAATATTTGTTCGAAGCATCGCGCACACAAGTGCGTAGCCTTAAACTGAAGTTTGAATGATGACAGGAAAAACGCAAGGTCAGAAACGAAAGCTGTCGCTACTGTCTGCCCTCAGTTATTTCCTGAAGGGCAATCTAATATTTGCCATCAATGGCATCGTGATTGCCAGCATCGATGCCATATCCAATATATTTCCACCCCTGTTTCAGCAGGTATACACCGACAATGTCATCACACATAAGAATCCAGAATGGTTTTCCCCGCTGTTGGTGCTCTATATCATGCTGTTCTTGATCGAACTGATAACTTGGGTGGCCTTCTCCATACTACGACGGAAGAGCCAGGTAAAGATCAGTATCTCCACTGCATCGAACTATTTGTGGACGGTGCTGCGCCTTCCAATGACCCGCCTCAGCCAGTTCACGCCAGGCGAACTAGTAGCCCGCTATACGACTATTTCAAAGACTATCAGGCTGATTGATTACGCACTACCGATCATCTGTTGCCTATTCTTACCTGCTGTCTGCTGTTATATTGTCATACTCTACAACTGGAAACTGGGCCTATTGGAACTCTTCGCCATCATGATACTCATCTATGTGATGCGTTCCACAGCCCACGTGCAGAAGAAAATAGCGATGGACATGGAAGTGACGGATGCACGACTGCAGAACGTCACGATGACAGGCATGAGCAATCTGGAGACCATCAAGGCCCTCGGTGGCGAGCGGTACTTTTTTGCGCAGTGGGAGAAAGCCTACGCACAGGCCATGAATGCCCGTGTTAAGACCACCACCAACTCCATATTCCTAAGTGCCCTGCCACTAATCGTATTGCAACTTACCAATGCGGCCATACTATGTCTGGGTGCATGGTATATCCTGCAAGGCGAACTGACTCCTGGTATGATCCTGGCCTCACAGGGACTCATCAATGAAACCATCTATAGCATCAACAGGGGTATCGACAATTTTCAGACTATCTTGCGGCTTAACTCGTCGATACTGCGCATCAAGGATGTGACCGACTATAGCCATGAAGCAGCAGACTTGCACCTGCCGGACGACGACGAACTGCCCGACGAGGCCAAACTGACAGGCGAGATAGAGCTGCGCGACATCACCTTCGGCTACGACCGTAATCTGCCACCCATCCTCAACCACTTCTCGCTGAAGATCAAGGCTGGGGAGCGCATCGCCCTGGTAGGCCCCTCCGGCTGCGGCAAGAGTACAATACTGAGTCTTGTGTCTGGTCTGTACGAACCTTGGGAGGGCGAGGTACTGTTCGACGGTAAACCCCGCAAGGCTTTCGACCACCTGAGCTTCGTCAACTCAGTCTCAGTAATCAACCAGGATGCAACACTCTTCGAGGGCACCATTAGCGATAACCTGAAAATGTGGGACGAGTCGATAGAAGACTTTGCCATGGTGCTGGCCTGCAACGATGCACAGATACACCACGAAATCATGGAGCGCCCGGGGGCTTACCAAGGACTCGTTGCTGAGCGCGGCAAGAATTTCAGTGGCGGACAGCGGCAGCGTATCGAAATAGCCACCGCGCTGGCCAAGGAACCCACCATTCTGCTGATGGACGAGGGGACCTCGGCACTGGATCCTCAGACGGAAGCCAAGGTTATGAAACACCTCTATGATATGGGCATAACGCTCATCATGATAGCCCACCGTCTAGAGACCATTGCCGACTGCGACCAGATATATGTGATAGAACACGGACACGTCACCCAGCATGGCAATCACGACCAACTACGGAAGATGGACGGTCTTTATAGCAACCTCTTAAAATACGCCTGACACGATGCAAACGAATTTGTTCCTTCGACAGTTAGCCCAACGCATGGACGGTGACCGCAAGGCTATGAGCCAAGCACAGAACATCCTGCGCGCCATGATCGACAGACAACAATGGAAGCAGATGCAGACAGACATGAATTTGCCATCAGATGCTGTGCAATTGGAAGACTTGCTGGAACGCTATAATGTCTTTTTCCGCAAAATCACACTATCAGACGGCTGGTGGACTCGCTGCACGGGCTATATGATTGGATATTTGGCCGAAGACAACTCCCCCGTTATACTCGTGCCTGGCTTCACGGACTATACCTTCACCCACCCCAAGACTGGCAAGAGCATGTCGGCAAGCAAAAGCGCCGACCTGCTGAAGAAGGAGGCAGAGATAACCTGCCGGCCGCTTTCGGAAGATAATCTGACTATCAAGAAACTCATGCATTATGTGGCGAGCTGCCTCTGCAAGTATGACTTGTTCTACAGCCTGATGGCCTGTGTGGCCGTCAGTCTGTTAACGATGTTCACACCATACGTGTGCAAGCTGATTTTCTCAGAGGTTATTCCATCGGGCGACGCCGGCCAGATTGTTCCCATTGCAACGCTGCTCTTCAGCGCAGGCGTCGGATTGACGATGGTGCAGATAGCCCGTAACCTGGTGGTGATACGTATCAAGGACAAGGTGGAATATGCGCTTCAGACGGCCATGATGTCACGCCTGCTGCTACTGCCTGCCACATTTGCCAAGAACTTCACGCCAGGCGACCTCTCCAACCGCCTGCTGTCACTGTCGCGCGTCAGTTCTAACCTGACGGCCAATTTCCTGTCGACCCTGCTGACCTTCCTGTTCTCTGCCATCATGTTCGTACAGTTTTTCATCTATGGAGGCGCACTGCTCTACACAGGCGTCATCGTTATCACATTACAGTTGGTGGCCATCTTTATGGAGTATTACTATACCAAGAAAGTACAGCTGAACGTGAATGACAGCAGCTCACACCTCATAGGTATCCTGTTCTCCTTGTTTTCTGGCATTCAGAAAATCAAGACCAGCGGCGCAGAGTTCCGCGCCTTCCACCAATGGGCTAAGGCATACGCTCCTACTGAGCAATACAGCAGTCGCCAACCGTTGGCCAGTTTCTACGTGACCAGCGTTAGCTATTGCCTCAAGTTCCTGCCCATGATCGTGACGATGGGGGCTGCCTGGCATTACAGGCTATCGCTTTCCGACTATATCGCCTATTGTGCCGTCCTTGGGCTCGTCTGCAATGCTGTCCTTCAGTTGCAGGGTATCACAAAGATGGTGGCACGTCTGTTGCCGGAGATGCGACTCTGCCGTCCAATCATTGCTGCCCAGACAGAGACCAAGAAGGATGCCCATGTGGTCAGAAACATCACTGGCAGAGTGGAGATACGCGGTCTGAAGTTCCGCTATGCCAATGACATGCCCCTGCTCTTCGACGGTCTCAACTTAAGCATCAACAGCGGCGACTACGTGGCTCTGGTCGGAGCGTCGGGCTGCGGCAAGAGTACGCTGATGCGACTGATGCTGGGACTGGAGCACCCGTTGGCAGGCTCCGTCTTCTACGACCAATACGATATCAGTGACATCAATCTGCGCAGTCTGCGGCAGTACTGCATAGGCATCTGCCTGCAAGACGGCCAGCTCGTCGAGGGCACTATCCGCGACAACATCATCTTCAACAACCCGCTGCTGACTGACGACGATGCCTGGGAGGCCGCCCGCCTTGCGGCACTCGACGGTGACATCCACCAGATGCCTTTAGGCATGGACACCCCTATCAGCGTCGACGGCAAGGGTGTGTCTGGCGGACAGCGGCAACGAATACTGATAGCACGTGCACTGGTAAGAAAGCCGAAGGTTCTCTTCCTCGATGAGGCCACGTCGGCACTCGATAACATCAGCCAACACATCGTAACCGAGAATCTGGCCCAACTGAAGTGCACGCGCGTCGTCATAGCCCATCGACTGAGCACCATTCAGCACTGCAACCGCATCATCGTACTGAAGGAGGGACGCGTAGCAGCCGACGGCAATTACGAGGAACTACAGAAGCTCGGCTACTTTTCGAACGCAAATGGAATGGAAGAATATGAAAAATAGAATTGACACCCGTCTCCTAATGGGCATGGCATTTCTCTGCATGCTTCCCCTAGTCAGTCTGGGACAGGCACCGCTGACTTTGGATGAGGTGATTCGACTTTCTCAGGACAGTGCCATCACCGCTTTTCAAAGCCAGCAGGAATACCGAAGTCGGCAGGCATCATACGAGGCTTTCGAGGCATTGCGTAAACCACAACTCTCGCTGAAGGTCGTACCTAATTATTCACGCATTGTCAGCGACCCCAGCCGTGACTACGTCTACCTTCGCAACTTCGACATTCTCTCCACTTCGGCACAGATGAGGCTCAGTCAGAAGGTACTGCCCCTTGGTGGTGAAGCCTTCATAGGCACGCAGGCTATTTGGAGTGAGTTCTTTCGCGAGGAGGCCTCAGGACATCCGCGCCAGTTCGTTGCCAGTCCGCTGTTGGTAGGCTATAGCCATACCCTGCTAGGCTACAATCCATTCCGCTGGGAGAAACAGGTGGAGGACCAGCGGCTGAAGGCTGCGCGTCAACAGCACGAGTACCATCTGCGATGTCTGGCTGAAGAGGCTGCCGTACGCTATTTCCGTTTAGCACGCCAGCAACGGTTGTTGCAGATGCGCTTGCAGGAGCTGCAGATGAATGACACTCTTTTAGACATAGCCCGCGAGAAAGCCAGCATCGCCATCGTCCCGCTGGCGGAAGTGCGTTCAATGGAGGTACAGCTGCAAAATGCCGCCAACCAGCTGGAAGTGACACGTCAGGAAGAACAAACGGCAAGGCTAGAGCTCGCATCGCTGTTACGCATGAAACAAATTCCTACAGACATGCCGCTGCTAACCATACCGGAAACACCTACTCCACCCAACTATACACCAGAAGAGATTGCGAAGCTTGCCATGTGCAATAGTCCGGCTTACCAGCAGCAGTTGGCAGAACTCACCGAAGCCCGCCATCAGGAAGAAAAGACGTATAAAGAGCGCGGCATCAATGTCGGACTTGACATCAATCTAGGACTACAGCAAGTCAATACGACACTAGGCAGTGCCTATAAGAACCAGCAATTATATGCTCTAGGTGCCATACAAGTCACAATACCGCTGATGGATCATGGTGCAGCCAAGAAGAAACATGCCGCAGCAACGGCATGGGCAGAGCGCCAGGAGTCAGCACTCCATGAAGTAGAACGACTGCTGGCTGAAGATGCCACGATGACCCTGCAGAAACTGCACTCCAGCTGGTTGAGGCTTGCAAACACCCAACAGACCGTCAACCTGGCTGAAGAGGTGTTCAATGAGACGGCTGAGAACTATGCCAATGGCCTCTGTGACATCAATACTTTCACCCTGTCACAGAGCCGATGGGTTTCGGCTTATACCAACTACCTGACTACCGTTGAAGAATTCTGGACAACCTACTATCATCTGCAAACACTCGTTGATTATGAATAAGTATATACTTTTTTCACTTTCCGTCTTTTCCTTTTCGTTTCTCATCGCCTGCCAGCCGAAAACAGAAGTAAAGCCAGCCTCACAGCAGACTGACACGCTAGCTGTGAAACCGGCCAAAGCCCCTTCACGCCAGCAGGCTCAGAGTTTTTCAACGGCCAATAAAGGCAGGATAGAAACAGTGCGTGAGATCCCTGTTTATAGCCGTATCGCAGAACAGATCGTCATGTTCGGCATAGAGAATATGGGACAGTATGTCAAGAAGGGCCAGGTCGTAGCACGACTAAGCGACGCTGCACTGCGAGATAAGATTTTCCATTGTCGCGCCAAACTGGAGAAAGCGGAATACCAATATCAGGCTATCCTGATGGGACAAGGCTACAAGCGCGACCATCTTGATGCGGCACCGGAGAACATCCAGAAACTGGCACGTATCAACAGCGGCTATAACGAAGCAAAGGCCGAGTTACGCGAGTTGGAGCACCAGCTGTCCTATTGTACTATCACGGCTCCCGTCTCCGGATATGTCTTAAAGATTCAGAACACGCTCTATGGTGCTGCCCTGCCAGGCGAGGCCCTCTTCTACATTGTGGATGTTGACCATCTGAAGGTAACTTTCGACGTGCTCGAAAATGAACTGGCGAAATACGAGGAGGGAGCCAAAGTCTTCGTCACTACCGTTGCCTTTCCTGCTGAACGACATTCGGCAACGATCTCGGCAGTCAGGCCGCTCATCGACGAAAATGGCATGGCACATGTTGAGGCAACACTGCCGCAACACCAGCACCTGATGCCTGGCATGACAGCATTTGTTACAATTGAACCCATTAACTAAAAAAATCTACAACGCCCAGCCTGACATCACGGATCAATGAACAGAGCCGCTATCACTATCATCAGCCTCACCATGATTCCAATGGAATGAAGATAGAATACTCCTATTTACTAGTGGTTCAGGAATTATTCATTTTCAACATTTCTTCTTTGAATTGAAAAAACATCCGTCATCTGTCACTTTTTAGCGTAATATATTGATATTGTTTGTATTATGAGTGACAGAAAGGTGTTTCATCTGTCACTTTCTGTCACTTTTGGGCGATTTTGGGTTTGAAGGCACCTTTCTCATAGTTTGTCGGTAGGCGAAGGGTAGTTTGCTTACGAGTGAGCACCCTTTTGTCGGTATGTGATTTGGAGGATAGTGCCTGCAAAGTGACAGTTTTTAGCCTAAAATCCATCAAAATGATAGCAAAAAGTGAAAGATAGTGACAGATTGATTCGCATTTTAAGTTAATTATAACGCTTATTTTCAGCATGTTAAAGAAAAAGTGACAGATGACGGATGAAATTTGAAAATAATTTGGAGAATTGAAAATTTTTTCTTATCTTTGCAGGCAAAAAGTCATTGAAACATGAAGGTAACGATATTCAAACGCAAGGGAAACAAGGAAACCTTGGTAAGGGAAGAGCTCGACGCAATCGTACAACAGATGGCAACGGGCGAGTATTTCGGCGAGGTCAAAGGGCTGCGCAATTACTGGCACCTGATGCACCCAACGAGGCTGGAGGATGGGCGATGCGAGACCCACTTCAATTATAAGCTCACGCTTCCTCGTATCTGTTTCGCAGCTGAGTGGCAGAAGCAGAACGAGGAACAGGTCATGAAGGCCTACAACGGTCTTATCGTGCTGGAGGCCAACAACTTATCCAGCTACGACGAGGCCATCAGCCTGCGCAACAAGGCAGCAAGGCTTCCGCAGACGATGCTGGCATTCCTCGGAGCCTCGGGCTACTCGGTGAAGATCGTCTGCCGAGGGGAACTGCTGCCAGACAATGGCGGCGGGGTGCCTAAGGAAGAAGCCGACATCGAGCGTTTCCACCTATTATTATATCGTACGGCCCGCCAAGCCTACAACGCCCAGCTCGACATCACGCTCGACGCGCTCAAACCACTGATTTACAGAACGGTATACATCAGCGGCGATCCTGACATGACCTATCGCAAGAGTGCAGTTCCGTTCTATATCGACCTCAAGGAGGAGGAGCCCCCTAAGCCTGTGAGTCCTGAAAAAGCGGAACTCGACTATTATCTGATGCCTGGACGGACGCTGAAGCGCACCTGGGCACTCAACTACCAGTTCGTGCTGAACAGAGTGTTGGGCCACTATATGGATCTGCCCGATGAGGGTCGAGAGGCAGAGCTCATCATGCAGGTGGCCAACCTCTGCCTGACGGAAGGTATCCCTCAGGAAATTGGTCTGAAATACACCCTACTCCACCCTGCACTTAACCACGATGAGCAGCTGGTGGAACTGACCTTCCAGAATGTCTACGCCATAAAGAACATGGAGAACTGGGCCAAGCGCAACAAGGTAAAACCGCTGAAGAGTGTGCCAGAGGACACGCTGCTGATGATGAAGACCGACATCTTCCTGCATACCCACTACGAGATGCGGAAGAACGTGATGACCGGTGTGGCCCAGTACAGGCTGAACAACGGTGAGGACGAGGAATTTCAGGATCTCGACGACGAGGCCCGAAACGAGATGACGATGAAGGCGAAGGAACTGGGCTTGAAGTCATGGGACAGGGACATCCAGCGCTTCATCGAGAGTCCGCGCATCGAGAAGTACGACCCCGTGAACGACTGGCTCGACCATCTGCCGCAATGGGACGGTAAGGATCGTGTGGCAGAGCTTGCCGCCAGGGTGCCCACGAACCAGCCCCACTGGGAGGCGTATTTCCACACGTGGCTCCTTGGAATGGTGGCCCACTGGCAGGGAAAGCAGTCGCTGACGGGTAATGCGCTCGTTCCGCTGTTCATCGGTCGTCAAGGTTGCGGCAAGTCGTCATTCTGCCGCATCCTGATGCCAAAGGATCTGCGCGACTACTACAACGACCGCATCAATTTCAAGAACGAGACGGATCTGAACCTGGGTCTCACCTCGTTTGCGCTCATCAACATCGATGAGTTCGACAAGACGACAGCCCGTCAGCAGGTGCTGCTGAAATATCTGCTCTCGACGGCCGACGTGAAGTTCCGCCCGCCATACGGCAAGGCCTACAAGCAGTACCGCCGCTATGCCTCGTTCATCGGCACCACCAATCAGCCCAAGCCGCTGACAGACCCGACGGGAAGCCGCCGTTTCGTCTGTGTGGAAATCACGGACATGATCGACTTCAGCGACACCATCGATCACCGTCAGCTCTATGCCCAGCTGAAACAGGAGATAGCCAACGGTGCCAGATACTATCTGAACGATGAGGAGATAGCCCAACTGATTGAGGAGAACGAACGATTCCAGCGCATCGACTCGCTGGCAGAGATGCTGTCGGACATTTTCCGCAAGCCCGAATCTGGCGAGAAAGGCAAGTGGTGGTCAACAACCGACATATTGGATCTGCTGCAGCGCAAGTATGGCAAGTCGACGCTGAAGAACGTCACCCCCGAGAAAATCGGCAACACCCTCAGTCGCAACGACTTCCGATTCGAGAGCAAGCACACCAATGCCGGCACGAAGTATCTGCTGATAGAAAGATGACAAAGTTTGAGGTATAGACTCAACGTTGTTTTCCTGTCCCACTGGATGGAGCGATTGTAGAGTAAGCTTTTTTGTACGTAAAATGTAATTATGAACTCAAAGTTGGTGTTTTTTCATTAAATATCATTATTTTTGCAAACAATTAGACGTTATTTTGACCATGGTCAACCAGATGAATACAAAAGATGTGGCTTTGGCATTGTCGAGTGGCGGCGCCAGAGGACTGGCTCACATCGGCGTGATTGAGGAACTGGAATCTCGGGGCTATCACATCACCTCGATAGCCGGTTGCTCGATGGGCGCACTCATCGGTGGCGTATATGCTGCAGGGAAGCTGACAGAGTTCCGCGAGTGGATGAAGACCATCGACAGGAAGAAGATGCTCGAACTGACCGATTTCTCACTTTCTCTGAACCATTTCGTGAAGGGCAAGCGCATCATCGAGACCATCATGGAGTTTGTGCCGGATGTGGCCATCGAGGACCTGCCGATACCCTATAGTG